>Ga0154405_1028_pt1 | contig 6893 bp, 5 predicted proteins | sample RifGroB2_FD_115909 | JGI IMG/M metagenome (GOLD analysis project Ga0154405, IMG submission 115909) | Pelobacteraceae bacterium GWB2_53_15 | reverse complement strand
TGCGCACCTTCAAGATAGCCGTCAAACTGCAGACCTACCTGAGGAAATACGGGGTGCTCAGCGTTTTCCTGGCATCTTTTGTCGGAATTATCACCCCGCTCTGTGCCTGCGGCACTCTGACCACTGCCATAAGCCTTCTGTTTGCGGGAATACCACTGGCGCCGGTCATGGCCCTGATGGTCACTTCGCCCCTGCTGAGCCCCTCCACCTATCTGCTTACCCTGAACGATCTTGGTCCGGAATGGACTGTCATCAGAACCGTATCTGCATACTCCATGGGATGCTTCGCGGGGTTGGTGACGCACTACATGAGCAAGCACGGGAGCTTCAATAAAAACGACATCTTCATCGAAGGAGCAATCATCAGGGGCGACTTCCATGACGACGATTATCCTGATGAGCGCCTGCGCTGCAACTGCAGGAGGAATTTCGGCAACCGGGTGGCTGTCAAAACGGGAAACAAGTTCCTGGTATTTCTGGCAAAGTCCAGCGAAATGCTGTGGGTGGTTGGAAAGTACGTCCTTGTTGGCGTTATTGTCGGGGCGGTTGTCGAGCGCTACATGCCTACTGAATGGATCTATCGCTTCTTTGGACAAAAAGATCCGCTGAATGTTGTCTGGATAACCCTTGCCTCGGTTCCGATGTTTCTTCACCAGATCAGCGTCTCGAGTATTCTCTTTCACATCAAGAGTTCCCTGGGCGGCACACTGGATAGCAGTGCTGCCCTGGCGTTCATGATCGGCGGCCCGGTAACGGCGGTGCCCACCATGGTGCTTTTTTGGACCTTTTTCAAAAAACGGGTTTTCGTCCTTTATATGCTGATCTGCTTTTCCGGAACCCTGTTGATTGCCTACACATTTCAATTTCTGATCTTCGCACCGGGAGTGGATCTGGGCAATCCGCTCCTGAAAGCGGTCAACTCCCTTTCAGGAGGAACCTCAACCGTCATCCTGAAAAACAGCCCTAACGTGCGAATGGTCATGGACCCGGCCGGAAAAGGGATCATTGCCACCTACACCAACGACTTGGATGGTCAAGGAGGCATCGTATTCGATGCCTCGCCCCTCCGTTTCAGTACCCCTTTGGCAAACAGCTATGACAACCGCACATACATCCTGAATGTCGCCACATGGCTGGAAGAAAATTCCAGCGCGCCGGCGCAGAAGCAGATCCTGGTCTACAGCATGGCAGACAGTTCAGCTGACAAAGCGTCAATGCCTTTGGGAGAAATGGTGCTGGTTGATCTCGCCAAGGAAGGATTCACCGTAAAAATGGTCCGGCGCAAAGATATTCCTCAAGTTTCCAGACAGTTGCTGGCTGAGTGCGGACAACTCTGGCTGTTCTTTGATCGCCAGGCAAAAAACGGATTGAGCGCCGGAGAATTGCAAACTCTGGCTGACCATAACGCCAATAACAGGGGCACTTTGGTTATTGCTGCTGATCCGCAACCTGACGGGTTTGGTGAACAAGCGGTAAACCGCCTGTCGTCGCCTTACGGCGTACAGTTCTCCGGAATGGTGCAAAATCCTGATAAAATACATGTCTCAGTTGCCTCAAGCTTTTTCAACCGGGCCTCGGATCTGCTCGGCACAGTCTTGAAAATTGTAAAGAAGGCATAACAAACTCCCCCACAACCATGGAGTCATACTTATCTACAGGAGGAATACAATGAAATCACAGGTTTTTGACGTACAGAACATCAAGAAATTTGATGATGAAAAACGCCATATGGAAACCATCTGGTCCGATGATCATGCCAGGATCAGCCTGATCTGCATGAAACCTGGCCAGGAAATCATCACCCATACCCACCACGGCAGCCACATCTGGACGGTCATGGAAGGTACTGGCGAGCTTGTTTCCGGAAAAAATTCCCAGACCATAACAATGGGGCAGATCGTTGTCGTCCCTGCTTTTGAGGATCACGGCATTCGGAACTCATCGACCGAAAACCTGGTTATCGCTTCGATTACAGGACAAGGCGACTAACCCCCCTCAGTCCCCCCTTGTCAGGGGGGAAGCTTTTAAGCCGCCCCTGACAAGGGGAGGTTTGGAGGGGTTTACACGAAAGTAAGACGGAGAAAACAGATGCGTAGAATCCAGCGCAATCCCGATGTGCTCTGGCGCGAGGAAGACGAGCAGCGCGACCAGGCCCGCAACGCACTCGAACAGGGTGATGATGCTGAGGATATTGCTACTTCGCTGTTGTTCAACAATGGCGTTATGCTGTCCCTCAATATCCTTGGCACCGAGATCTGGAAGTTGTGCGATGGCCGCACTACCGAAGAAATCGTGGCTGAACTGCTCACCTGCTTCGAAGTGGAAGAGGATGAGCTGAGCGCTGATGTGACTGCCTTTTTGAATGAGCTGGCAACGAAGGGGTTTATCCGTTATGGGGAATGAATGGCTGGTCAAGGCCCCGCTCACCATCAACTGGGCCCTTAACAATAGTTGCAACTTTGCCTGCCGCCACTGCTACAGCCGTGTGGAGACAGGTGAGGAACTGGATGGCTCTACCCTGCGCGCTTGTTTCGACAAAGTTGCCAAGCTGGGAGTCATGGCAGTCAATTTCGGCGGTGGGGAGCCTTTGCTCCGTGCCGACCTGCTGGAGCTGGCCAGCCATGCCGCCAGCCTGAAGATGCGGGTCTCCATGAACAGCAACGGCTATCTTCTCGATCAGGCCAAGGCGCTGGAATTGAAACAGGCCGGTTTTGCCGCCGTGGGGATCAGCCTGGACAGCCATGAGGCCGCGGTACACGACCGTTTTCGCGGGGTCGAAGGGAGCCATGTCCGGGCTTTGGCAGCCTTGGGCTTCCTGCAGGGCGCCGGCATCAGAACATCCCTTTCTACGGTGATCTGCACCATCAATCAGGATTCACTGGACGAGATCATCGCCCTGGCCCGGCAGCACGGCGTCAGCCGTCTCAACCTGCACAACTTCAAATGCGCCGGCCACGGACTGGCCAACAAGGATGAACTCGATCTTTCCCCCGCACAGTGGCAGGCCTTTTACCGGCGGGCACTGGCAGCCAAGGAAAGGTGCGGGGATCTGGAGCTGTCCTTTGACGACCCGGTGATCTCCTCCCTGGGACTGCCCACTGAAAGCTCCCTTGTGAAGGGCAGCGTTTGCGGCAAACTATCCCTGGCCATCAAGGCCAACGGCGATATAACCCCCTGCGGCTTCATCCCGGTGGTGATCGGCAACATCGTCAGTGATGACCTGGGTGAAGTCTGGCGCAATGCACCGCTTTTGGCCAAGATGCGTCACAAGGAACCGCACGGCAAGTGCGGCACCTGCGATCACTACAGCGACTGCCTGGGCGGTTGCAGCGCCCGCGCCCTGGCTCTGACCGGCGATATCAACAGCCCGGATCCGCACTGCTGGGTAGAGCCGTGAGCCTGGGAGAGCTTGCCAGGCCGCTCACCATCTACTGGGACTTGACGCCACTGCCCGCTATTTCACCCGATTATACCCGGATCTGCCACCACATCGCCGCCATCAAACCCCTTCAACTCCATCTGCTGGATTGTGGTCCTGCGCTTGACCAGACCTGTTTTTCCATCCTTGAACAGATGCGGGGCACTCCCTTGGCCGTTGTCCTGACAACGGTTCCGAACAACATCTCAGAAGCCAGCCTTGACCGTCTCCACAACCTCGGATTGCGGGGTTTGCTGCTGTATGCGGCTTCATGCGCCGAACTGGCAGGGATAACGGCAATCCGCGATGACGTGGGCGGACGCTTTGCAACGGGCATCGCATTTCAGGTAAACCATGGGAACTGGCAGGAGCTGCCCCGTGTTGTGACCTTCTGCCTTGAACATGGTATCTCCTCCCTGACCCTGCCGATGCAGCGTCTGTACGGTGATGAACCGGCATTCACTTTGGCAGCACAGGAGCAAGCCACGCTCACCGAACTCCTGGCAAGGCTCGATTACAGCGCCCTGCGCCTGACCATCCACGACCCCTTCCTGTGGCGCGCCTTCAACCCGACTACACCCTTTCCCGGCGGCGGTTGCCAGGCCGCCAACACCATGCTTGCCATTAGTCCGGATGGGACGGTGTATCCTTGTCCGACACTGCCACTGGCGCTGGGCAACCTGCACACCTCGACACTGACTGAAATACTTGCATCGGCAGCTAAAATTGATATGCGGAAAATGCTGCGGGAGCTTCCAGAGGCCTGTGGGGATTGCGCCGAACTACATCAATGTCGCGGTGGATGTCGTGGAAGAAGCTATGTTTTGCAGGGTTCTGCATGTAGCCTTGATCCGGCTTGTGAACGCAGCGTCAATTAGCCGAATCACATTATTGCATTATAATTTTATTTGTTTAGCCTTTTTGTTGGCAATGGCATTATAAATGCTAAATAATTCATAGCCACTCACTGCTAGAGATTCACGAAGGTGATCATGAAACAGCGCCTTTGCATTTGTACGCTCATAGTAGCCTGCCTGCTCACATTTTCGATAAAAAAAATCGAAGCCGCGATTCAGTGTAATGGCTGTCATGGCACGTCAATTCCCGCAGACAATCGCCCGGTTGATGCACTGTTTCGCAATCCTTCCTCCGGCGGTTTTCCGGGTAATCACCGCACCCATATGGATGCACAGGCAGCCCCCACCGCTTGCGAAACATGTCATCCCGACAGCAGCAGCTACAATGCAACCCACCGGGACGGACTGATCAAGGTTTCATCCCGCATCAACAACGCCTCACTTACAACTACTTACAAAAACACGACCAGCGCCTTTCTGCAAGCCACCACACCAACTCTTGGCAGCTGCGCCAGCGTCAACTGCCACTTCGAGGCAGCTACTCCCACCTGGGGAAGCGACCCGGCCTTAACTACATGCAGCACGTGCCACGGTGCACCCCCTTCAGGTGCAGCTACTACCTACCTCGGGGGGGCAGCAGGCAGTCACGCTAAACATGACCAGTATTATCCCGGCAGTAGCAACTGCAAGAAGTGCCATCCAGACAACGCCACATTTGCACATGCCACCAGCGCAGGCAATCGCGATCTGAAAATCAGCTTTACCGCTGCTCCAAACAACGGCAGTGGTTCTTATACCGGGCCGCTCAACGATTATCTGCCCAGTCAGACCAATAATTTCGGCGTCTGCAACGCAACCTATTGCCACAGCCCTGGCAACAAGTCGACAAGTTACAACGCCCCCAACCAGATCGCTACCTGGGGGGGGACACTCGGGTGCGCCGGGTGTCATTTAGCGGCTCCCGCTACGGGAAGCCACGGCAGACATCTGTCGTCAACTTTTAATGTGCCGGTCGCATGTTACATATGCCATGCTGCAACGGTCACTTCTGCAACTACGGTTTCCTCGACCGCAAATCATGTCAATAAAAAGGTTGATATCGCCTTCAGCAGCACAACCACGGCAACCTTTGGCAAATACAGCGGCATCCCTGCACCCATGCAGAAAAATCCGGGTTCCGGGTATGGTAAATGTGAAAATGTATATTGCCATTCCAGCGCCCAGGGGGCTGGCGGAAGCTGGCCACCGGTATACTCTTCACCTAAATGGGGCGTATCGACTACCGGCAAATGTCCTTCCTGTCACGCTAATGGTAGCCCTCATGGCGGAGCTCTCATAAATTCCGGCAGCCACGCCAAGCATATAAACAGTTTTACAGACTCGAACAAATGTGGTGTTTGTCACTACGGCGCTGGTTTTGCCACCACAGGTTGCACGCAGTGTCATACGGCCGGGAATAGTAAAATGCCTGTCCTGCACGCAAACCACAAGGTTGATGTCAGTTTTTTAAACCCATACAACAGCACCACATACAATGGCACTCCGGAACCGGGTGATGGCTACGGTGCCTGCGGCTCCATCTCCTGTCATGGCAACACCTCGGCGCGCTGGGGCTCCACCGCATGTCTGGACTGTCACTCCGTAGCGCAGGGCAAGCGAGCCGCCATCACCTCCCAGTTTGGGTCCGGCTCGCACCATGTGCAGGGAACAATCACAGATGCCCACTGCTACCAGTGTCACTGGGAAGCAAACAGCGACGGCAGCATCAACCAGGCCTACCACAACAGCTCGGTCTCAGGCGCTGCAGTGCGTCTCGTGGTATACAGCACCATGCAACGGCCGAAGAACGCCGCGAAATACTTCATCGCCTACACCGCCAACGGCACACGGGCGCAGATCCAGAAGATCGGCAACCACTGCCTGGGATGCCACAGCGACCAGAATAATACCGCCACACCCTTCGGCGACGGCAAAACCCCCAAGCAGTACGCCTGGGACGGCACCAGCGTTGCCGCCCGCTACTCCCAGAGCGGGGCAACCAGCTGGGGCAAATACACATCCGCGGCCTATCCCAATGCTGCCAAAAAGAAGATTGCCAAGGCACTGTCCGCCCATGGCAATGCAGGCGCTAACCAGCGCGGCTGGAACACCACCAGCGGCGTTGACGGCACTATAACCAACACCAGCGGCGCAATTGCCGTGCAATGCTATGACTGCCACAACTCCCACGGCTCGACAGTCGCCGGGATCACCAGCCGTTACTCCAGCGCCACCGGCCGCAACAAGGGGGGCATCCTTAAAAACACGCAACGCGGTTTCGGCGGTTACTCCGCAACCTATCGGCCGCAGGCCGCCGGCTCCGCAGCCAATAAGGATGCCCGCAATCCCGGCGCCAGCCTCTGCCTGGATTGTCATTTCAGCTCCACTCCCAAGCAGGCGCCACTGGCTACATTCAAAAACTACACCACCCCATGGGGATACAATTCCACCTTTGGCGCCACTCAGGGCATCCTCGGCTACTGGGACTCGCCCTACATGTCATACGGCTCAAATGTCGGGGCCAAGCAGCGTTACCCGTTCAAGGCACAGAACCTTACGAAGGGCGGCCACTTCGGGGC
>Ga0154405_1087_pt5 | contig 6987 bp, 6 predicted proteins | sample RifGroB2_FD_115909 | JGI IMG/M metagenome (GOLD analysis project Ga0154405, IMG submission 115909) | Pelobacteraceae bacterium GWB2_53_15 | reverse complement strand
GGGCGAACTGACGGTTACATCGACAATCAGGCAGGGAGCGCCGTCCAACTGGATGACAAGCCCTTTTTTGAAATCAGACGTGGTAAACATGCATTCTCCTTTTTTTGATTCATGGGAGTTATGCGAATCATGAGAATTATGGGAAAAATTGATCCCATTATTCCCATTGCTCTCATAACTCCCATTGTTTTCATCTTTTCCGATATTCAGCCGTGGGCCAGAAGGGGATCCCGCCGCGGGGAGTAAATTCGCCGCGCACCGTCAGCCAGGCCGGGTCGATCAGCGCGACCAGGTCGTTACAGATGCGGTTGACACCGGATTCATGAAATTCACCGTGCATGCGGAACGAACCCAGATAGAGCTTGAGGCTCTTGCTCTCCACGCAGAGCTTGTCCGGCTGGTAGTCGATCACAATTTTGGCGAAGTCGGGCTGGCCGGTCATGGGGCACAGGCAGGTGAATTCGGGACACTCGATGTGCAGCGTGCCGACGGCTCCTGCCGGGTTCATGTCCGGCTGGGCAAAAGGGCTGGGAAACGCCTCCAGCAGGGCGGCGTCTGGCTGGTCATAGGTGTAGGTGGTTTTGCTGCCTTCGCCGAGTGTTTTTAATTGTTCATGCAGCTTCATTAATTGCTCCCTCACGAAAATACTCTCTGTCTTGAACCGCAGAAAATAATTTCTAACTTACTAGCCCCAAAAAGCGGGATAAGTGCGTTAACGAAATTATTCCCTGCTTAAAGCCGCAGAAAATAATTTCTAACTTACTGCCCCAACAAACGGGATAGTGCGTTCACGAATTTATTTCCTGCCACAACCCGCAGAAAATAAATTCTAACTTACTAAAATCTGCGATAACATAGCATCGCATCTGTTGGCAATCAATTTATTGCAGGACGAAAGGGGAATCAGGGTATGTCCGCAGCCGACGACCTGCTAGCACTCTACCAGCCGGAGATCGGCCACGAGCTCCACTGCGGCCCCTGGCTGAAGATCAATCAGCAGCGCATTGACGCCTTTGCCGCTGCCACCGGCGACCTGCAATGGATCCACACCGACCCGCAGCGGGCAGCCCAGGAATCGCCCTATGGCGGCACCATCGCCCATGGCTATCTGACCCTGTCGCTATTGCCGCTGTTGACCGAAAGCAATGCCCCCGGATTCTTCGAGAAGAACTACCCAGGCATGCGCCTGCGCCTCAACTACGGCCTCAACCGGGTGCGCTTTCCCGCTCCGGTGCTGGCCGGTTCCCGCATCCGCAGCCATATGACGCTCAAGGAGCTGGAGCGGGCCGGCGAGGGGGTCCAATTCACCTATCTGATCTCCGTCGAGATCGAAGGCAACGACAAACCGGCCTGCGTGGCCGAGTTTCTGGCGCGGGTCTATCCATGAGCATCCCATTCTCGCCCCATATCCGTGCTGTTCATCCCCCTCCCATCTCCGAGGTCAAGGGCTGGCTGGCAACCCGCCCCGACATCGGTCTGGAGCTGATCGACCTGTGCCAGGCCGTGCCGGACTACCCGCCTGCGCCGGAGCTGGTCACTCATCTGGCCACGCTGCTGGATGACCCGCTAACTTCGAAATATTCGCCGGATGAAGGGCTGCCCGAGGTGCTGGCGGCGGTCTGCGAAACATATCGGCGCAAATACGGGGCACAGCTCGAACCGGACAATCTATGCCTGACCATCGGCGCCAGCCAGGCTTTCTGGCTGGCCATTGTGACCCTCTGCCAAGCCGGGGACGAGGTGGTGGTGCAGTCGCCCTACTATTTCGACCATGCCATGGCGCTCGACATGCTGGGCATTCGCGGCGTCTATGCCCCTTTTGACGAAGCCTCGGCCGGTTTGCCCTCGCCGGCGGTCATCGCAGCGCTGATCACGGCCAAGACCCGTGCCATCCTGCTGGTCAGTCCCAGCAACCCAACCGGCGCCATTATCCCGCCTGAAACACTCCAGGAACTGTACAGCCTGGCGCAGTGCCGCAACATCGCCCTGATCCTGGATGAGACCTACAACGAGTTCATCCCCGGCGGGGTGCGTCCACACGACCTGTTCACCCGGCCGGGGTGGGGGGAACATTTCGTCCAACTCGCCTCCTTTGGAAAGACCTTTGCCCTGACCGGCTACCGGGCCGGCCTGCTGGCGGCATCCCGGCAGTTCATTCAACACGCCCTCAAGGTGCAGGATTCCATGGCGGTCTGTCAGCCGCGCATAACTCAGCATGCGGTCCGTTTCGGTCTGGAGCATCTGGACGCTTGGGTGGCGGCCAATCGCGAGATGATGGCCCGGCGCCACGACCTGTTCCGGGCCGAATTCATGCAGCCGGGCAACCCCTTCCGATTGTCGGCCAGTGGGGCCTTCTTCGCCTGGGTGCGCCACCCCTGGCCGGAGTTGACCGGACGCCAGGCTGCCAAGCGCCTGGTGGACGAGACCGCCATCCTCTGTCTGCCGGGCGAGGTCTTTGGCTCCGGCCTGGAAGGCTATCTGCGGTTGGCCTTCGGCAATATCCGCGAGGAGGCGATCCCTGAAGCGGTCAGACGTTTCCGGAAGATGGCAGCATGACGTCTGCCATGGATAATGACCTTGGAAGTGAGTGTTAAATGCGATTTACAGAGAACTAGTTGCCAAGCAGTGCCTTCAGAGGATTCCAGTCTATCCTTTCCAGTAGAGCCCGGGCGCGCGCCGGTTCAGCCTGCGCGCAGACATTCACGCTCTGAACCCTGGTGTGTGGGGCCTTCAGGTTCATGCTTGAGCCGACACCCTTCTGGCCCGACCTGGCGCCGGGCTTCCAGTTCCCGATTACGACACAGGTGTTGCCCTCAACCCACTCGACATAATTTTCCCGATAGTGATTGTCGTCCAAACGGTAGGCGGGATTGCCGTCTATAGGTTTCTGCTTGTTGGACCCCTTGTAATTGTCCTGAAAGGCAAGCCAGGAATCGTTAACCGTAAAGAACAGTTTGGCATAGACATCACGGGGAGCCATTGCTTTGTCCTCGCCCTTGCGCTGGCGTTCGGCATCTTCTGCTGGGGCAAACATCTGTTTTCCCACGGCGTCCATCTCCCTTTGAAGCCGTTCCATCGCCTTCATATCCCCACGCTCGGCGGCTGCGCCGATCTGGGCAGCCAGTTCTTCGAAGCGCTGTTGCCGTGCTTGATCAGCCTGCGGTGGAGCAGCGCCGGGGCTGAGGGCCGCCTCTTCCCGTTTTAGCCGGGCCGCTTCAACTTTTGCGGTATCCATCCATTTCACCTGATAGTGCAGTCGCATCGGGCCACTTTCCACACCCTTGAAAACCCGGTCAGTGACCTCTCCGGCAGCGCGCTCGGTTTCATCCCAACCCGCAGGACCGCTCCGGGGTGCGGCCTGCTGAAAGGCTCCATAGACCCTGCGCATAAAATCCATCTCGCCCTTGGTGGCTGGCCGGGATTCTCCATCGGCATATACGGATGACGCAAACAACAGGCAGGTGATTGCCACGGATATGATCCTGATAGTAATAATGAATCTCCTCCTTGAGTTGGCTTATTCTTTGGAATTGTCGTAAACGCGCGCGTTCCGCACTCGCCGGTTGCCGATCTGTGAGGCGACTTCATGGCGTTCCACCTTCTTGTTGACGATGAGTTCCTCATAACCGACATAGCCTGACTTCGCGAGTTCAGCCACAATCTGGACAAACTGCTCTTTGTCTTCGGGTGGCAAGGCATGGAAAGCGTCAAAACGGCCGGACTTGCCGAGATTAAAGAAATCGTCAACCGCAGTAAACACGTCACGAGATACGGAAAATTCCACCGATAACGCATCGTCTGAGCCGGACCGCACTGCCTGGCTGCCTGTTGCCTGCGACAAGTTTACCGGATCGACAGCTCCCTGTTGCCGGGCATGCTGATTTATTCGGGGTTGTGATTGAGCCGCTGCATCTTCTGTTGACAGCATCTTTTCGCGCAAGGCCGAAAGTGTAGTAATCATGACAGCTCTCCTTTCCGTACTGGAAACTTACTATATTTATCGGGATCGGACGCTAAAGCTGTAACTGATTGATTTCTTAGTGGCAGCCAGTTATGAACTACAACAAAATGCTAACCTTTGAACAATTTCAGGATTGGTTTGCAGTTTTTCACAGACTTTTATCCTCGCCACACCTTCACAAAAAAGTGTTCTCACACTACCCTGAGCGCTTCCCGCCTGTCAATCACAGCACTGACATTTCACCATAGGTTGACTGACACTTTTAGATTTATCCAATTGACGACTTCACGGGTTATCTGTGATATATAACATGCTACAGGGCTGCATTTGCAATGGTCAATAAGTCGTAATCAGGGAAAACACTTATGGACGTCATCACCACCCATGTAAACACCGATTTCGACAGCCTGGGCGCCATGGTGGCCGCAACCCGGCTCTACCCCGATGCCCTGCTCAGTTTTCCCGGTTCCCAGGAAAAGGGGGTGCGCGACTTCCTGGCCCGCTATCCCGACTATCTCCCCCCTTGTACCCGCGCCAAAGACATCGACCTGTCCGTTGTGACCCGCCTGATCATCGTTGATTGCCAGCATGTCAACCGCATCGGACGTTTTGCCGAAATAGTCAACCGCCCCGGCCTGGACATCCATATCTACGACCACCATCCCGTGACGGACCGCAGCATCCAGCCGACCGGCGGCATCATCCGTCCTTGCGGCTCTTCAGCCACCATCCTGGCGGGCATCCTGATGGATCACAGCCTGACGCTTACCCCCGAAGAGGCCACCCTGGTGATGCTCGGCATCTATGAGGATACGGGCCGGCTCCTGTTCCCCTCCACCATCCGGGACGACTTCCTGGCTGCTGCCTGGCTGCTGGGGCAGGGGGCGCGGCTGAATATCGTCTCTGATTTTATCTCGCAGGATATGACCACGCAGCAGGTGGAGCTTCTCAACATGCTGCTGAAAACCCTCAAGACGACCACGGTTAATGGCGCTCAGGTCTCTATCGCCCATGCCTCCAGCGATTCCTATATCGGCGATATTGCCGCCCTGGCCCACATGATCCGGGATATGGAGAATCTGGATGCACTGTTCCTGGTGGTGGCCATGGAGAATCGTGTCTACCTGGTGGCCCGCAGCCGGGTGCCGGAGGTCAATGCGGGTGAGATCCTGCGGCGCTTCCATGGGGGTGGCCATGCCACGGCCGCCTCGGCCACGATCCGGGACCTGTCGCTGAAACAGGTGCTGGAAAGGCTGGAAGAACTGTTGCGGGTCGAGGTCAGTCCGCAGGTCTGCGCCGGTGATATCATGTCCGCGCCGGTCAAGACCATGTCGGCCGATGTGACCATTGCCGAGGCGCGGGAGCTGCTCACCCGCTACAATTGCAATGCCATGCCGGTCATGGATGGGGCCGCCATGATCGGCATCATCTCCCGCAAGATAGTGGAAAAAAGTCTCTACCACGATCTGGGTGCATCGCCGGTCACCGACTTCATGCACACCGAATTCATGCGCGGCAGCCGCGCTACGCTGCTGTCCGATATTCAGGAGTATATGGTGGGTGGCAACCGGCGCTTTGTGCCGGTGTTCGAAGGGGAGCTTCTGGTGGGGGCGGTGACGCGTACCGATTTGCTGCGCCACATGTATGGCGGACGGCGTGGCCAGCCCGAGGCGCTGTATGACGTGGATGCCTTGACAACGGTGCCCAAGAGCCGCTCGATTGTCGGCCAGATCGGCAAGCGCCTGCCGGCGTCCGCCATCAAGCTGCTGCGCGAGCTGGGGAAGACCGGCGACGAACTGGGACTGGTGGTCTACGCGGTGGGCGGTTTTGTCCGCGACCTGTTGTTGGGCGTGAAGAACCTGGACATGGATGTGACCGTGGAGGGGGACGGCATCTTTTTCGCGGAGAGTTTCGCCGCCTCCCATGGCTGCCGGGTCCGCAGCCATCCGAAATTCGGCACGGCGGTGGTGATCTTTCCCGACGGGAGCAAACTGGATGTGGCCAGCACCCGCCTGGAATATTATGAGTCCCCCGGCGTGCTGCCCACGGTGGAGCGTTCTTCGCTCAGGCACGACCTTTATCGCCGCGATTTTACCATCAATACCCTGGCGTTTTGCCTCAATGGGAGCAGTTTCGGCCGCCTGATCGACTTTTACGGCGGCCAGCAGGATATCCAGGAAGGGGTGGTGCGGGTGTTGCACAACCTGTCATTCGTGGAGGATCCGACCCGCGTATTCCGTGCCATCCGTTTTGAACAGCGGCTTGGTTTCCGCATCGCTCCCCATACGGAAAATCTGATCCGCAGTGCCGTGCGGATGAACGTCCTGGACCGGGTCGGCGGTAAACGGCTGCTCAACGAGCTGGTGCTGATCCTGGAGGAAAATGTGCCGGCTGGCGCAGTCGGCCGCATGTCGGCCCTGGGTCTGTTGCAGTTCATCCATCCCGCCCTGAAGGTGCTGCCTGAAACGGAACGGGTAATACATGAGGCCTATCAGGTGCTGGCCTGGTTCCGCCTGCTCTATCTGGAGGATGCCTGTCAGCAATGGCAGGTCTACTATTTGGCCTTGTGCGACGGGCTCCGGCATGAGGAGTTCCTGGAGGCCTGCCACCGATTGACGATGCCGGGCCGCATCATGACAAAAGACTTTGGATACCGGCGCACCGCCCTGGGAATACTGGATGCCATACAGCGCCGGTTGAAGCGCGGAAGCGAGGTCCGCAACAGCGAAATCCATGGCTGGTTTCACGGACTGCCGCTGGAGATGCTGTTGTACCTGGCTGCAAAGGCTGCCCGCGAAGAGGTGAAGCGCTTCGTATCGCTCTACCTGACCCGCCTGCGCCAGGTCCGCTGCACCCTTGACGGCGATGCACTCAAGGCGCTGGGGCTGAAGGTCGGCCCGCGTTTTCGGAATATCATGGAGCAACTGCTGGCGGCCCGTCTCAATGGCGACATAAATAGTAATGATGAAGAACGGGCCCTGGCAATGGCCCTGATTACGTCAAACAACCATAGCACTGTGTCGAAA
>Ga0154405_1072_pt2 | contig 7076 bp, 7 predicted proteins | sample RifGroB2_FD_115909 | JGI IMG/M metagenome (GOLD analysis project Ga0154405, IMG submission 115909) | Pelobacteraceae bacterium GWB2_53_15 | reverse complement strand
CGGGAAAACTTGCGGAATTCCGGTTGATTGGAAATAACGGTCGGGTCGGACAGCAGCGCTTCCAGTTCCTGGTAACGCCGTTCCAGCTCTTCTATCTTGTCGAACATTTATAAACCTCTTGAACACCCACCACGGAGGCACGGAGACACAGAGAAAATCTGAAGACCAAATCAAAAAAACAAAAAATTATTTTAAGTTTTTTCTGGTTGTTCTCAGTGCCTCTGTGTCTCTGTGGTGGATGTGGATTTTGATTTTTCTTATACGACCAACCGGTCATCCGCATAGCCCGCATTCATCTCCAGCGCCTCATCCAGTGAACGGATGGCAACCTCCAACTGTTCGTCGTCCGGCTCGCGGGTTGTCAAGCGCTGCAAAGCCAGTCCGGGTGTGATAATCATCTTCACCAGCGGGTGGCTGTCGTTCTTGGCACTCCACCTGAGGAACTCGTAGGAGATGCCGGCAATCAGCGGCAGCAGCACGATGCGCGAACCTGCCTTGAGATAAAAGGGCCACAATTTGGGAATTACCGAGAAAACCGCAATACTGACCAGCATGACGATCAGCAGGAAGCTGGTGCCGCAGCGAGGATGGAGGCGGCTATACTTTTTGACGTTCTCGATGGTCAATTCCTCCAGCGCCTCGTAGGCAAATATGCATTTATGCTCGGCACCGTGGTACTGGAAGACGCGCTGGATATCTTTCATACGGGAGATGCCCCAGATATAGATCAAAAAAATGATTACCCGAATGACACCGTCCACCAGATTGAAGACAATGTTGTTGTCACCTATAACCGGCGTCATCAGCTTGGTCAGATAGAGGGGAAACAGGAAGAACAGACAGATGCCAAAGCCGAAGGCAACCGCCATGGTGCCGGCCATGGCCCAGGATGAAAGCTCACCCCCCTTGTCCACTTCCCCTTCCTTTTCCTCCTCGGTAACGGCCTCGTTGGCCGAGAAATTGAGTGCCTTGATGCCGATGACCAGCGAAGTGAACAACGCCACCGCACCGCGCACGATCGGAAGCTTGACCACCGGGTAACGTTCGGACAACGGCACGACCATTTCCTTCCGGACCACGATCTCGCCGTTGGGGCGGCGCACGGCAATGGCCATGGAGCGTGGAGCACGCATCATGACCCCTTCGATTACTGCCTGGCCACCTACATTGATTTTTTCCATTATTTCCTCAGTGTTTAATCCAGCTTTTTGAAAAATTCCCGCACCTCGGCCGTTTGCCCGCAGCAGAACACACCCTCCGGACAGGGACCGCTCGCACAGCCCGGCCCAGCATCCCGAAAAATGACCGGGGCGATCTTTTTCACCTGCCGCAGCATCTCCACACTCATCTCGCGGATTTCCCACTGGGCCCGCTGGCAGCAGCGCAGGGCAAAGAAATGCCTCAGTTCACGGGCATTCATGGTCATGATGATCTTGGTCTCGGTGGCATTGGGCAGGATGTAACGTGCATCCTCGGCCGGAATCCCCAACTCAACCAACTGGGCATAGGCCTTGTGGACCGTTTCGGACATAAAGGCAAAGATCTCGCGCGCATCCGGATCCATCGCAATGCTGTTGGGCATGATCGAGGTAAAATGTTCCTTGTGCGACACATAGCGCTGCGACTGCTGGGAAAACGAGGCAATCCGGTGGCGAACCAATTGGTGGGTGGTCACCCGTGAAATGCCCTCGATACCGAAGGTGAATGACGCATGCTCCAGCACCGAGTGATGCCCCAGCGACATGATCTTATCCAGAAACTGCTCGATATCCGTTGATTCAAGTTTTTCACGCAGATCATCAATGGAAATCGGTGAATAGCAAAGCCGGGCAGCCAGTGCCACGGTCTGTTCGGGATTAGGGGTATGTTCAATAATGGTAACGTTCATGGTGTCCTGACGCGAGCTGTATTCAATTGAATATAAGATGCAAAAAGGGGGATTTGCCTGATGACAAAACCCCCTTTGCACGTCAAACCGATGGTAAGCTACACTTGACCGTAACGCCTCTTGAAGCGCTCCACGCGACCTGCGGTATCAATGAGCTTCTGCTTGCCGGTGAAAAATGGATGGCAGGCGGAGCAAATCTCCGTGTTGATTTCCGGGATGGTGGACCGGGTCTGGAACGTGTTGCCACAAATACACTTCACAGTGGCATCAGAATACATGGGGTGAATACCTTCTTTCATCTCTTCCTCCTAAATATCGTCGCAGCAAAAAGTTAAGCACGTGCTTCCAGTAAAGTTTGATGTTAGCGGTTCATTTTGATTTTTGCAACCATTTTTTCCATCACTTACTCATGGAGTCCAGGAAATTCTGATTTGTCTTGGCTTCGGAAAGCTTGTCCAGCAGGAACTCCATGCTGTCAACCACATTCATGGGGTGAATCACCTTGCGCAGGATCCAGATGCGATTGAGAGAGCTCTTCTCGATCAGCAATTCCTCCTTGCGGGTGCCGGACTTGTTGATGTCGATGGCCGGGAAGGTGCGCTTCTCCACCAGCTTGCGGTCGAGGTGCAGCTCCATGTTACCGGTCCCCTTGAATTCTTCAAAGATGACCTCGTCCATCTTGCTGCCTGTATCCACCAGAGCCGTGGCAATGATGGTCAGCGAGCCGCCCTCTTCGATGTTTCGGGCCGCTCCGAAGAAACGCTTGGGCTTATGCAGGGCATTGGAGTCCACACCACCGGAAAGGATCTTGCCGGAAGGGGGGATAACCGTGTTATAGGCACGGGCCAGGCGGGTGATGGAGTCCAGCAGAATCACCACGTCGCGCTTATGTTCCACCAGGCGCTTGGCCTTTTCGATGACCATCTCGGCTACCTGGACGTGACGAGTGGCTGGTTCGTCAAAGGTGGAAGAGATAACTTCGCCGTTGACGGAACGCTGCATATCAGTAACTTCCTCGGGACGCTCATCGATCAAGAGTACGATCAGATAAACCTCGGGGTGGTTGGCAGCAATCGAGTTGGCGATATTCTGGATCAGCATGGTCTTGCCGGTGCGGGGCGGAGCCACGATCAGGCCGCGCTGTCCCTTTCCGATGGGTGCGACCAACTCGATCACCCGCATGGGCATATTGTCGGGAACCGTCTCCAGTTTTAGCTTTTCATCTGGATATAGTGGAGTCAGGTTGTCGAAAAGGATCTTGTCACGGGCCACCTCGGGTGGTTCGTGATTGACCTCCTCCACCTTGAGCAGCGCAAAGTAGCGCTCTCCTTCTTTGGGCGGGCGGATCTGGCCTGAAACCGTATCACCGGTACGCAGATTGAAGCGACGGATCTGACTGGGGGAGACGTAGATATCATCCGGACCTGGTAAATAATTATAATCAGTGGCACGCAGAAAACCGAAACCGTCCTGCAGGGTCTCCAGCACCCCCTCGCCGTAAATCGAGCCATTCTGTTCGGTCTGGGCATTGAGAATGGCAAAAATCAGATCCTGCTTACGCAGGCTGGACGCCCCCTCAATGTTGAGCTCACGGGCAACAGCGTTAAGCTCGTTGATCTTCTTGCCTTTCAGTTCCTGTAGGTTCATCGGTTCTCCGGCATGTCATGCGACATGCACAATGCGGCTGCAAAAATGGGTGTTGTGCGGGATAGGATAAATAAAGAGTATGTGGCTAGTGTGACCTCAAAAGCGGTATTGGAGAGAATATGTTATGACAGGAAATTTCCTGAATGAACAAATTATTGGCATGTCAAGGATTCTAAGTATATATTATGAAGGATTTGTGAGGTCGTAAACTGTTAGTCGGAAATATATCAATTGGGGCTTTGAAAACGTTACCTCCATTGACTTGGACTTGTCAACAAAAAATATTCCTTATTCCACCGGTTTCACCTTATTTGTCTTGACCAGCCTGTCGGGGAGGCGATATACAAATGTCAATGTCCATCTTCCTGACCCTGACTGACAGGACAATTGCCTTAACGGATTCATTTTCTGTTCAAAAATGGCAGAAAATAATTTGTAACTTATTAAAACACAGACCAACACCCCATGACCCCTCTTGAACTCACACTCATAGCAGGCATTCTCTGCGCCTTTTCCGGCATCCCTGCCCTGTCACCACGAGTTTCACTGTTTCTTGGCCGCAGAATCTCCTGTGGATTCATAGCAGCAGGGGCTATTACCGGCCTGACCGCAGTGATTGACCCACTCCTGCTGAGCGGCAGGATAGAGACAATAGAGCTGGCCTGGCAATTCCCCATCGGGACGCTTCTATTCCGACTCGACCATCTCTCGGCCTTCTTCCTGATCCCTGTATTGATCGTCGCGTTCTGCGTTTCGCTCTACGGCTGCGGTTACTGCGCCACCTCGCCCGACAACCAGCGCGAGTCGCAGCTCTCCTTTTTCCTTGGCCTGGCCATATCAGCCATCATCTTTCTGCTGCTCTCCGCCAACGGATTCACCCTGCTCATTTTCTGGGAGGGCATGGCCCTGATGGTGTTTATTGCCATGTGCCTGGAACATGAAAAACCTGAGGTGCGCGAGGCAGGACTCCAGTACCTGGTTGCCAGCCACGTGACAACCCTTTCGTTGTTTGTAATGTTCTCACTGCTCTCCCGGGATATTGGCCAGCAGTTCCCTGGGGCGGGAAGCCTCGATCCAACAGGCATTACAGCGCTGGCGATCCTGCTGACGGCACTGGCCGGTTTCGGGATGAAAGCCGGCATCATGCCGCTGCATGTGTGGCTACCCACTGCTCACGCCAACGCCCCCAGCCACATTTCGGCCCTGATGTCCGGCATCGTCATCAAGATGGGCATATATGGACTGATTCGGGTAATTTCTTTTTTTGGCGCACCGCCGCTCTGGTGGGGCACCCTCTTTCTCTGCCTGGGCATAACATCAGCTGTAGCCGGCGTGCTCTTTGCCATCGGCCAGCATGACATCAAACGCCTGCTGGCCTACCACAGTATTGAGAACATCGGCATCATTATCATGGGAATCGGCGTAGCCCTGATCGGGCTTTCCAGCGGCAACCACATCCTGTTCGTACTCGGCATGGCCGGAGCTCTACTGCACATGCTCAACCACGCCCTTTTCAAATCCCTGCTTTTCCTGGGAGCCGGAGCAATTATCCACTGCATCGGCACCCGCGACATCGACCGGATGGGAGGACTGGCCCGTTCACTGCCGCTCACATCCGTTGCATTTCTGACCGGTGCCGTGGCCATCTGCGGACTGCCGCCACTCAACGGTTTTGTCAGTGAGTTACTGATCTACCTGGGCATCTTCAAGGGTTTTGGAGGTTTGTCAGGCAAAGCCGCCGCCATTCTGGCCCTGGCAGCTCCCGCCCTGGCTCTGACCGGAGGATTGGCGGTGGCCTGTTTCGTCAAGGTCTACGGCAGCGTCTTCCTTGGGCAGCCGCGTAGTGACCTGCCAAAACCGCATGAACATCCCGCCATGATCTCTGGCATGTCCATATTAGCCGCGCTGTGCATCCTGATCGGCGTGCTGCCATTCTTTGCCGTTCGCCTGATCGAACCGGTCCTGGCCGGCATCTTTCCGCAACAGGGCGCCATACTGCCCTCCATCCAGACCACCGCCCACCTCTATGGCTTGAGTGCAGCGGCAGCAATCCTGATCCTGATGCTGATCCTGCTGGTCATGTTGTATGTCAACCGCCTTAAATCCTCACATATCAGCGAAACCGGTACCTGGGACTGCGGCTATGCCGCCCCTTCCCCGAGCATGCAGTACACCGCTTCATCCTTCGCTGAATTGCTGGTCAGTATATTCAGTGGAATCTTGCGTCCAGTACGACATCCGCCGAAAATCAACGGGCTGTTTGCCGAACGCAGTCAATTTCAATCCCATGTTCCCGAAGTAGTGCTCGAAGAGGGCATCCTGCCGCTCTTCAGCTCCATCGACCGGCGCTTGGCCTGCATCCGCCGCCTGCAGAACGGGCAACTAAACCAGTACATCCTCTACATCTTTGTAGCACTGATCGTGCTATTGCTGATGTCAGAATTTTTGTAACGAAAGGAAAACTGTGAAAGGTCAAAGTCTTATCGAATCCATCGGCAATACGCCGCTGGTAGCCATCACCAGCATCAATCCCAATCCGCACGTCGCCATCCTGGCCAAACTGGAGGGCAACAATCCGGGCGGCTCGATCAAGGATCGCCCGGCACGCCAGATGATCCTGGCTGCCGAGAAGAGCGGCGAACTAACCCCCGACAAGGTCATCCTCGAACCCACATCGGGCAACACCGGCATCGCCCTGGCCATGATTGCAGCGGCCCGCGGGTACCGCATCAAGCTGGTCATGCCGGCTTGTGTCAGCATGGAACGACGCAGCGTACTTGAGGCCTATGGGGCCGAAATCGTACTTTCTCCCGGCTGCGAGGCCACCGACGGGGCTATCCGCTTGGCACACAAAATCTATGGCGAGGAGCCCGGCGTCTACTATATGCCCAACCAGTACGCCAATCCCAACAACGTACTGGCCCACTTCGAGACCACCGCACCCGAGATCATGCAACAGACTGAGGGGCGGATCACCCATTTCGTGGCCGGTATGGGCACCAGCGGCACCCTGATGGGGTCAGCGCAGTATTTTCACGCAGCCCGAGCGGAGATTCAGATCATCGGGATCGAACCGGTATTGGGACACAAGATCCAAGGGCTCAAAAACATGAAGGAAGCTATTGTGCCGCCCATTTATGATGAGAGCGCACTGGACCGAAAGATGGTCATCGACGACGACACCGCCTTCGAGACCGCCCGCCAACTGGCGGCTCACGAAGGGATCTTCTGCGGCATGTCAGGCGGGGCCGCCATTGCAGGCGCCCTGAAGCTGGCCACGGAGCTGGATTCCGGCACAATCGTAGTCATTATCCCCGACCGCGGAGATCGTTATCTGAGTACCAACCTGTTCAAATCCATGTGCGCCCAGTGCCCGCCGTGAGGGCCGTTCAACGTGCGACGTGCTACGTTCGAGAACTTAGATATTGCGCGCAGCACGCAGCACGTCGCACGACGCAAGTTAACCCATGACCCTTGAACGCCTCTATAAGCAGGCCACCCTGCTCGCCCTGATCACGATCGGCTACAACCTTATGGAGGG
>Ga0154405_1068_pt4 | contig 7674 bp, 5 predicted proteins | sample RifGroB2_FD_115909 | JGI IMG/M metagenome (GOLD analysis project Ga0154405, IMG submission 115909) | Pelobacteraceae bacterium GWB2_53_15 | reverse complement strand
GAGCGATCAGGAGCATATCGCCTCATTACAGGCTGCCTACGATAAACTTATGGGCATCCAGGACTGGACCTTTACCGCATAATCTACACACTTCGGGCCGGAGGCTGCCTGTCCGGAGCTGTTTTCTTCATATTCAGGTAACTAAACAAGGAGTTTGAAATACATGCCTAAAAGAACCGACATCAAAAAGATTCTCATCATCGGTGCCGGCCCTATCGTTATCGGTCAGGCCTGCGAGTTCGACTATTCCGGCACACAGGCATGCAAGGCCCTGAAGGAAGAAGGGTACGAGGTGGTGCTGTTGAACAGCAACCCGGCCACCATTATGACTGACCCTGATTTTGCCGATCGTACCTATATTGAACCGGTCACACCGGAGATTCTGGCAAAGATCATCGAAATGGAACGCCCTGACGCAATACTGCCGACCCTGGGCGGCCAGACCGCTTTGAACACCGCTGTGGCAGTGGCCGAGATGGGTGTGCTGGATAAATTCGGTGTTGAGCTGATCGGCGCCAAGCTGCCGGCCATCAAAAAGGCCGAGGACCGTACGTTGTTCAAGGCAGCCATGGAGAAGATCGGTCTGGCCGTGCCTGCTTCGGGTTTGGCCCACAACTACACCGAGGCCATGGAAGTCGTCAAATCGATCGGTTTTCCGGCTATCATTCGCCCCTCTTTTACTTTGGGCGGTACCGGTGGCGGGATAGCCTACAACATGGAAGAGTACGAGAAGATGGCCCTGGCCGGCATTGATGCCTCACCCACCGATGAAATACTGGTGGAGGAATCGGTTATCGGCTGGAAGGAATACGAACTGGAAGTAATGCGCGACACGGCCGACAACGTGGTGATCATCTGTTCCATCGAGAATTTCGATCCCATGGGTGTGCATACTGGTGACTCCATCACCGTGGCACCTGCCCAAACCCTGACCGACAAGGAATATCAAATCCTCAGGGATGCATCGCTAAAGATCATCCGCGAGATTGGTGTGGACACCGGTGGATCCAACATCCAGTTTGGCATCAATCCGGTTAATGGCCGCCTGGTAGTGATCGAGATGAATCCGCGCGTGTCACGTTCATCAGCCCTGGCTTCCAAGGCCACCGGTTTTCCCATTGCAAAAATCGCTGCCAAGCTGGCTGTGGGTTATACCCTGGACGAGGTTACCAACGATATAACCCGTGAAACCCCGGCCTGTTTCGAACCGACCATCGACTACGTGGTCACCAAGATCCCGCGTTTCACCTTTGAGAAATTCCCGGCCGCCGACGCCACCCTGACGACCCAGATGAAGTCGGTCGGCGAGGTGATGGCCATCGGCCGCACCTTTAAGGAGTCCTTCCAGAAGGCGTTGCGCTCACTGGAGATCGGCGTCAGCGGTTTTGACTCCAAACTCTTCGACCTGTCAAGCGAGACCCGCCGTGCACTGAGCGCCAAGGAGCAGCAAACCCTGCTGGAGAAACTGCGTACGCCCAATTGGGAGCGGTTATGGTATCTGGCCGATGCCCTGCGTAGTGGCATGACGGTGAAAGAGATCAACCGGCATACCGCCATCGACCCCTGGTTTCTGCACAATATCCGTCAGATCGTGGAAAAAGAAGAAGAGCTGAAGCTGCTCGACCTGGCGACGCTTTCAAAGGATGCCCTGCGAGAGGCAAAGCAGTTCGGCTTTTCCGACAAGACCCTGTCCAGGCTCTGGAACAAGACCGAGGATGAGGTCCGCAGCCTGCGACTCTCCCTAAATGTGAAACCGGTTTATAAAAGGGTTGATACTTGCGCTGCCGAGTTTGAGGCCTACACGCCTTATCTGTACTCGACCTATGAGGACGAGTGCGAGGCGGAACCGACCGACCGTAAGAAGATCATGATTCTGGGTGGCGGTCCGAACCGGATCGGACAGGGCATTGAGTTCGACTACTGCTGTGTGCATGGTGTCTTTGCACTGGCTGAGGACGGCTTTGAGACCATCATGGTCAACTGCAATCCCGAAACCGTCTCCACCGATTATGATACCTCGGATCGACTTTATTTCGAGCCCTTGACTCTTGAAGATGTGCTGGCGATTGTTGACGTGGAGAAGCCGTTTGGCGTGATCGTCCAGTTCGGTGGCCAAACACCGCTCAAATTGGCAGTTGCCCTGGAAAAGGCCGGCGTTCCGATCATCGGCACATCGCCCGATGCCATCGATCGGGCCGAGGATCGCGAACGTTTCCAGGAGATGTTGCATAAGCTCGGACTTCTACAACCGGAAAACGGTATGGCCCGTTCCTTTGAGGATGCTGAAAAAGTGGCCGACCGGGTCGGATATCCGGTGGTGGTACGCCCTTCCTATGTCCTGGGTGGCCGGGCCATGGAGATCGTCTACGATGTGGATAATCTCAAGCGTTACATGACCACCGCCGTGCTTGCTTCACCCGAGCACCCCATCCTGATCGACAAGTTTCTGGACGAGGCCATCGAGATCGATGTGGATGCCCTTTGTGACGGCACCGAGGTGGTGATCGGCGGGATCATGGAGCACATTGAGGAGGCCGGGATCCATTCGGGCGATTCGGCCTGTTCGCTGCCGCCATACTCCATCTCTGACGATCTTATCGCTGAAATCCGACGCCAGACGGTTTTGATGGCTCTGGAGCTGAATGTGAAGGGTCTGATGAACGTGCAGTATGCAATTAAGGATGGCAGAGTCTATATCCTTGAAGTCAATCCCCGTGCCTCGCGCACTTCACCTTTTGTATCCAAAGCGACCGGACGGCCGTTGGCCAAGATCGCCGCACGGGTTATGGCTGGAAAGTCGCTGAAGGAACTGGGAGTCTCCGGCGATATCGTCCCGAAGCATATCTCGGTCAAAGAATCGGTCTTCCCGTTCGTCAAATTCCCCGGAGTGGACACCCTGCTGGGGCCGGAGATGAAGTCTACCGGCGAGGTTATGGGCATCGGCGACACCTTTGCCGAGGCTTTTGCCAAAGCACAATTGGGTGCCAACGTCAAATTACCAATGTCCGGAAACGCCTTCATCAGCGTGCGTGACGCAGACAAGAAACATGTTGTCACTGCTGCAGAAAAGTTGTATAAAGCCGGATTCGGCATCCTGGCAACCGGTGGTACGGCAACCTTCCTGGCGGAGAAGGGAATTCCTGTCAAACGGGTCAACAAGGTACTTGAAGGCCGTCCCCATATCGTTGATGCCATCAAGAACGGTGAGGTCAGCCTGGTTGTCAACACTACCCAAGGCCCGCAGGCCGTGGCTGATTCGTTCTCCATTCGCCGCGAAGCGCTGATGCACAACATTGCCTATTACACAACTGTGGCAGGCGCCAAGGCAGTGGTGGATAGTATTATCGCCCTGAAGGAACAGGATCTGGGTGTGAAGGCGTTGCAAGATTATCTTGGATGCACAGGATTGTAAAAACGGTCACCCTGAAAAAATGATCGGTAAAATGAAATTAATCAACAAGGAGTCGCTGTTAGATGTCCCATTCAATTCCATTGACAAAAGAGAGCTTTGAGGCTTTGCAGGAAGAGCTAAAGCGACTTATTCGTGAAGAACGGCCCAAGGTTATTCAGGATATTGCAGAAGCGCGTGCTCATGGCGACCTGTCTGAAAATGCCGAATACGATGCCGCCAAGAACCGACAGGGCTTTATCGAGGGGCGTATTCAGGAAATCAACGGCAAACTGGCTCGTGCCCATGTTGTTGACTTAACTGGTCTTAAGCCTGACAAGGTTGTTTTTGGGGCAACTGTGACCCTGTATGATACCGCGTCGGAAGAAGAGGTTACCTACCGCATTGTCGGTGAAGATGAAGCTGATATCAAGCAGGCCAAGATATCCTGCACCTCGCCGGTTGGTAAGGCATTGATCGGGCACAAGCTGGATGACTCGGTCAAGGTCACCGTACCTTCGGGGACAAAGGAATACGAGATCATCGACATTAAATACGATTAGGGCGTATTGCATACGCCCAACCAAGGGAGACAACTCAATGGCGGATAAAATCACAAAAGACATGACTTTTTTTGAAGTAATGCGTAACTTTCCGGAATCGGTAAAGGTGCTGCAGAAGCACAACCTGGGTTGCGTTGGTTGCATGGGTGCCCAGAACGAAAGCCTGGAGCAGGGTGCCAATGCACATGGACTGGATGTAAACGAGTTATTGAAAGACCTGAACGCTGCTGTCAATTGATGTTGCCCATTGATTGACAACAACTCGCAAACCCTCATGGCATGACCTGTGAGGGTTTTTGTTTTCGTACTGTGCCATGCTCTGGTTTATTGATGTAGTAATGTATGCTGAAACGATCCGGAGCTACTCATCCTTCCTGAGGTCATATCTGCTTGTTGCGCGTCACGATTGATAACGAAGACCGTATCACCCTGCCGGTCGAGGCCCTGAAGGCGCTCGGTGCACGGGCAGGCGATCCCCTCGAACTTGAAATGTCCGAGGGGAAGGTTGTTGTCAGCCCTTTGCGCACGGCTTTAGGTAGCCTTAAGGAAACCATCGCCCGCAAAAACCTGCAAACCCAGATGCAATTCATCAAGGGGGTGGGGCCCAAACTCTCGGAATTACTTGCCAAGCGTGGTGTAAAAAATGTTGAGGACGCCTTGTATCTGCTGCCGCACCGTTATGAGGATCGTCGCGAATTGCGCCCCATTGCGGGTCTCCGTCCCGGTTTTACCGAGGTTTTTACCGGCCGGGTTGTTTCTGCGGAGATGAGCTCCACCAAGGGTGGTCGGCGGTTCTTCGAGGCAATGGTGACAGACGACAGCGCCAGTGTTGTTCTCAAGTGGTTCAATTGCAATCCAACCTTCATGAAACGGATCTGGAAGACAGGCAAAATCGGCGTGTTTACCGGCGAGGTGTCCCAGTTCGGCTATCAGCGCGAGGTTCATCATCCGGATGTGGAGTGGCTGGCTGAAGGACAGAATGTGCAGGAGGTTCTGGCCGCCGACCCGGTTAACTTCGGCCGGATCGTACCGGTGTACCCCCTAACAGAGGGTTTGAGCCAGAAGGTCATGCGCAAGGTGATGCGAGAGGTTGTGGATGGTTTCCTTCCCTACGTTCAGGAATTTATCCCCTCAACTCTCCTGGCGTCGATGCGTTTACCAGGCCTGCGGCAGTCGTTGCGCGATATTCACATGCCGTCCCAGGATGTAAAACTTGAGGATTTGAACGAAGGGCGGACAACTGCACACCGGGCTATCGCCTTTGATGAATTTTTTTTCTGGGAATTAGGACTGGCCCTGAAAAAGCGTGGCGTTATGCTGGAAGAGGGCATCGCATTCCAAGTGACCCACCGCTATACCAAGCCGCTTGCCAGGCTGCTCCCCTTTGAATTGACAGCCGCCCAGCGGCGGGTGCTCTCCGAGATCAAGAACGATATGATGGCGCCGCATCCCATGCACCGACTGGTGCAGGGTGACGTGGGCAGCGGCAAGACTCTGGTGGCGCTGATGGCGGCTTTGGTCGCCGTGGAGAATGGTTATCAGGTGGCCATTATGGCGCCGACGGAGATTCTGGCAGAGCAGCATTGGCATACTATCCACCGTTGGTGTTCGGATCTGGGCATCTCTACGGTTCTGATGACTGCCGGCATGAAGGGAAAGCAAAAGGCTGAGAGTCTGGCGAAAATTGCCGACGGCAGTGCCCAGATTGTGATCGGCACCCATGCGGTCATTCAGGAAAAAGTCGAGTTTGCACGCCTTGGACTGGGTATTATCGACGAACAACACCGTTTTGGTGTTTTGCAACGCGGCATACTGAGAAAGAAGGGGTGTGATCCTGATATTCTGGTGATGACCGCTACTCCCATCCCGCGCACACTGGCAATGACGCTGTTCGGCGACCTGTCGCTGTCGGTGATCGATGCTCTGCCGCCGGGTCGCACACCGGTGGAAACCCGTATTTTCTTCGAATCGCGCCGATCTCAGGCCTATGACATCATCAGGGCTGAGATCGCACAGGGGCACCAGGCATACGTTATCTACCCGCTGGTGGAAGAAACGGAAAAATCCGACTTAAAGGCTGCCACCCAGATGGCAGAACATCTGGAGAAGGATATCTTCCCCGAGCTGCGCATCGGGCTTTTGCATGGCAGAATGAGTCCAGAGGATAAGGAGGCGATTATGGGCTCCTTCAAAGCCTGTGAGTTGGACATATTGGTCGCCACCACGGTAATCGAGGTGGGGATTGACGTCCCCAATGCCACGGTGATGGTCATAGAACATGCCGAGCGTTTCGGCCTGTCCCAGTTGCATCAGTTGCGGGGCAGGGTGGGGCGGGGTGTCGCCAAATCCCGTTGTATTCTGCTGACGCCGGGCAGACTGTCCGAGGATGGAGAAAAGCGGCTCAAGGTCATGGAGTCCACTAACGATGGTTTTCGCATCGCCGAGGCCGACCTTGAGATTCGCGGTCCAGGGGATTTTCTCGGTACCCGCCAGTCCGGCATGCCCGACTTCAGGGTAGCCAATATTCTCCGCGACGCCAGCATCCTGGAACAGGCACGGCAGACTGCCTTTGATCTGCTGGAACATGATCCTGAACTGTCGTCACCAGATAACGCAAATCTGCGGGAAGAGCTGCTGCGCAGATGGGGTCAGCGACTGGAACTGGCTGCAATAGCGTGATGCAACTTAGTTGTATCCATCCAACAGAAAGATAATGTTATGCACATACTTACCGGTTCTGACATATTCAACAAAAACTTCGAAGGTTCTGTTGTAACTATCGGAAACTTTGATGGTATTCATCGAGGCCATGGTGAGATATTCCGCCATCTCAAGCTGCAAAGCGCGCGCCTTGGCCTCCCTTCTGTAGTTGTAACCTTTGAACCGCATCCACTGGCAGTTCTGGCGCCCGAGGCGGCCCCGGCACTCATAACCACCTATAACCAGAAAGTTGCCTTGATTGCTGAAGCGGGGATCGACTGTCTGACGGTAATTGAGTTCACTGCCGCATTTTCCCGAATGACGGCAGAATCCTTTGTGCGCGATGTTCTCTGCAGGGCTCTCGGCATGCGCCATATAATTATCGGCCACGATTATGCTTTCGGTAGGGAACGCCAAGGGAACTACGAGACCCTGGCTCGTCTGGGGGCCGAATGCGGATTTTCCCTACAGGATATCGAGCCGGTCGGTGAGGGTGATACCATCTTCAGCAGCAGCCTTGCCCGCCGCTTGATCAGCAGCGGTGATTTGCCGGCGGCTACCGCAATACTCGGCAGATACCACGTGATCTCAGGTCAGGTGGTACACGGCCGCCAGATCGGTTCCAAATTCGGTTTTCCCACAGCCAACATCACGACACGCAATGAACTTATTCCCCCGGATGGCGTGTATGCGGTCATGGTATGTGTTGATGATACCCTCCTGCAAGGTGCCTGCAGCATCGGTACGAATCCGACCTTTGGTGAGGGCGAACGGACCATTGAAGTGTTTCTGCTGGATTTTTCCGGACAGCTCTATGATCGGGCAATTGCTATTTGCTTTGTACAGCGTCTGCGTGAGGTGCGTAAATTCTTCGATATTAATGATCTTATTCGAGCGATTGAGGGCGATATCGCCATGACCCGGGAGATTTTGTCAGGCGTCAATCGAGATCTGATCAAGCCTCTGCTGGATGTAATGCCGTTTGGGTCCTAATATGAAAAAGTCCTTTGATTATAAATTTTG
>Ga0154405_1015_pt3 | contig 7737 bp, 6 predicted proteins | sample RifGroB2_FD_115909 | JGI IMG/M metagenome (GOLD analysis project Ga0154405, IMG submission 115909) | Pelobacteraceae bacterium GWB2_53_15 | reverse complement strand
GTTCATCTCCAGAAAAAAAACAGCGACAAGATTTGGGTCGCCATCCCCGAGAGTCCTGTCAAGGTCGGGACTCAGATAAGTTTCCAACCGGGCATGGAGATGCGAAATTTCGAAAGCAAGAGCCTCAAACGCACTTTCGACTCAGTCATCTTCTCAGGTGGGGTGCTTGGAGCTCCGGCTGCAACTGCTGCAAGCAGCGACCCCAAAAAGGAGCAAGGCTCCTCACCGGGCAGCAAAGGGGCTGCCGCTCCCAAAGCTGAAAAGATCTCCGTCACCAAGGCAACCGGTTCCAATGCCGCAACCGTAGAAGGTGCGCATATCAACAGCGCCAAACTTGACAAAAAGAAGGTTGTCATCAAGGGCAAGGTCGTCAAGGTATCCGCCGGCATCATGGGTAAAAACTGGATCCACATCCAGGACGGTACCGGTACTCAGGCCAAAGGCACCCATAATCTCGTCTGCACCTCCAGCGAGATGGCAACGGTAGGCGACGTGATCACCGTCAGCGGCACACTGGCAAAGGATCGTGATTTCGGCTCCGGGTATCGCTACGATGTTATCGTGGAGAATGCCACCTTTAAAAAATAGACCCTCATTACAACAGCCCCTTCACAACGGAGGGGCTGTTTTTTTTGACTGCATATGTAACCATTACCACCTGCCTTGCCAAGATTACCCCATAACTGCTACAGTGTGACATGCCTGATCTGGTCCGCCACCATTATGAGCTGTATCCATATCCCCAATATCCTCTGCTGGCCTCGATCCGGCGGTGCGACACCTATGCCCTGAACCTGACTGCCCTATGGACCAGGTTCAACGGTATTTTACCACCGTTGACGGCAAAACGCATTCTCATTGCCGGTTGCGGCAGCTTCTCCCCCTACCCCTTCTCCCTGGCCAATCCCGACGCAGACATAACCGCCCTTGACCTGTCTTCCCGCAACATCAAGCGGGCGCGGCTGCACTGTCTGCTGCATGGCAACCGCAATGTCACCTTCCGCTGCAGCGATCTGCTCGACCAATCGTCAGCAGACGGCAAATTCGGCCTGATCGATGCCTACGGTGTACTGCACCACCTGCAGGATCCCTTGACTGGACTGAAGGCGCTGGCATCCCGACTGACCGAAGGAGGCATTCTGCGAATAATGCTCTACAGTCGTTATGCCCGCCGCGAAGAGGACTCCATACGGCGTGCCTTTCGCATGCTGGGGGTGAGCGATCTGGCGACTGCGAAAAGTATCATTAGGCGTGCAAAACCCGGCTCTCGGCTACGCCGTTTCGTAGAGTCATCGCATGAAACCAACTTCGATTCCGGCTTGGCCGATGCGCTGCTGCATCCCCGTGTGCATACCTACCGTATAGAGGGTTTCATGGAACTGATCCAACAGTCCGGCCTGCAACCACTGTTATTCGCCCATGACGGGGCTCTTGAAGATGTCACCCAGGAAGTAGAGCGAATCCGACGGATGGAAACCGCTAAGCAGGCCCCGGACAACTTTATCCTGTATTTGGGACATCAGGTTGGCACCCCTTGCCCAGCTAAAGATGCTTCGCTTTTCATGCTCAACCCCTGCCTGTCCGCCGCAGTAAGCCAAGTGCGCATTGGCACGTTACATGTTGCATCTCGCCTGGGACGCCCCAATCCGCCCCTTGCCAGCCAGGAACGTCGTTTCCTTCGTCAGTTCCTCCGTCCTGTCCGTGCAGACCAACTGTCCGCCGAGATACAGTCAGTCCTAAACCTTTACAAAAAGTCGCTTTTTCTGCTACAGTACCAAAACAATTAAATTTAAGTCGGATCTCACAAAAAAACATACAATAAACATTAAAATTACATCAACTCCAGGAGTGGCCATGAAAAAAACCTTTATTTTATTTGTTCTTATTGCAACAAATACCTTTGCCAACAGTGATGTAATCACGATGAAAAAAGGAATAGTTTTCAATCATGTCGGGCATCAAACAACTAAAGTAGGTGACTGTTCCGTGTGTCACGAAACCAAGCCTTATGGCAAAATAGCTGGTTTTGGAAAAGAATGGGCACATAAATATTGTACCGATTGCCATGAAGCCTTCAGTGAAGGTCCCACAAAATGTGCAGAATGCCATAAATAAGATACGGCCCCGGAAGATTTCCGGGGCCGTATTCACTTAGCGCACACACGAAGTTATTCAACCTGCCAGTTGACCATTACACATAAACGATCTTAACCCGCTCCAGATAGTTTTGCAGCGTCTCTGTTGCCAGGACAATGGCTTCACGGTCTCTTCTGATGGCAGCACGCTCAAGCGCTATGCCGATGTCAGAAATGGCATCAAAGCCATAGCTGCCGCCGGCTCCTTTCAGACGATGCCCCAATCTGGAAATTTCTTCATGATTGCCGGCTTCAAGCAAACACTCAATCAGGGCACAGTCGCTCCATCTGCTCTCAAGAAAACTTGGGACGATCGGCAACAGCTCACTGTCTATTTCAACTACTATTTCAATGCAATCCATTGTATCAGACATGCTGCCTCTCATCTATGTAGCGCACCAGACATTTTAATAGCGCCTCTTTTCGGAACGGCTTGGCGATATGGTCATCACAACCCGCCTCAATGCTTGCATGGGCATCGGTTTCGCAGGAGTGTGCCGTCAAGGCAACAATTGGCGTCTTAGTACGGCCGGTGCGTTGTTCTATATCACGGATCAAACGTGTAGCAGTATACCCGTCCATGATCGGCATCTGGATATCCATCAGTATTAAAACATACTCGTTCTGTTCAAACATGTCCAGCGCCTCGCGGCCATTACCGGCTTCATGAAGAATGATCGACTTCTTCTTCAACTGCAGCCTTATCAATTCCCTGTTTTCCAGAGCATCGTCAACCAACAGCACGAGAGGCTGAGCATCATCATACTCCGCTTGCGAGATAATCTGCATGTTCTCTTGCAAACTGTTCTGCTTGTCCGCATCCTCCCGCCTGTGCTCGTCATGAGCCAAGCGCAACAACACGGTAAAGAAGAAAGAGCTGCCAAATCCCGGCTCGCTTTCCACCTGCAGATGCCCGCCCATTGCCTCAACCAGCCGACGGCTGATGGTCAGTCCCAGCCCGCTGCCTCCATACTGCCTTGTAATAGAAGTATCCGCCTGGGTAAAGGTCTCAAAGATTTTTTCTATCTTGTTTTTCTCGATTCCGATACCGGTGTCACGAACCACAAAGGTGATTGGCACAGCATCATCAGCAATTGTGCCGACAATGGTCGAAACCGTTACACTTCCTTCTTTGGTGAACTTGAGAGCATTGCCAACCAGATTCACCAATATCTGCTGAAGCCTGAGCTGGTCCCCAATCAGAAAATCGGGCAGATTGTCTGCCATGTCCAGTGACAGTTCCAATTGCTTGCACTGGGCGGTCCGGCTCAGCATCTGAATTATATTTCTCAACATTTTTTCCACATTGAAGCTTTCAGAGAACAGCACCAGATGTCCAGCCTCAATGCGCGACAGGTCAATCAGATCGTTGACCAGAACCAGCAGGTTGTTGCCTGCCTGATGAATCATATCGAGACAAAGGCTCTGGTCATCAGACAGTGCAGCTTCTTCCAGATAATCCGCGCCACCAATAATGGCGTTGAGTGGTGTGCGCATCTCATGGCTCATGTTGGCCAGAAACTCTGTTTTGGCACGGTTTGCGGCCTCGGCCGTGTCACGGGCAAGCTGCAATTCCTCAGCGACCAGCTTGCGTTCCTCAACCTCGTTCCTCAGACCTTCGTTGGTTACAGCCAATTCATGGGTTCGGACAGCAACCAACTCCTCCAGAGTGCGGTTAAGACTCTCCAGCTCTGCCTGTTTCTGCCGGAGCGACTCCTGAACCTGTTTGATGGCACTGATATCTTGAGCAGCGCAAATCACAGCTTCTATAGCACCTTTTTCGTCTTTCATCACTGACAGGGAAAACAGTAGCGTCATGAGATTGCCGGACTTTGTCCTGCCAAAGGCCTCGGCACCGCTAACCGTACCTTTCGTAAACACCCGTTCAAAAGCGGGACAGAAACAAAAGGGGCCATCCTGTTTTGCAGAATCCCTGATTGAGCATCCGAGCAGTTCACTGAGGTCATACCCGAAATGTTCGCAGAAAGCGCGATTGGCGCTCAGAATGAAACCATCCGGTGCAATAACCAGCAACATGTCGTTCATGGTATTGACCAGTTTATTCATGTACTCCCGTGAGACCGTTGTCTGACGCAGATTTTCGGTCATAGTGTTGAAAGCCGCCGCCAGCTGCCCGATTTCGTCCTGAGTAGCAATTTCAATCAGGCCATCAAGCTCACCCCTGCCTACCTTTATGACCGCATCAGACAGAGCGGCAATAGGTCGGGTGATGGTTGTGGCAAACCAGAATGCTACAATTATGCCCAGAAGCAGAACAGCAGCAAGATAGAAGAATACATGCTGCAAAATAAATTTCTGATTTTTCTGGATGGCAACCTCAGATATTCCGATATGCACAGTGCCAAGTTCGCCATGCTGGATCATGGCTGGTAAATCGAAGAGCAATCCTTCCTCAGACCGCAGCACTGTCGGGCGGTTAGCTTCCCTGTTTGTAACACCAGCAGCAATTTCCAGCAGGTCGTAGGGAAAGGTTTTTCCGAAGGTATGGACCAGGACGTCTTTTTGGGGAGTAACGATATAGATAAAACGAATGTCTTCTTCGTTTTTCAGGTAACTATTGACGAGAAGCTGAAGGCCGATAGTGTTTTCAGTGAGGATTGGCGTAACCGATGCATCCGCCAGATGCCTCGCGATGGCAACACCACGTTTCTTGATCTCATCTCCAAGTCGATTATGTACCTCGACTCCGATCACCAGGAACAATGCCGTTCCTATCAGCAGGATCAGAGCAACAGACCCGGCGATGATTTTTGTTCTGAGAGTAAACACCGTCATCACTACTTGTTCCGATGACCAGACAGCCATGCATTGATAGATCGGATGGTGTTGTAGTTCGTATCGTCACCCGGAACGAACCTGTCGATCATCATCCCCCTGAGGATTTCCCTGCCGGCCGCGTCTGATGACGCTCCGATCAACATTTCCTTAAGACGCAGCTTCAGCTTCGGGTCGAGCCCCGGCCTGACAACTACCGGCGGTATGCCATATGGCTTTGATTTGGCAACAATCTTTGTCTTTGCCGCAAGTTCCGGCGTAGTCATGGCAATATATTCCCAAATCAGGCTGTCCACGGCAGCCCCGTCCACAAGTTTATCCGCAACCGCATGAATGGATATGTCGTGGCCATAGGTGAACTTGAAACTGCTGAAGAACGTCTCCGGAGTTTCATTCATTTCTGAGAGCATATAGGTCGGAACAAGTTTTCCGCTATTGGATTTGGGATCGGCAAAGGCAAACACCTTGCCACGCAGGTCTTCAAACCGCCGGACCGGGCTGTCTGCCGGGACAATGATGTAGGAATAGTAGATGGGTTTGCCTTTGACAAGCGGCATGGCCAGCAGTTCCATACCGAACTTTTCTTTGCCTTCCACATAGGGGCCTGAGCAGACAAAGGCCATATCAACACAACCGGTCTCCATCAGGCGGTTCATCTCGGTATAATTGCCCCGGTCAACCATCTGAACCGGTTGGCCGAGCTTTTTCTCAATATACTCTTTGAGGCGCTGATAGTAGACATAACCTTCCTTGGGGGTGATCATCGCCCCCATGCCGATGCGCAGTGGAGCCTTTACTGAATCGGAAACCGCCGTTTTTGCCTCTGACTTGTTTTCCAGGCGAACCGATAACGGTTCACTGCTGTTGCAGGCCACAAAAAGTGTCGTTATTCCCACAAACAACAGCACAAAAACGGATCTCATGACCATTCGTTTCATGGCTCTTTCCTCCGTGCCAATCTTTAGCGCAGCGCAGACATTCATTAATACCTTAATCTACACTAAATGAGCTTAATTTATACAGAATATTTTATTAATTAACAAGCAGGGAACGCACGGACAGCACCCCAATAGCTTGAAATGGAATGGGTGGTATGCTACAACCACGCAAACATTAATCAGAGAAGGCTGAACACACTATGGCAGAGCAAACCCCCATGATGCGACAATACCTGGAGATCAAATCCGGGCACCCCGATGCGATCCTCTTTTTCCGCATGGGCGATTTTTACGAGATGTTTCTGGATGATGCCCTGATTGCGTCGCGTATCCTCGACATCACCCTGACTTCACGCAACAAGGGGAGTGGCGATGAGATCCCCTTTTGCGGCGTACCCTACCACTCCGTCACCCCTTACATCGCCAAACTGATCGAGACCGGCCACAAGGTAGCCATCTGCGAGCAGGTGGAAGACCCGAAACTGGCCAAGGGCATTGTGCGGCGCGAGGTAGTCCGGGTCATCACTCCCGGCCTGCTGATCGAGGCCGAGAGCCTCTCCCCGGACGAGAACAACTACCTGCTGACCCTCTGCCAGGGAGCGGGCGAACAATGGGGTTGCGCCTGGCTGGACCTATCCACCGGAGAATTCCGGGTGACCGAGTTGGCCGGCAGTGCCTCTGCGGCCGCGGAAGCGGTCTGCGTCAACCCACGTGAAATCCTGCTGATCGACGGGCTGGAGCTGGATACGCTGCCGGTAGATCTGCGGGCATTCCTGGGAGAACGGATCGTTTCCCATGCACCCGCCTGGGTCTTTGAACGCGACTATGCCACATCCCTTCTGTGCAGACAGTTCGGAGCGGCATCGGCCGAGGCGTTGGGGCTGAAGGACATGCCGCACGGCCTGATGGCTGCCGGCGCGGCCCTGTATTACCTGCAAGAGAATCGCAAGTCGGCCATCCCTCATATCCGCGATCTTCACGTCTACCAGCGTTCCGAACACCTGACCCTGGACCCGACCACCCGCCGCAACCTGGAAATCACCGCCACCATGGCCGAGGGACGCAAGGCCGGTTCGCTTTTGGGTTGTCTGGACCGGACCAGCACCGCCATGGGTGCCCGACGCCTGAAACAGTGGCTCAGCTATCCACTGGTGGGATTGGAGCCGATCCGGCAGCGGCTGGACGCACTGGAAGAGTTACTGGAAGAGCAGGGACAGCGCGAGGAACTGGTGTCTCGACTCCGGGAGATCTCCGACCTGGAGCGCCTCAATGGTCGCATTGGCATGGCCAGTGCCGGAGGGCGCGACCTGCGGGCAATGCACGACTCGCTCCAGCATATCCCGGGCCTGCTTGATCGACTCTCATTCCTTACAACGCCATTGTTACAGACACTGGCAACCACAATCGACCCACTGGATGATATCCGCGGCCTGGTGGAAGCAGGAATTGTGGAAAGCCCTCCTTTTTCCCTGCGGGAGGGTGGTATCATTGCCAACGGCTACAATACCGAGCTGGACGAGCTCCGCTCCATCAGCAGCGAAGGCAAGGGTTTCATCGCCCGCCTGGAGGCCCAGGAACGGGCCCGCACCGGCATAGCATCCCTCAAGATACGCTACAATCGGGTCTTCGGTTACTCGATTGAGATCACCAAAAGCAACCTGTCAGCCGTACCTGATGGTTACATCCGCCGCCAGACACTGGCCAATGCCGAGCGTTTCATCACTGAGGAACTGAAAAACTACGAGGAAAAGGTACTGGGTGCCGAAGAACGCATCTGCAATCTCGAATATACCCTGTTTCAGGAGATCCGCGAGCAGGTGGCGGCACAAGCCGGACGCATCGCCCGCACCGCCGACGGCCTGGCATCA
>Ga0154405_1148_pt1 | contig 7753 bp, 7 predicted proteins | sample RifGroB2_FD_115909 | JGI IMG/M metagenome (GOLD analysis project Ga0154405, IMG submission 115909) | Pelobacteraceae bacterium GWB2_53_15 | reverse complement strand
CAGGTGAGCCAATAACTGTTCGTCCAAAAAAACTTCCCTTTTTTAAGGTGGGTAAAGAATTGAAAGAAAGGGTTCTTGGATAGCCGCTATCTTCAGAAACCTTTTCATAAGATAGGGAATGAACCAAGCAAGATCGCTAGCTACTAGAATATCTCTGAATCTATTTTTTTTCAGGAAAGGCCGCATCCGACCATTTCCCTTATGAGAACTTTTCCTGCTCTTGTCATAGCTTTTGTAATTTTGTCGGCTACGGCCGCATTTGCAAATCCAGGTCAGACTGGTTCAACCGGTCTGATTAATGTTCCCTCAGCCAACACTCTTGACTCTGGGAATATCTGTATTGGTGCTTGGTCAAACTACAGCGAAAACAGTAACCAGGCGCAGAAAAGAGCTATAATTGTTCCAGTAAGCATTACTCTAGGTATTGGTACTTTTTGGGAGATTTACGGCGCGTATCCCAATATTCTTTTTAATGCTGACGAAGATGCCTCTGGTCGAGGCACACTGGATATTGGTACAAAGCTCCGATTTCTTGGCGGTCGCGACTCATTATTCAAAATGGCAGCGGATTTCCTGGCTGAACGACATGTTTCAGAAGATACGGCTGTCGATGGTGCTACTGATCTTTCAACAAAGTTGATAGCATCATTTTCTAAAGAGAATGTAGGCGTTCATCTATACGGAGGATATCTCTTTCCCGGGAATGTCAAGGGAGTTGCAAGGGATGATGAAATCCTCTTTGGTGCCGGTCTCGAATATATGTTACTTGCCAGACTCAAACTGTTCGGAGAATTAACCGGTGTTGGAAGTCGCAACTTCAATGACGATTACAGTCTGGAAGCTTCCGGTGGTTTGCAATATTATCTTTCTCCGCATTTGACATTGAATGCATCGGCAGGAACGGGGCTTGGTAAGAATGATCCTGAAATGCGTTTGATTTTTGGGGTCAGTTCGTGTCAGGGAGTTGGTTCATATGTTAAGCCGATCCCACATGTAGGTAAAAAAACTGCAGATAATAAGCCTAAGATAGCCCCTAAACAGCTCAAAATCATTCCAATTTCGTCTTTACTTCTCAAGGCATCCGCTCCGAAGACATCACCGGTCAGCAAGCTTGAAGTTGAAGTCGATGCAGATAAGGAAGATGTTATTATCAAGCCATATGGGCAGATAACTATTGCTCCCCAGCAGGCATCCTCCAACTTGACGTCACCGGTTATACCCGTTGAAGTTCCTTTGAAATCTCGTGATGAAGAAATATCTCTGAAGGTACCCCAGAAAATTCTTGATCAGGAAGCCAGTGCCATCGACTATACAATGAATCGTATCCGTGGTATAACCCCACTTTATGGGATCGATGTAAAAGGCTCACAAGTCGCCATTCCTTCTGCAGTTGTTCTGCCGGAACGTATGACGGTCTACAGGAAATTTCGGTTTCCTGATGTTACTTTTGAATTTGATCAATGGACGCTCTCCAATGAAGGCAAAAAAATGCTTTCAGAGGTTGCAGATCAGATCAGGAAAGATAAAAAGTGGCTATATCTAAAGGTTGATGGCCATACTGACAGTATTGGCTCAATGCCTTACAACATGGACCTTTCGCTAAAAAGAGCCATTGCTGCAGCAACCTTTCTGATCAGCCATGAGGGTGTCGAGGCGAGCAAGATATTTATCAAGGGTTTTGGCAAATCAACAGCGATTGCTGATAACAGTACCGCTGACGGTCGAAGAAAAAACCGCAGAACAGAAGTACTCTTTCTGGTAAGCAAGGAAAGCCAATGATCGTAAAGGGCGCCGGGATAATAGGATTGTACTGCCTTTTCTTTATACTGTGTACAACAGCATCACCGGCTTTTGCCGATAATGGAACCGTATTGGACAAGGCACAAATCATAGGAATAGTCCCATTGACAAAGGCTGGTGTTACCCAGAACATTTACCGTAATATTGATCGAATTGTACCCGAACTCAAAAAGCTCCCATCGGAAAGAATTGTCAAGCTGGAATGCAGTTATAATGGCCTGTCAAAACGCGAACCCGATGTTATCAGTGCTTATCAGATTGCGGGGCGCGTGGAAAAGTATTTGCGAGAGCACCACAAATTAAATCTAGATCTTTGGATAGCAGCCTATATTGGCATGCAAGAACGCCAACATCCACCAGCGCTGACCTTTTCGGTTTTTTCCGATGATGTCAAGCATCTTGAAAAGGTGCCGGTTGTTCCCGCTGCATCACCCGCTGAATAGGCGTATTTCATGACGCCGGGAGGCAGGAAACATCATGAACATTTCATATTTAATAGTTGCGTTTTTACTGTTGTTAAGTTGCGGTTGTGGCACGGTAAAGGTTTTACCGGAACAGGTTGATACCGGAATTATCAATGTTGCTGATAATTCGCAGACTATTTCAAAAAATGGCATTGAAATCAGGGCCAGTTTCTCTGATACGGCCATTAACGCCTATAACCTTGAGGGAACCGTTACTGCGTTTCAGCTTGCTATTACTAACGCATCAACAAACGAGGTTGCATTTGCTGATGATTCGTTTGTACTCGTGGATGAACGCGGCTTACAATATTCTTTTTTGTCACCAGATAAGGTTCGTGAATTCATAAAGAAAGATTCTTATTATTTAATGCCTTATCCTTATGTGGGATTCTATTACCTTGAGGATTTCCAGAAAACAAGCTTCTATAACCGCTTCAACTCATCACTCCCATATTATTATGAATTGTATCCGCAAGATCTGTTTACCAAGTCCTTACCCCTGACCTCAATTATTCCTGGTATGAAAGTCGAGGGATTAGTCTACTTCAAAATCGATTTGACCTTGCATCAACAGGTAAAATTGTATGTCTACCGCAAGGGAGTTTCCAAAACAGCTCCCCCTGAATTTATCTTCCCTTATAAAATTGTGAAGTAATACCCGGAGCAATAAAGTATGCCTCTCAGTCTGTTTGAGGGCGTGTTGGGTGGTATTGGGCTTTTTCTACTCGGCATGCGTCTCATGTCGGATGGTATCCGTACCGTAGTCGATGACCGCATTAGGGTCATATTGACTGTACTTACCTCGAATCGGATATTTTCCCTGTTCCTTGGTATAATGATGTCGCTACTGCTCAATTCAGCAAGTGCAGCGGTCATTATTACGATGGGTCTTGCAAACGGCGGAGTTGTTACGGCTTTTCAAGCACTAAGCATCCTCGGAGGAGTGCTTGTCGGTGCATCTCTAACCCTCCATTTACCTGCTATTCCCTATAGCCTTGTTGCCACTCCTCTGATTTTTGTTGGGGTGCTATTCAAATATTTAGCTCGCAGAAGACGTTTTGCCAATACTGGTAATCTGCTTTTGGGTATTGGTGTCCTCTTTTTTGGATTATCATTACTTGAAGGTAGTTTCAGGCAGTTAGAACATCATCCTCTGAACGCTGCGATTATTGACCAGCTTTATTCTAATCCTATTTTGTCATATATTTATGGCAGCGTTGTCTCCTGTCTTGTCCAGTCAGTATTCTCTTCAGTGTCATTTTTTTCATCTCTGTTAATTAGTCATCATCTGAGCCTGATATTGGTTTGCGTGATGGTGTTCGGCGGTTTTTCAGGAATTGCAGCGATGGGATTGCTGGCATCTGTTGCCGGCAGTTATGTCTCGCGTCGAATCGCCTTGGCATTCATGCTGATAACGCTAGTTGTCAGCGTATTACTAGCCTTTGTCGTGCCCGGCATGCTGCTAGCAAGATTTGAACTGCCGCTTATAAATAAAGACACCATAGCAACGGGGCAGGTCATTAATCAGCTTGCTTGGATACACACTGCCGCAAGCCTGCTGATTGCCATCGTCATGAGTATGCTCAGCGGAGTTGTTTCCCGTATCTTAGGTTTCACGGAACGTCAGGGAGGAGTTGCAGGGCAGCAACCATGTGCAGGTTATCTTGATGCACGTATTCTTAATACTCCTTTACTGGCTCTTGAACAGGCCCGCAAGGAAGTTGTCCGCATGATGTCTGTAACGTCTTATATGTATGCAGACATTCGTGAACTACTCTTTGATTTTGATGCCCGCCGGGCAGGAACGGTAAGACAACATGAGCAGGTGCTTGATTCTTTGAATCACGAGATTACAGCTTTTCTGGCAGCGCTTGCTCGTTCATCGAATAGTCCGGATATTAGCTATGAAATTCCTGGACTACTGCAGACGGTTTCAGACCTTGAGCATATTGGCGATCGTTGTGAGGAGATACTTGAGCGAATAGTAGCCAGAAAAGAGGCCGGTGTCGTTTTTTCAAACCCTGCCATGAACGATCTTAAGAATTTTGCCGGGATTGTCAGTTCCACCTTAACGCTTGCCGGAGATTTGGTGTTATATGGCAAGCACCCGGAAGATAGTGAAATACGCACTGCAAAAAACGATGTGCGATCTGTCTTTCAGGATATTAAACAAGCACATTTCAACAGGATCAGCACAGGTGTCTGCCCACCCAGATCCGCATTGTTTTTCTCAGAACTATCAGCACTTTTTATGAATATAGCGGAGCTTGGCTGGAATGTGATATCAACACAGGGTAGGAAAACGGAATGATAGACAGGTTGGCTGCCATTGATTTTGGGACAAATACCGCCCGCTTACTGATTGCGGACAGGAATGCGGAAGGTAACTTTACCCATATTCGCCTTGAGCGTGAGATCGTACGTATGGGTGGAGGCTTTACCCGTGAGCATGGGCTTTCCCGTGATGCTCTGGAAAGAGGGATTTCCTGTTTATCGCGATTTTCTGCAATAATGCGTGAGCATGAAGTGCTTCATGTGCGGGCTGTTGCTACAAGTGCAGTCAGAGACGCTGCTAACGGCCATGCTTTTGTAGAACATGTGCGTAAGGTAACTGGAATTAAACTCTCAATTGTTGACGGAATAACAGAAGGGGCACTTACTCTTGCCGGTGTCCTTGCTGGTTTGGATAAAAAATACAATGAGATCTTTTTGTTTGATGTTGGCGGTGGCAGTACTGAGTATACCCTAGCTCAAGAGGGACAAGTGAAATTCATTCGTAGTTTGCCGCTGGGCGTTGTCCGGCTGACCGAGGGCAAAGTGACGCCTGAGGCCATGCAGGAAAAAATTGGCAGAGAGCTTGATGTGCTGTGTCGGCAGATGGAGTTGACAGGTTTTCGTGTGAACAGCGAGATACCTTTAATAGGGACTGCCGGGACGGCAACTACGCTTGCTGCGATTAGTATGAAAATGGATGACTATGACTATCGCAAGGTTAATAATGCCACTGTATCGCAAAAAGTGATCAAGGAAATCTATGATCGGCTGTTGCCACTGTCGTTCGAAGAACGTCTCAGAATACCGGGCTTGGAAAAGGGTAGGGAAGACTTGATTATTGCAGGCCTGCTGATCACCATGAATACTATGGAAAAGTTTGGTATTGATACCTTGAAGGTAAGTGATTACGGTCTGTTAGAAGGTTTGATTGTGTCCGATGGTGTATTGGATTGCTGAATCCCCACCTTGTTTGATAGTTCCAGTGCTGTTTTTCGCGCAGAATCAGCCTTTTCTGCATTCCCTTGTTGACTGAAAATCTTCGCAAGCTCTTCTTTGGTTGCACTTGCCTGGCGGATTCTGTTGGCACTCAGGTGGACGTCGTAAGCACGTTCCAAGTAGCGAACGGCACTTGCCACATTCCCCGCAGCAAGGGCTGTTTTGCTTAGCTCCTCCAGATCCATGGCGATTTTGGTACTCACAGCCATCCTTTTATCGATCTCCAAAGCCTCAGTAAGTAATCTTTCAGCATTTGTAAGTATATTTTCTTTGCGTGCAATTATCCCCAGCATCCTCAGGGAGTTTGCCTCTTCTTCAGTGTTACCAGAACTGTGGTTCTCGGCAAGGCCCTTTTGCAATGTGATGACAGAGGATCGCAAGTCATTGCGAGCAAGTTGAATGCGGCCCAAGAGATTAAGCTGCCTTCCCAAGAGTCTGCCTTTCTCATTTGTTACAGATTTCTCAGCCCATTGCTGTGCGATTTCTGCAGAGTTTGTCATAAATAAGATCAAGGCTTTTTCATGGGCAGCTTCAGCATAGATCGCTGAACCAGGATCTAAGAATGTAAGTGCTGCATCTATATTGTCTGATGCTTGCGCCAGATGATTTCCAGATCTGTACAGGCGGGCGAGATTTATATATGCCATTGCCTTGGCATAGCTGTCTTCGATGGAAGTACTGACAGCAAGCGACTCCTTTAACAGCGCCTCGGCCTGCTTGACGTCACCTTTATGCTCTGCTCGTATAGCTCGAATAAGTAAAGTTTCTGCTAACCTTTGTGATTCTGGGCGAATGATTTGAGTAGTACAGCCATTTAATAATATTAGAGCGCAAATACCAGCAGATAAAAGCTGATGTGGACAGTTCTGCCTACTCATAACTGTCACTCCGTATAAAGCCGGGTGTTTCTGCGGAAGGGGAGGGGCTGAGTAACCATATATTTTGGATGGAGTTGATCAAACGGTCAGTACTAAGCAGGACATCTTCGGTTTGGGAAAGAATGCCGGGTATTTTGGGGAAGGTGTTTTCCGACAGCAACTGTGTTTCTCTGGATATTACGCTTAAATTACCAAGGGTTGCGTCAGCTTTTACAAGCATTACCGGCAGTTTTTCGTCAATGTGATCAAGAGCACTGTTGACCCTGTTAAGTGTTGGCATAAGGTCGATGCTCTCGATTTTTCTGTTGGTGGTTTCGAGTATCTTGTCTGTTCTGGTTGCAATGCGATCGATATTGCCAGTGGCGGATACCAGTAGCTTATCGGTATTCCGGCGAGTCCCGTCAAGGTTACGGGTAAGCAACTCCAGATTGTGAATCGATTTTTTAAGATCACCGTTGGGGTTGTTGATGTAGCTGATAATATCACGAACCTCTAACAAAACAGGTTTGACCTGGTCAGCAAGTTCATCTGCAAGTTCGTCCAGTCCCTTGGTCTTGACATAGACGATAGCATCCTTGTCCTTCAACTCCGGCTTATCGGAAGAGCCAACCGCAACCTCAACAATGTTGTCTCCAACGAGACCTTCTTTTACCAGCTTTACCGTGGAGTCACTCCGTATCCATTTCCGATATTTGTTGTCGATCTCAGCATTGATGTCTACCATTGCCTGGTCGTTCAGGGCAATGGAGGTAATTCGGCCCACCCTGAAGCCTGATAACTTGACTGGCATTCCCTTGGTGAAGCCGGTGCCGCGGTCTACAGTGAAATGCAGATTGTATTTATGGGTAAAGAAGTCCTTTTGCATTCCAAAGAGAACAAACGCAACAATGATACCGGCCAAGGCAATAATTATAAATAAGCCGATCTTCCATTCGAGATTTTGAAATCTGGTGTCTTGTTGTATCATTAGGATCCAGTAGTTACTTCAGGGCTTCATGGACTTTTACTGTGCTATCAACAATCAGTTCCCTGATTGTATCGGCGGATGACACAAAGTAGAGAGATGTTCTTTCGACGGATGCTGCATGAAATTCGGCTGTAGCGGTAAAAAAGTTTTTTCGGGCCTCAGTCGGAATATCTTCAAAGCAGTTGCTGTACACCATGATCTTTGGTTGACAAAGGGTTGCCCTGATAAAAGCGGCGATACGCCTTTCATAAATAGACAGATGAGCAGGAAGTTCCATGATGTTGCCGGTATAACCAAGCTTACCTAACAAACTGATGGCCTGATCTTCCGACTCTTGGGCTATATGCCCTGAAGTATAGAGCAGAGGCAAGGTA
>Ga0154405_1181_pt1 | contig 7923 bp, 7 predicted proteins | sample RifGroB2_FD_115909 | JGI IMG/M metagenome (GOLD analysis project Ga0154405, IMG submission 115909) | Pelobacteraceae bacterium GWB2_53_15 | reverse complement strand
ATCATCTGCTTGACTTTCACAATCAGATCTTCGGACATATAAACCCCTCCCAAGGAAAATTAACTTTTCAAGACGACAATAACCTGAAATTATTTCTTGTTCTCCCAGAACTCGTAATAATTGTACCATTGGTCGGGGTACTCTCGTATATAGCGCTCAAACACCGCCAGCAATCGCGCCATTCCGGAACGTATGGCGTCGCCATGCTCCCCGTGACCGCCACGGAAGAAGATCGGCTCCTCCATGATGGTTGCGTAGCGGCCCTTTTCCAGCAGAACAAACACCGGGATCACCGGCGCACCGCTGACCAGGGAAAGATAGCCCGCCCCCACCGGGATGTTGGTCGGTCGGCCAAAAAAATCGATCGGGATGGTCTTGGAGGAACCATCCCGATCACCAAGAATCGCCAGCACCTCGTTTCGCCTTAGAGCATTAACCGCCTCGACTATGGCAAGCGGCGAGGCATCATGCCGGTCTACGTAAATGAAACGGATGCCGCGTTCATTCCGCAAACGCTCCCGGGACTTGTTGAAACGCTCGTCCGGTTCCCGGAAGGTCAGGACATTTACCGGATACCCCTGGTCTGCCAAGGCCGCCGCCCCCAGCTCCCAGTTGCCCAGATGGGGAGACACCAGGATGGCGCCGGTCCCTGCCGCCAGTGCGTCATCCATCGGTTTTGAATCGCCGCGCCGCCCAACAAGGGAGTGCAGTTCAGGACCGGAAAGGCGCGTCATCAGCATGATGTCGCACCAGTTGCGGGCAAACTTGTAATACGAAGAGATGATTAAGGGCTCAACCCAAAGGCGACCGGTTACAACCCGCAGATTCGAGCGTGCAGCTCGGCGCTGTCTTCCTGTCAGGCAGTAAACAACTATTGCCGTAATAAAGGCCAGAGGCGGAAAAAACCCGCGCGGAACCATCATTGTAAACATATTGATAAAAAACAGGTTTATGTTGTTATAAATTGCCATGAATTAATAGAACTGACCCCAGGCGTAATCAACATGGAAAATGACCAAAAGTAGATTCATTTTTGCCGGGTCGTCTTTTTCTGTTTGACCGGATGGTCAGCAAACTCCATATCCCAGACCAGATCCGCAATCTCGCCGTAGGCGCTGGAGTATGCGTCCATCTTGTCAGCCAGTCCGGTAAAGATCTCTTCGGCGCCTTCATGGGTTGCATAGGCGCCTTCGCTGGCAAAGATCTCCCTGCCCACGTCGGGATGGTCGATCAACATGCAGGGACGTAGCAGGTTCTCATGCTGACCCTGTTTTTCCCTGATCTTCCTGAAGAACGCCGATGCCAACGCATCGCGCAGGGAAGTCCTACGGATGTTATCCACCGCCACGTGACAGAACACGCACGGTTCGATATCTCCGTTGGCATTGATGTGAAAATATTTTCTGCCTCCGGCGAGACAGCCGGAAACCATCGGTCCATCATTCCAGAAATCGATAAAGAGCATCGGCTTGCTGTCACGGAACCCGGCCACGCTGCGACGCAGGTGATCCCGCTGATCCGGTGCTGGCATCAGTCCGGTGTCCGGATTTCTCCCAACAGGGACATAAGAGAAGAGCCACAGGGCAAAGACCCCCTTGGCTAGAAGCATGTCAATGTACTCGGGGTTCGTGATGATGTGAGAGTTTTTGCTGGAATGGGTGAATGAGCCGCAGAAGGAGAGCCCCCCTTCGCGCAACAGGTCCATGGCCCGTATGACTTTTTTGAAATGACCTGCACCGCGACGTTCGTCAGTCTCCAACTCGTACCCTTCCAGGGAGAAAGAAGGCATGACATTGCCCACTTCAGTCAACTTCTCGACCATCTTTTCGTCGATCAGGCCGCCGTGGGTGAAGACCAGAAAGGCCATGTCGCTGTGTTTCTTGAATATGTCAAAGATACCCTCCATGTAAAAGGGTTCACCGCCGGAGATGACGGCAAAGTAGATGCCCATCTCCTTCATCTGCATCAGGATTGAATCAAGCTCGTCCAGGGAAAGTTCCAGAGATTTACCGTAGTCGCCGGCATAGCATCCGTAGCATTTCAGGTCACACTTCATGGTGGGACTGATCACAACCGTAGAGGGGGGGTAGAATCCGTTGGCATCGCCCCATTCCTTACGCTTGTTGGTGCCGTTTAACAGATGATTGATGGCCAGATTGCTGATCCACTTGTCGCGTTGGTTGGGGTGCAGGTCACGCAGGATGCGGCGAGGAAACTCAATGCTGGGATGCTTATCACGGACCAGTCCCCTGATCCAGCGGATACGTTCCTTATAGTAGTCCTTCTTGGGAACCATCTCCATCAGATGGGTCATCTTGATCAGCGTCTCATCAGAGGAGTTGGTCGCCATGGACAGGAGATAGGTCAAAACCTTTTCCTTGGTATAATCTTTCAACGTCTGAATCATTAAAGCTCCTGTTACATGTGGCGTAAAAATATTTTACAGATATTCCAGGTATCGCGCACCGGGCGAAAATGACTGGTGGAACGCCCATCGGCAACCCGGGCAGCCACCGGGAGGGAAGCAACCTTGGAGCCTTTTCTCCATGCCTTCATGAGTACTTCCATCTCAAGGTCATAACCGTCTGCAACCAGAGTGACAGACCTGAGGAGACCGGAAGAGTAAAATCGGAATCCGGATTGGCTGTCCGAAATTTCAAATCCGGTCCGTTTTCTCATGCACCAGACACCAAAGCGGTTCCAGGAGGCACGCAGTCCGGCCATCTTTTCAAACTGTGTGTGACGGGACGCTATTAGCAGATCTATGCCGTTATCCCGGGCGTATTCGTAAAGATGAGATACGGCTGACACGTCATGCTGACCATCGGCATCCAGTGTAATCACCGCATCAAAGCCCTGTTCAAGAGCCCAGGCAAAACCGGTCCGCAGCGCCCTTCCCTTCCCTTGATTATGCTCGTGCCGCAAGATAACTACCGGAAGTGTTGCAACCACGAAAGCCGTTCCGTCCGTTGAACCGTCATCCACAACCACAACCGGAACACCCCCATCAAGACATTCCGCGACAACAGCGCCAAGAGTCTTTTCAGCATTAAACGATGGGATAAGAATGCAGTAGGTCATCGGCAATCAGTTCTTTCAACGTAGTAAAACGAAAACCCTCCAGCAATCTCCGTATCCGTGGCAAGGCATCATTCCTGGTCCCATAGGCGGCAAAACGTTTCAGCAGAGGGAGACTGAGTCGTGGACCATCAGGGTCCACATCCCGTGGATGCAGATACAACACAGCCGGGTTACCGGATGCATTCAAGCGCCCGACTGAAGACTCAACCAGCGCTGTGGGAAAAAACCTGAAGCCCCAGCCGCCACCCGTCGGCAGGTTTCCAAGCCACGTCGGCGTAACCAGAGGAGGAAATTCACACAATTCCCCGCCAGTGCTACCGAGCCTGTAAGGAACCCGCAATCCCTTGCGGTCACCGATGAAGGGCAGTGGGCTCAAACTGGAATCATACCGATACCCCCGTTCGACAAGAACATCGTGAACCCAGGGAGTCCGGGCAGATACTGACCACTGAGGCGCCCGGAAACCAACCGGCAGATAACCGGCCTGGGCCTGAATAACATCCTCGGTTTGTGCCAATTCAGCCCGGAACTGATCCGGAGTCAGCTGATGTACCAATTCATGCGACCAACCGTGGGATGCAACCTCATGGCCTTCAGCGGCAATAAGCTTTACCAACTCGGGTTCTGCTGCGGCTAAAGACCCCAGAACAAAAAAGGTGGACTTTACATTGAATTCATTCAGCAACTTCAATATGCGTTCTGTTGCCGCGAATACCCGCCAACTGTTCCGTGGGATTGATTGCTTTCGCTCAACACCGCAGACGTGGTACCAATCTTCTACATCAATTGTAAGGGCATTGAAAAACACAGCCACCCCGCATAAAGAATCTCCCTATTGATTTTACGTGTTTATAATATTTAGTCAACAACCACCTAAAAAAGCGCACCTTTTCGAGAAGTTACTATCCAAGGAACCGTGATATTTTATTTAACAGAAATATGCTATGCAAACCATTATACATATAGATAATGGTCCTCACGCAAGTCTGAGTACGGCAGCAGGTAAGGACATAACAACAAATTTGTTTAACAGAAAATATGACAGCGCTCATGCCTGCAACATGGTAAATCGCAACTAACGTGCCAGAGCAGACTTGCAGACCCTTCGAGTGCAAGGCCGCGATTATATGCGGTTAATTGAAGTAGCTCGTGCCTAATGGGGGCGGGGCAGTCAGCTGAATCCGTCAGGTTTAACATAACTGCCATATATGGCGGTCAACGTTGGAACAGTGGTGGAACCTTCCTAAGCTACTTGCCATCAGATGAAACAAAACTGGTAACAATAAAAGGAGCCCACACATTGTCTCACTGGAAAACATTCCTCTTTTTCGGATTGCTCGCCATTCTTTCCACGGCATTGCCTGTATCAGCCGACAACCCGGTCTCCAGTGCGAAGAGAGAATACGGAGTCCTCGTTGGTTACGGCATCTCGCATATCGGATTCGGCGAGACTCGTCACCAAGTGCAGACCATGGATACAATTATCCGTGCCGGTTTTTTTCTTTCGGATGAGATAGGCAAAGGGAGTTGGTATCAAGGGCGCCACGAGGTTCTGCTGGAACTCCCCTACCACCTGGCGACAGATCATAGCGGGCGGTCCATGGCAGGGTTATATGTACTTGGTCACTGGCGGTTTACCGGGATTGACGCAATAGTTCCCTACGTACTGGCAGGTGGCGGGCCGTTGTATGTAGATCTGGGACTGCCAACCATGGGAACAAAACTGTGCTTCAGCTATCAGGGGGGAACCGGGCTGCAATATTTAATAGATAAGAAGACCGCCCTGAATCTGGAGTACAGATATCATCACATTTCAAATGCAGGCACAGCCGAGCCTAACGAACCGATCAACTCCAGCAAGATACTGCTGGGTATATCAGTGTACTATTGAACAACTTTGAGAACATGATAAGTCCTAACTCAGATAAAACAGAATAAAAATTATCTGAATTCTTGTCAAAGGCATCAAGTATCGATCATTGTCTTATCGAATGCCACCTCATACTGTCCCATTCCGAATGTTGCGCCTTTTCCGACATGAACATATGTACCGAGCAGCAAAAACGGCATAATTCCGCCGAAGTTTCCAATAAACCTCCCATGTCCGTTGATCCCGTTTATCTTTCGGATCCCGCCGGTGTTATGGCAAAAATGATCTTCCACACAGATAACCTGGTCAACCTGGATTGATAATGCCTTGAAGTCGCAATCAAACTCACATTCTGCATAATAATACGCCATCGAAGAAACCCGCCGCATCACGGAACGTGCAAATCGACTAAAATCAAACCTACTCAGATGACGACCATTCTCGAGCAACCTTAAGGGCGACAGCAACCGAATTTCAAGATCGCTACATTCCCGTGTATGAATTTGAAGCAGACCATATGCAGACATTACTGCCAAATCTTCGGGTCGTGTAATACAACTACCATTGCCAATGGTTTGTACACCCCCCTGGTAATCACAGGAACCAACCCGGACAACCTCAGCCTGTAGTGGGCAGGTATCGCCAGATAACAGCTCTGCAAATCCGTCCAACAGCATTTCCAAATATGGTATCGCGTGCCCAATTACTACCAGACCGCAATCCAGAAGAACAGATTTTTCGCAAGGCTCAGCAAAAGCTGGAAAAGAAAAGACAAACGGAAATGGTGGCTTTTGATGACGCTTGAGCTCAGAAGGATCTACTGTGAGCTTCTGACCGAAAACCAGATACCAGGCACACGTTTCTCGGTTGGAGCAGGACTCACAAGATCGTACTGGCCGGTAGCATACATTACTCTTGCAGATTGCGGACAAACCGCTGCCGCTCTTGTGCAACCACTTTACAAGACTGGCACCATTGACCGTATTTACAGTTATTACAAGCTTAATAAGATTAAAGTCCATGTTGCGTAACCTGTTGGTTGGCATGCAATGTCAACTAAAAAGTGATAAATATAGGAAGCATTATCTACTTTTGGTTGAGCAGGAATAAATGAGGAATAATGCACTTTTAAAAGTAAAAAGGCGGCCCGAAGGCCGCCTTACTATACCACATATCAGCAAATAAAAGTTTGTATTAAGCGAACTGAGCTTTAATAAACTCCCGATTCATACGCGCAATAAACTTTACATTAACACCCTTCGGACAGGCTGCCTGACATTCATAGTGGTTGGTGCAATTGCCGAAACCACACTCGATCATTGTAGCAGTCATGTTCTTTACACGGGCTGCCGCCTCAGGCCTGCCTTGAGGAAGAAGCGCTAACTGGGAGACCTTGGCGCTGGTGAAGAGCATGGCAGCCCCGTTGGGACAGCCGGCCACGCAGGCGCCACACCCGATACACTCGGCGGCATCGGTGGCCTCTTCGGCAATCGGCTTGGGAATCAGGATGGTATTGCCATCTGGCACCCCGCCGGTGTGGCAGGAGGTATAACCACCGGCCTGGATGATCTTGTCCAGCGCCTCACGGTCTACAATCAGGTCCTTGATAATCGGGAAGGCGCGAGCCCTCCATGGCTCGATGTAGATAGTGTCACCGTCTTTGAACTTGCGCATGTGGAGCTGGCAGACGGTGGTGCGGTCCTGGCCGCCATGGGGGGCGCCATTGATGACCTGGGAACACATCCCACAGATTCCTTCGCGGCAATCATGGTCAAACACGATAGGCTCTATGCCGGAGTTGATCAGATCCTCGTTGACGCAGTCGAGCATCTCCAGAAAGGAGTGATGCTCGGTGATATTCTTGGCGGTGTAGGTTTCGAACTTACCGGGATCGTTGGCCTTCTTTTGGCGCCACACGATCAGTGTCAAGGTCATTGTCTTGTGATCGCTCATTATTTGTAGCTCCTTACTGCGAGATGAATAGTCTCGAATTTCAGAGGTTCCTTGTGCAGTTCGGGTTCCTTGTCGTTACCCTTGTACTCCCAGGCACCTACATAGGTGAAGTCAGCGTCGTTTCGCTTGGCTTCGCCATCGGGCAGTTGGTGTTCAACCCTGAAATGTCCGCCACAGGACTCTTCACGATGCAGGGCATCGCGTGCCAGCAACTCGCCGAATTCAAGGAAGTCAGCCACTCGACCGGCATTTTCCAATTGCTGGTTGAGCTCGGCTCCGGTACCAGTGACCTTGACATTCTTCCAGAACTCTTCACGAAGCACTGGAATCTGTTTAATAGCTTCGGTCAGGCTCTCTTTGGAACGGGCCATACCGACATTGTTCCACATGATCTTGCCCAGATCACGGTGGAACTCGGTAACGGTCTTTTTGCCGTTGATGGAGAGGAGCTTGTCGGTGGATTTCTTGACATCATCGACCGACTTCTTGAACTCTGCATTGTCGGTGGCGGTACCGGAGGGCTTAACTGTAGCCAGGTAGCCGCCGATGGTGTAAGGAATAACAAAATAGCCGTCGGAAAGCCCCTGCATGAGGGCCGAGGCCCCCAGGCGGTTGGCGCCGTGGACCGAGAAGTTGGCCTCGCCCAGCACGAACAGGCCGGGTATATTGCTCATCAGGTTGTAATCGACCCACAGACCGCCCATGGCATAATGCGGCGCCGGATAGATACGCATTGGTGTCTTGTAGGCGTTATCGTCAGTGATCCGCTCATACATCTCGAACAGGTTGCCGTAGCGCTCGCAGATGATCTTTTCGCTGAGACGCTTGATCGAATCGGCATAGTCAAGGTAAACGCCACGACCACCGGGGCCGACACCACGTCCCTCATCGCACTGCTCCTTGGCGGAGCGGGAAGAGATGTCACGGGGAGCCAGGTTACCGAAGGAAGGATACTTGCGCTCCAAATAGTAATCGCGATCCTCCTCGGGGATCTGCTCAGGCCGCTTGCCAACATCTTC
>Ga0154405_1087_pt1 | contig 8117 bp, 10 predicted proteins | sample RifGroB2_FD_115909 | JGI IMG/M metagenome (GOLD analysis project Ga0154405, IMG submission 115909) | Pelobacteraceae bacterium GWB2_53_15 | reverse complement strand
AGGATCCGGCCGACAAACCGTCTTTGGTTGTCAAATACTTTTATGGAGGTATAGCCGGACGGCAGGGGGGGGTAGCTGGCGAAATTTTCCTGGGCCTTGACCGGTGAAGCCAAGGCCAAAACCAGGAAAAAACCTGCTAAAGAAAAGGAATGTATTGATTTGATCAGAAACGAATACAAGGCTGCCAATTAATTACATGCTCCCGCTGAGGTGTTGGAGTTTGATTTGACCCTTGTCATACCTGTTACCTGGATACAAGTCAATCCCCTCTGCATCGTAGCAGGCATCCTGGCCTCCCTTCCCATCGACAAGGATGTCACCTCAGCCTGGAGCAGATAATGTCAAGGCTTCGACTCGAACTTAACAGAATATCTGTCATCCTCTATGCCGTATCTGTAATTGAACTTGATCCGATCAGGCTGCGAATTTCCTTCAAGAGGAATTGTCATCTTGAACGATTCTGACCCCTTCAGCTTTACGGGCGTAAAATGGTAAGTGTTTTTAGCAAGGACTTTTCCCTGGCTGTCAAGTAGCGTTGCTTCGAGTTCCACGCTATCGTATACGGAATTCTCACGGACATTGGTCAGTATGCCATCGATACGGAGTGCATTATCCTGCTTTTCGGACTTCCAGCTGACATCCATATCGGAACTGCTGTATTGGTGGGGGGAAAAGGCCGGATTGCCGTCAAGCTGTTTGTGTGGGATGGCGGCGCAAGCAGACAAGAATAGAAAAAGTATCGTAGCCGACAAATAAATGCGTACCATGGTGATACCTCCTGAAGGTTTAGTTGGAGCTGCACCCGCCAAATTTATTGGCTGACGTGAACGGACGCTGTAATTAAATTTAGCTTACAATCGGTGTTTGTCAACCGGAGCCCGGCAGGTTCAGGGACGTCTGAAATAGAAAAGGGGCCGCAACCTCTTGCCGGCCCCTTGTTACAGCTGCATGTATTGATCTCATAACCCGCCGGCGGGAAATACTTGTGCTTTAAAACCCCACACGCAGACCAAGCACGGCGCTGTGGCTGAAATAGTCCATCGCGAATTTATGCCCGTTGGTTTCAGCGAATCTGGGCTTGGTGCTGCCGAAAAAACGGTAGCCCAGATCCAGATTAAGGCGCTTCGTCAGCGCAAAATCCACTCCAATCCCTAACTGGTAAGCAAAGACAAAGTTTGAGTCGTTGCTCATGGGCTGGCCGGTGACCTGCAGATCGGATGCCTCGATACGGGCCGCCCCGATGCCGACTCCGACATAAGGCGCCCAGGGCCGATCGTCGCGAAAGACGCCGAAAAAATTAAGCAGCAGGCTGTCCGTTGTCACATTACCTCCCCCCTTGAAGCTCCCCTCGGCAAACTTCACCTTGTCGAGCGGGTTGCTGCGCCGGGTGTATTCAAGCTCGATGCGCCCCTCACCCACAGGATTGCCCGGTTCGAAGTCCCAACCCAAGACGGCGCTGCCTTGCAGGGCCGGATCAAACTTGAGGCTGAAGCTCCCCAGGTCGTCGCTGCTCTCGGCGTCCATCAAAGCATTGCCCCCAATGAAAGCTCCCACATAAGGACCCGAGTGCTGCGCCCTGACCGGTCCGCACAACAACAGCGGCAGGCACAGGGCTATTATTATCTGGCAGGTTCGTTTCATATGATCCTCTTCTATCCACGATAAACGGGATAAGTGCGCTTACAACTTACTAAGGCACGGTTACAGTCACAGTTTGGGTCTGGCCGTTAAAACCGGCCGTAAGGATCGCCGAACCGCTATCAACCGCTACGATCTGCCCGGGCTGATTCTGGCTGTCGGCCAGGACAGCAACGTTCGGTTTGTCGATTGTCCAGGTAGAATCTTCGGTAACATCCGCACTGGTGCCGTCGCTGTAATTTGCCGTTGCCGTGTACTTGACCTGATTGCCGGAGACAACCACGCTGGAAGCGGCTGAAATGGCCAGGCTCTGAATGTTTCGTGTCCTGACGGTAACAACGGCGCTGGCTGTCCTGCCGCCATAGGCGGCATTGATGGTGGCGGAACCGGCGGCGACTGCGCTGACCCGGCCCTTGGCAAGTCCGCTGTTTGCGACCGAAGCGATGGTGCCGGCGCTGGATGTCCACTCGGTGTTGGCGGTTACGTCCTGGGTCGTGCCGTCGTTAAAGCCGGCCGTTACGCTAAAGCGTGCGCCGGTTTTGTCAGTCAGCTCCAGGCTGGACGGGAAAATCGTAATGGATTGCAGCAGAGGAGCAGTGACGGTCAGATTGGTTGAGGCGGTGATCGTGCCTGATTTGGCTGTGATCGCGACCGGGGCAGATGCCGGTGTCACGGCCAAGGCATTGAGCCAGGCAAGATTGCCGCCCGGGGTGGTCACATTGGCGATGGCGGTATTGGCCAGCGTCCACTCAACCGCATCGGTAATGTCCCGTGAGGTGCCATTGCTGAACGAGCCGCTGGCGGTCATGCGTCCGGTGGTGTCTTTGACCAGCCTGGGATTGGCCGGGGAGAGGGTTATTCCGGTCAGATTGCCACCTGTCACCTTGAGATTGGATGTCCCGCTGATGCCGTCCAGAGTGGCTCTGATCGAGCTTGTTCCCTGCGAAAGGGTGGTGGCTGCACCACCGGCAATCGTCGCGACATCGGCCCTGGAGGATGCCCAGGCCGCCTGGCTGGTGATGTCCGCAGTCGATCCGTCTGAATAATGCCCGGTTGCCTGGAAATTGGTGCTGGACAGGCTCAGGATCGAGGTGCTGGCCGGTGAGACCGTGAGCGATTGCAGCACCGCTTCCGTGACGGTCAGCAGTGTTGTGCCGCTGATGCCGTCAAAGGTCGCGCTGATGGTCGCAGAGCCTACTGCCATGGCTTGGGCAAAGCCTTTGGTGCCGGCGCTGTCGCTGACCGTGGCTGTATCGGGAGCGCTCGAGGACCAGGCGGCATCAAAGGTCAGATCCTGGGTGGTTGAGTCGGAGAAGGTGCCGCTTGCGGCAAACTGGGTATTCAGGCCCATGGCAATTGATGGATTGGCCGGGGTGATCGTCATGGTGGCGATTGTTGCCGGGCTGACCGTTAAATTGAAGTTTGTGGTAATGCTCCCAACGGTTGCGGTCAGGATGGCCGCTCCCGGGACTAGTCCGGTGACCCGGCTCGGGCTTGTCAGGGTGGTGAACCCGGCCACGCTTGGCGAATCGCTCGACCAGGTCGCCTGATCGGTAATGTCACGGGTATAGAGGCCCGAAAAATTACCCTTGACCGAAAGCCTGGTCGAAGTGTGCGCTGCTATGGTCGAGGATATCGCCACGATCTCTATCGAGGTCAGAGGGGTGAAATCATTGTTGCGGGTCGCGGTGCCATCCCAACCGCAGCCGGATAACAGCAAAGCTACCAATAAACCTGACCAAAACAGGTTGATCATGCGCACCCTCCAGGTAAAGTTGATCAAATACGCTGCTTGACTAAGAATTCGCGTGGTTACCGATCATAATGGCATGGGGAGACGTGGAAAGACGTTAGTGACTCAGTTGATGGCAATCATGGCATATCCCTTGTTCTGATAGCCGATCAGCGAATTGAAAACATTGGCCACTAGTTTGACCTCCGGGATTATGGCAGCATTGTCAACCTTGAACACACGGGTGGCCACGGCGCAGACTTCAATCCGCACCCCTTTTTTCTGTAGCTCATGGATCAGTTCCCGGGCCTCTTCGCTGATTATGGCGGTTGTCAGCTGCTTGACCCCCGGTCCGCGAAAGGAAACCACCATCCCCGGCTTGACGCCCTGAGATAGCATTCCTGCATGGGTTTCATTGATCAGGTTAAGATTGAAGATCAGTTTTTCCTGATCAGGCACCCGCACGTCGAATATGACCTTGGCGGTCTTGAGCCCGGCAAAGGCCTCGCGGTCATTCAGTGCTTGCGCTGCATGGAGCGTCGATGAACATACAACAATGCTGGCGACCAGCATGATCAGCAGATTCCGGGGCATGTTTTTCTCCTGTTGTAGCTTATAATTGCTCTGCCATTTATGCTGATGCGCTAAATCTCTATCCTGAATTCGGCGCCGCCACCCGCGTTGTACGCCGATAAACGTCCAGCCATGTTCTTCTCGATAATCGCCTTTGACATGTACAGGCCGATGCCGGTCCCATTGCCAAGCCCCTTGGTGGTAAAATACGGGTCAAATATCTTTGGCAGAATATCTTCCTTGATGCCGCCGCCATTATCGCGAATGGTTACTATTGAGCGGTCGTTGTCCCGGAAAATGCGGATGCTGATTAGTGGATCGTCTGTCTTGCATTCTATCAGCACATCTTTGGCATTATTAAGGATGTTGAGAAGCGCTTGCAAGTATTCGTTGGGATTTCCCAAGGCTGAGATGTCAGGCTGTTCATCCAGCTCGACGCTGATACCGCTGCACTTGAGGGCGGGCGATACGAAATTGAGCGCACGGGAGACAACCTGGTTGACTGTGAAGCCACGCGGCTCCTTTTCGTAGCTGAAAAAATTCCGGAAATCGTCGATGGTGCTGGACATGTACAAGATGACGCCCATGGCTTTGGCTACGCTCTGGTCCATCTCCTCGACGGTCATCTCGCCTAGTTCGTAGGAAAGCCTGAGGTCCTGTACGATCAGTCCCAGGTTGTTGAGCGGCTGACGCCATTGATGGGCGATGTTGCTGATCATCTCTCCCATGGCGGCCAGACGTCCCTGCTGGATCAGCATGTCATCTTTCGTGTGCATTTCAACCACAGCTGCGCTGATGCGGGTTTCCAGGGATCGATTGATATCCTCCAGTTGTTGCCGTTTTTGTGCCAGCGCTTCTTCGGCCTGTTTGCGTTTGGTGATATTGTTCAGCGTGATCCAGTGTTCGCCATTTTGTTGCGGAGTGGCCTGCAGATATGCCCAGAAGGTGTAGCCGTCAACGGACATCATCCGCATTTCCCAGGCCTGCGGTGCGTCTGATTCCAGGCATTGTTTGCGCTGCAGATAGTAGATGTCCTGGTCGCCGGGCAGGATAAAGCGGGTTAATGGCTGCTTGAGTAGGGCGCCTCGCGGCATGCCCAGCTGGGTGGCTATGGTGAGATTGGCTTCCAGGATCAGCCCCTCTTCGTTGAGGGTCAGATAGCCGATTGGCGCCAGATCATACAGGCTGAAGTAGCGTGCCCGCGAACATTCCAGTTCATGCTGCGTGCGGCGCAGCTCTTCGTTCTGCAACTCCAGCTCGTGGAGCAGTTGCTGCATCTTTTCGGGTGGAAGTGCATCCTGAGAAAGATCTTGACCCGTTCCGGCGGTTTCCTCAGCCCGCCGTCGCAGATCGTCCGCAGGAACAGAAAGGTTATGGTCTGTGGATCTCGCGCTGTCATCTTTGCAGGGCATCGCGTATCCTCCTGTTATTACAGGGATCGTTTGCGTTCAGGTTCGGAGTTTACTAAAAAGAGCAGGTCGCCGGGGTTCAAGGTTAGTGGTATAGTGGAAGCAGCTTCATCAGCAACTCTCCTCCCATATAGATTAGCATGTTGCAGCAGCTTGGCAAGTCGATCTGTTAATAGGCGGGTGCAGCCAGTCCACCCTGATGCCCCGATGCCGACGATGGGGAAAGCACAAAGGGTGCTGCAATCAGCGCCCTTTTGAGTCGCAATGCCGATTAACGGCGAGGCGTCTCCAGCAGCGGCTTAAGAAACTTCTCAAAGGTAAGTTTTTGTTTAGCGGACAAAAGGTCGATGTCGCCTTCGTTGTCGAGTAAAAAGGTGCCGACGCCGATGACTGTCCGTGCCAGATAACCGGTCCCGGCAACGCTCTTTTCAATCTCGGCGGCTCGTTTGTGTATCAGGTTTCTCAGTAAGTCCAGGTCTACTTGCATATGTTACTCCTTCAGGTGGTGTACGCTTCCAGCGCCTGGGTGCGTTTCCGGGTCGGGTGAGCTATTTTATACACAATCATGCAGAACATCCACCCCAATGTGTCGTTAACGGATTATTCCGTTCGTAATTTTCCCTGGAAACCTTGGGGAGCATTTTCCAGATGACGGGGTATAATATATTCAAGGTACACTATTAATGTAAAGAAGGAGGCGTGTCATGGCAAATCCGTTCGTGCATGTGGAGCTGATGACCACCGATGTGAACAAGGCCAAGGCGTTTTATAGAGAACTATTCGATTGGCAACTGGAAGATATACCGGGTATGGACTACACCCTGATCAAGGTGGGTGAAGGGACCGGCGGCGGCATGATGAAAACCGTCCAGCCCGATTCACCATCCTGTTGGTTGGCCTACGTGCTGGTGGACGATGCAAACGTCTCCACCGAGAAGGCCCGGAACCTGGGTGCGACGATCTGCAAGGAGGTCACTGAGATCCCCGGCATCGGCTGGTTCAGCGTCATCACAGATCCGACCGGGGCGACCCTGGCGCTGTGGCAGATGAACCCGGACTATGGGAAGCCCGCAGCGTGAGCAGCAGGTGAAACGGTAAAGGCGGCCTGCTTGGCCGCCTTTACGGGAGGCGTTACCATGAAATCATTCATGTCGAATTACAGCTCTTACTGTTATGCGTTAATGCGGATTGTGGCCGGTTTCCTGTTTCTGTGGCACGGCAGCCAGAAACTGTTCGATTTTCCTAGCGCTATGCCGGCAGGAGTCCCCGCATTCATTACCTATGTTGCCGGCCCGATCGAGCTGGTTGGCGGCATCCTGATCATGATCGGCTTGTTCACGCACTGGGCAGCCTTTATAACCAGCGGTCAGATGGCTTTTGCCTATTGGATGGCGCACGGGACCAAGGCGCTGTTGCCGATCCAGAACGATGGCGAACTGGCAGCGCTGTACTGCTTTGTATTCCTGTTCATTGCTGCGCAGGGGGGCGGCATCTGGAGCGTCGATTCCCTGCTGGGCAAAAGCGGCAAGGCTCCTGATGGCTAGCGGCTCTCCGCTTCCGTCTGGTAGGCGGCGTAATGCAGGTCCGTGTGCTGTTTGTATCCCCGCGAGAAGCGTGCGGCGATGGCATTGATCAGGGGATCGCTAACGCCGTTCAGGAAGGCATAATTGATGTTATCCCGCAGGTGGTGCACGGCGTGGTGGCGCTTGGAGAGCAGGATGCCGCTGTTGCCGAGAAGCATGGCAAAGGGCGATGTCGAGGTGTGGCAGAGGTAATGGGAAACCTCGGCCACCGAGGAGAGTATTCCGGTATAAACGAGGATATGCAGGAGCAGAGGACTGATCCCGTCAACCATGGTCAACAGTGCCACAGCAGCCAGACAGGGAACCAGCCAGACTTTTGAGGCGGATTCCACGAAATAGACCACCGGAAGACTTTTCCGTATATAGCGGGGAGTCTTGTGGTGCAGATGGAAATTGGCGACCAACGGGCCGGCCAGGGAGTCGTAACAGTCGTTGCTGTCCATGTACATATGCACCAGGCCGTTGACGAAATCGGCCAGCACCCAGGCGCAGATTATGGCAACCAGCTGGCCGCCGGCACCTATGGAGAGCGACCAGACCCGCCAGAGAAGCCAGGCCTGCAGGGAAACATTGGCCGCCGATACTGTTGTTCCGAGCAGTTGGTAGCCCCTGCAGGAGGTGTACAGTTCCATGGCGGCGTTGAATTGCCTTTGTTTTTTCGCCAACTCCGCAGTCATCATTTCAAGTGCCTTTTGCCCGTTATCAACAGCCGGTTACACACGGCTGCTTTTCTTCCCCAGGGAGCGAAATCCAGTTTACTACTGCCCGACATCTTCCGCCAGCGCTTTTGCCAGTACGAGCAGTTGGTCCCGGTCCTCCAGTCCATCGATGAAACGCCGGGGGATGCCTGCCATGCCCACTTGCGCGCCAACCAGAGCGGATGCCAGCATGGCGCGGGCCTGGTTCTGACCTCCTCCGTTGACGGCATGCAGCAGGGCCGCTTCGAAGTCGTCATGAAAGCGGGCCGCCAGGTAGTAGACCGCCGGGAGTTGATGATAAATAGCACAGGGCATGCCGTAGACCAGCGAGACCTTCCAGGCCGGTTCGATGCGGATGTCCGGATCAGCCGCCGCCATTGCCATGTAGGATGGGGTCAGCAGGGCATCGGGCGACGAAAACCTCCCGGCTCTTGGCGGATCCGGATCGCCGGGACGGGGCGGCTGCAGGTTCTCGTTGGTGATA
>Ga0154405_1178_pt1 | contig 8236 bp, 6 predicted proteins | sample RifGroB2_FD_115909 | JGI IMG/M metagenome (GOLD analysis project Ga0154405, IMG submission 115909) | Pelobacteraceae bacterium GWB2_53_15 | reverse complement strand
GATGGTGAAAAGGCAGTGCCGCTTAATCTTTACGAGGAACCCGCCCTTTCACGTCTGGGGGAGTTGAATGGCGGTACGGTTCCACCATATGACTGGATCTTTGGCATGAGCAGCGCCAAGTTGCCGCTGATTGTTACGGCCCGCAAAGGAAACTGGTTGCGGGTGGTATATGACGATGCCGGCCGGGAGGCTTGGCTGATGCCCCAGCGGCAAGGTGCCTTTCATCCGTGGGACAGCTTCTTCAAGGGGCAGTTGGGAAGGTTGTTGCCGGGATTGCGCAAGCAGTATTGCCAGCTTTATCAGGAGCCGGGTAAAGGTGTTTTGCAGACGCAGGTTCTCAAAAAGTGTTTCAAGATTGTCAAGTTTGAGGAGGATTGGGCCCTGGTCATGCCGGACCAGTATTCGCTGGCCTGGTTGCGCTGGCGGGATGAGGACGGCAGGTTGCTGATTGGTCTGGAACGGATAGTCACACTCCAGAAGTAAGGCCGCTTTGGACCTGAATCCGGTCAGGAGCACAAAACCGTTGACGAGCTGATTCCGGTATGTTATTGAAACCAATCATGGAACCGATGATCTCCACTATTGCAGCAGGACGAGCTATGTGCGCCGCGGCGCGTAATGCCGCACGTGTGCCTGCTGTTCACTGATCACCGTTGCCAACCGATCCGTATTTGAACAGCCGTGGGCAGCCGCCCACGGCTGTTTTGTTTCCTGCCCTTGATAAAACAGGCCAGTGCGTTCGCCAAATAAGTTACTAATACAAATTCTATCGTACGAAATATATCAGGCCGAGGAGGCAAGAATGAGAACCGAGCTGGTTAGTCCCGGTAGCGGGGAATTGACTTACGAAATTCGGAACATCGTTAATGTGGCAGAAAAACTGCAAAAGCACGGCGTCAAGATCAACTGGGAAAATATCGGCGACCCGATCGTCAAGGGCGAAGTCATCCCGGGCTGGATGAAGGAGATCGTGGCCAAGGCGGTCATGGACAACCATAGCTGGGGTTATTGTCATACGCGGGGCGTGCTGGAAACCCGAGAATTCATCTGCGAGACCGCCAATAGCCGTGGCGGTGCGCAGATTACGCCCGACGACATCATTTTCTTCAATGGTCTGGGCGATGCCATCGCCAAGATTTATGGTTGCCTGCGCTCCGAGGCGCGGGTGCTGATGCCGTCACCTTCCTACACTACTCATACCCTGGGTGAGATTGGCCATGCCCACTCGGCGCCCTCCCTGTTCCGGCTCAAGTCCGAGGACAAATGGTACCCGGACATGGATGATCTGCGCAACCATGTCAAGTTCAACCCAAACATCTGCGCCATCATGATCATCAACCCTGACAACCCCACCGGCATGGTCTATACCAAGGCGATGCTGGAGGAGATCGTGGCAGTTGCCCGCGAAAACGACCTGTTTATAATCTCCGATGAGGTCTACACCAACATTGTGTACAACGGCGAGAAGACCGTCCCCATCAGTGACGTGATCGGTGATGTGCCGGCCATCTCCCTGAAAGGGATCTCCAAGGAGTTCCCCTGGCCAGGTTCGCGCTGCGGCTGGATTGAGGTCTATAACGGCCACAAGGACGAGCAGTTTCGCAAGTATGTCAATCTGATCCTGACCGGCAAGATGAACGAGGTCTGTTCCACCACCCTGCCCCAGGCTGTGATCCCGGCCATCATGCAACATCCGGAGTATACCCTTTATCTGGCGGAGCGCATTGCCAGCTACGAACGGATGAGCAACATCACCTACGATTTCCTGAGTAAGATTCCGGCCCTGCAGGTCAACCGCACCAATGGCGCCTTTTATATGGCGGTGGCTTTCAAGGAAGGCCTGCTCAATAATCGCCAGACACTGCCCATAGCCAATGCCGAGGTCAAGGAGCTGGTTGAAGGTCTGGTCAACCAGCCGGGCGTGTCGCTGGACAAGCGTTTTGTTTACCACATCCTGGCAGCAACCGGGATCTGCGTGGTGCCGCTCTCCTCGTTTTCCACACCGTTGCAAGGATTCCGCGTGACGCTGCTGGAGAAGGACGAAAACGAGTGCCGCCGGATCTACCGCACGCTGTCCGAGAAAATTGAAGAGTACCTGAATTCATAGCTGACGGAGAGGTTTTGACGTCAACAAAAAAGTGGGACAGGCTGATGCCTGTCCCACTTTTTTGTTGCAGCTCTGCTCAAGCAGTAACACCTGAAAACTGTAATAAAGTTGTGCTAACTAGATATATTTTCGGTGAAAAAGCAGAAAACGATTTCCAACTTACTGCTCAGGCCTTCTTGTCGCTGTCTTCGCTCTTGGGCTTGATCTCGATCTCGTCCTTGCCATCGGAAGCTTTCTTGAAGTTGCGGATGCTTTTACCCAGTGCACCACCAATTTCCGGAAGTCTACCGGCGCCAAAAACCACCAGCACGATTACCAGTATGATTATCATTTCGGGCATGCCAAATCCAAACATTCGATCCTCCTGAAAAAGTTAAAATCCTGTGTAGTATCTCACCGAAAAAATAAAAAATCAAGCATTGCTAAACTGTATACGCTTCAGCCTCACCGTTTCATTGCCGATGCTGTCGGACAGGTTGGACCTGCTGCAGCTGGGCACACAAAATGCCATAAATCACGAATGAGGCGGCGTTTTTTTTCATTCCAGTTTCGTTGACAGTAACCCCCCACCGTGGTACAAACACGCATTAATCTTATCACTATGAGGGTGTCTGCATGACAGAGAATCAAGCGATAAGCATGTCAGCGATCAGAATCAAGATGGTGGTAACGTCACTGCTGGTGGCCGGGGTGGTGGGATTGGTGCTGCTTGCAGCAGGATCCGGAACACAGGTTCTCATCTGCATTGCCTTTACCTCCCTTCTGATTTCACTGTTGTGCTCTGTTTTTATGGGGAATGTTGTTGCCGCGATACGCGCCGATCAGGCGCGCGTCGTGGAAAGTCTCCAACTGACCGAAGTCGAGTCTGCTCCCCAGGTTGAGCAGGACAATATCAAAGCCATCTCAACTTTCAACACTGTGATCATAAAAACGGTTGAAAACAGACGGACGGAGCGAAAGCACTTGCTGGAGCAGATCGTGGCCGCCGAGGAACAGCTCAAGGTGATCATCCACAGCCTGATGTCCGGTGACGACAAAGAGGTTGCCCAGGTGCGCGATGCAGCGGCAGCCATGGAGAACATGAATAACGCCTTTTCTTCGGTCATTGCCGAACTGGAGGAACTCTCCAGCCGCACCGAGGAACGGGCCTCCATCTCGGCCCAGATGAGCGCCACTTCCGATGCCATTGCCGAAAATATCAATCAGTATTCTACTTTCGTGATTGAGGCCTCCAGTTCCATCGAGGAGATGACCCATGCCATCCGGGAGACTGCTGAAAATATCGGTGGCCTGTCGGTTTCAACCGGGCAGACCTTCTCCTCTATCAATCAGATCAGCAAATCTCAGGTCAGCGTGCGGGGAAATGCGGAGCAAAGTGCTGCTGCATCGGAAAACGTGCGCAATCAGGCCCAGCATGGACTGCGCAGCATGGCGGCTACGATCCAGGCCATGCAGGAAATCGTCAAGAGCAGCGATGAGTCCTTTGAATCAATCAACCGCCTGTCGCGTTATTCGGCGCGGGTGGGGGAATTCCTGAAGGTTATTCAGGAGGTGGTAGAGCAGACCAACCTGTTGTCGTTGAATGCCTCCATCATTGCCGCCCAGGCTGGTGAACGCGGTCGGGCTTTTGCCGTGGTGGCCGAGGAGGTGCGCTCTCTGGCTCACCGCACCTCAGCCTCAACCAAGGAGATCGAAGATCTGGTCCGCAATATCCAGAAGGAGACCTCTGCGGTGCAACGCTCGGTTACCCAGGGTAAAGACAAGGTTAATGAGGGGGTCAAGATCTCCGCCACGGCCAACGAGGCCCTGGTTGCGATCGAGAAGAGTGCTGAGGAAGCCTCAGGCATGGGAGCGCGCATTGCAAGTGAGATATCCGATCAGGCGATCAATATCCAGCGTATTAGCGAAGTGGCTGAAAAAAACCTGGAGCTGGTCCAGCAGATCACCATGACTACCGCGCAACAACAGGAAGGAACCAGCCTGATTGTTCTCAATCTGGAACAGATGCGCGAGTTGGCCCACCGTGTAAATTCGTCGGCTCAAGAGCAGGCCAATGGGAGCCGCGTCTACCTGAAAAGCGTTATGGAAGACAACGAAAGGACGCGAGAACTCAAGGAGGATGCAACGCTTCAGATTGCCGTGGCCAGGCAGGCGGTGGATGCCGTGCGACGGGTCGAAGAGTTGATCTCCTTCAATGCTGTGGAAAGCAGGAAAATTCTGGATGGTCTTAAGTCACTGACGCGTTTGATCGACAAGTATCGCATCGGTAAAAGTGCGGATATGGATGAAGAGGCTGTCAAGGGTGAGTAGCTGTGTCTGCCTCGTTGCAGTTGCACTCCTGGTGTGTATGTCGAAGCCGGCCGCTGCTGCCGATATGGAAATTACCCCCTTTAGAACCGTAAACCAGAGCCCACTGGCGCGAATATTCGGACTTCCGACCCAATCGGACGCCACACTTGCCCCGGCCGGGAGGATCACGGCCAATCTAACCCAGGACATTGCCAGCAGCTACACGGCCAGTGCCACGGCCCGTGAGCAGATCATGCTTGATGGAGAGTCCTGCCGTTGGACCCTGGCCGCCCGTTACGGTCTCGGCCAACGCTTTGAAGCAGGTATCGAGTTGCCCTATGTGTTGGATGGCGGCGGTTTTCTGGACAGCTTCATCATCGAGTGGCACAAGGCCTTTAGCCTGCCTCAGGGCGGGCGCGACACCGCTGTCAAGAACCGGCTGCATTACAGCTACACAAAAGATGGCACGCAAAAGCTCAAGATGGATCATGCCGGCTCCGGTGTCGGCGATATCAGCCTGACCGCTGGCATGAAACTCTACGAAAGCCGCGACAGCGACCACCACGACAATCTGGCTTTGCGGGCTGCGCTCAAGCTCCCAACCGGTGACAGCGCTTCCCTGCAGGGCAGCGGCAGCACCGATCTGGCCCTTTCCCTGTGCGGCGGCATGAATAATTTCACCGAGTGGGGCAGCCTGGGCTTGTTTGCTTCAGTGGGGGGGATGGCCATGACTGACGGCAGAGTCCTGCGGGATCAACAGCAGAATCTGGCTGGGTTCGGCACGATCGGTCTTGGCTGGGGTCCGGCGGAGTGGATCTCCTTCAAGTTTCAACTTAATGGCAGTACCCCCTTCTACCGTGGCAGTTCCCTGGCCGAACTTTCCAATAATACGCTGATGCTGGTGACAGGCGCTGCGCTCAAGCTCCCAACCGGTGACAGCGCTTCCCTGCAGGGCAGCGGCAGCACCGATCTGGCCCTTTCCCTGTGCGGCGGCATGAATAATTTCACCGAGTGGGGCAGCCTGGGAGTGTTTGCTTCAGTGGGGGGGATGGCCATGACTGACGGCAGAGTCCTGCGGGATCAACAGCAGAATCTGGCTGGGTTCGGCACGATCGGTCTTGGCTGGGGTCCGGCGGAGTGGATCTCCTTCAAGTTTCAACTTAATGGCAGTACCCCCTTCTACCGTGGCAGTTCCCTGGCCGAACTTTCCAATAATACGCTGATGCTGGTGACAGGCGGGGCGCTCAAGCTCCCTGGCGATTACCGCCTCGACATCGGTGTCTCCGAGGATGTAGCGGTTGCCACGGCGCCGGATGTGGCTCTTCACCTCGGGCTGAGCCGACGGTTCTGATATAAGAAAGCCCCGCATTTCTGCGGGGCCCCATGCCATTACAAAGTCCTCGCACTCCGCGGGGACTTTGCGTTTATGCCTGTTGCTCATGTGTTTGTTACGGAGCGACTACATACCAAACGTCGTTGAAACCCTGTCCGTTGGTGTCCCCCGGAGCTTTATCCTTGAAAAAGTAGTACAGTGGCAGACCTTTGAAAGTGGTCTGCTTTTTGCCGTCGTCACGGGTGATCGTGGCGAATGCGTCCGGGCTGACTCCACCGCTGGTTTCTACCTTGTCGACATAATAGGCCGGCCATTTTTCAAGGCAACCGGTTGTTGCCAAGCAGACGCTCTTGCCGGGTGCATCCTTCTTGAACATGTACAGGGTCATGCCTTTGTCATCGCTCAGATATTGGCCGATCCCGTCCTTTGCCTTAACCTCAACCATAGCCGCTGACGCCAGGGCTGCAAACATAAATGTAGCCATAAGCCCTGCCATTAACGTTGTTGTTAAGTTCTTGATCGTTCTCATTGTCAGGCCCCCCTTTGTGTTGTCTTTCATGCTTTTACTATATTCCCGCAGCGATAAGGTTGTCAAAGCAAAAAGGACTTGTCTTGTCTTGTTGTGGCAAAGCCAAAAAAAGGGGCCTGACGGCCCCCGCAAGAGATGATTTCTAGCTTATTAATAGTTTTTATCGGCGTAATCTACCCAGCCGCCAGCCAGTACCAGGGCCTTGTCAAAGGGAGAAATCTCGAAGCAGAACGTCTTCTGCTTGCCGCCTCCGCTCATGGTCAGGGTTCCGGCCTCGATGTCGATACCCATGGCAGCGTCCTCATCTCCGGCGTGGGAGAAGATCTCGTCCAGATCGGCCTTGGGCAACTCGATGGCGGCCATGCCGCAGTTGAACATGTTCTGGCGGAAGATGCGGGCAAAAGACTCGGCTATCACGGCGGTAATGCCATTGACCTCAAACACCCAGGGGGCGTGCTCGCGGGAGGAGCCGCAACCGAAGTTGGCTCGGGAGACGATTACCCGGGCGTTCAGAGTTTTTGGCTCTTTGGGGTCGAATCCGGGCAGTTTCAGGTCCTCCAGAATATAGGGTTTCAGGTCTTCCTTGGTGATCTCGGTCAGGTACTTGGCCGGGATGATCTCGTCGGTATTGATGTCGGAACGGTCGAGAAAGAGGACAGGGCCTCCGAATGTTTTCATATGTGACTCCTTTTAAAGAATGAAAGGCAAATGCAACCCCCCTCAATCCCCCCTTGTCAGGGGGGAGGAACAAGCTCCCTCCTTGATAAGGGAGGGCGGGGGGTGGGTTGGCTTAAAGGTACTTTCTCGGGTCGGCGATCACGCCTTCGATTGCCGTGGCAGCTGCCGTGGCTGGCGACATCAGGTGCACCATGCCTCCTTTGCCCATCCTGCCCATGAAGTTGCGGTTGGTGGTGGAGGCGCAGACCTCGCCCTCGGCCAGTACGCCGTTGCTCATACCCAGGCAGGCGCCGCAGGTCGGGTTGGTAACGCAGAAGCCGGCTTCCATGAAGATGTCGATCAGGCCTTCGTGCATGGCGTCCTGGTAGACCTTGGGGGTGGCGGGGGAGAGGATGGCGCGTACGTTCGAGGCGATCTTCTTCCCTTTTAAGATCCCGGCGGCGATGCGCAGATCTTCCAGGCGGCCGTTGGTGCAGGAGCCGAGGTAGATCTGGTCTACCGGTGTCCCGGCGATCTCGGAGATGGTCTTGACCTGGTCCGGTTTGTAACCGAAGGTGATTGTCGGCTGCAGGGCGGTCGCATCGATCTCGATGGTTTTATCGTATTGGGCATCGCTGTCGGCGCGCCATTTGGAATAATCGGTCAGCGCGGTGTCTTTCGAGGCGAATTCATTGCTGATGAAGGGCCAGAGATACTCGACGGTGGTCATGTCCGGCATGCAGATCCCGGAAGTGCCGCCAGCCTCGATGGCCATGTTGCAGAGTGTCATGCGGGATTCCATGGTCATGGCGTCGATCACCGGACCGTGGAACTCCATCACCCGGTCGGTGGCGCCGTTGACGCCGATCTGGCCGATGATGTGCAGGATGACGTCCTTGGCGTAGACCCCTTTGGGCAGGGAGCCGGTGACGTTGAATTTGATGGTCTTGGGCTCGCGGAAGGCACAGACCCCTTTCAGGATGCCAACCTCCAGGTCGGTGGTGCCGATGCCGGCGGCAAAGGCCCCGAAGGCGCCGTGGGTGCAGGTGTGCGAATCCCCCATGATGACGGTGTTGCCGGGGCGGATAAAGCCTTTTTCCGGAAACAGGGCGTGGCAGACGCCGTTGGCGCCCACGTCGAAAAAGTCCTTGATGGCGTGGCGCCGAGCCCAGTCACGCAGGATTTTAGCCTGGGTGGCGGTCTTGGTGTCCTTGCTGGGGGTGACGTGGTCGATGACCGCCTTGATCCTGGAGGCGTCGAAGACCCGGTCTTTGTCGCGCCTGATCAGGTCGTCAATGGCGATGGGGGTGGTGATCTCGTG
>Ga0154405_1095_pt3 | contig 9519 bp, 6 predicted proteins | sample RifGroB2_FD_115909 | JGI IMG/M metagenome (GOLD analysis project Ga0154405, IMG submission 115909) | Pelobacteraceae bacterium GWB2_53_15 | reverse complement strand
TTTTTGATATCCTTGATCGGCACAACCCGGCCCAACAGCGTCAGGACTTGCGGTATGATCTCCGGACGTGTTTGACGGAGCGGCGCGTAGCGGTCAACATCAATCCCGTTGGGAATGACACCGGTATGCTCAGCCGGCGCTCCATCGGCAATCTGCCGCAGGCGGGCTCCTTCAAAAAGTGAAACGATAGTACCGGAACTGCCGTAGCAAAAACGCCCCAAGGTTTCAAAAAAGCGTATCCACAGGTCGCGAAAGTAACTGATCTCGGTCGGATCCTTCTGCAGGGCATTGCGATTGTCCTGGATCCAGTCGCTATTGAATATATCGATCCGCCGCTCTTTGGTATAGATGCCGTGCTCACTCAGGATCAAGGGCCGACCGGTGTGGTAGTGCAACAGCGCACCCAGAAAGCCGGCATATCCGGTGGAGACCGTGTGATAGACCCGTGCCGGTATCAACCGGCCGGCGATACCGGCCAGAATCCAGATTGGGGCGTGCATGTTCCTGGCAGTCCAGAAGTAATCCACAAAAGACGGATCGCTGCAGCGTTCCTGGTACATCCTGGTAATATGGTTCCAGGAGCGCCGGCTATGCAGGAACTGACGGTAATCTACCCCCGAAGCGGGGTCCAGGTAGAAATTGATGTCCTTGAATGCATTTTCGAGTCGATCCGGGTCTGGCGCCATAAACCAGTCGTGAAGCCTGCCGATCACCTCGAACGCCGAACTGTTGCCATCATGCGCTTCAATTTCCGGCTTTTCATGCGGGTCATGGAGATAGACCGCTTCAAGGTGAACAAGGTTCGCCGGCAGTTCGTACTTCATTCCGGAATAATCATCACGATGGCTTCCCAGAAAGATTGCGCCGAAGCGATAGTCAGGAAAACCGCGGATAATCTGATTTACCCAGCTAGATACGCCACCGCTGACATAAGGAAAAGTCCCTTCCAAAAGCAGCATGATATCGACCTGGTCGGATTTGGGAAAGTTGTGACTCATTATCAACCCATCCAGAACTGGACTACAGGACCGATGCCCGGCTTATGGCGCAACAGCGGATCGCTTTGAAAATATTGCTTCAGCTCTTCAAAATCACGGCGGCGGTAGGCTAATTCCGCCAGATAGGGAATAACCCGATCACGGTGAACCCCATGCTCCAGCGCCGTCCGGATGGCCTCCCCGGCACGCTCGACATCCCCCTGTTTCAGATATAATCGCCCCATCAAAACCAATAGTGCCGGGTCACTTCCCCCACCCAACTCCACGGCCTGACGGGCATATTCAAGTGATTGGCGCACAAAAAAAACAGCCAATTCATCCCTGGCCAGGTCATTATAAACCACCTCCCAATAGGAAAAGGCCAAGACACGGCACAGGTCGCGGCGCTTGAGCGGATTAACTGCTTCGCGCAAGGCCTGCAGTGTTTGGGAGATAGAATTGCTGATCACTTTTTCTCGCCGATCATAAAGGTTAAATGCCAACAATCGGATCTCGTCGTCGCTGTCCCCTGTGGCCAACTGCAGCAGGCGGCTGGCATTCTGACCGGAACTTGCACTGACCGCCAACAGTGCTTTCAGGCGCAACTGTCGAGGAACATCGGACGCTTTGAGCCGTGACCAGGCTCCACCCTCCCCCATCCCTGGCCCGGTTTCACTCCCCTCGGTCATGAATGGCGGCAAGGATACGGTAGAAAACTCGGTACGGTTGCCTTCTTTCAAGAAAAATCTGAAATAGAACAGCCCCATGAGCAAGCCAATGATCCCAAGAATCGGTATAAAAAAACCGATCCCGAAAAAAAAACCAAAGATGGTACGGCGTTTGACAACATAACTCTTTGGAAAGGCAGCTGTCATAAGCATGGCAAGGACAACGCAGGCCAGGATATGGGCTGACAGAAACAGGGACAGCCGCAATGAGGCCGATTGTGGCCCCAGAAGCGCCAGGACGGCGGAAAATTCACCAAGCAGTGAATACCCTATGAGCTTTAACCAGGTCATGACCAATCCGTTGTAAGAAGCTCGGCCAGTTGCTCAAACGGCTCGTTGCTCCCGACCTGATAAGAATTGGTAGATATCCCCTCGCTGCCTGCCGATATTCCGAATTGTTTCAGCAACATGGAATCAAACCTGGCCAGGTAGCCCTCCACCGCCGCCATGCCGGAAAATGGCATCAGCGTCACAAATTGCACCCCCCAACCGAGATTACGCCGCCAGGTATGGTCAAGTCCTCTCTGCTGACGCTCAAGAGCCAGGCAAAGCTGCTCCAATCGCGGGGTAGGACTGATATTTACAATCACCAGAGACGAACTGACATCGAGATCTCGTCTGAGACGGATCATCTTGATCAGTTCACATGCAAACATGAGCGGACAATCCGGATAAATGGTCAGAATGGAGCGTGCGGTGACGGCGGCTTCGGCATGGTCGGCGACATATGCCAACAGGACTCCCAGGATCTGAAGTGTCTCACGATGCAGGGACAAAAACGGCATCTCACTGATCAACAGGACTGCCCGCATATTCCCCGTACTGGTATAAAGTGGGGCGGCCACCAGATATGTGCTGCGCTCCCCGGTCGAGATCCGATCTACCGATTGATAGGCGGTCGTGCCTTTCTCCAGCACAGAGCGCAGCAGCAGGTCATCCTGATGCAACGGAGCGCCGCGGCCACACGAGGCCAACGGTTTATCCTGCGGAACACCCTGGTCGCAGGGATAGAGCGAAGCGCTTTCCAAGCTGCAGTAATGGACCAGGATTGAGATCAGCGCAGTTCCCGTCTCTTTATCCAGTTCACCGCCACGGACCGCCAGCAGCATCCTAAGATCCATCATGGCATCCCTGAGGGTTACCGGGCGGCTGATCAGATTCTGCTCCAGGCGGTCATGGGAGAGACGCACCATGAAATAGGCCCTGGAAAGCTGTTCGAAACGTTCGCCGGCATGACTGCTCAATTGATTCGCCCTGCGCAGGCGTTGATCCCAGAGTGTGCTGAACTGCCCGCAGATCAAGGTTATCAGCACCCCACCCAGCATATACGTAGTCGGAAAATCACCTGTCAGCATCCCCAGTTTCAGCATCGCCAGGTATGTCAGGCAAATGGAGATTACAGTGACCATCCCAGGAGCAATGCCGTAGCGTAAGGCTATCAACAGTGGCGCAAACCAGATCCAGGGAAAACTGCCATGGACTAAAAACGGATCACTCCGATTAAAATAATAGCCCATGGCTAGAACCCCGGCGGTCATGAGTAACGCCTCCAGCCATTTCTCAAGCTTCTGATACAGTTGTGAATCAGGAATCAATTTCATCTATTGAACGAACTCCCGTTACTTTGCAACATTTGTTATGTTCATCGTACCGATCAGACGATCCAGTACCTGCTGGGCCACCGCACTGACTGCATCCCGGCTCCAGCCGCTCTTTCCGGCACTGCCGCTCCAGATCACCTTGCCTTGCGGCAGTTCGATCACCTGCAGGGCGACACTCACCACCGGTTCACCATCCAGGCCAACCTTATAGCGCCATTCATTGACTGTCCCGGCCAAGGCATAACGCACCTTTTTCTGCTTGGCCAATTCCAGCGCCTCACGCTGGCGACGTTCTCCCCGATCAACCCCCATCTCCTCCACCTTTGTCTCGCCGGCAGAACGCTCCAATTGCCGAACGCCGCGGGCATACATAAGAGCTGCTGTTACCGCTTCAGCTCGTTCTCCCGCATAGGGGGTCTCGGTGTTGTTGATAAATGGCAGCAGCGCCCAGGTTTCATTTAGTGAGACCGGTGCGCTGCCACCTTGATGCAGGGTGACACAACCGGCAAGCAGCACCGCCGAGATTATTAGCGAAATCCATCGTTTCATGTTGCCTCCCGTTAAAGAAATGTTTTTGTAATCAAGTAAAGTATCTCCTGGGAGCGTAGGCATCCTGCCTGCGTTTCAAGCGGGTGTATCGCTTGAATAGCCTTTGAAGTCAAGACATTATTCGAGCATGAAACCGCTCGAAACACGGGCAGGGTGCCCACGCTCCCGTAATTTTCCTTCTAATCAAAATGATACCGATAGCGCAGATCAAAACGGCTGGTCATGTCGCTGGTGCCAAATGACCCGCTATCCTGGGAAAAGGCACCTTCCAGCTTATCCAGGCCAAAGACCGGCCCCACCAGACCCACTTCATAATGATATCCGAGACCACTTACGCTGTTCCAGTTTGTATCCAGCGCACCAAAGGGCCTCCAGTGACGAATGTAACTGGTGCGGCCCTCCTGTCCAACGTTGATCCCAATGCCTGTCTGGGTAAAGGACGACGGGACATAATAGGCGGCATCGGCAATTTCACCGGGTATGAGCCTGAGCGCCTTGCCGCTGGGTTTAGCGCTGCGGGCATAGTGATGATAACCGGCAAACAACCTCAGGTTGGTATCGGGCTGACTCATCAAGAGGCGATGAGTCAGCTCGCTTTCAAAGGAGGCCCCCTCCCCCAATTCGCGGCGATCCTGATCTCGCAGGCTTCGGGCAGAAAACCTCAGCAGCAGCGAATCACGGGAGCTAAACGCGTTCTGGAGGCCGACACTGACTTCATCCTTCAGGCCGCCAATCTTGAGCAGTACCGTCTCGGAGGCCTCGGCCCCCACACGCAGGGCCAGATCCAGACTTTGTTTGTGATTCAATTTCCAGTCCGTCCTCATGGTAGCCATGACAGAGCGGGAAAGTCCGTCGTACAGACCGATTGAGGCTTCTGCCATGCCCTGCTCATGACGCAGTGAAAAACCTGCCCGAGCGTTTTTGGAGCTGCTGGGATAGAAGCCCAGAAGGCCGTTTTTCAGGTGGCGTATTTCCGTGTTGCCGGCTTCAACCTTGAGTGCAAGGCGCTGTGTTAACGGGTAGGACAACGATATCTGCTGTTCCAGAAAACCAACCCCCCCCTGATCCATCAGGCTCAGGCCATAACTTAACCAGCCGGGCCGGGCATTAAAGACATCACGTACCTGTTGGTCAAGCAGATAATCCTGGTCATTGGCCTGTAACCGATCAAAAGCGAGGGTTTCCGCGTCAGGAGTCCGTCCGACTCGCAACAGGCCCTCGATGGTATCCCGATACGGAAGAAGTTCCCGATCCTGACTAATCAGCCGCGCGATGCGATCGTGATCGTTTTCCTCCATGGCCAAAGCAAGCTCGACCCACCCCGGGCGACGGGCCATGCTGGCATATTCCCGCAGGTACCAGAGACGGGCAAGATCGCTGCGTTCCGTTGTCAGCGCCCAGGCCGAAACCAGTTCGCGGGTAATATCATCCTGCTTGCCGCGCATGATTTTCTTCATCTGTTCATCAAGCACATCTCCCGGCTCGATTTGCATGGCCAAGCGCGCATACACACGCATAAGCTCTTTTCTGTCATCCTCGGCCAGCGTTGCCCCCTGCTTCATCCTTGCGCGCACAAGTTCGAGGGCGCGAATCCGTTCGAGAAATGCCTGATCCGGGCTTCCGGTCTGTTCGAGTATATCGGCATACGCCGCCAGCCAGACCGGATCGTTTCGCATCTTCCGGTAACGCGCCCGGAAAAAGTTCAAAGCCCGGCTATGTTCACCAAGAAGAGCGAACGCAGCTCCAAAGGAGTCGTACAGTTCCGGCATATTTTTTTCACGCCCACGCCAGTTTTGAAGCGTTTCCCGCAATTCAGTGCGGCGATCAAGATCCAGCAGCAACCAGATGTAACCCGCCGCCAGCCCGCCGTTATCGGAAGCACGACGCATAGCCTCCTGGTAATTGCTGATACTTGCGGCGATATCGCCTGTTGCCCGTTGGATCCGGGATCGTAGCATCCAGTAATACGAGAATTCTTCCAGGGGTTTAAGAACACCCTCACGATCTGCATCAAGGATCAACAAGACAAGCTCGTCCTGATGATTAAGCTCGATCCCGGTCTCGACCAATACATAAAAAAATGGAGCTGTTTTAAATCGTAGCCACCCTTCAAGCGCCAGGGCATAGGTTTCAGCTTTGTCTGTATTACGGCTGACAGCGATGAGCCGCTGATAATCAACGTCCCTGCCCTTTCCCTGCTTCACCAGCACGCGTGATGCCATCGAAGCGCCTTTCATATACTGCAGGGCCCAGTCCAGATCACTAAGTGTTGCCCAGTACTCCAGTTCACGGGGTGGCATACTCTTTCTGCCCAGATTTAAAATAGTGTAGGCAGACTGCACATCCCCTTTGCCATAGGCCATAGACGCTGCTTTCAGCAAGACCGGCGCGGTAGCACCGTAGCGCGCAGACTGTTCCAACCAGGCAGCTATGGCATTATCCGTATGACCTGTGGCCTCGTAGATACGGGCAAGCTGCTCCAATATGTCCTTGACGTCCTTGCCTGCCCTTCGTAGCTCCATCGCTGCAATTGCATCCTCGGGAAGCCCCAGCAGCTCGCAGACCGAAATATATTCGCGCAACGCGTTGTCATTTCCGGCTTTAAGCTCAGATTCCATCAGATATTTCAAGCGACTGAATTCACGCAACTCACGAGCCAAGCGAATGGCTGGTTGCTTCGCATCAGGATCAGACATGACAGTGGCCAGATAGAACCAATGTTCAAAAGCATGCGCGAAGTTGCCTGACCATTCTCCCGTCTGTGCGGCTCTGCGACGCCAGACAACGTCGTTTGGGCGCACCGCAACTGCATTTTCCGCCAAGGCAAAGGCATCGCGAAGATTGCCATTGGCCAGAAAGACATCATAACCAAGATTGTAAAGCTCCGCATCAAAAGGAGCAATAGGTGCGGCAGGACTCTCGGCACAACTCTGAAGCACTTGGACAGGGCAGCATGTCCAGAGCAGCGCCATAATTATTGCGAAGAGGGTCTGCTTCACGAAATGTCCAAGTGAGCAGACTTTTCACTCATTTTAAGTGCGCGTTTGATGAGGCGCTGCGCCCGCTCCGGTTTGCCGGCGGCCAAGCCCACCTTGGTAAGAAAAACCAGGGTTTCCCGATCGTCTGCCAATCCGTTAAGATGTCTTTCGCCCGCCTCGAACGCCTCGACCGGAAGATTGCCTGACTGCAGGGTCCGCACCCCTTTGATGAACAGTTCTCGTTTCAGGTTGTTGCCATTTGCCTGTTTCATATTGTTGAAACAGATGCCGGCTGCGGTGCGGTAATCACCACCCGCCAACGCCAGTGCAAACGGGTCGCCAGGGACCCCCGCGATGGGAACAGGCGCCATTGATGCAGCCAGAACATCAGCTTGGCGGCTGAATGCATGGTGAGTTTCAAGATCGCCGGTTTCCTTGGCGTCAGCGGCAAAACGCCGCAGATCCCATACCGTTGGCTTGCCTTGCGCCAGCTTTCGTGCAGTATCGGCAAATTCTGCCTGATAGTTTTGCAACTTGACATCTCCCGTTTTAGTGGCGAGAAGCAGCTCTTTCAGTATCCGATAGCGTAACACCAGAACAGTATGCTGCTCGGCAGGAGAAAGCCGGATTGGGAAGCTTGCCAAAAGATCCAGCGCCTTGCGTGAAAAGCCAACCCGCCTGACTTCTCCGGCCAGGCGTATTCTCAGGGACACGTCATTGGGGTGCACCCGCAGCAAAGCTTCAAGATAGCGAACCGTGGCCGCGTTTCCATCGCGGGATGTATCGAGGATTTCAAGCAGACGCTCTTCTGGATAAAGCAGAGCCAGCAGCAGAATGAAGGCGGAAAACGTCCCCAATACCACGTTCAGGGGCGAGAAGCGTTCGCGGCGGGGTGACACATTTTCGCTGCTAGTGGCAGACGACGTCCAACGCATGTGTCCCCTCCGGGAGTTCAAGAACGCTCATCTCAGTACCAGCAAGGGATATGCCCAACTTTTCATCCCTGATCACACATCGGTCGGCGTTAGCAATCCCTACCGAAAACGGCGTGTAGCCTCTAAGCCTGATCTTCATTCCCGGTCCGGAACGTTCCAGCGACTCCAGCGTGCCGCCGGCTTGCGCCAGATATGGAGTAGTCGGCAATGTTGCCTTGAGATGAATTCTGGCCTCACCGCCCGGTAGTAGATGGATGTAGCGGCTATCACCATGATCACTGAAGCCGGCCACCCTGCCATCGGCAGTCAACTCAGGAAAACCTGCTGTCTGGGGAATACGGAACTCTTTGAGTTTCCCGCTGTTACGCACCAGCCATCCGGAGCCGTCCCGCGCCACCACCGTGCGATTGAAATCCAGCACCTTTTCGATGTATTCGGAGGTGTAAATGCTGAAAAATCGCTGTTCCAATGCCCAATCATGCACATGAAGCAGGCTCTTCAGCGAGGCCGTCTTGCTGGCAGAGTATATGTGGTAGTAGATGTTGACCGGTTTGAGTCTGCGGGGAAACTCGGTCAGGCGGTAGGTTTCCAGCACGCGTCGATAGCCGTAAAAAGTGTCGGTCCAGAGGTTGGTGTAGACATTTTCATTCTGATTGGGCGCAAAGACCTGAAACCAGCCATTTCTGGAAATGCCTAACGGGGCAACCCTTGTTAGCGAGCGGTTCGAATCGGTAATCATGGTATCGCCGCCATTGATGTTGAGGAGGCCGGCCTGGTAGGTCAGGCGGATGGCTTCTTCACCAGGCAGGCAGTTGCCGGTCCATTGAAAGAGTTTTACCTTTTTGCCCGCCGGCAGCAAGTTGTTATTGATATACTCCAGCGAGCCACTGATCTCCGCCTCAAGGTTGAAGTTATAGCCAGGAATCTTCATCGTGTGCCAGGATTCAGCCACCATTCCATTATCAACCTGCTCCGGTTTCCAGCGAAAGGGGTGCGAAAATGAATGGCTGGCCGCCTCCACCCAAGGCAGCGAGAAAATGTCGCGGGCAGCCTGCTCCAGGCGGGGTGCCTTGCCGGGATAGAGGCCATTTGGAGCGACAACTCCGGTGATGACGGACACCGTGACAGGTATCCGGTATTTTTCCAGAATTCTCCGGCGCAGCTCATCGGCCGCCAGACCGCCGCCCGGCCATTCAGCCATGCTCTCGAAACCATCGCCATCCACGTGGGAAAGCAGCAGCCGCACTCCATTTTCGGTTGTAGTGTCCGGCACCGGCATATCAGGCAAGCGCAGGGCATCCTTGAAGAAACGGAATGGGTTTACCACCCATACGTTTTGATCATTAAAGAGTCTGGTTACACCAAAGGGATACAGCACATAACCACCCCAGGGTGTGATCGCCGCGGCATCACTGATGTCACCACTGGCTGAAGCCAGCCGCAACAGTGACGTCCCTTCCTTCAACTTCATTGGCAGGAAGTTTTCCATCTGGGGAAGCGGTTGCTGTTCAAAACCGATCCGGGGATCAATGGATACGATCCGCGCGGGTGGGGTGAGACGTGCAATGGTATTCAACTCCAGTCCAATTTGCCTGAAAAAACCATCTTCCGCATCAAAACCGAAACGATCCAGGAAGACGATCGGAACCCCCTCCCTGATCCGGCGCAGCGTCCATTTCTTCAAACCCTGCCGCTCTCCGGAGCGGTCCGGCCATACAACCACCCCGGCGTAACGGCCGGCCATGATCCCC
>Ga0154405_1110_pt1 | contig 9596 bp, 10 predicted proteins | sample RifGroB2_FD_115909 | JGI IMG/M metagenome (GOLD analysis project Ga0154405, IMG submission 115909) | Pelobacteraceae bacterium GWB2_53_15 | reverse complement strand
GTGGGCTTTCGGCTTGCCGGTCCTGGGTTGGCGGAAGACGCAAAACATATCATTCCGATCTATGGCCATACATTTGACAAGGATACATGGGCACCAAACGCAGATATATCCTACTTCCATATTGGCGAAGGGGTCGGTTACGTTCCCAGCGAAAGCTGGACAAGCAGTTTCCTGGGCCATGATGACAATTTTGGCCCGAATTTTTGCATTCCCCGCTTGTATATCGAGAGCGACAAGGTCGATTACGTTGTCGAGATTTTCCGCCCCGGCATTTGTTATAGCGGTATGCAGGCCGAAGCAATGGCACTCAATATTCTTTACTCGCTATTGCCGAATGTTGGCGGTACCGGTAACAAATGGATTACACGGCTTTTCGAATGGACATCAAAACAGCAGGTTGTTTTTCGTGCCCAGGCCATGAGTACGGAGGAGTACGTCGCTCATCTATGCGGCTTGCGTGATTGGGAGAATAACGGAGAAAACCCTGAACTGTGCAAGTTGTTGGGGCAGGAAATGCCGGAATATATCTGGGCTGTTGAAGTGTCGACACCCCAGCTTTTCCCGGCCAACGAGCGCAAGCTGGGCGAGATCGTACTTGATGCGACCAAGGATTTAGACCTGAACGATGACGCATCTGTAAATGACGTTTTTATCTTTGCCCGCTTACCCGGAGAGTATCTGCTCGGAGGTGAAATCAGTAACGGGACTCCTCAATTTACCTCTGTTCCAAGCAGGTTGTTGTCGCATACCGAGTTGATTAAATCCTGATTCTTTCTTCTTGGACTTCCGCTTGAGGATGATTGCTGTTTCTGCTGCTGTAAGCACACTACAACCATCCCCTGCAGGCACGTGAGAACGTAGCGCGGGCCATTGACTCCGGCCTGACCATGCTTTATTGGCATGTTGGCCTGCGAGTCAGGCAGGATATCCTCAAGGATAAGCGGGCCAGTTACGACGAAGAAATTGTCTCCGCACTGGGGAGACAATTGGAAGTTGAATTTGGGCGAGGATATTCACCAAAAAGCCTCCGCCACATGATCCGATTTACCGATGCTTTTCCCGACTCCGAAATTGTCTCCGCGCTGCGGAGACAATTGACCTGGACCCATTTCAAGTCCCTCATCTATCTTGAAGAACCTCTTAAACGCAACTTCTACGCGGAAATGTGCCGTATTGAAGGCTGGAACACCCGAGCTCTGGACAATAAAATCCAGTCCATGCTTTTTGAACGCACTGCGCTTTCCGGAAACCCGAAAAGCTTGCCGAAATTGAACTGAAAGCTCTTCGCAATGAAGACAAGCTTACACCCGACCTGATATTCCGTGATCCCTCAAGGACACCTCAGTGCTCAGATGCTTTTACTCAACGGCTATACTTAAGATATTGGGCGCTATTTTTGTAAATCGAAGTGCAGAGCAGTAAAAATCGTGATATGTTTCCACTTGATGGAAGCACCTCGCGGAAAAAGAGCAGTAATATTTTGAAATTATCTGTATATATTTAAGATAAAAGCAGATACCCAGCTTAAATCCTTAAAAGGCTAAATCATGCCCCACCCTCTCGACGTGGTCATTGTATGGCATATGCATCAGCCATACTACAAGGATCCGCTCAAAAACGAATACGCACTTCCTTGGACCTATCTGCACGGCATCAAGGACTACTTCGACATGCCTGCGATTGTAGAGGATACCCCCGGCGCCAAAGCGGTTTTCAACCTGGTGCCGTCGCTGATCGAGCAGTTGCTGGACTACGCCTCCGGCACTGCTGTTGATCCGTTTCTGGAAAAGGGCCAGGCCGCGCCGGCCGATCTTTCCCAGGATGACCGCATCTTCCTGCTGGAAAACTTTTTCTCCGCCAACCGCCAAAGGATGATCGAACCCTCCCGGCGCTACCTGGAACTGCTCTACATGGCCGGCGAGGGGAAGCCGGGCAGCGCCCGCGACCGGGTACGGCACTTTACCGATCAGGATCTGCTCGATCTGCAGGTCTGGTTTTTCCTGGCCTGGACCGGTGAGGCCGCCCGCCGGCGCTATCCTGTCTTTGCCGAACTGGTTGCCAAAGGTGAAGATTTTACCGCCAGCGACAAGGAACTGCTCTTTGCAACGCAGCGTGAGCTGTTGCAGTCCATTATCCCGCTTTACAAACGCCTCCACGAAGAGGGGCGCATCGAACTTTCGGTGACACCCTACTATCACCCGATCCTGCCGCTGTTGTGTGACCTCCGTGTTGCCAAGACCGCCATGCCGCGTGTCACGCTGCCAATGGCCGGTTTTCGTCACTCCGAGGATGCCCGGGCCCAGATCCGCAGGGGCATCGACTATTTTCAGGAGATTTTCGGGTTTACCCCCAAGGGTATGTGGCCATCGGAAGGGTCGGTCAGCGACGAGGCGTTGGGAATCATCACCGAGTGCGGCATGAGCTGGATCGCCACCGACGAGGAGATCCTGGCAAAAAGCATGGATGGCGGTCTGGGAAATCACAAAGAGCGGCTTTACCGCCCCTGGCGTTTTGCCAACAGCCATGGCGAACTGGGGATATTTTTCCGTGATCACCAACTGTCGGATCTGGTCGGTTTCACCTATTCCCAGTGGGATGCCGGTCGGGCTGCCGGCGACCTGATCGGGCGCCTCACCACCATCAAGGCTCGTGTCGGCGGCGAGGGGCGGGTGGTCCCCATCATCCTGGATGGTGAAAATGCCTGGGAATATTACCCCAACAATGCCTACGACTTCCTGCAGCGAATGTACCGCGGCATCGCCGAATCTCCGGCCCTCAATCTGGCCACCTGTTCCGAAGTACTGAAGCATAACGCTTTCGACGGCCGTTTGCACAGCATCCACCCAGGTTCATGGATCAACGGCAACTACGGTATCTGGATCGGTCATCCCGAGGAAAATCTGGCCTGGGATCTGGTGGCAAAAGCGCGGGCAGCGGCTGTCTCCGGCAATCCGACCGTGGCGGCAGCCTTGGAGAGCGGTATACCTCCGGCCGACGCCTCGGCCGAGCTGATCTGCCGTTCCTTGTACGCCGCCGAGGGGAGCGACTGGTTCTGGTGGTATGGCGACGATCATTTTTCACCGCACAGCGACCGCTTTGACCGGCTTTTCCGCCAGCATCTGATGAATGTCTACCGCCTGTTGGGGCAGGACCCGCCCCGTGAACTGCTGGAACCGATCAAGAAAAAGAGCCCGGCCGGCCTGATCCGCGAGCCGGCGGCCTTTATCGATCCTGACATCAACGGCCGGGTCAGCGATTACTTCGAGTGGCTGGCAGCCGGTCTGTACGATCTGACTCGCCAGGGTTCGGCCATGCACTCCTCGGACCGCATGCTGCAAAGCTTTTACTACGGTTACAACAAAAGCTCGCTTTTCTTCCGCATCGATGGTGTCCTGGATCTGTCCCGTCTGCTCAAGGAGATCGACGTCATCAATCTGCATCTGATCTATGACCGGGAGTACCGGCTCCCTTTGCAGATTCGCAATGAGGAGGGGCTTCTGCTGGTCAAGGAAAACAATGTGTGGGTGCCGACCCGTGGTCACTGCCGCTGGAAGATAGCCAAGACTTGTGAGGTCAGTATCCCTCTTGGCAGCATCAAGCTCACGCCCAAGAGCAAACTGTTTGCCTATGTCTCCCTGGTGCGGGACAACGAGGAGATCGGCAGATGGCCCACGGATGCACCTTTGATGTTGTATTATGCCGGACCGGAGATCGAGCTGGATAACTGGTTGATATAACCCCTCCCCCGCCTCCCCTTATCAAGGGAGGAGCCTTTCTTCCCCCCTGATAAGGGGGGACTGAGGGGGATTGATTCTAAAGGAGATAGCATGTCTGAACTGCGCTGGGATCCAATAAAACTGCACTGGGTGATCATTGCCACGGAACGTGGCCGCCGACCGCGTGACTTTCAGGTGGAAGCGGAGGGTGACGGTATGCTGGCCTGCCCCTTCTGCTATGGCAATGAGGACAAGACCCCGCCTGAGATCTTTGCCATCCGCCCCAGTGGCCTGCCCAACGCCGCCAACTGGCGGGTGCGGGTGATCCCCAACAAGTACCCGGCACTGCGGGTGGAGGGGGAGATTAATAACCGCGGCTATGGTATGTACGACGTGATGAACGGCATTGGCGCCCACGAGGTGATCATCGAGACTCCCGATCACGATCGCACCCTGGCCGATCTGACCCCCAACGAGATAACCGATGTGTTGAGCGCTTACCGCAACCGCTATCTGGATCTGCGCAAGGATTTGCGCTTTCGCTACATGGTGCTCTTCAAAAACCACGGCACCCGGGCCGGGGCGACGCTGCATCATTCGCACAGCCAGATGATTGCCGTGCCGTTGTTGCCGCCGGTGGCCACCACCTATCTCAAGGTGGCGCGTAATTACTTCAACGCCAAGGAACGCTGCATCTTCTGCGACCTGATCGATTTTGAGCTGCGCGAAGGCGTTCGCGTGGTGAAGGAATTCTCCAATTTCGTCACCTTGGCCCCTTATGCCTCCAGTTCCCCTTTTGAACTGCGACTCTTCCCCAAGCGTCACAGCCACGATTTTGCCCTGATGAACGATGCCCAGTTGGCTGAACTGGCAGTGGCCATGAAAGATATGCTGCTGAGGGTCAAGACCGTGCTGCGCGATGCCCCCTACAATTTTATCCTGCACACCGCTCCACCCATGCATCGCCGTCCCGGAAAGCCGACCCACTGGAATTCACTGGAACTGGACTTTCATTGGCACATCGAGCTGGTCCCCCGCCTGACCCAGGTAGCCGGTTTCGAGTGGGGCACCGGTTTTTACATCAACCCCACCTCACCGGAGGATGCCGCCCAGTTTCTGCGTGAAGCGGATGTCTGACATAAAAGCAGCCCTTGATGCTCTCTACGCGTCGCGCTCTCCTCAGCATCTGGCCAACGATCCACTCTCCTTTTGTCACCGCTACCCTGACCCTGCTGATCAGGAGGTAGTCGCGGTGATCGCGGCTGCTTTTGCCTATGGCGCTGTTGGCATCATACTGCGCACGTTGGGATCGATCTTTGCCGAGTTAGGCCCATCACCGCGCCGCTATGTGGAACAGTTCGAGCCGAAACAGGGTCTGCGGACATTTTCCGGTTTCAAGCACCGTTTCAATGACGGCCGCGACCTGTGCGCCCTGTTGTGGGCCATTCGGCTGATGCTTGAACAGAGCGCTAGCATAGAGGCGTTTTTTTTGCGTGGCCTGGAGGGCGAGGCCGAGGATGTGACCGGAGCGCTGAACAGTTATTCAGCGGCCGTGTTGAAGCAAGATTATTGCCCGGTATTCGGCACAAAGGAAATTCCCCCCAATTCATATTTCCCCTTTTTGTTCCCCGCCCCGGCCTCGGGTAGTGCCTGCAAGCGGTTATGCATGTTTTTGCGCTGGGTGGTCCGACCGGCCGACAATATCGACCTGGGTCTTTGGCCGGGAATCTCCGCATCCAAATTGATAATCCCCGTAGATACCCATATCCAGCGTATCAGTGGTTACCTGGGCTTCACCCGCCGCAAGAGTGCCGACTGGCGCATGGCGCGGGAGATCACGGTTGCGTTGCGCCAGTTTGATCCTGCTGATCCGGTGAAATATGATTTTTCCCTTGCCCATCTGGGTATATCCGAGGGCTGCAATGGCGCAGATGCCTCCATCTGTCTTTCCTGTCCCATTGTCGGGATATGTCAGCAAACCGGGCATTAAAACAGTACAGGATCAAATCTGCTGTGTTGCCTTCTACCAGGGAGTTTAATGAAGAACACTCTTCCTTCAACACCAGCACCTCACAAGTTGGTACAAATCCCTGCAAAACGGCGTCGTTACGGCGTTGACGGCGATGTAATAAGATTGACACCTTTCAACCTTTTCTGATATAAAGATTTCCGTTGTTTCAGTCAGTTCCGTCGTCTGACGCATCGAATTCAATCCTCTCCGGGGAGTCACAGATGATTATCCAGTGTGAACAGTGTCAAACCAAGTTCAGGCTTGATGATTCCAAAGTCACCGACAAAGGGGTCAAGGTCCGCTGCGCCAAGTGCAAACATGTGTTTACCGTCAAACAGGAACAGTCGGAGGCAATCGAGCCTCAGCCGGATTTTAGCGCCCTGCTTGACGAGTCGGTTTCCTCCGGCAATGAAGTGGAAAGCTCTGATCAGCCGGCACCGCAGCAAGAAAGTTCTGTGCAAGAGTTTTCGCCTGAGCCTTCAATTGATTTTTCTGACAGTGGCGTGAGCGCGGATACTTTCTCCTTTGATTTGCCAAATATTGATCAACAGGAAAAAGCAGAAGACAACTTTTCATTTGCCAAGGATGAGCAGCTTGCGGCTTCTGCCGAAGATGAATTCAACACCTCATCCCTGGAAGGGGATCGCGGCTTTGCGCTTGACCAGGAAGAAACCCGCCCCGGCGAAGTGGACTTTGGGGGCTTTGATTTCGGTGATGTGCCTGCGGATGCCGACCAGACTGTGGCAGCAGATGCACCGCTGCCTGACTTGGGCGACATGAGCGGGGTGCATTCGCCGACACCACCAGCTGCTGCTGAGGAGGATTTTAGCAGCTTTAATTTCGGTGGCGAGGCCCTGTTTGGCGATGCGGTTGATGTGCCTGCGACCGAGGAACCGACCGAAACGATCACCTTCGATTTTCAGATGGACGAATTTGCCGATTCCATGGGGGTTGACGCCGTCACTGGAGATATGAAAAAAGCAGAGCAGGAAGAGCGGGGCGATGAACCGTTCAGTCTGGGAGAGATCGATTTTGGAGACGAACTGTCATCGGTTGCTGTTCAGCAGGTGCATCCTGACGAACTCAAGCCGTCTCAAGAGCTGCTCTTTGCTCCACTGGCCGAAGCTCAGATGAAACCGGTTCAGGCCGACGAGGATACCCTCAGTGCAGGATCGGTGACAGGCGCGCCCCAGACGGCGTTTCTGGATGAATTACCGCCGCTTTCCATTGGTTCACGCCGTAAGCAGAGCCCGCTTTTCGGCGGGCTGATCGCTTTGGTTTCGATAATTGTAGTGGCGGTGCTCGGCTTCTTTGGGTACTCCATATTCACGGAGGGCAAGGGGAAGGGTGTTGCGGAGAGCGGCAGGATCACAGTGCGATCCGTTGAGGCCTCCTTTATAAAAAATCCGTTGATTGGCGAGCTGTTGGTTATTACCGGCGAGGCGGTCAACGAGTATACTAAACCACGGGCTGCCATCCAGATCAAAGGGATGGTCTATGGTGCCAACGGACAGGTGTTGGCAACCAAAAATGCCTACTGCGGCAATCCGCTGACAAAAGAGCAACTGGCCACCCTGCCGGCGGACAAGATCGAGGCGGCCATGGCTAATCAGTTCGGCGATTCCCTGGCCAACATGGAGGTGGATGTCGGCAAGGCCATTCCCTTTGTGATCGTGATCTCCAAGCCACCGGCAGATGCCAAGGATTATGGGGTGGAACCGGCCGGTTCCACGGTGGCTGCGGGAAAATAGTAAACGGAAAGGCGGTTATCCACGAAGTACACAAAGGGGCACTAAGAATAAACCTTTAAAATAACGGGATAAAAATTAAGGGCCATGGATGATTTCCACGGCCCTTTTTGTTTGTTTTTCTTCGAGTTGCTTCGTGTCCTTCGTGGATAAATTATGAAGTTACAGTATCTCCATCAATTTGATATCAAAGGACAGGTCCCTGCCCGCCAGCGGGTGATTAGCATCCAGGGTAACGGTGGTATCGGTCACTTCAGTTATCAGGACCGGCAACGGGGTGCCGTCCTGGAGAACAACCTCCATCTGCTGCCCTTCTTCAGGTACAACACCCTCGGGAAGCTCACTGCGCTCTATCACCGCTACCATTTCGTCAGCCCGCGGCCCATATGCGTCCTCAGATGCGATCTTTACCTCGATCCTCTGGCCCGGTTCGAGTCCAATGACTGCCTGCTCGAATTTGGGGATCAGATTGCCGTCGCCGATGACAAACTCCATCGGTTCGGTGGGACGGCTGTGGCAGCCGCAGCCATCGCTTTCGCACTCATCGACAAAACCCTCTGATGAATCGAATATGCTGCCATCATCCAACCTGCCGGTGTAATGCACGCGGACCTTATCGCCGTTTTTTGCCTGTGCCATTGTTGTTTCCTTTCGTGGTGTAGTTCAACTGTTCGTGATTAACTTAAATGTCCACTTCCACCACGGAGACACGGAGGCACAGAGTAAAAACTGAGAAAAACAGAAATATTGCGAACACAAAGGTTAACGATGAAATTCAGATGGCACGGCTCTAGCCAAATGAGTATATTTCCATCTTTCTCCGTGTCTCTGTGCCTCCGTGGTGGATTGTTCTTTCAGGTTTGGTTTTGAGTGCAAAATTTACTGAAAATGCCGTAGAGCCGTTCGGTGTCATTGCTGCGTATCAGCACCCGCTTGTGGCGGGAGGTTTCGCCGGAGACAATTTCTACCGCTGATTTGGGAACATCGAACAGATCGGCCAGAAACTCGCGGCAAAGCTTGTTGGCGGCGCCATCCACCGGCGGCGAGGTCAGCCTGATCTTCAGGGCGTTGTCCTGCGGGCCGCAGACTTCATTCTTGGATGCTCGCGGCTGAATGTGCAGGTTGAGGAGGATGCCATCCTTTGTGACCGTGCACAGAGAAGGTTCAGGTCTGCTCATCGCCTGACAGTTGGCGGGCAAAGCTGTCCAAAAGGGCCTTCAGGCTCATCTCGAACTGGATTTTCTGACGCCGGACTTCTTCGATGCGTGCCTTGAGTTCACCCAGTTGCCGTTCGGAATCGGCTACGATCCGTTCAGCCTTGAGTTCGGCTTCGGAGACGATCAGTGAGGCTTCCTTCTGGGCGTTTGCTTTCATATCTTCAATGATGCGCTGGGCAGCCAGCATGGTTTCACGGAGGTCTTTCTCCTTCTCGGCCATGTCGAGCATATCCCGGCTCTGGCGGGATTGTTGCTCCTTGAGTTCATTGTTCTCGCGAACCAGGTTTTCCATCTCCGAGGCAACGGTCTGCAGAAAGGCATCCACGTCATTCGGGTCGAGCCCCCCCAGCATCTTGCCTTTGAACTGCTGTTGCTGGATGTCAAGCGGAGTGATTTTCATTCGGGTCAACCTCGTAGTTTAAGTGCCATGCTGGCAGTCATCAGGTACTGGTAGGCCGTATTGAATACGACGATCTGAAGCACGTAGATGATGGCAAAGGCCACCAAGGGGGAGAGATCCAGCATGCCGGTATCGGGCATGTGGCGCCTGATCCGGCGCAACAGCGGCTCAGTGACGCGATAGATGAAGCTGACAATTGGATTATAAGGGTCGGCATTCACCCACGAAATGATCACGCTGGCCAACAGCAGGTACTTGTAGATAGTCAATAGACCATCGGCCAGTTCAACGATCTTGGCCAGTGCCAGGAGTACATTTGCCATAAGAACCACGTAATTGCTCCACAAGATATAGTAAAAAGATGTTAGAATATGCCTTAAAGCGCCTGTAATGTCAAAGCAGAATGATGGGCGCGCTTGCCTTACCAGGAGTGCTCTGCTATAAACAAAACATTATGGGCGGCATTTGGCCGCCTTCTTTGTTGAGGTGTTCGCATGGAGAATT
>Ga0154405_1159_pt1 | contig 9688 bp, 10 predicted proteins | sample RifGroB2_FD_115909 | JGI IMG/M metagenome (GOLD analysis project Ga0154405, IMG submission 115909) | Pelobacteraceae bacterium GWB2_53_15 | reverse complement strand
ATGGGCATCCCTTTCCCGACCGGTCTCAGGCTGCTCGGCCAAGTGGAGCCCGGGCTGATACCCTGGGCCTGGACCGTCAACGGCGCTTTTTCGGTACTGGCCCCGCTTCTGGCGGTCATGATCGCCATGGTAGCCGGTTTTCAGGGGGTACTCCTGCTGGGTGCCGGCGCCTATCTGCTGGCTTTTCTCATTATCCGGCGATTAGGGATAGTTGTTGTCTAGCGCCTTTTTTGGGCCTCGCCGGTCATCGGCACAAAGGCGACCGGATCAAGCTGCTGAACATCGAGCTCGCCACCCTTGCGCTTCGTCACCAGGGTGAGGGTCTGGTAAAAGACCGTGCTTCCCAGTGGCAGGATCATCCTGCCACCCTCCTTGAGCTGCCTGATAAGCGGGGGCGGGATATGGTTCGCCGAGGCGGTGATGATGATTGCGTCGAAGGGGGCCTGCTCCTCCCAGCCGAAATAGCCGTCAGCGTATTTCACCTTAACTTTGGCGTAGCCGAGCTCCTTCAATCTATCCGCTGCCTGCCTGGCCAAACCCTGACGAATCTCGATGGTCCAGACCTCCTTCACAATCTCGGCCAGAATCGCTGCCTGGTAGCCGGATCCGGTTCCGATCTCCAGGACCCGGTCGCTGGGCCTGAGCTTGAGCGCCTCCGTCATCAGGGCCACCACGTAGGGCTGGGAGATGGTCTGGCCCTCGCCGATCGGGAGGGGGTGGTCGGCATAGGCGTTTTGGCGGTAACGCTGCTCCACCAGGAGATGGCGGGGTATCTTCTGCATTGCCGCCAGCACCTGCTTGTCCTTTATGCCACGTCCCTTGATGTCGTGCTGCACCATTGCCTGACGTTGTTCCAGATAAATGACTCCGGCAGGGAGATGAGTGGTGGGGAGAGCCGTCAACAGCAAGGCAAGGATCGAGATGCGTATGAGCATGTTCACCTCTTTTGACGACAGCCAGCCGGTTCTATTCTTCAACCAGCAGCTGGTTCGTGACACCGTCCACGCGAAAGACATACCAAACGTCGGACTCCGCTATCTGCCTCTGAAGGCCGTTCTTCACGAGCCCTTCCAGGGTGACGGTATAATTGCTGCATCTGACCTTGATCTGGGATGCGTTGACAAAGGGATCCTTCTCCAGAACAAGCCGGATGGCGTCTATAACTTCATCGTCATTGTCATCCTGGGTCGGAACGACTTCAATCCCGTTGATCACGTCCTGACTTCCCGGAACCCACCAGGCCAGCACCCCGGCCAATCGTTTGGCGGTCAGGCTTGATACCGCGCCATTCAAAACCACAATGCCGTCATTTACCTCCACATCGATACTTCCATCCATATCCTGATCCGTCTCCCGCACCACCTCAGGTTTTCCCTTGACGATGGCCCAGATTGCGCATGTTGCCAGCATATTTTCTGCCAGCAGGGCATTGCAGACATGGTCCCTGATTTCACCGTCCTGCATCGTCGCGGCCGGGACCAGCCGGATCCGGTCCACGATCCGGTCCACGCCGGAAACCGCTGCCGCACCCTCCAGCGCCCGCTTCTTAGCCATGATATGCTCCACCGCGCCCTCCATGGTAAGAACACCGGAATCGAATTCAAGCTGCAAAGGGAATTTGTGGAGATTGACCATCCCCTCCCGTTCCAGAGCAGCCGCCACCGCGCTGACAATACGTTCCTCAATTCGCATGGCAATCTCCTTTGCCGGTCCTTGATTCGATCTGCCTGGAGTTGCAGTGCTTGCAGACCGGTTCATGCCACTTGATAAATTTCCTGCAATTCGAGCACTGTCGAAACTTCCCCTCGACTTCGCGCAAAGGTTTGGCAAAATATATGAATAGAAGCAATGGTGGCAACAGGGCGCAGAGCAGGCACCAGACAGGGACATTTCGCGCCCTGTTGGCGGCCATGCAGCCGCCGATCACACCCGGAACAAGAACAATCATAAATACGAAAAAAACCGGTTTAACGTACCCAAGCATAGCAGCTACCCCCTTTGCCTGCAGCCCTCAACCTATTCAAGTATACCAGACAGCGGCAGGGGCGCATTGCGCGATAACAAGTTTTTCGAAGTGGTCGGAGCGCCGGGAAATTTGAATGTGGCCATTAACCTGTTATACTTACGCCCATGGGCGAAAGGAGAAGACCATGAATCTAGAGATGCATGCCGTCAAGATCGAATATCCGGAAGGGTGCAACATCATCATTGGTCAGACACACTTCATCAAGACCGCAGAGGATCTGTACGAGGTCATTGCCACCACCGTGCCGCAGGCCCGCTTCGGTGTTGCCTTTAGCGAGGCATCCGGCCCCTGTCTGATTCGGATCGAGGGCAATGACGACGAGCTGGAAAAAGCATGTCTGACCGTCCTGAAGGCGATCGGCGCTGGCCATGTCTTTTGTATCCTGCTGCGCGAGGCCTATCCCATCAATGTTCTCAACCAGATCAAGAACTGCCCGGAGGTCTGCCAGATTTACTGTGCCACTTCCAACCCGCTCCAGGTGGTTGTCGCATCCACCCTTCAGGGGTGGGGCATCCTGGGCGTTATTGACGGATATCCGCCCCTTGGTCAGGAAACTCACGACGACCGCCTGGAGCGACGGGCACTGTTGCGGAAGATGGGCTACAAGCGGTAAACTATTTTAGCTAAACAGACACACTGCTTCATTGGAACTAGAAAAGCCCCGGGATATTTTCCGGGGCTTTTCCATGTACACTGAATGGCGTGGTGCTGAGAATGCTTATCCCATGACACGTCAATCAGTGTTGTGCGCTGGAATTCAGTATAACCGTTTACGTTACTACCCTTTTTTTCAGTATCCCCCGGGAATACGCTTCAGGCTTCCTTCTCCTAAGAGGGCTTGCACACCACGTCTGTACCCGGAACCATTACCTTAATTGATCGGCAGGTTCCATAATTGCTTATTACCTGAATTCCAGAGCATTTTTCAAAGAGCATTTTCAGTGTTAAATAAATTTTACAACCGGGTCTGAGCTTGTCAAGCAGGAGAAAAATTAATTTTTTTATGATGGTTGCGCGCTCAAAATTTGCGTATTGCCAGTAATGCGATATTGTTTTCGAATGAGACTTCCTTTAACAAAAAGCTCGGATTACCTGCGCGAAATTATGATCAGGGAACATCTGGCAAGGCGTGGCATTCATGATCCGGAGGTCCTGAGGGCAATGCGTGAAGTGCCCCGCGAGGCATTTGTCGGCGAGGGGATGCAGGAATTGGCCTACGAAGATGGTCCGCTTCCCATTGAAGAGGGGCAGACCATCTCGCAACCCTACATCGTGGCGTATATGACCGAAGCGCTGGAATTGTCGAGCAGCGACCGGGTGCTGGAAATCGGCACCGGCTCGGGCTATGCCGCTGCAATACTCAGCCGGATTGTCGGTGCCGTCTACAGTGTAGAGCGTCTGGAAGGATTGGCGCATAGTGCCCGCCAGCGCCTGGCAATGCTCGGTTACAGCAATATTGTCGTTCATGTGGGCGACGGTACCCTGGGCTGGCTGGAGCATTCTCCCTACGATGCCATTGTCGTCACTGCCGGCGCACCGCAGGTGCCCAAGCCTCTTCTCGAACAGCTTGCCATCGGAGGAAGATTGGTCATCCCGGTCGGAGCCTCCTACGAGGTGCAGATACTTGTCCGGGTGCGCAGGGTCTCCGAGCATGACTATCACCGGGAAGAGCTGTGTGGCGTCCGTTTCGTGCCGCTGATCGGGGCCGCTGGATGGTAATGCCAATTCCAAATCAAAGCGCTATCTTCGTTGGCTCGTCTTCGGCTCCTCAACGTACTATTTGTACGCTTCGTCGCCTCAATCCTCGCCGCCTTGATTTCATCTTTGATTTGAAATTGGAATAAGTTGGGGTATGTGGATGAACTACCATTTTTGGGCTGACATGGTGGTTTTGCTGCATGCCGCCTTCGTGTTCTTCGTACTCTTCGGTGGACTGGCGGTGCTGCGCTGGCAGCGCATCGCATGGTACCATCTTCCTGCTGCCATGTGGGGGGTGATCATCGAACTGGGCGGGTGGACATGTCCTCTTACCTACCTGGAAAACCATCTGCGACGGATGGGTGGTGGATCCGGCTACGGCGTTACTTTCATTGAACGATACCTTGAACCGCTTCTTTACCCTCTCGGATTGACGCGTCATACGCAGCTTGTGTTCGGACTATCGGCGCTGCTCCTCAATCTGGCCATATATGCCCGCCTCTGGTGTTCTCGCCGCATCTAACCGCTTGACAAATGCACGCTTTGCCGTTCATGTAAATGTGCAGGTCCGGCATCCGTAACCTTCCAATCGTTGACCGACTTCCTCCGTGAGGAATGTAGTGCAATTGAAAAGTAACTGAAAGGAGCCTTCTCACCATGAAACGGACAATCATTGTATGTATCTTGGCATTAGTATCTGCAATTACCGCCGAAGCGTCGGATAGCTGCAACAAGTGCCATGGCAGCCGTCAAAGGATGGAGTCTCTGGGATACGGTTCTTTTGCGGTGACCAGCCAGGAAGTCGAGGCTCAGACACGTATGCCGGCCACTTGCAGCGAATGCCATTTGGGTAACCCGGACGGCAAGGACAAGGATAGCGCACATAAAGGTCTGGCCCGTTTGCTGGTGGTGTCTAAAAAAGGGTTTGCGGTCATCACGTCGGCCAGGCGATACCCGCTTGAATACGGTACAAACCCCGTGAATCGCTTATATACCGTTACCGAGAAAGATAATAAACAGGTCAAGGATACCTCGGTGGCGGCCCTTTCCTGGCACGACAAAAAGGTCGATACCCTGAGTCAGGATTTCGATGTCATGAAGAAAACCTGTGGGGCATGTCACCGTAAGGAATTTGAAGAATTTTCCAGAAGCACCATGGCAACCAATGGTAAACAGAGCCAATACAAGGGATGGCTTGATAAAGAACGCGGCCCCCACAATTGCGGCCCATGGTTTGAAGGTAACTTCGAGTCGATGCAGGCCAACACCTTGATCCCCATGTCGGCCGACAGCAATCGCATCAACCAGAGGGTATGCAACAGCTGTCATGTCGGCTGCCTGGACTGCCATTTCAATCCGGGCAGGAAGAATTCCGCCAGCCCTGGCGTTGGACCCCATACATTCATGAAGACTCCACCGCCTGAAAGCTGCTACGGTAACGGTCGGGCATCCATCTGCCATGCGGGACCCGAGGACCGGCGCCGCGGAGCGGGATATTTCGGCGGTTCATTCTCCTTCCCCGAAGGAAACGACCCGGATGTCCACCTCAAAGCCAAGGTCGGTTGTCTTGATTGTCACGAGAGCACAAAAAACAACCCGGCCATCGGCCACGGCATGGTCAGACGACAGGCTCAGGATTCCTGCAAACGGTGCCATCCTGAAGCGGTCAAGACCCATACAACCTCCCTGCACAGTAAGCTTTCCTGCGAAGCGTGCCACATCCAGCAGGTGGCCGGCTACCAAGGAACATACTGGGGGCCGGGCCAGATAGCGGGTGCGGCTACCCCTTACTTCAAATACAAGGCCTATTACGGCTATATGGCGGAACCTGTCCTGATCCGGGACCAAAAGGGGCGTTGGATTCCGGTCAAGCCCTTTCCCATGGCGGTTATGAATCAGAAAACGTCACCATTCAAACCCGGCCTGCATTGGCGCTACCCGCTTGATCTTCCGGCTCTGAAAAGGACGGATGATGCCTGGGGTTATGTGGGTCTGTTTGGCGGTTTGCCGGAAAACAACAATGCCCTGCTTTGGATTCAAATGGACAAGATGTCGCACAAATTGGGGAAAAGCCGCTCATGCGACTCTTGCCATGGCTCTCAGGACGGCACTCAATTGCAGAAAATCAAGTGGGAATTCAGCGATCCCGGCGCCTTCCCCTTTAGCGGCAGTCACGAAGTGCTTGCCAACCGCAAGGGTTTGTTTATAAACAAGATGCAATCGGATAAGATCGAACTGGAACAAGGTTATTCTCTCTCAGCTTTAGCCCCGTGGGTTTATTTGAAGGATGCCTGGCATATTGAGGGGGACTTCTCGCTGCCTGTCATAAAAGACCGTAAAGCATATGGGACATCCAAGGCCGATCCGGAAACCGGCAGAAAAACAGGAATCATCCATCGTTAATGCACGACGGAAAATCGTCTGTGAAGTTCGGATTGCTGGTGAAAATACAATTATGGGGGTTGTACGCTGGCCGGTTTGAGGGCGAGCCGATTATGCTCTTTTTTTCGCATGAACTTAAATAAGCAGACGCACAAGGAGCGATGAACATGGAACAAAGAAAACTGGGAACACAGGGATTGACAGTATCGGCCCAAGGCCTGGGCTGCATGGGGATGTCAGACTTCTACGGCCAGCGCGACGAAGCGGAATCCATCGCCACGATTCACCGTGCCCTGGATCTGGGGGTGAATTTTCTGGACACCTCCGATATGTACGGACCATTCACCAACGAAGAGCTGATTGGCAGGGCAATCAAGGGACGCCGCAACCAGGTTGTTGTGGCCACCAAGTTCGGCATCATGCGCAGCAACCAGCCTGCAGCCAACGGCGGCTGGGCACCTGTGACCGGCATCAACGGCAGGCCGGAGTATGTCCGCTCGGCCTGTGACGCTTCGCTCAAGCGGCTGGGTGTGGATCATATCGACCTGTATTACCAGCACCGGGTGGATGCCGACGTGCCGATCGAGGAGACGGTGGGGGCCATGTCCGATCTGGTGACAGCCGGCAAGATCCGCTACATCGGTCTGTCCGAGGCTGGTATCCGGACTATTCGCCGCGCCCATGCCGTGCATCCGCTTACCGCCCTGCAGAGCGAGTACTCGCTTTGGAGCCGTGACCCGGAAGATGAAATATTGCCTGTCCTGCGTGAGCTGGGGATCGGTTTTGTGGCCTATAGCCCGCTGGGCCGCGGTTTTCTGACCGGGCAGCTGAAAAGCCCCGATGATTTTGCCGCCGACGATTACCGCCGCAATTCTCCCCGCTTTCAGGGCGAGAACTTTACCAAGAACCTGGAAGTGGTGGAGCGGGTCAAGGCCATTGCCGGACGGAAAGGGATCACCCCCGGACAACTTGCCCTGGCCTGGGTGCTGGCCCGGGGTGACGACATTGTGCCGATACCGGGGACCAAGCGCCGCACCTACCTGGAGGAGAATATAGCTGCCGGAACAGTGGCCATCAGCGCTGCTGAAATGGACGAGATCGCCGAACTGCTGCCCAGAGGTGCAGCCAGCGGCGAGCGTTACCCGGCTTATATGATGGCGTTTCTCAACAGATAGGCGCTAACTTGGAAAAGGATGCATGATGAACGAGAAGTCTGAAATAGTCCGCTGCGTCTGGGCAGGCAGCGACCCGCTGTATCGTGGTTACCACGACCTGGAATGGGGCGTTCCGGTACACGATGACCGCTTGCTGTTTGAATTCCTGACACTGGAGGGGGCCCAGGCCGGGCTTTCCTGGATCACGATCCTGCGCAAGCGAGAGGCTTACCGCAGCGCCTTTGCCGGGTTTGATCCCGCCGTGGTGGCGGCTTTTGACGACACCCGTCAGGCTGAGCTGCTGACCAATGCCGGCATTGTGCGCAACCGGCTCAAGATTGCCTCCACCATCGGCAATGCCCGCGCCTTCCTGGCGGTACAGGAAGAGTTCGGTTCCTTTGACGCCTATCTGTGGCGTTTTGTGGAGGGCAAGCCGATCCGGAATGCCTGGAACAGCCTGGCACAGCTTCCGGCCAGTACTCCGGTGTCGGATGCAATGAGCCGCGACCTGAAAAAGCGTGGTTTCCGCTTTGTGGGGAGCACCATTTGCTATGCCTTCATGCAGGCGGTGGGGATGGTGAACGACCATACCAGCGAATGTTTCCGCTGGCAGGAATTGTCGGCTTGAGGCAACTCTTTCAGCCCCTGTTGGAATGCCTTTTTTGATACATGTTTGTGCGGTGTGATTTCTAAGATGAACTATCCGACCGATTAAACCACTTATTCAATTTAGCGAGCAGATTGTCCAAAACCATCGGTTTGGAAAGATAATCGTCCATCCCGGCTGCACTGCATCTGTCTTGATCTTGCCGCATGGCATTTCCGGTTAGCGCGATTATCGGAATGTCGTGCCGCCGTACGGCTGAAGCCGGATCGCGAATGACCGCTGTGACCTCGAAACCATTCATATCCGGCATCATGCAATCCATCAGTACCAGCGAATAGTCGTTTTCCTGCAGTGCCTGCAATGCTTCCGCGCCACTAGCAGCCACATCTACCAGGTAGCCATATTTTTTCAGGAGCTTGGGGATTATATTCTGGGTGGTCGGATCATCCTCGGTCAACAGGATGCGGATGCCGTTGGCGACCGGTATTTTTGGCGGTGGCGGACCAACCGGCTTGGGTGCGACTGGGCCGACATGCGCTGCTGCCTCTGCCTCAATTTGCTTCTCCACTACAACGGTGAACCAAAAAATGGAGCCTTGCCCTTCAGCGCTCTCCACACCGATGCTTCCCCCCATAAGTTCTGCCAGCCGTTTGCATATTGTCAGACCCAGTCCCGTGCCGCCATATTTGCGCGTGGTGGAGCTGTCGGCCTGTGTGAACGGGTCAAATATATGATCCAGCTTGTCGGCTGCTATGCCGATACCGCTATCGCGCACCAGAAAACGGATGGTGGCGGTGTGTTCATCTTCATCGTCTTTTTGGATCCGGAGCATTACGGTGCCTGTGGGGGTGAACTTGATGGCGTTGGCGACCAGGTTGGTTATGATCTGGCGCAGTCGCGCCGCGTCACCTTTCAAGGCGGTCGGGACTTCGGGCGCTATCGCCGCGGAGAGTTTCAGCCCGGTTTCGCGGGCATGCAGTGACATAAGGTTGATGGTGCCGTCAATCACAGCTTGCAGGTCAAAGTCGGATAATTCAAGTTCCAGCTTGTCCGCCTCAATTTTTGAAAGATCGAGGATATCGTTAAGCAGACGTACCAGCTCTATACCCGACTTTTTGGCGCTTTGGGCGAATTCGTACTGTTCCTGATTCAATTCGGAATGCTGCAGCAGCTCCAGCATGCCGATGACACCGTTCATCGGGGTACGGATCTCGTGGCTCATGGTTGCCAGGAAGCGGCTCTTGGCGATGTTGGCCGATTCGGCATTTGCTTTGGCTTGCAGCAATTCCTGCTCGGCCAGCTTACGCTCGGTGATGTCGCGGAAAGACCATACCCGCCCCAGCGGCTTATTAAGCCACAGCGGGAAGGAATAACGTTCAAAGACCCTGCCGTCCTTGAAGTGAATTACGTCGAAACTGTTCTCATTCGATTTGTAGAGGTCGTGTACCCTCTTCAGAAAGGCATCCGGATCGGACAATTGTTCCAGAACATGACCAAGCAGGGAGTTATCGTCACAGGCCCCCACAATGGTTGGGGGGATGTTCCATAACTCGGTAAAGCGCTGGCTAAAAAAGAGAACCTCCGCTTTTACGCCAACAGCCAATATTCCATCTGCGGTTGCGTTGAGCGTTGCACACAGGTTGGCCGCGCTTTCATGCAGTGCCTGCTCGGCCTGCTTGCGCACGGCGATCTCTGCCTTTAATGCTGTATTGGTCGCGTCCAACTCGGCTGTCCGCTGCTGCACGCGCATCTCCACCTCGTTGTAGGCCAGTTTCAGCGCCTCCTGTGCCTGCCGGGCCTTGATAAACTGCGCTGACAGCG
>Ga0154405_1076_pt2 | contig 10103 bp, 6 predicted proteins | sample RifGroB2_FD_115909 | JGI IMG/M metagenome (GOLD analysis project Ga0154405, IMG submission 115909) | Pelobacteraceae bacterium GWB2_53_15 | reverse complement strand
CAGCGCTTTTTTTTGAAATAGACTATCATGCCCGCCGAGATCATTATCATGAACACCCACAGCATATAGTAGCCGCTGTGCCACTCCAGTTCCGGCATATATCTGAAATTCATGCCATAAACACCTACCAGAAATGTCAACGGCAGGAAAATCGTTCCGACCACGGTCAGGAATTTCATCACTTCATTGGTGCGGTTGCTGATACTGGAAAGATACAGGTCCAGCATTCCTGAGAGCAGGTCGCGAAAGGTCTCCACTCCGTCGATTACCTGGATGGTGTGATCGTATATGTCGCGGAAAAATATGCGGGTTTCCTCTGCGATCAAGTCTGATTCACCACGTTCCAGCGCAGAGGTCACCTCGCGCAGCGGCCAAACCCCCTTGCGCAGAAAGACAATTTCCCGCTTGAAGGCGATAATCCTTCTCAGGACCAGCTGGGAGGGGCCGGCTGCCAGTTCGTCTTCCAGTTCCTCAACCAGTTCGCCCATCCCCTCCAGTACGGTAAAGTACCTGTCCACGATAGTATCAATCAGGGCGTAGGTCAGGTAATCGGCCCCCATGGTTCTGATACGAACTCCACTGCGGATACGTTCCCGGACCGGTTCGAAGGCGTCGCCATCGATTCCTTCCTGAAAGGAGAGCACATATCCCGGGCCCAGGATCAGGCTGATCTGTTCGGTCTCGATGCTCTGATCCTTGCGTAAGTTGATCATCCGGGCGACAATGAAGATGTAGTCGCCGTAATCCTCGATCTTTGGCCGTTGATTGGTGTTGACGATGTCTTCCAGCACCAGGGGATGGAGTCCATAACAGTCGCCGACGCGCTTGATCAAGTCCACGTCATGAATTCCATCAACATTGATCCAACTGACGCCTGGTGTGCCTGGTGCGATGATGCACTGCTCAAAGTTTGTCGGGTGTTCTTCGCTGTAGCCTGCAGAAGAATAGAAACAGCTGCTGATGGTGGTTGCGCCGGTGGCGGGAACATCGCCGATATGCACCAGGGTTCCGGGCGGCAGGCCTGTCTTGCGTGACCGTCCGCTATACAGTTTGCGCTTTTTCATCTCAGATACCCAGGATGTCGGCCATACGCAGCAGGTCGTCGTTCAGTTTTTTCTGGCCGCCGTTTGCCACCATCTCCAACAGGGTTGTGGTCAGTGAATTGGCGGACAGGCCGACCATGACCCCTTTGGTGCCATTTAAAAGCAGTTCAACTGATTTGCGACCATAGCGGCTGCCCAGCAGGCGGTCGAAAACCGTTGGCGCGCCGCCTCGCTGGTAGTGGCCCAACACGGTAACCCGCGTCTCAAAACCGGCGCAATCCTTGATGCTGTTTGCGATCTCCTGCGCTTGTCCGGCGCCCTCGGCCATGATGATCAGCGCATTGGTGCGGCCTTCGTCGTAGCGCTGGCGCAGTTGGTGGCACATGGCCGAAAGGTCGAATTCCACCTCGGGCACGATGGCGAATTCAGCCCCGGTGGCGATAGCGCTGATGCTGGCCAGATAGCCGGAGTTGCGGCCCATCACCTCAACGATAAAGGCCCGGTCATGGGAGTTGGCGGTGTCCTTGATGCAGTCCACGGCATAGATGATGTTGTTGAGGGCTGTATCCACTCCCAGCGCCATGTCCGTATAGGGGATGTCGTTGTCGATGCTGGCCGGGATGCCGATCACCGGAAAACCCATGCGGTCCAGAGCCAATGCTCCGTTCAACGAGCCATCCCCGCCGATAACGATCAATCCTTCGACTTTGGCTTTAAGCAGGTTGTCCAGAGCCAGTTTGCGCCCCTCATCGGTGCGGAACTCCTGGGAACGGGCCGACTGCAAAAAGGTGCCGCCGCGCTGAAGCACGCCAGAGACCGTTTTGGAATCCAACGTGATGTAATCGTTCTTCAACAGGCCGGCATATCCTTTGCGGTAGCCGATCATCTCGACGTCATTGGCGATCGCGGTGCGCGCCGCTGAGCGGATGACTGCGTTCATGCCGGAACAGTCACCACCGCTGGTTAGAATTGCAAGTCGTTTCATGTGTTGCCCTCCTGAAATACCGTTACCGGCGGAATTATATCCTGCTACCTGGGCCGCGTCTCGATATACACGGTTGATTCGTACAGTGGCGCGGCGATACCGGCCGCGGCCCCCTTGTAGTAATCTACCAGATCGAGGCCGTTGATGGCCGGCTGGGCTGCCAGCTCCTTTTGTACCTTGTTGACCCTGTTCAGGCTGCGGGTTCCACCCACGAAGCTGCGTGAGGCCATCTGCTCGCTAATGCGGGGTATGGCGATCTTGCGGTCGCTGGCGAAAACCTTGACTGCATCTTTGCCAAAGGGTGCTTCAACCTTGATCTCCCAGGAATCACTCTCTTCAGGCAGGGTATAGATGATGCCAGGCTGTTTGGGGGTTTCCATCTCACCAGCCTTGGGGTAGAGCAGGCTGACCTCGCCTTGCGGATTGATATCGTAGATGTAGAGATAGAGCGGTTTGGTGACCTGAAGGGTAAACTGGACGGTCTCTCCCTCGCGATAGATCTGGTAGCCGCCACCTTTGGTCGTGGCAATCCTGACCATGTTTCCGGTCTGTTCGTGTTCGATGTCGGCAATCTCGGATATCCTCTCCGCCTCATCGTTGTCCAGGCTGTATTTTACCAGCGAGCGGGGAATGGTGTCGTCTGCGCTGCCCAAAACCTTGCCGTTAAGATCCTTCAGGGTCAGGCCAAGAAAGATCCCTTTATCGCCCTGTTTGAGAAAACCGCCGTCGAGGAGCGCATTTGCCCCGGCCTGTGCGGCATCGCTGGTTTCAAGTGTCAGAACAGCGCCTTTTGAGGCTGCCAACGATGGTTTATTTGCAGGCAAATGTTCGACCAGTTTTATGCCGTTGCTTGAAAGCACGGATTTCAAACGAATTAGTACATATTCGCCAAATTCACTGGAATAGCGTTTCCGTTTTTCCACAACCGGATTGAGATAGATTACCTGGCCTTTAGAACTGCTGATGGTTCGGTTCGCGAGACGCTCTATCCGGCTGTCCAGATTTTCCTTGTCCCAGCCGGACTGAAGGTTGCGGACAGGGATTTCGTAGGTTCCTTCCAGTGAACGGTAAGATGTGTTGTTCCTGCTGTCCGAAAGCGTAACGTAAACCCGCAGATTTTCTCCCGTGCGGTGCAGTTTCGCACTGACGGCAAAATCGGCATCAACGGACTGATACTCAAAAGTAAAGCCTGATTTACTCAAGGAACGGTTCAATTCGACTGCCAGCAAACCGAAGATTGGCAGCGTTCCACAATCCGCGTTGTCCTCATCGGTAATGAATTCAGGATTGATGTATAATTTCTTACCAGCAAATTTCCCTTTCATTTCCTTTGCCATTGCATCGACCATTTCCGGCATGGAGGAGTATGTGCTTTGGGTGCCGAAGAAGGCCAGGACAGGGGAGGGGAGGGTAAATGTCAGTAAGATGATGGTGAATATAAATTTTTTCATGGAAATCCTGCCTTGTTGTGATGACTAGTTTTTATGTTTACCTGGAATATCTCTTTCAGTTTTTCCTGCCGGTAATCGAAAATGCGCCTGTGGCTAACAAAGGTTGACCGGTCCGGCCAGTTATATCTCAGGTTCAACAGTTATTTCCCTCATGCGATTAAAGTGCAAAACGCCCCTTTACGCTTGCCGGATCGGGACTGATTGCCGGGCTCTGCTCGACGTTCAAACGTTTGGCCTCGTTTTCAACCCTGAGTCTAACATATTCGTAGATGTCGCTGAGATTTCTATTTCCGTCGTTCAGTGCCTTCAGCAGAAAGTAGGTGAACAGTCCGTGTTTCTTCTCCTGGGAAGATGTGCTGATCTGACTCCCCTGTGTTGATGTCAGCACCGCGATGTTATCCTTCTTGAGGTCAATCTTCTCTACCCTGACAAGCGACCTGGCTCCTTGCGCCAATACGCTCCTTCCTCCGGAACCGGTAAAACAGGCATCAAGCAAGACTATCACTTCTTTAGCAGGCAGGCCCTCCAACTTCTCATACAAGCGCCTGAGAGGATAGCCGGTTTCCAATAGATAGTTGGGATCCCCGTCGTACGGCACCAGGTATGAATCGCCGCTTTGCGGTTCCGGGGCTCCATGACCCGCAAAATAAACAACCACCTTGCTGTTGTTGCTCACCCGTCTGGGGAGCCAGCTTTCAACCGCCTTCCTGATGCCGGAATAGGTTGCCTTTTCATCTGCGATAAACTCAATGTTGCGATCGGCAAAGCCCAGGGCTTTCAGATGTTCTCTTACCAGAGTTGCATCTGCTTTAGAATAATCAGAGGACGGCAAACTCTGATACTTCTCAATACCTATTACGATGGCATAGTAATTTTCACGTTCAGCCTGCATCGTGTGCGGCAGCAGGTTTTCGGTGGTGGCCGTGGGGGCAGTAGTAGCTGTAGGAATGGCTGGAGTGTTTATTTGTTGCATGTGCTGAATAACAGTTTCAGGCATTGGATTTGTCTTGGCTGCATTGACAGGTGCACTTTTTCTGTTTGCAAAAGCATTTATTTCTTTCGAGAACGTGATTTCATTGGCAGTAGCCTTCAGTGCTTCGATGACTGATTCCGTAACTACCTTTCCCATCATGACATCCCAAGCGTCCTCTGGTGACATTTGGTAAACTCTGTTGCTAGGTGTTGGAGCTTTGACTTCTCGCTCCCAGACAGGCATCCCAGTTGTGTCGACAAGCATGCTTTTGACGGTTACTTGAGACTCGAACTTTGTCTTTGCCATTGGGAAGTTTGGAACCGTGGCAAATAAAAACCCCAGTTTTTTGACCTCAGGAACCAATACAGCGTCAATACCAGGGGCATACGGTTCACCACGGACAAGTACTACCCGCTCGAAAACACTGGAGAATATCTGCGGCGCTTTTTGCGACAACATTTTAGCAGTTGGCGCATCGAGTGTAACCGTATTTGAGTTCATTTCAGGTTGAACCCAGATCTCTGTCTTTCTGGCTGCATCGTCAGGCACAAGTATTCCGATTGTCATCGGGATTTTCCTGACCGAAGCAGGCATTGAAACAGGCACATCAACCTCGGGCAGCACAAATTTCTGAGCGCAACCAAACAGGAATAAAAGAACCAGCAGATATGCTAATCGGATAAATTTCATTCGCTCTCCATTGCACATTGTTAGCGGATTAAGAATTACTTTATCGTACTGGTTGCAAAGTAAATGGAGAAAGCACGCGCAAAATGGTTGCTCCTACCACAATTTACGGTTTGTTTCTCTTTTTCAGCCATTCCATCCGCTCGATGATATTCTTCTCATACCCGTGCCCCCTGGGTTCATAGAATTTCCGCCCAGCCAGATTTTCCGGCAGACACTCCTGCCCGGAATAGGCCTCGTCGTAATCATGGGCGTACTGGTAACCCTTGCCGTAGCCCAGTTCCTTCATAAGCTTGGTGGGGGCGTTGCGGATGTGCAGCGGGACCGGCAGGGCTCCGCTTTTGCGGACTTCGGCCAGGGCTGCATTAATGCCGACATAGGATGCGTTGGACTTGGGGGCGGTGGCCAGGTAGGTGACCGCCTGGCCCAGGGTGATGCGCCCCTCGGGCATGCCGACCATCTGGAAGGCCTGCAGGGCTGAGACCGTCATCTGCAGGGCGCGCGGGTCGGCGTTGCCGATGTCCTCCGAGGCCAGGATGATCATGCGGCGCAGGATGAAGAGCGGATCCTCGCCGGCCTCCAGCATGCGGGCCAGCCAATACAGGGCCGCGTCCGGGTCGCTGGCGCGCATGGATTTGATGAAGGCCGAGATGACGTTGTAGTGTTCCTCACCCCCCTTGTCATATAGCAGGGCCTTTTTCTGCAGCGCTTCCTGGACAACCTCAAGGGTTATTGGCCCTTTATCCCTTTGCCCCTTTACCCCGTGTTCCTGATTAATCAGACCGGCGGCCACCTCCAGGGTGTTCAGGGCGATGCGGGCGTCGCCGCCGGCCTGTTCGGCCAGGAAATTCAGCGACTCGTCATCCGTTGTCAGGCCGAGTTTGCCCAGTCCGCGCTCTGGGTCGCTCAGGGCGTGCTCCAGGATGTTACGCACCGTGGACGGTTCCAGCTGTTGGAGGGTTAGTACGCGGCAGCGGGAGAGCAGGGGGGCGATGACCTCGAAGGAAGGATTTTCGGTGGTGGCGCCGATAATAGTAACGACACCTTTTTCCACATAGGGCAGGAAGGCGTCCTGCTGGGACTTGTTGAAGCGGTGGATCTCGTCCACGAAGAGTATGGTGCGTGTACCGCGCATGGCGTAGCCTTCCGCCTCGCGGAAGATCTCGCGGATCTCCTTGATGCCGGACAGGATGGCCGAGAAAAATATAAAGTGGGATTTTGTTTCAGCGGCGATGATGTGGGCCAGGGTGGTCTTGCCGCAGCCGGGAGGTCCCCAGAGGATCAGGGAAGATAGCGCGTCGGTCTCGATCATGCGCCTCAGGATACGTCCTTCTCCCAACAGATGTTCCTGACCGGTAAACTCTGCCATAGTGCGGGGGCGCATGCGTTCGGCCAGTGGTGCGTGATCAGAAACCTCCGAGGTTTTCAGAACCCCGGAGGTTTGATCCCAAAGGGTGGGAGTTTCCATGGTTGACACCCTGGTCAGGTCAGGTCGCGCCGATTGTGACGGCTGACCTTTTCCGGCTGGATGCCCCAGATTTCACGGGCGTACTCAGCTATGGTCCTGTCGCTGGAAAACTTGCCCATGCCGGCAGTATTGAGGATCGATTTGCGAGCCCATTCGTAAGGTTGCTGATAGAGTTTGTCCACCTCATCCTGGCAGTTCACGTAAGAGGCGTAGTCCGCAAGAAGCAGGTAGGTGTCGCTGCCCAGCAGGTTCTCCACAATCGGTTTGAACAGCCTTGGTTCACCCGGAGAAAAGGTGCCGTTTCCGATCTGGTCTACGGCTAGTTTCAGCTCGTCGTTTCGGTAGTAATAGTCATGGGGACGGTAGCCGGCGTTCTTCAGGCTGTTCACCTGTTCGGCATTCATGCCGAAGATGAAGATATTTTCGCGGCTGACCTCTTCCATGATTTCGATGTTGGCGCCGTCCAGGGTTCCAATGGTCAGGGCTCCGTTCAAGGCGTACTTCATGTTGCCGGTGCCGGACGCTTCGGTGCCGGCGGTTGAAATCTGCTCGGAAAGGTCCGAGGCCGGGAAGATCATCTCGGCCAGGGAGACATTGTAGTTGGGCAGGAAGACGACCTTTAGCAGGCGGTTGACGTCCGGGTCGTTGTTGATGACCGCCCCCACGGCGTTGATCAGGCGTATGGTCAGTTTGGCCATGTAATAGGAGGGGGCAGCCTTGCCGCTGAAGATGACCGTACGCGGGGCAATATCCAGGCCGGGGTTGGATTTGATGCGGTTATAGCGGGTGATGACGTGCAGAACGTTGAGCAGTTGCCGTTTATATTCATGGATGCGCTTGGTCTGACAGTCGAACATGGAATCCGCTGAGACCTGAATGCAGGTCTGTTTGAAAATCTGATCGGCCAGGCGCTGCTTGTTGGCCCGTTTAACCTCAATCCATTGCTGCTGGAAGTCCCGATCATCGGCCAGTTCGCGCAGTTTTGTCAGCTGGTCAAGATCAGTGACCCAGCCGTCGCCGATTTTGGACGAGATCAGGTCTGCCAGCCAGTGGTTGGCATGTTTGAGCCAGCGGCGTTGAGTGATGCCATTGGTCTTGTTGTTGAAGCGTTCCGGCCACATTTCATAAAAGTCGTGGAAAAGATCGTCTTTAAGGATCTCGCTATGCAGGGCCGAGACGCCGTTGATGGAGTGACTGCCGACAATGGCCAGATAGGCCATGCGCACGTGTTTCTCGCCATCCTCGCCGACAATGGACATGCGCCGCAGTCGGTCGCCATCACCAGGGAAACGGGCTGATACCTCGCGGAGGAAGTGGTCGTTGATCCGGTAGATGATCATCAGGTGACGCGGCAGGATATGTTCCATCATCCGCACCGGCCATTTTTCAAGCGCCTCGGGCAGGATGGTGTGGTTGGTGTAGGCAAAGGTGCGTACGGCAATATCCCAGGCCGTATCCCAGGCGAGCCGTTTTTCGTCCAGCAGGATGCGCATCAGTTCAGGGATGGCCAGGGTAGGGTGGGTGTCGTTAAGCTGGATGGCAACCTTTTCCGGCAGCAGGGACAGGTCGTTATGCTTTTTTGCGAAGCGGTAAAATATGTCCTGAACCGTAGCCGAGGACAGAAAGTACTCCTGGCGCAGGCGCAGCTCCTTGCCTTCGGCCATGTGATCGGCCGGGTAGAGCACCTTGGAGATATTCTCGGTACGCATCTTGGACTCGACAGCGCCGACGTAGTTGCCCTGGTTAAAGGAGGTCAGTTCAAAGTCTCGGGTTGATTTGGCGCTCCAGAGGCGCATCGTATTGACGGTGTCGTTGCCGTAACCCGGCACCGGAACATCATAAGCCAGGGCCATGACATCGTGGGTGTCCAGCCAGGAGTGGCATTGTCCCCCGCTTTCATCAGAATATTCCACAACACGGCCTTCGTACTGGATCTTGTGCAGATGCTCCTGGCGCCCGAACTCCCATGGGTTGCCGTAGCGCAGCCAGTTGTCAGGTACTTCATGTTGACTGCCATCCACGATCTTCTGGTAGAACATGCCGTATTCGTAGCGGATGCCATAGCCATAGGCCGGCAGGCTCATGGTGGCCATGGAGTCCAGGAAGCAGGCCGCCAGGCGCCCTAGTCCGCCATTGCCCAGGCCGGCATCCCATTCGCTGTCCTGAAGTTCATTCACATTGATGCCCATCTCTTTGAGGGCGTTTTCCCACTCTTCCATGATGCCCAGGTTGATCAGGCTGTTGCCCAGGGTACGCCCCACCAGAAACTCCATGGAGATGTAATAGACCCGTTTGGCATCATTGATGTAATAGGATTGCTGGGTGTCGAGCCAGCGTTCAACCAGCATGTCGCGCACCGCGTAGGCCAGGGCCAGGTACAGGTCAGACTGGGTGGCGGAGTATTTGTCCTTGACCAGGGTGTACTGGAGGTGGCGCAGAAAAGAACGTTGCAGATCCGTAGTGGTCGGCTTGGTATCGCTGGGGAGGATGGTTTCGGCTGCGATCATTAGGTTTTTCCTTTACCTGCCAAAATAAATGTTCTGAAGTATATAGGCTCCGCTTGTTGAATGCAAGATTACAGGTTTGTCAGTTTAAAAAACAAGTTATGGCGATGCGCGTGAGTCTTTCCTGGTTCACGGTTCAGAAGGGATACATATAATCAGTTGCGGCGGACACCCTATGACGGATGTTTGTTACGTGGATTCAGGAGATTGTGCGGTTACTGGAAAATGAACTGTATTTTCCGAAGCGCAGTTCATTGAATTTATTGCATACAAAAGTATACTCATGAAAGAAGTTCTTCAGCAATGAAGTCATGCTGTCTAACCGGAGCATGCGCCGTGCCCGGTTATATGACCCCGATAAGCAGGATAATTCCACTAAAAGGAGTAACAAACCATGTGCAAGCTATTGATCGTTCATTACAGTATGTACGGACACATCTACAAGATGGCGGAAGCGGTTGCAGAAGGGGCGCGCGAGGTTGCAGGGTGCGAGGCGATCGTCAAACGCGTGCCGGAAACCCTGCCGGATGAGGTGCTCGCTAAGATGGGAGCGCTGGAGGCTCAGAAAGGCATGGCCCATATCCCGGTTGCCACGGTTGACGACCTGGCAACGGCCGATGCGATTATCTTCGGTACGCCCACCCGTTTCGGCAACATGTGCGGTCAGATGCGCCAGTTTCTGGATGCAACCGGCGGGCTCTGGATGAAGGGGACACTGGTCGGCAAGGTCGGCAGCGTCTTCGCCAGCTCCGCTACCCAGCATGGCGGTCAGGAATCGACCATCCTCAGTTTTCACACGACTCTGCTGCATCAGGGAATGGTGGTAGTCGGTCTGCCCTATACTTTCGCCGGGCAGATGGGCATAGGTGAGATTACGGGATGTTCCCCCTATGGCGCTTCTACTATTGCCGGCGGTCAGGGTGAGCGGATGCCCAGCGATAATGAACTGGCCGGAGCCCGTTTCCAGGGTGCGCATGTGGCGCGGATCGCTC
>Ga0154405_1121_pt2 | contig 10357 bp, 7 predicted proteins | sample RifGroB2_FD_115909 | JGI IMG/M metagenome (GOLD analysis project Ga0154405, IMG submission 115909) | Pelobacteraceae bacterium GWB2_53_15 | reverse complement strand
TGGCCGGGCAACCGTAGAGCAGGAAAGTGGTAAGATCCTGTTGGAAACCGGCAACCACGAAGAGTTGCTGGCTTTCTTCCTGGAGAACGCCAAGAAAGGTCTCGGCATCCAGCGTTACAAGGGTCTGGGCGAGATGAACCCGGAACAACTCTGGGAGACCACCATGAACCCGGAAAATCGTGTTCTGTTGCAGGTCAAGATCGAGGATGCCATCGGATCGGACGAGATCTTCACCATCCTGATGGGCGACCAGGTCGAGCCGCGCCGCGAGTTCATCGAAACCAACGCGCTTAACGTGGTCAACCTGGACATTTAATCTATTACTTTTAGAGGCACAAAGAGGTAGCAATGATCAACACTCCGTTAGCCAAGATAGCTGTAAATATCGAAGACGAGATGAAACGCTCCTACATGGATTACGCCATGTCGGTCATCATCGGCCGTGCCCTGCCGGATGTGCGCGACGGGCTCAAGCCGGTACACCGGCGTTGTCTGTACGCCATGTACGACATGAGTAACGATTACAATAAACCCTACAAGAAGTCAGCCCGCGTAGTCGGTGATGTTATCGGTAAGTACCACCCCCACGGTGACACGGCCGCCTACGACACTATCGTCCGTATGGCACAGGACTTTTCACTGCGCTACATGCTGGTGGATGGTCAGGGTAACTTCGGTTCGGTGGACGGTGACCGTCCGGCCGCCATGCGTTACACCGAGATCCGCCTGCGGCAGCTCTCCCATGAATTGCTGGCCGATCTGGACAAAGAGACCGTTATCATGGTCCCCAACTACAACGAGGAGATGCAGGAACCGACGGTGCTGCCGTCCAAGTTTCCCAATCTGCTGGTCAACGGCTCGACCGGTATCGCTGTCGGCATGGCCACCAACATCCCGCCTCACAATCTGGTCGAAGTGATCAACGGTATCATCGCCGTGATCCATAACCCGGAAACCACCTTTGAGGAGTTGCTGGAGCTGGTGCCCGGCCCGGACTTCCCTACCGGCGCTACCATCTACGGTCGCCAGGGGATCTACGACGCCTACTCCACGGGACGCGGCATCATCCAGATCCGCGCCAAGGCCCATGTGGAGGCGGCCAAGAAATCCGAGCGCCAGGCGATTGTAGTGACCGAACTTCCCTACCAGGTCAACAAGGCCCGCCTGATCGAAAAGATTGCCGAGCTGGTCAAGGAGAAGAAGGTTGAAGGCATCACCGAGATCCGCGACGAGTCCGACCGCGAGGGGATGCGGATCGTGATCGAGGTCAAGCGCGACGAGAATGCCGAGGTACTGCTCAACCAGCTCTATAAGCAGACCCAGTTGCAGACCTCCTTCGGCATCATCATGCTGGCCATCGTCCACAACCGGCCAAAGGTAATGACCCTGCGCCAGATGATGGATTGTTTCGTCGAGCATCGTTGCGAGGTGGTTACCCGCCGCACCAACTTCGAACTGAAGAAGGCCTTGGCCCGGGCGCACATATTGGAAGGTCTCAAGATCGCCTTGGACTGGCTGGATGCCGTGATCGAGATGATCCGCGAGTCCAAGACCCCGCCCGAGGCCAAACAGGGGCTGATGGAAGGCAAGTTCGCCGATCCGGAGTTTCTAACAAGGCTCAATCTTCCTCGACCGGCCGGCTTTGAAAATGCGGTGCAGCTATCCGAGATCCAGGCCCAAGCCATCCTGGAGATGCGCTTGCAGCGACTGACCGGATTGGAGCGGGACAAGATCGTCTCCGAGTACGAAGAAATCATGAAACTGATCGCCCGCTTGCGGGAAATCCTGGCTTCAGATACCGAGATCCTCAAGATCATCGTAGGGGAGTTGACCGAGATCCGCGACAAGTTCGGCGACAAGCGCCGCTCGGAGATCGCCGACAAGACCGCCGACATCTCCCTGGAGGATACCATCGAGGACGAGGAGATGGTCGTGACCATCTCCCACACCGGTTACATCAAGCGCAGCGCCGTCGACCTGTACCGCTCCCAACGACGGGGCGGCAAAGGCAAAACCGGCATGAAGACCAAAGAGGAGGATTTCGTCGAGCAGCTCTTTATCGCCTCGACCAAGGACTACCTGCTCTGCTTTACCGATGCCGGACGCATGTACTGGCTCAAGGTCTACGAGATCCCCGAGGGGAGCCGCACCACCAAGGGAAAGGCGGTGGTCAACCTGGTCAACGTCGCCATGGACGAAAAGATCACCACCATCCTGCCGGTCAAGGAGTTCAGCGAGGATACCTTCCTGTTCATGGCCACCAGAAACGGTGTGGTCAAGAAGACTCCGCTGATCGAGTACTCCAACGTCCGTCAGGGCGGCATCATCGCCGTCAAGCTGGATGAAGGGGACAAGCTGATCGGCGTGGCCCTGACCGACGGCAAGAAGGACATCTTCCTGGCTTCTCGTGAGGGCAAGGCGATCCGTTTCAACGAAGAGGATGCCCGCTCCATGGGACGCGTCACCCGCGGTGTGCGCGGCATGAATCTGAATAAAGACGACCACGTGATCGGCATGGAGATCGTGGACAACGAGGCGGTCGGCTCGACCATCTTCACGGTCTGCGAAAACGGCTACGGCAAACGCACCGATCTGGACGAGTATCGCGACCAGACCAGGGGCGGCAAGGGGATTATCACCATAAAGACCACCGACCGCAACGGTCCTGTGGTCAATGTCATGCAGGTCGCCGACGACCACGACCTGATGGTGATCACCGACAACGGCAAGATCCTGCGCGTGCCGGTCTCCGGCTTCTCCGTTATCGGCCGCAACACACAGGGTGTGCGCCTGATCACCACCGAGGAAAAGGAAAAGGTGGTGGCCGTGGCCAGGCTGGCCGAGAAGGAAGAAGAGGACGAAGATATAGACGATGCATCCGAAGTAGAGGAGTAAGTCAGACGTGCCTCGTGCTGCGTGCAACGTGCAATAATCTTTGCACGCGGCACGAGGCACGCAGCACGCAGCACGTGCTATGAGACCATTCAAAATAGATAAATCCCTGTGGGAGCGGCGGCGCATTATCCGGCTGCTGGATTTTCTCAAACGGGATGATCTGACCAGCGACCAGATGGAGCGCATCGGCAAGCGCTTGCAGAAGTCGGGCAGGCGCGCGCTGCAACCGCTGGTGCGTAAGCTGTGGCAGGAAAAGAACGGCACCGCCATCTATCGCTATACCTGCATGCTCGATTTCTTTGATGATTCAAACTGGCTCGACCAACTGATCCAGATCACCCTCAGGCGCAAGGATCTGGAGGAAGATGGCCGGCTGGCCCTGCTGGATGCCCTGCAGGACAGCGGTATCGACGTTACCGCTCCCCCCTTTGCCATGATGACCGGTTATGGCGCCAGCACGATCGACGGCTTCATCCTGGACTGTCTGAACGACGGCGAGCGCGGGCTGGTACGCTTCATGGACCTGTTTCTGGATGCCGCTGATGACGTCCGTGAACACATGATCCGGCGTCTCTCCGAAAACCACAGCTCGGACGCGGTAGCGCTTCTGGATATATTGATCTCATTTGAGCAACCCGAGGTGGTGCGAGAGGCAATTATCGCCCTGGGCAAGATCAAGAACGGCTTTGCCCTCAGCGTCCTGTCAAAGGCAGAGCAGCGCCACGAGGGAGATAGCGCCGAGTTGATCCGGCGCAGCATCCGGCGCTTGTCCTTTTTGGGCATTACGGAGCCTCAGGAATTGCCCTTGTCCTTCAGCGTGCCGTTGCCGTTTCATTCCGTGCTGGTCGGACCGATTGATATCTATGGTTCCCGTTCCCTGTGGTTTTCGTGGCAAATGCAGGATGCAACCTATGCGTCCATGTTGCTGCTGACAGGTGAATCGGAAGGACTGATCAACGCCCTCAGTTATCGGATGAAGGATGACAGGGAATATGACGGGGTTTTGCGGGAGATGTCAGCCGGCGAATTGCTGGAGCCGGTTGATCCCGGATATGCCCTGGCCTTGTTGCGCGATGCGCTCTTCCACAGCCGGGAGCAGGGCTACTACCTGCCGCCGGATTTCTATGTGGACATGCGCCTGTTCAGTCCCGAAGCACTGCGGCCCGAGGGTTATGTTCCCCGCTTCAGTCTGGATCATCTGGAGGGGATCGTGGAGCAGATCCCAGGTTTTGTTGCCAGCAGCAATGACCTGCTGGACAGCCCCAGCCTGGAAGGATGGATTTTGTCGGAGCCGGCGATCTATGATGCCGCCGAACACCTGGATGCCCTGGAAAAAAAGACTGGAGAGCATGGCCTCAGCGAGGTTCAGCTGGAGGCGGAGCTGGCTACGTTCTGCGCTGAACTGGTCACTCCGCGCCGGGCAGATATCATCAAGCGCCTGCTGTTGACGGCTGATTACATGCAACAGACCGCTTGCGATCACAAACTGGTTCAGCATGTCCTGGCCACGGCGCTGAGCCTGGTAGGAGGGTTCCTGCCCGAGGCGCGCCATCCGTTCATCCGGCGCCTGGTTCTCGATAGTATAGAGACTGCCCGGCAGGCCTTGGTCGAGGGTTACGACCTGCGGCTGGAGGAAGGCTATCATGACGACGAGTAGCATAGAGCGGGTTGCGGTTATCGGCGGCGGCAGCTGGGGCACAGCCCTGGCCGATCTGCTGGCCAGAAACGGTCATGACACGACCCTGTGGGTCTACGAGCAGGATCTGGCAAGAGAGATGACCGCCACCAGAATCAATTCAATCTATCTGCCCGGTTTCACGCTCCACCCCGCTTTGGCCTGCACCAGCAGCCTACCCGAGGCGTTGCTGGACCGCAGCATGATCATGCTGGTAACACCGGTACAGGTCATGCGGAGTGTCCTTGCCCAGGCTGCCGACCTCATCGGGAAGGAAACCGTGCTGGTTAACGCCTCCAAAGGGATCGAGCTGGACACGCTGAAAACAGTCTCCCAGATCTGCGCCGATCTGCTGGGAGCAGAAGCGCTTTCGCACTATGTCGCCCTGTCCGGCCCCACTTTTGCCCGCGAAGTGGCTGCCGGGTTGCCTTCACTGATAGTGGCCGCCTCTCGGAACGAAGCCTGCGCACAACGGGTGCAGGCGGCATTCAGCAACAACTCCTTCCGGGTCTATACCAATAGCGATGTCGTTGGCGTGGAACTGGGCGGCGCGGTCAAGAATGTCATTGCTGTCGCTGCCGGGATCTGCGACGGCCTTGGCTTTGGTCATAATGCCCGGGCAGCCCTGATCACCCGCGGTCTGGCCGAGATGAACCGGTTGGGGCTGGCCATGGGGGCCCAGCATGCAACCTTTGCCGGGCTGGCAGGCATGGGCGACCTGGTGCTGACCTGCACCGGCGACCTTTCCCGCAACCGCACGGTTGGTTTCAAGCTGGGGCAGGGGCAGCGTCTGGCCGATATCCTGGCTGAGATGCGCATGGTGGCCGAGGGGGTCAAGTCGGCTGAATCGGTGTATCTGCTGGCCCGTAGCCTGGGGGTGGAGATGCCGATTGTGGAGAAGGCCTACCAGATCCTGCACGAAGACAAACCTGCCCGGCAGGCGGTGATGGAGCTGATGGCGCGGGATCTGAAGGCGGAAGGGTAGAATTTGCCGCATAGTCTTAATAATGGGGCAATTTAGTTCTCCAAGCGTTGTTTTTCACCTGTCGTTTCATTCAACACGGTTCTACCGATATTCTGAATGCCACTCTCATGATGTCTCCTGCCGATCAAACTACTCTGCGACGTTAAAATTCTACTTCAAAAAGTGGATAAACTATGACGAAAAAAACATTGCCGGTGCGGGGAAATATATCCTTTGAAGACCAGAAGAAACTGAACGAGCATGGGGCTGAATACTGGAGTGCTCGTGAACTCCAGCCTTTGCTCGGGTACAGCCAGTGGCGGCGTTTTGAAGAAGCCATTAATAGAGCCATGACTTCTTGCGGTCAATCTGGGAATAACCCTGAATATCATTTTGCCGGCGCCGGCAAAATGATCGAGACAGGCAAGGGTGCGATTCGAGAGGTTTCGGATTTTCAACTTTCCCGCTTCGCCTGTTATCTCATTGCCCAAAACGGTGACCCGCGCAAACCCGAGATCGCAAAGGCTCAAAAGTATTTCGCAATCCAGGCTCGACGCCAGGAAATGTCCGATGCTTTGGCTGCAGATCTGGAGCGTCTGGAAATTCGCAAACAGACCAGCGAAGAGTTTAAAGCTCTTTCCGGCGCGGCCCGTGATGCGGGGGTGCAGGACAGGATGTTCGGTATTTTTCATGACGCGGGTTACAAGGGGCTTTATGGCGGACTTGGCAATGAAGGGATCAAGCAGCGCAAGGGTATCCCAAAGAAGGAAAACCTGATGGACCGGATGGATACCACCGAGCTCGCCGCTAACCAGTTTCGCATGACCCAGACACGGGACAAACTGGCGCGTGCACATGTGAAGGATCAGCAGCAAGCCATCCATACCCACGAAGCAGTGGGAAAGGAAGTGCGTGAAGCGATCAGGCGAATCGGTGGCGTCATGCCGGAGCCATGAATGACAATTTAAAAGATAACATCATCCTCTACCAGAACCCTGATGGCGCTGCTTCACTTGAAGTCCACCTTGACCATGAAACCGTCTGGCTTACCCAAAAGCAGATGGCAGATCTTTTCAACAAAGATGTCCGGACAGTGAACGAGCATCTGAGGAACATCTTTCGGGAAGGCGAATTGTTTGAATCTTCAGTTATCCGGAAATTCCGGATAACTGCCGCTGATGGGAAAACCTATGACACCACCCACTACAATTTAGATGTCATCATTTCCGTTGGCTATCGAGTTAAATCGCAACAAGGTACCCGCTTCCGCCAATGGGCTACCAAGGTTCTGAAAGATCACATCGTCAAAGGTTACACACTCAACGAACAGCGCTTCCGGGAACAGGCCGAAAAGCTAACCGACATGCGCCGGACCGTGGAACTGCTGGCGCGGACCCTTGCCAACCAGGAACTGGTCAGCGAAACCGGGAAAGACGTGCTGCGGGTCATCACCGACTACGCCTACGCCCTGAACCTTCTGGACCGTTACGACCACGGAACCCTGGCCATAGAGGAAACCACCCGGAAAACTCTGCATGTCATTGACTATGACGAAGCAATCGGCATTGTCGCCTCCATGAAGGGTGAATTCGACGGCCTGTTCGGCATCGAGAAAGATCAGGGGTTCAAGAGCGCTCTGGGGGCCATATATCAGACCTTCGGCGGCGAGGAGTTGTACCCCAGCGTAGAGGAAAAGGGTGCCAACCTGCTCTACTTCGTCGTCAAAAACCACGCCTTCAGCGACGGTAACAAACGAATCGCCGCCGCCCTGTTCATCTACTTCCTCGGCATGAACGCAATCCTCTACCGTCCTGACGGAAGTAAACGCCTGGCCGACAACGCTCTGGTCGCTCTAACGCTTCTCATCGCGGAGAGTCGGCCTGATGAGAAAGACACGATTGTTAAGGTAATAGTGAATCTGATTAACCGGAATAATGATTGAGGAGGAGATAAGTCATGCGCATAGGACACGGCTACGATGTCCACCGGCTGGTGGAGGGAAGAAAGCTGATCATGGGAGGGGTGGACATCCCCTGGGAAAAGGGTCTTCTGGGGCACTCGGATGCCGACGTGCTGCTGCATGCGATTGCCGACGCCATTCTTGGCGCAATTGGCGAAGGGGATATCGGCAGGCACTTTCCCGATACCGATCCGGCTTTCAAGGGGGCCGACAGCCTGAAGCTTTTGGAGCATGTGGGCAAGCTGGCTGCTGATCACGGCTACTGCCTTGGCAACCTGGATGCCACCATCATTGCCCAGCGCCCCAAGATGGCGCCCCATATTGCGACCATGCGGGAGAACATCGCCAAGGTGTTGAACACCACGGTCGGGCAGGTCAACGTCAAGGCCACCACCGAGGAGGGGCTGGGGTTTACCGGAACCGGTGAGGGGATTTCTGCCCACGCGGTGGTAGTTATGACCCCGAAGGGGTAAGGAGTTTCAGGCAGGACAGAGCCCTTATTAGGTTGACAATTTATCGAAAAAGAGTATTTCTCATTAATTTATTACGTTTACTCTGATCTCGTCACGGGGCGTGCTATAGTAAAAACGTGGAGTCCGGCAATGGCAAACAAAGGAAAAAGTCTTAGTAGAAGCATCGGCTTGTTGTTGGCATCAAGTCTGGTCCTGACTTTGTTCCAAGTCGTTTCCTGCCTTGGAGCGCAACAGCCGCTTCCACTGGAAACAATGCCTGGCGAGAGGTTGGATGCCGCCCTGGCTGGCACCACCAAGGATGACCTGCTCCTTTTCTGGGAAGAGAAAGACCTTTACGTAGAGACCGCCACCCGTGCCGAGAAGCCGCTGACCCAGGTAGCTGAGAACATGACGGTCATCACCGCCAGGGACATCCATGACATGAACGCCCGCAGCGTGTCCGAGGTGCTGAACCGGGTACCGGGCTTGTTCATCGATTTCAACGGCATGGATTTCAGCGGTACGTCACTGCCACATATCCAGGGGTCGGAGAGCCGGCATGTCAGGGTGCTTCTGGACGGTGTTACCTGGAACTCCCTCGGAAGCGGGGAGGTGGATACCTTTACCATCCCGGTCCAGAGCATCGAGCGGATCGAGATCGTCAAGGGGCCGGCCTCATCGGCCTGGGGCTCGGCTCTGGGAGGGGTAATCAACATCATCACCAAGGGTACCGGCGACACGACCATACCCAAGGGCATGGTCAGCGCCTCTTACGGCGAGGCCAATTCCCAGAATTATCGCGCCGAACTGTACGGCAAGGGGGGGGCGGCAGGTTACTATCTGTATGCCGGCCGGCAGGATTCGGACGGCCTGAGAAAGAGCCGCGCCTTTTGGCAGAATAACCTTTATGCCAAGGCGAGCGTTGCCCCCACCCGGGATCTGGACCTGGTTTTCAGTACCGGCTACAGCAACCCTCACATTAATAGCGGGGCTACCCCGGAATTTAATTTAAGATCCGGGTCTAACTTAACTACCTTCTTTGCCACCGGCGCACTGGATTACCGTATCTCGACTGAGCTGAGCCTGAAGGGATCGGCCCATTTATTCCGCCAAAAAGTCGATCAGCGGTTCAACTTTATCACCCCCAACGAGCTTTTGAGAAAGGTCGTATTTGATGAAAAGAGTGGGGGGGGCAACCTCAGGCTGGTCTATGCGGCCGGCATGCACACAGCGGTTTTGGGGATGGACGCGAGCCATGGGATCCTGGACCAGACCCTCCTCGCCGGGCCGTTCTATCAATCAGCCGGCCAGCCGGCCAGCTCTTCGGTCAGCCCGGGCATCGACAAATGGGCGCTGTTCGCCAATGACACCATCGAGCTGGGCAAGCTGGCCATCACTACCGGCTTCCGGCTGGACCACGACAACATAACCGGCTACTTCGCCAGCCCGAGCATCGGCGCCGCCTATGAACTGGGTGAATATACCGTGGCCCGGGCCACGGTGGCCCGCGGTTTTAACTCGCCCGGCATCGGCATCACTTCGGGAGGCGGGATTTTCCTTCTTGCGAATCCAGCCCTGAAGACGGAATACGGCTGGTCATATCAAGCAGGGCTGGAGTCCGGGATCGCAGATGCCGTGCAGGTCAAGGGCTCCCTCTTCCGGCATGACACTACCAACGAGATCTTTTTGGACGCAACCAATCGGTTTGCGAAGATCTACCGTAACGGGGGGGATATCACCCGCCAGGGGTACGAACTGGAGGCGGAAAGCGTACCCCTGTATCACCTCACCCTTAAGCTAGGTCATGCCTATGTCCATAAAAGCGCCGACTCAGCCAGTGAAGGGATCGACAACTACTCGTACATGGTGGCGATAAAATACGACGATCGAACATCCTTCATGGCTCAGCTGATGGGAAATTATGTCTGGTGGAACCTGCCGGCTGTACAGGGTGCAAAGTACGATACCTTCATCTGGGACCTGGCCCTGAACAAGAAGATATTCACCACCGACAATACCGAAACGGAGATCTTTGCGAACGTTCACAACATATTCGGCGGCGCTTACTATACGCTGAACGTGCAGCCCAATCCCGGCAGGTGGGTAGAGGGGGGCCTCAGGTTCAGATTCTGAGACTTTTATGATGGATATGATTATTATTACATTGCGTCTGTTTATTTTTCTCCTTGCGCCTTGCATTTTGCTGTCCCAGGCCGAAGCGGCCGAGGTCGTTATTATCGCTGACACCCAGCTCAAGCCGGTGGCAGAGATCATTTCCGGGATAAGGAAAACTTTGAACACCTCCGTTAAGACCTTTGCCCATGCCGAAGTCAGAGGCAAACTGAAGGCGGTTGTGGATAAGGAGGGGGCTAAGGTCGTAATTGCCCTGGGCAGGGAGGCGCTTGACGATG
>Ga0154405_1123_pt1 | contig 10384 bp, 10 predicted proteins | sample RifGroB2_FD_115909 | JGI IMG/M metagenome (GOLD analysis project Ga0154405, IMG submission 115909) | Pelobacteraceae bacterium GWB2_53_15 | reverse complement strand
CTGGCCGGCTTTGATCATGGGCGTATTTTACGTGAAGGGATTTCGGTGTTGATCATCGGCAAACCCAATGCCGGCAAGTCGAGCCTGCTCAATCGGCTGCTCAATGAAAATCGCGCGATTGTGACCCACTTTCCCGGCACAACCCGTGACATCATCGAGGAGACGGTCAACCTCGGCGGTCTTCCGGTCAGGCTGCTGGATACTGCCGGTATTCGCCACACCGATGACCTGGCCGAGCAGGAGGGGATCAATCGAGCCCTTGGGAAGATTCCGCTGGCGGACCTGGTCCTGTTCGTATGCGATGCATCACGACCCTTTGACCATGAGGACCAGCTGATTTTGGACTCACTGTCTGCAAGCAAGGTTATTGTTGTGCTCAACAAGTGCGACCTGCCCGGCTCCTTTCAGCCACCGGAAGTTTTTGACGATATGAGGACCGTGCCGATCTCCGCCAGTTCCGGCGAGGGCGTTGAGATACTGAAAGAATCCGTGCGCCAGGCTTTCCTCCGCGATACTCCCCTCGATAGTCGGGAGTTTGTAGCCATCTCCCGCGCTCGACATCGTGATGCCCTGACCACCGCCAGGTTTGCGCTGGAGCGCGCAGCCTCTGGTCTTGCTTCAGGTCTTGAACTGGAACTATTGACCATAGACCTGAGGGATGCCCTGTCTGCGGTTGGGTCTGTAACCGGCGAGACCACAAGCGATGAAGTTCTGGATCTGATTTTTTCATCATTTTGCATCGGTAAATAGGGAGTGTTTCACGTGAAACCATCAGGTGATAAATATCTATGATGACCTATGAGCAACAATATGATGTGATTGTGGTTGGTTCCGGCCATGCCGGCTGTGAAGCGGCCCTGGCTGCTGCCCGTATGGGCTGCCCTACCCTGCTGTTGACCATCAACCTTGATGCGATCGCCTTGATGTCCTGCAACCCTTCAATTGGAGGCTTGGCCAAGGGGCACCTGGTCAAGGAGATCGATGCTCTGGGCGGCGAGATGGCCCGGAATATCGACGCTACCGGGATTCAATTCCGGATACTCAACACGCGCAAGGGGCCGGCTGTACGCGCTTCCAGGGCTCAGGCCGACAAGCAGCTTTACCGTCTGCGCATGAAAAAGATTCTTGAACAGCAGGATAATCTGCACCTCAAACAAGGAGAAGTAACCGCCCTTTACTTGGAGGGCAGTGAGCTGCGAGGGGTCGATACCCGTTCAGGCATCCGTTTCCTTGGTAAAACCATTATTCTTACCACCGGCACCTTTATGCGCGGACTGATCCATATCGGCCTCAACCACTACCCTGGTGGCCGCGCTGGTGACCTCCCCTCAATCGGCCTCTCCGACCAGCTAAGGGCCATAGGTTTTGAGGTGGGACGACTCAAGACAGGCACGCCAGCCCGTCTCGACGGCCGCACCATAGACTTTTCGCGTCTGGAAGCCCAGCACGGCGACAATCCGCCGATGCCCTTCTCGTTTTCCACCGAGCGCATCACCATGCCGCAGGTGCCATGCCATATTGCCTACACTAACCCGCGCACCCACGATATCATACGGTCCGGGCTCGACCGGTCGCCTCTTTACTCCGGTATTATCGAGGGTGTCGGTCCCCGCTACTGCCCCTCCATTGAGGACAAGGTTGTGCGCTTTCCCGATAAGGAGCGCCATCAAACCTTTATCGAACCGGAGGGTTTGGAGACAGTCGAGGTGTATCCCAGCGGCATGTCAACTTCGCTACCGATTGATATCCAGATAGCCTTCTACCGCTCCATCGAAGCATTGGAACGCGTAGAGATCATGCGGCCGGCTTATGCTATTGAGTACGATTATGTTGATCCGATCCAGCTGCATGCCTCGCTGGAGACCAAGAACATTCGCAATCTTTACCACGCAGGGCAGATCAACGGTACTTCCGGGTATGAAGAAGCCGCCGGCCAGGGCCTTATGGCAGGCATAAATGCCGCTTTAAGGGTTAAGGGGCATGACCCTCTGGTGCTGGGCCGTAGCGAGGCTTATCTCGGCGTCATGATTGACGACCTGGTAACACTCGGAGCCAAAGAGCCGTATCGCATGTTCACCTCGCGCGCTGAATACCGCCTGCTTTTGCGTGAGGATAATGCTGATCTCCGCCTGCGCGACAAAGGGTATGCTCTCGGCCTTGTCCACGAGGAAAACTATAGAGCGTTTGTGCGAAAACGAGATATGATCTTTGCCGAGCAGGCGCGCATTAATACTACCCGTTTGTCCATGGACTCGGAGCAACTAGAAACACTTTGCCGGTTTGGTGTGTCTGATATTCAAAAGGGAACTACGCTGGAGCATTTGCTCAGGCGTCCTGAGATAACCTACGCCGAATTGTCCGCTTTAGATGTTGTTTCACGTGAAACACCGCCCACTGTGCGTGAGCAGGTAGAGATTCAAGCCAAGTATCATGGTTATATAGAACGTCAGCAGGAACAGGTGGATCGGGCTCGCAAGCTGGAGAATACGGCTTTACCTGATAATTTAGATTACTACTCTATCACGGGCTTGACTGGTGAGGTACGGGAAAAGCTGACCAGATTTCGTCCGGACACGCTGGGGCAAGCCTCACGCATTCAGGGCATTACGCCTGCTGCTATTTCTGTGTTGGCTATTGCGCTCAAGGCAAATGCCTGGAAGGTGCTTGCCAAATGAGACTGTTGCAGGAGGGGTTGTGATCGGGAACATGCTTAATCAGAGAGCACAAGAGATGGGCCTGACGCTTTCTGAAGAGAATATTCAGGCATTTGAACAGTATGTTGCTGAGCTTAAAAAGTGGAACAGCAAGGTGAACCTGACAGCCATAACTTCTGATAGTGAGATCGTGGTTAAGCACATCATTGACTCACTTATTTTTGCTGCACACATAAAGGATGGTGAGAGTGTTCTTGATATCGGGTCCGGGGCAGGATTGCCTGCTATCCCCCTGAAAATAGTCAAACCGCTGGTTTCGGTGGTTTCTGTGGATGCGGTTGGCAAAAAAATACTCTTTCAGCGCCATGTGGCTCGCCTGTTGGGGTTTAATCATTTTGAGGCGCTGCATGCACGAGTTGAAAACATGCCGGATGCCGGTACCCGTCGATTTGATGTGATCACATCACGTGCCTTCTCGCGATTGGAACAGTTTGTTGCATTGGCAGCGCCACTGCTTGCCGCGAGTGGGCGCTTGATTGCCATGAAGGGACCTTCTGCAATTGAGGAGATGAAAAAAACAGATGAGCTTATTTCCGGGCGTGGGTTTGAAATATCTGCAATTCATTCGCATAAATTGCCGCTCAACGCGGGAAAACGGAACCTGATCGTAATTACACCCTGTAAAGTGGCTTAAAATGGGCCTTTACGGGAACAAATCAAAATAACGGCTTCTGGAGGCGTATTGCGTCTGGCCCTAGACCATGGGCTGGCTTTTGCGGCTCTATTGTTTTAGGCTAAAATTTGGACGTTTTAGCCGGGACGGCCGATGCAGCGCGGATTTTTCCGTAGAATGAAGTTGCAGAGCAGTTGAATCTGAACTAAAGTGTTAAGATAGGCAGTAAATTATTGCAGAGAGGTGAGCAATGAAAAAAATTATTTGTATCATGGTAATTGCTGCGCATCTTTCCGCCTGCGCCACCTACGAAAGCCGATCAGTATCGTTCAGGCCCCCTCAGGATTACAGTAACTCCCAAGACGCCTCAGGCTTGATGGTTGGTGCCGAGGCCTTTGCCGATCAAAAATTGGCCGAAGAGGCCTTTGGATTTGATATTCATGCTGCCGGGGTCCTGCCGGTCCAGGTGGCTATGGACAATAAAAGTAACCAAGGGGTAGAGGTTGTAGCCGGACAAACCTTCTTGATTGATGCCTCCAATCGTTACTGGAAGGTTCTCACCAACCGCGATGCTGTGGAGCGGGTTGAAAAAGCGACCCAGTCCGGAGCCATAGGTAAAGGGGCTGGTAAGGGTGCTGCTTTTGGTGCTGCTGCAGGTGCACTGCTTGGTTTGGCGATCGGCATCGTATCTGGTCGCAATGTGGGTTCAGCAGTGCTTAAGGGTGGGGTGCTTGGTGGAGCTGGCGGTGCAGTGATCGGTGGTGCCGACAAGGCTGGTGATGACCGGGAGCGACAATACAAAATTGCCGACGATGTTCGCGAAAAGGGAATCGAAGGCAAGGTTATGCCGGCAGATGCCTTGGCAAGCGGCTTTATCTTTTTTCCCGGCGAAGCAAAAACGGCTAAGGAATTGCGGCTGCAGGTCAAATTTCGCAATACCGGCAGGGTTCAAACGATAAATCTGAAGTTTAAGTAATATGCAGGTTCGCATCTATTACGAGGACACGGATGCAGCCGGTGTGGTCTACCACGCCAACTATCTTAAATACTTCGAGCGAGCTCGTACCGAGTATCTCCGTGAACGTGATCTTTCCGTTTCTTCGCTTGCTGCGTCCGGTTATGTCTTTCCCGTTGTGCGGATGGAGATAGATTTCAAGGCCCCTGCGCATCATGACGACATACTGAAGATCATCACCACGCCGAAGCTTGTCACAGCTTCCTCCGTGACTTTTCATCAGCAGGCGATCAGACTGCTTGATGGACGGTTGCTCGTGGATTCAAGGGTGACTCTGGCCTGTATCGGTCCTACATACAAAGCGCAGCGTATCCCCGGTGCTGTCAGGCAGGTGTTGGAGACAGAGTGCATACAGTCGTCATCATGAGCGGAACCGGTGAATGCATAACGGCTGGTACGTCATTATTGTTGGGACTTGCGGCCGGTTTTATCATGCATCGTTCCGATTTCTGCATGGCAGGTATGCTGCGCGATCTATTCCTCTTTCGAAGTACCTTTAAGCTGCGGATACTTTTATTGACAGTATTGGCGATTATGGTGCTGATTGAGGCCGCACGTCAGGCTGGACTGATTTATCTCTTCCCTTTTCCGGGTTTTGGTTCTTCAAGTTTGGCCAACCTGGTCGGCGGGATGTTTTTTGGTGTTGGGATGGTGCTGGCCGGTGGATGTGTTGCCGGAACGCTGTACAAAATGGGGTCGGGGAAGATCGTCAGCGCCGTTGCCTTTGCCGGACTGATCGTGGGAAGCACCCTTTATGCTGAGTTCCATTCCGTGTGGAAATCATTTGCTGATACAGTGAGAATCCTGCCCGGCAAAGTGACTCTGGCCCAGTTTGTCGGCCTGCAGCAGGGAACGGTAATCTCAGTTATTGCGACACTTCTGGCGATTCCGCTGTTCCGCTGGTGGCGTGCCGGAAAACTTGTCAGGAGTTCCGCTGCCGATGGTTACCTGCAGCCTTGGAGGGCCGGTTTGATGCTTGCATTACTGGTCACGGTCTCCGTGCTGATCATCGGCATCCCGCTGGGTATCACCACCAGTTACGCCAAGGCAGGCGCATGGATTGTGAGTCTTTTCGCTCCGGGACATGCCGAGGGTTTAAGCTACTTCAAGGCCCGCGCCTTTGATTATCCCAACCATTTGTTGGGAATTACCTACAGCGGAGGCCCAGGGCCAGCCTGCGACACCATCAGCCTGATTCAATTTCCTTTGATCGGCGGGCTCATTGCGGGCGGATTTTTGTCGGTGCGCTTATTGGGCGAATTCAAAATACATGCCAGGGTACCGCGATCCCAGTATTTATCGGCATTCATCGGCGGTATTCTTATGGGGCTGGCTTCACGTATGGCACCCTCCTGCAATATCTGGCATATACTGGGTGGTTTGCCTGTTCTGGCGATACAGAGCATTCTCTTTATTGTGGGGCTGATGCCAGGAGCTTGGCTTGGGGGCAGGTTGCTTACCGGGATTGTACTGAAAGATTAACACTGAAAGGAACTATCCGTTTGCATCAAAGGTGCCGGATGGGTATAAAATTATATGCAAGTAAAAGAAATTGATATGCGCGGACAGATATGTCCATCGTCATTGCTTATGGCACTGCGCGAGATAAACGCCAATAAATTAGCGCTCAGGTCGGGTGTTATCAGGCTTTCGTTTTTGTCTGACAACCGGGATTCAACGGCGACTATTCCCGAATCCGCTGCAAATATGGGATATGAAGTCAGCGTTATCAAGGAGGCTGATTCTTACCGTATTGACGTCTTTGCAAAACCAGATGAAATGGAAAAAAGGACTGCATGAAGGCATTTATCAACAGGTTTTTTGGGGACTCCGAAGACACTCAACTTGTCAGTGAAAACACGTTTCTCAGAGAGCAGCAGTTTAAACAGGTTGAGTATATCCGAAGAAAAACCAATCAGTTGCTGATGCTGATGGGAACGCTGCCGATTCGTCCGGAAGAGCTCAATGACGATACCTTGATCGAAATTGATCCGATTGGGACGGTTGCAGACGCTTTTGCCCAGATTCTCGAGCATGAGAAAGATCTCAATGAACGCCTGCGTATGGCTCATGACGAGATTCAAGCCATCCTGTCCTCGGTTGGCGTCGGTATCATGCTGCTTGATAGCAGCATGCAGATACAGATGTACAACCAGAAAGTCGTTGAACTCTTTTCACTGAATGAACAGACCTTGATTGGCCAGACCTGTTGTCAGGCCGTGTGCGGCATGTCCACCCTGCCAGCCAATTGCACCTATGCGCGCATACTGGAAACCAGACGGCCCTATCATCAGAGCGATTGGGTGCAGGCCGGAAGGCATTTTGATGTTTCCGGCGTGCCGATAAAAAACCGCTACGGTGATGTCACCCATGTTGTCCTGGCCTACACGGAAACCACCAACCGTGTCGAAACCGAGCGCATTTTGCGCGAACGTGAGCAGATCTGCCTCGATGTTTTCGAAAATATCAGCGATATCGTCCAGTGTGTCACTCCGGATGGTTCTTTTTTGTTTGTCAACCGTGCCTGGCGTGAGACGTTGGGCTATGAACCCCATGAGATAGTCGGCCTGAAGTTTTGGAATATCATTGCCCCGGAAGGCCGTAAAGAATGTATGGAACACTTCGGAATTCTCATGCACGGCACACGCCTGGAAGGCGTGCGCACCAACTTATTGCGTAAGGATGGAAAAGAGATACCGGTGGAAGGGCAAATAAACTGTAGTTTTTCCAATGGCAGACCAATTGCGACCTTCGGCTTGTTCCGCCTGTTGGAACAGGAAAAGGGGAATCCCCTGGCAGAATCATGATGGGAGCTAATCTGGAAATAACTAATTCCGGCCAACGCATTGGACGGGAAGAAGCCCTTCAAATTCTGGTTGATGGAGATCTGCTTGCCATCGGCAAGGCTGCTGACAGAATACGTCGTAAGTTGCACCCGGAAAATGTGGTCACATTCGTTGTTGATCGCAATGTCAACTACACCAACATTTGTGATTCAAAATGTACCTTCTGTGCCTTCTATCGCGATAAGGGGGCGGATGATGCCTATGTGCTCCCCCACGAAGAGATCTTTCACAAAATCGCAGAGCTGGTCGAGCAGGGAGGAACTCAGCTCCTCATGCAGGGGGGGCTTAATCCTGATCTGAAGATCGGCTTTTTTGAAGACCTGTTCCGTGAGATCAAGGTGCGTTTCCCCGTAGTTCAGAACCACTCTCTTTCGCCGGCCGAAGTTACCTGCATCGCCACTAACTCCGGTCTGTCGCCGGAAGAAACCTTGTTGCGACTCAAGGTTGCCGGGCTTGACTCAATCCCGGGGGGCGGGGCTGAGATCCTGGTGGACAAGGTGCGAGGCAGCATCTCTCCCAACAAGATCGGCTGGCGCCAGTGGGCTGACGTAATGCTCAAGGCTGCTACCCTTGGCATGCCCAGCACGGCTACCATGATGTTCGGCAGTCGCGAAAGGCCGGAGGATATAGTTGAGCACCTCTTCCGAGTGCGTGAACTCCAGGACAGTGGTGGCTCCTTCACGGCCTTCATTCCCTGGACTTATCAACCGGGGAATACTGAGCTGGGGGGTACTACAGCCTCGGGTGTGGAGTACCTCAAGGTGCTGGCGCTGGCGCGGATCGTGTTGGACAATGTCTCAAATATTCAGGCCAGTTGGGTCACTCAAGGCGCCAAAATGGCCCAGGTTGCGCTTTTTTTCGGGGCCAACGATTTAGGGGGCACCATGTTGGAGGAAAATGTAGTGGCGGCTGCCGGGTGCAGTTTCCGCATGTCTCAGGAAGAAATGATATCCCTTGTACGGGCTGCCGGATTTCGGGCCGCCCAGCGTACTACCACCTACAGTATCGTCAAGGAGTTTTAGAATTGTCGTCACAAATTCAGCAAGCAGGAGCTTGCGAAATTATTACCGACGCAGAGCGCTTCTCAGAAGTGTCTGCTCTTCTTGGCCGGGAAACAGAACTGGCTGTTGATCTGGAAATGGATTCGCTTCACCACTATCAGGAAAAGGTCTGCCTGATCCAGATATCGACCCGTAGCGAGAGCTGGCTGATCGATCCGCTGGCGCTTAAGGATCTGTCGCCCCTGGCAGCGCCGTTGAGTGATCCTGGCATCCTGACGGTGATGCATGGCGCCGACTATGACATCCGCTCTTTGCACCGGGATTTCGGCATCGAGGTCGGCAATCTCTTTGATACGATGATTGCCTCCCGTTTCCTGGGGCTCACGGAATTTGGACTGGCAGCTCTCCTCAAGTCGCGGTTCGGGGTCGAGCTGAATAAGAAATATCAGAAAGCAGATTGGAGCAAACGGCCGCTCAGTGCCGAGATGTGCGCTTATGCAACGGCGGACACAGCCTACCTGCTGTCGCTGTATGATCAGCTTCGTGGCGAGCTGGCGGAAAAGGGCCGCCTTTCCTGGTTGGAGGAGGAATGCCGATTGGTCTGTCAGGCCCGGGTCAGCGATAAGGAAGGGCCGCTGTTTATATCCTGCAAGGGAGCCGGGAAACTGAAAGGGCGCAGCCTGGCCGTACTGGAAGAACTCTTGCAGTTACGTGACCGCTTGGCCCGGGAATTTGACCGTCCGCCATTCAAGGTAATCTCGGCTGAAACCCTTCAGGAGGCGGCCGAGAAACGGCCCCGCAGCCTTAGTGAACTGGCAGCGGTCAAGGGGATGACACCAGGCCAGATTCAGCGCCATGGAGAAAGTATCCTGAGGGCGATCATAAAGGGCTTGGCCCTGCCAGAGGAAGATCTGCCCCGTTTTCCACGTCAAAGGAAGGAAGAACCGACAGACGGGACCAAAGAACGCCTTAAACGCCTCAAATCCTGGCGCGAGCAGCAAAGTTCCCTGCTCGGACTTGAACCGGGTGTGGTCGCCCCCAACTGGTTGCTGGAAAGTGTTGCCGACGCGTATCCCCTTGCACCTGACGACCTGAACAGTGTGGCGGGGATGCGGGACTGGCAGAAGGGGTTGTACGGAAGGGATTTGCTGGCTGAGCTGGCAGCAGACTGTTAACGGGAGCAGAGCGTGGAACAACCTTATCTGAGTATCGTCATACCGGTCTATAACGAGGAGTCCAACCTTGCACCCTTGATGCAACGGCTTTATCCGGCCGTCCAGGGGACCGGCAAGTCTTTTGAGATCCTCTTCACCAACGACGGTTCGCGCGATCGCTCGCTGGAGATCCTGCGGAGTTTTGTGCAGGAATATCCCGGCGTCAAGGTGATTGAGTTCAATGGCAATTTTGGCCAGCACATGGCTATCCTGGCGGCATTCGAGATGTCACAGGGCGAGATCGTTATAACCCTTGATGCTGATCTGCAGAACCCACCCGAGGAAATCCCGCGCCTGGTGGCCGAGATCGAGAAGGGGCACGACGTGGTCGGCACAATCCGGCAGAAACGGCAGGATTCCCTGTTTCGGCGGTTGGCCTCGCGAATCGTCAACATCACCACCAATAAAATGACCGGCATGCGGATGAGCGATTACGGCTGCATGCTGCGCGCCTATCACCGTTATGTGGTGGACAACATCAACCGCTGCCGGGAAACGACCACCTTTATTCCCGCCTTGGCCCAGACCTTTGCCTCAAACCCGGCCGAGATCGAGGTAGCCCATTCTGAACGGGCCCAGGGCGAGAGCAAGTATTCCTTTTATAGTCTGATCCGTCTAAATTTCGACCTGATGACCGGTTTCTCGGTGGTGCCGTTGCAACTGTTCGCCCTGTTCGGCATTATCACAGCAATTCTGTCGCTGGCCTTTGCCCTGTTCCTGTTTGTCCGGCGTTTTATCGTCGGTGCCGAGGTGGAGGGGGTCTTTACCCTCTTTGCAATCCTGTTCTTCTTTATCGGCATCATTATCCTGGGGATCGGTATTGTGGGCGAGTATGTGGGCCGAATTTATCAAGAAGTCAGAAAACGGCCCAGATTTGTGGTCAGAAGGACCTATGGCTTTGAAGAACAATAAACTGATCGTCTGCGCCTACCACACGGTTGGCTACCGCTGCATCGCGGAACTTCTGCGCCAGGGGGCCGA
>Ga0154405_1089_pt2 | contig 10695 bp, 7 predicted proteins | sample RifGroB2_FD_115909 | JGI IMG/M metagenome (GOLD analysis project Ga0154405, IMG submission 115909) | Pelobacteraceae bacterium GWB2_53_15 | reverse complement strand
TGCGTTCCACCAGGGTATTCATGATGGAGGCGTAGGTGGAAGGGCGGCCGATACCGAATTCTTCCAGGGTCTTGACCAGGGTGGCTTCGGTGTAGCGTGGGGGCGGCTGGGTGAAGTGCTGTTCGGGGAGAATCTCATGCAGCTTCAGCGAGGCACCCTCTTTCATGGCGGGCAGCAGGCCCTCTTTTTCCTCATCCTGATCGTCCAGACCTTCGATATACAGTTTCATGAAACCTGGGAAACGAATGACGGTTCCTGCGGCCCGCAGTCCGCAGCGTTGCGCCCCGGAGAAGGGACCGCTGGCGATAGCACTCGCAAGATCGGCATTGATATCTACCGATGTCTGGTCCAGCAAAGCCTCTGCCATCTGGCAGGCCACGGTGCGTTTCCAGATCAGCTCGTAAAGTTTATGCAGATCAGGGGTGAGAAACTTTTTCATCTCCAGCGGGGTCTTGGAGATATAAGTCGGCCGGACGGCCTCATGGGCCTCCTGGGCATTTTTGGTTTTTGTCTTGAATACACGCGGTTTGGGCAGGGCGTATTCCGGGCCGTACATCACGGTAATAACATCGTGCGCCTCAGTAAGCGCCTGGGTGGAAAGATTGACACTGTCGGTACGCATGTAGGTAATCAGACCAACCGTGCCCTCTGCGCCGATATCGATGCCTTCATAGAGCTTTTGGGCGGTGGACATGGTCTTTTTGGCCGAGAAACCCAGTTTGCGGGATGCTTCCTGCTGCAGGGTAGATGTAGTAAACGGCGGGGAAGGATTGCGCTTTTTCTCGGTTTTGGTGATCTTGGCCACCCGGTAACTGCCCGATTGGAGAGCAGTCTTCAACCCGACGGCAATCTCTTCGCCTGGGATGTCGAACTTGCCGAGCCTCTTGCCACCCACATCCACCAATCCGGCCTTGAATTCCTGCCCGGGTGCAACGCCCAGACGGGCGGCGATGGTCCAGTATTCCTGTTCAATAAAAGCCTGAATTTCCTTTTCACGTTCACAGACCAAGCGTAGTGCCACTGACTGGACACGACCGGCCGACAGGCCATAGCGGATCTTCTTCCAGAGAAAGGGGGACAGGTTGAAACCCACCAGATAATCCAGAACCGAACGGGCCTGTTGGGCGTCCACCAATTCGCCGGCAATGTCGCGGGGATTCTGGACCGCATGGATGATGGCATCTTTGGTGATTTCATGAAAGACGACGCGCTGAATCTCGATACCGGGCTTCTTTTTATCCAACCCCAAGGCGGCCAGCAGATGCCAGGAGATGGCCTCCCCCTCGCGGTCGGGGTCAGTTGCCAGAAGCAGCCGGTCGGCATCTTTCAATGCTTTCTTGATGGCATCGATATGCTTCTTGCTCTCGGGCAGCACATGATACTTGGGCTCGAAGTCCTTTTCGATATCCACCGAACCCTGCTTGCTGGGCAGTGCGCGGACATGGCCGAAGGAGGCCAGCACCTTGTAATCCGGGCCCAGGAATTTCTCTATGGTTTTTGCCTTGGCAGGCGATTCGACGATAACTAGGTTCTGCGGCATATGAGGTAATATCCTTACACGTTTTTTTGTTATCCGGCTGTTGCGTAGTGCGTGCCGGGCAGTGGCGTAATCGCCCCCTTGAGTTCAAGGTGAAGTAACATAGAGGAAACCTCTCCGGCTGTCAATTCCGTTTGGTTGATGATGTCGTCGATATGCAGCGGCGAGCGGGCCAGCAGCTCATAGATGGCAGCCTCTTTCGGCGTCAGGGCAAAGTTGCGGGAAGGAGCTTCACCATTTTCGCCTGATGCTGTTGTACGGCTTCCCGGCAGCTCTTCAAGAATATCTTCTACGCAGTCCACCAACTTTGCCCCTTGCTTGATCAGTCGGTTGCTGCCCCGACTGGAGGCAAAGGAAATATTGCCGGGCACTGCAAATACGTCGCGCCCTTGCTCCAGGGCGTACTGGGCGGTAATCAGTGAACCGCTGTTCTCGGCCGCCTCTATCACCAGCACCCCTCTTGAAAGACCGCTGATAATGCGGTTGCGACGGGGGAAATTTTCCGCCAGCGGCAATGTACCCAGGGGGAACTCGGACACGAGGCAACCCTTTTCGACCATTTCATCGTAAAGCTTGCGGTTTTCAGGAGGATATACCTTATCGATGCCACACCCCAACACCCCTGTTGTCCGGCCCCCTGCCAGCAGGGCTCCCTTGTGAGCCGCTGTATCCACCCCACGCGCCATGCCCGACACCACGACCATGCCATGCCGGGCCAATCCCTCGGACAATCGCCCAGCTGCCAGAAGGCCGTATGAGGTTGCTTTGCGAGAACCGACAATAGCTATGGCCGGCTGGCTGGTTCGCAGCTCGCCCCGGATATAAAGAAAGGGGGGCGGGTCGGGAATCTCGAACAGGGATTTGGGGTAGTCGGCCGAGGTGAAGGTCATCAGCCTTGCCCCGCTGGTACGAAGTCGCTGACATTCCTGCTCGGCGAAGCGCTGCCATGCACCGCCTCTGATACCATCGACAACGGTTGGGCTCAAACCCTTGACAGTAGCCAGCTCATTCGGAGACGCCGACAGTGCTGCCTGCGGCGAGTCAAAACGCTCCAAAAGCCGCCGAAAGGTAACGTTGCCGACACCAGCCACTGACTTAAGGCCAATCCAGTAGAATTCTTCATCATTATCATTAAATAGAAACATAGGTGTCCAGTGCTTGCTGCTTCAACCTGACTTCAGAAAATTTTATTGATGAAAAAAAAGACCGGCCCGCCGGGCCGGTCCAGGATTGCTGTCAAGAACCGCTACTTTGTGTGGCTGATGAGCTTGTCGCCCTTATAGATGGCATCGATACTCTTGACAACCAGGGCCGTAGCCGTTTTTTTGCCGGTCTCCAGGATTACCAACGCACCCACCAGCTCCTGGGGAAGCTGATCTATGCGCCCCTGCACATAACGCTGGTCAAGGGTCACATCACGAACGATATACAGCAAATTGCCTGGCTCGCCCCCTCGGGAACTCCCCAAATCTATGTAGACGATATCCCCGGCGGCGATAATACTGGTACCACTGTAGCTTTCAATGACAAAACCCTTCAGCTCTCGCGCTGGCATCTTGAGCGCAACCTCACGGTGCTTGCCATTGCGGTATGGCATCAGGTATGAGCCGGGAGAAATTTCCTGGTACGATTTGGTGATGATGGCACGGGAGGCCTTCTGCTCGACATCCGTCAGTTGCAGAGTACCCAGCGGCACAACCTTGTTCCCCATGATCTCGTTGGTCAGAGGATGACTGACTGAAGCCTCCTTGCGATAGACTGAGAACTTTTCCCCCCCTTTGGCACCCTGGCTCGCACCAATATCGGTAAAGACAATATCATCGTCTCCGGCCACAATGCGATCATGATGGACACCAACCACAGACCCGGTCGGGACAACATCCGTCTCCATCAGGAAACCTTCGTTACCACGAACCGTAAAACTCTTTTCTTCGGCCACCTCCTGAGTTATCTCCGCGGCCTTACCGGCCAGTGCGGACTTCTGCCCACCAGCCGCCGCCTGCTCCTTGGGCACGAATTCCAGGCGATCGGGGAAAACCCGCACCTTCTGGCCAGGATAAATGAAATGCGGGTTGGTGATCTGGCTGTTCTTCGACCACATATCAGGCCAGTAGTGGGGATCTTTCAAGAACTGCTCCGACAACCCCCAAAGGGTATCACCCTTCTTGATGACATAGATGGTCGGCTCATCCTGCTCCGCTGCCATCAACAGAGCCGGAGTGACGAAGACCAACGCCAACAGCAGTGCGATCATTTTGATTTTCATAGGCACCTCAATGATTTCTGACCCTGAAACGTACTAGAATTTCAGAAAACAGCTTCAAACTTATTATTGCGAACAACATGCTTAATTCGCGGTTAACCGTTCGCGAGCCTTGCCAGCCGCCGGACTGCCGGGATATAGCTTGATCAGGCTTTCAAAGATGGCCATGGCCTTAGCTTTCTCTTTCATGGCTGACAGTACATACCCCAGCTTCAACAGAGCATCGGGCGCTTTACTGCTTTTGGGATATTCATCAACAACCTTCTGGAAAAACTCCTGTGCCTTGACGAGATCGGACTGAGTGTAATGACACTCTCCGATCCAGTAAATGGCATTGGCCACATAATCGCTCCGGGGATTGTTCCTTATGAATGCCCCGAAGGCCTCGACAGCAGCATTGAAGTTGTTGGCGCTGTAAAACCCGAAGGCCTTGAGATACTCAGCTGGAGGACCGCTATCCTTCCCCTTCGGGGCCGCATCCGGGTTAACCACCTCGATCTTGGGTGTTGCAGCCTGTTGGGCCAGCAATGTCACCTGGGCCTTGAGTTCCTCCTGAGCGCTCCGCAGTTCCTGATTTGCGGACTGAAGCTGTTTGAGCTGTACAGCAAAGGCCCTGGTCTGGTCATCTTGGGTCTGGCTCCGGGCAAACAGGTCGTTCATGCGCTGTTCACCCTTTTTATCGTTCTGCAGCAGGTGCTCAATTTTGGCCTCTGCTTCGGCCTGGCGCTTGAGCATGAGGTCATTGCCGGCGCAACCGGTCAGTGCAAGACACACTATGAAACAAAATGTCCACCTGATGCCAGATGGCATAATTCCTCCATTTAACGGATGTTTTTCATAATTAAAGCGATATTCGGGGGTTTGTCAAGCGAAAGCTGCCTTTCAGTGCGTTAGAAATATTTTTCAACGGTTTGCGGGCAGAAACCCGTTTCGTTATCTTACTTTATCAGGTTTCGGTTTTAATGGTTGGGATAATGTGTTAGCATTTCTCTCCATACCCGCCGCTACCTTCTTGACCGGAATATCCCGTGAAAATGCCTGAACTGCTGGCACCCGCCGGCAACATGGAAAAACTGAAAACCGCTGTCCATTATGGCGCCGACGCCGTCTATCTGGGCGGCACCTCCTTTGGTCTGCGCAACCTTGCGGACAACTTTACCGTACCGGAGATGGCCGCGGCCCTGGACTACTGCCATAGCCACAGGGTCAAGGCCTACCTGACCGTCAACAGCTACCCCCACAATGATGCGCTGGAACAGCTGGAGCATTTCCTCAGGGAGGTGGCAGAGCTTCCCTTTGATGCCTACATAGTAGCCGATCCCGGCGTCATCGACATGGCGCGCGAGATTTCACCCCAGCGGGAACTGCACCTCTCCACCCAGGCCAATACCATCAACTGGCGCACCGCCAGCTTCTGGCAAAAGCAGGGGATCCAGCGAGTCAATCTGGCCCGGGAGACAACCCTGGAGGCCATTGCCGAGACCGTTACCCGCACCGCTATGGAGGTAGAAGTTTTTGTACACGGCGCGCTATGCATCTCCTACTCGGGCCGCTGCCTGCTCTCCAGCGCCATGGCCGGCCGTGACGCCAACCAGGGGGAGTGCGCCCACCCCTGTCGTTGGAACTACCATCTGGTGGAAGAGAAACGCCCCGGCGAGTATTTTCCGGTACTGGAAGATGCAAGCGGCACCTTTATCTTCAATTCCCGCGACCTGTGCCTGCTGGAGCATCTGCCGGCCATTGTCTCCAGCGGCGCGGCCTCGCTCAAGATCGAAGGCCGCATGAAGGGCATCAACTATGTGGCCTCTGTGCTGCGTGTTTACCGCCAGGCCTTGGACGAGTATGCCGCCGACCCGGCCAATTACCACTGCCGGCCCGAATGGCTGGAGGAACTGGCCAAGCTCAGCCACCGCGGCTACACGACCGGATTCCTGTTCGGAGAGCCCCGTAACGTTGGACAGGAATATCACTCTGCCTATATCCGCAGCCATGAGTTCGTCGGCCGGGTGGAGGAAGTACGCAGCAATGGAGATGTAGTTATAGGAGTGCGCAACCGCATCCGGAACGGGGACGAAATCGAGTTCATCGGACCACACATGCGCTGCGACAGCTTGCACGTCGGCAAGCTTCAGGTACTGGACAAGGCAGGCAACACCAGCGACTGCGACTGCGCCAACCCCAATCAACTCATCCTGATGCAACCTCCCTTCGAAGTGGCACCTTTTGACCTGATCCGGCGTGAAAAGGCCGGTGCCCCATGAAGGATTTGAAGGCCTATGCCCGCAGCGACATGCATGGCTGGCTCAGGGATCTGCTGTCCCTGGCATTTATCCTGGGCATCCCGTTTCTCCAGTTTTTGGGGCGATTGCCGCTGATCGACCCGGACGAGGGCCGCTACGCCGAAATCCCCCGCGAGATGCTGGAACGAGGCGACCTGATTACCCCCACCCTCAACTACGTCAAATACTTCGAGAAGCCGCCACTGCTTTACTGGCTGAATGCCGCTTCGATCTGGATATTCGGGCAAAACGAGTTTGCCGCCCGCCTGCCGTCCGCCCTGTGCGGCCTGGCCACCGTGCTGGCAACCTACCTGATCGCCCGAAAACTGTACGACCGAAGGACAGCATTGATTTCCGCCATCATCCTGGGCACATCGGCCGGCTTCGTGCTCCAGTCCCGCATCATCCTGACCGACATGCTGCTGACCTTCTGCCTGACGGCAGCGTTGGGGGCCTTCATCGTTGCCGCGCAACATGAAAGGCGGCGCGGCGGTGCACTCCCCTGGTATCTGTTCTACCTGTTCTGCGCCCTGGCAGTGCTGGCCAAGGGGCTGATCGGGATTGTCTTTCCGGGCGGGATCATCTTCATCTACCTGCTGTTGACCGGAAAGTGGCGGATTGTCAAACGTATGCGCCTTGTGACCGGCCTGCTGCTGTTCCTGACCGTAGTCGCCCCCTGGTTTGTGGCGGTTTCCCTCAGGAACCCGGAATTCGCCCGTTTCTTTTTTATCCATGAACATTTCGAGCGTTTCACCAGCACGGTGCATGGCCGCTACCAACCGGTCTGGTTCTTCCTGCCGGTACTGCTGGGCACCATGCTGCCCTGGTCGTTCTTCATCCCTGGCGCGCTGGTCCGGGCTTGGCGTAATCGGCGGCACGAGGAATTCCAGGTCGGACTCTATCTCTTAATCTGGATCGCGGTCATCTTTCTGTTCTTCTCAAAATCCAGCTCCAAGCTGGTTCCATACATACTGCCGATCTTCCCGCCTCTGGCCATGCTGATCGCCCAGCGAATCAACAGCCTGATGGAAGGGCGCGGCAGGGAGCTGAAATTGGCAGCCATCATGCTGGGTACAACCCTGACCATTCTGGGTGTGGCCGGCCTGGGGTACGCCCGCCTGGCAGAAGCAGCCGCTCTGCTGACAGGCATCATGCCTCAGCTGGCAGACCAGTTACGCCAGTTTGTATCCCACGCTCCGCAACTTTCCACAACTGCCTGCATCTCGATCGGCCTGCTGTTTCTGCTGCAAGGGGTGGGCATACTGGCCGCAACCAACCGCAATCCAGCCAGGATGCTGACTGTTATCTGCATCTGCTCCTTTCTGCTTGAGATCCTTATCCCGCGCCTGATCATGGGTTCAATCGCCCAGGCGGAATCTCCCCGCGACCTGACGCTGAAAGCCCGATCCCTGGTCAGGCCGGACACCCGCATCGTCACCTTTGGCCCGATGCAGGCGGTTAACTGGTATAGCGGCAGGCGAGTGATGGTCACCGGTAAACTCGATGAGCTGGAGTTCGGCAGCAAACAGGGTGATCAGTCGGCCTGGTTTCCCGATCAACAGGCCCTGCTGAAACTCTGGAACAGTGATAATCATGTCCTGGTCTTCCTCAGGAAAAGCGAATTAAACGACCTGCTGCCAGGTCTGAGCACCGCACCCGTTGTGCAGGGAGAATCCGGGCGGAACCTGCTGATCAGCAACCGGTAACGCTTTACAGGACAATAACCAGTTATTATTCGGAGGGAGTATGCCGGTAAACAGTAACAAGCCCCGCCAATGGAAAGCCGACATCGCCCGATCAGTGGATATGTACAACAGCTGGTTCATGCGGTTCGCACCCGTCGCCTTCCGCGAGACGCGCGTCAAGACAACCAGAGATGTTGAGGCCGCTCTTATCTCGACCAGTTACCTGACTGATATAACCCCGACCATCTTCCGCAACAGCCCGGATATTCTCCCGACGCTCCGTATGTCCACGTGTCCTCCGCTCGCCGTTGACCGGCTGATCGGCTTAGCCGGTATATCGCCCAGTATGGTAAAACGCATGGAAAATGAGAAGAAGCTCCCCGTGCGAATGACTGGCGCAGACATTGACCGGGAACTCGTCAAAATAGGTGCGATAATTGAAAAAATGGCCGACCCGGATATCTTCGTCTGGCGTGGGACCAAAAAAATACCTTCTGATGCTGAGATACACAGAGCCGCCACCATTGTTGCAGACCGACTCTGCGGCGCAGTCGCCAACCCGATCATCCGCAATGCTCAAGAAAAACGCCAGCTGGCCGCAGTTAAGGCTTGGCTTGAGGCCCACGGCTACTCACAGATTCCAGCCGGAAACGGAATCCGCTTTGATGCGATGCAGCCGGGCACATTCAGTTTCCGCATGAACGTGCCGGTAAAACTCGAAAACGGGGTGCAAAGCGTGAATATCCCAGTTGACGCCGTCATCATGCCGAAAGGCGCAAAGGCCAAGCAACTTCCGATTCTATTTGAAGCCAAATCAGCCGGCGACTTCACCAATACGAACAAGCGCCGCAAGGAGGAAGCGGTGAAAATGAACCAACTTCGCAAGGCCTATGGCAAAAAAGTACAATTCAACCTGTTCCTGTGCGGCTACTTTGACAGCGGTTATCTCGGATATGAGGCCGCAGAAGGTATTGACTGGGTGTGGGAACACCGCATCGACGATCTGGCGCTTTTCGGTATCTAGCACATGACCCAAACACTGGACATAGTTGAAAAAGAGCGGCTAGCCCTTCAGATCGAACTTGACAGCCGCAAGATGCAGGTTGAGCGGAATCGTCTCGGCCAGTTTGCAACACCGACAGCCCTTGCCCGCGACATTTTGGGCTACGCTGCCACGCTCCTTGCCCCTGAAGAGCAGGTTCATTTTCTCGACCCGGCTATCGGCACCGGAGCATTCTATTCAGCGCTCCTCAACACGTTCCCACAACAGCGGATCGCAAAAGCCCTTGGTTTTGAGATAGATCCTCACTACGGACAACCAGCTTCCCTCATCTGGCAAGACTTCGACCTTACCCTTAAACTCGCCGATTTCACCTATGAGGAGCCGTCTCCCCGTTTCAATCTCGTCATCTGTAATCCACCTTATGTTCGCCATCACCACATTCAGGCCAGTGATAAAGAGCGCTTGTTACACCGCAGCTTCAAGGCGAGCAATATGAAGCTGAGCGGCTTGACGGGACTTTACTGCCATTTCCTGGCACTTTCCCATGCGTGGATGGCGGAAGGCGGTATTGCGGGGTGGCTGATTCCAAGCGAATTCATGGACGTGAACTACGGTCAGGTTGTGAAACAGTACCTTCTTAGCCGTGTCACTCTCCTGCATATCCATCGCTTTGACCCCAACGACGTACAGTTTGCCGACGCCCTGGTGTCATCCAGCATAGTCTGGTTCCGCAACGCGCCGCCTCCCCCCGATCATGACGTGATGTTCAGCTTCGGCGGCACACTTGCCGCCCCTAAAATTACGCGCATGGTTCCAGTTAAGGCTCTTGCCCACGAGGCTAAGTGGACGCGTTTCCCCGCATCTGAAATTCGGAGCCGCAAGACAGGTCCGAGTATTGCTGACTTCTTCCAGATAAAGCGCGGCATTGCAACCGGCGACAACGGTTTTTTCATCCTCGGCGAAGAAACTATCTCCAAGCGTGGCCTGCCGTTGGAGCTTTTTCGACCCATTTTGCCGAGCCCACGCTATCTGCCTGAAGATGAGGTTACCGCCGACAAGGATGGAATTCCGCTGGTCGAGCGCCGCCTGTTTCTTCTTGATACTCGTTTGAGTGAAGAGGAAATTGGGAGCCGTTTCCCCGCCTTGGCGACATATCTAGAGGAGGGGAAAGCCAAAGGAGTCCATGAAGGCTATATCTGTGACCATCGTTCCCCCTGGTATGTGCAGGAAAACCGTCCGCCTGCTCCAATCGTTTGCACCTACCTCGGGCGCGGTGAAACAAAAAGTGGCCGTCCTTTCCGGTTCATACTGAACAATTCACGGGCAACAATCGCCAACGTCTATCTGGCCATGTATCCGACCCTGATGCTGCAACGCTACTTAGCGCGAGATCCGGGCCTGACCCGGCTGGTCTGGCAGGTGCTAAACGCCATTACGCCGGAGCAGCTTCTCGATGAGGGGCGGGTGTATGGAGGCGGACTGCACAAGCTTGAACCAAAAGAGCTTGCCAACGTGGATGCTTCTGCAATTGCGGAGCTTCTGCCGAGGTTTGAGCGGGGAGTGGAGTTGACGCAGCTGGATATGTTTGGGGTGGGGGAGTTGGCGGCGTGATGGGAATGTTTTGACGTAAGAACTTGAGTCCAAGAGGAAGCACACATTATGTCCTCGTCAGGTGCAAAAGCCGCCCTTGAAGGTTATCGCAAACAAGCCCTCTATACGCTTGCCTGTATCCTGCATCCGGATGGTCATGACTTGATTTTTCAACCTGAAGGCACTGAATCGCTGCGAAACAACAAACAAGGACAGTCGCAGGGTTGTCCCTTTCTTGTCTTAAAGTTACATGCTAATCTATCGAACAATATTTCAAGGAGCACCCTACACCATGCGCGACACATTTCTCCCTTTTTCCACCCCGACCATCGAGGATG
>Ga0154405_1063_pt1 | contig 11666 bp, 13 predicted proteins | sample RifGroB2_FD_115909 | JGI IMG/M metagenome (GOLD analysis project Ga0154405, IMG submission 115909) | Pelobacteraceae bacterium GWB2_53_15 | reverse complement strand
TACGGCGGTATCAACGAGGACCTGCTGGTGGTAGGCGCCCTGCTGCATGACGTGGGCAAGATTCATGAAATGAGTTTTGAACGCGCCTTCGACTACACCGATGCCGGCAAGCTTTTGGGGCACATCACCATCGGCGTCGAACTGGTGGAGGATCGAATCCGCATGGTGGAAGGCTTTCCGCGGGAGCTGGCCATACTGCTGAAACACATGCTGCTCTCCCATCACGGCCAGTACGAATACGGCTCGCCCAAACGCCCCAAAACCATTGAGGCGACCATCCTGAACTACCTGGACGACATGGACTCCAAGATCAACGGCATCCGCGCCCATATTGCCAAGGAGAGCGCCAGCAGCTCGCGCTGGACCGCCCATCATCGCCTCTATGACCGCTATTTTTTCAAGTGTAACGGCATGGACGAGGAGCAGGAAGTGGAGTGCGTGCAGGATGAAAGTTGTGAACCGCTGCCTGCAGAGAAGTCGCTAGGAGTGACAGCCGCAAAGCAGGAACGTAAGGATTTCGGTAATCAGCCCTTTAAAAAGCTGGAGAATCTGGATTTGTTCTAACAGGGGTAAGTACATTGAAATCGAACAGGCCGGGATCGAGAGATTCCGGCCTGTTTTGTTTGGTCCATATCTGCTATTCACCCAATAGGTGAATTTGTTGTTGTAATAACTGTAATTCCAGTTACAATGGGTTGTAATTATGCGCTTTAATTTCAAGACAAAAAAGCTGGAAGAGCTTTACACCTCTGAAAAGGGCTCCCATAAGTATGAGCCCGAGGTGATTGATTCATTCTTCGATGCCATGGCCGTCATTGCCGCTGCCAGAGATGAGCGTGATCTGTACGCACAAAAAGGCTTTCATTTCGAGAAGCTTTCCGGAAAACGGAAGCATGAACACTCATTACGCCTCAACAGACAATTTCGCCTTATTGTAATGCTGGAAAAGGACAGAGATGGAAAGTATGTGCTGGTAATCACAATCGAAGATTACCATTGAGAAAGGAAATGACGATGGAAAAAACATTTCAGCCTGCCCGTGCGATTGCACCAGGACGGATTCTGACGCGTGAGCTGGATGCACGAGGCTGGACCCAGAAAGATCTGGCCGGGATCATGGGGCGCCCTCCCCAGGCCATTAACGAGATTGTCAAGGGAAGCAAACAGATTACCCCTGAAACGGCCCTGGAGCTGGCCGAGGCCTTAGGCACGTCGGCGGAATTCTGGACCAACCTGGAGGCCGGCTACCGGCTGGCGATGGCCCGCACAGCCAAGGACAGCAAGCAGATCGCCCGCAAGAGCCGTCTCTATAATCTGGCCCCGGTGACGGAATTGCTTAAACGCGGCTGGATACGGGCGGGAGATTCGTTTGATGAATTGGAACAGGCTGTGTATGCCTTCATGGGGATCACTTCGGCCGACGAGATGGACAAACTGGCGGTCAGCTTCCGTCATGCCGTGCAGCGCGGCCCCGAACTGAGCGCCCGGATCGCCTGGGTCCGCCGTGTCGAGCAGGTGGCGGCAGGCAGGACGACGACCAAATTCGACCATGCACGCCTTGAGAAAGCACTACCCGCAATCCTGGCCTGTAGTGCGCACGAGCAGGATGTGGCTTGTGTGCCCGGACTGCTGGCCGCTGCCGGGGTGCACTTCGTCATCGTGGGGCACCTGGACAAGACCTATCTGGACGGTGCCAAGCTGATGTGCGGGAAAAACCCGGTCATTGCCCTTACCCTGCGCTATGACCGTCTTGACTCCTTCTGGTTTACTTTGCTTCACGAACTGGCCCACATTGTTCTGAAGCACAAGGGGAGCTATCTGGACGACCTGTATGGCGGCGATCATGTGGACGGCGAGGAGAAAGACGCCAACCGGCTGGCGGGGGAATGGTTGCTCGATGACCGGGCGTTCAAGGCCTTTGTCCGGGAGACAAAACCGTATTTTTCAAAATCCACCATTACCAGTTTTGCCGAAAGCCAGGGCCGCCATCCTGGCATTGTGCTCGGTCGGCTGCATCATGAGAAGCTGGTGGATTACAAAAACCTGCGTGGGATGCTGGCGAAGGTGAGTCCGTATCTGGGGGAGTGGGTGGATAGTTGAGGTAGTTTTTGTTATGTCTTGACGTGGCACGATCAAACCATTGGCTGACGAGTTAAAATGATGGCGTGCTAGCGTAGTGTGGTGTACAGATTGAATTTGTGGCAGCCAATTTTCTTGTCGGAGAGTCATTGTGAGTACTGCTACCATCTTGCAAATACGAACAGTTGTATGCCTTGTCACCGGGATGCTGTTCCTTCCACCGCTTGCCGCACAGGCCGATTTTTTCAAGTACAAGGACAGCAGCGGCTCGGTTGTCATTACCAACAGGCTTGAAGATGTACCGAAAAAATACCGCAATCGTGTCAAGGTTGTGTGGGATTCGGAGCTGGAGGCAAAGGATCCGCTGGCCAGGCGCAAGGCCGCAGCTAAGGCGCAGGCGGAACAACAAGAACGGCAGCAGGCCTCTCGACAGACACAAGCGGGTACCCCGGAGAAGAAACGGTCTAGCAAGGAAAAGACGTTGGTCATTACTCTGGACGAAAACACCGGCCAGGTCATTCGTTCTTTTGAGTAAACGCTGAGCGTACGCCGGACATCCCTGGCTACGGATTCACCAAACCCCGCAGAATCCCCAGATTAACCGCATCCATCTCATCATTATCCCCCTTGGGGGTTTCCAGAATCTTGGGCACCCTGCTAAAACGAGCGTCGTTCATGATAAAACGAAACGGATTGAGGCCCAGCGCCCCCTGCCCGATATGTTCGTGCCGGTCAACGCGGGAGCCGAGCCCTTTTTTGGAATCGTTGAAGTGGAAACACTCCAATCGGCCCAGGCCGATGATCCGGTCAAAGCTCTCCATGGTGGTCTGGTAACCTTTCTCGCTGGCGGTGTCGTAGCCGGCCGCAAAGGTGTGGCAGGTGTCGAAGCAGACCGCGAACTTCTCCGGGTACCTGGATCCGGCGATAATGGCCTGCAACTCCTCGAAGGTGCGCCCCAGGTTGGTTCCCTGCCCGGCGGTCGTCTCCAGCATGACCTTGCCCTCGAATTGCGGTACTTCGCCGAACAGTTGATCAAATGCTTCGGTTACCCGTGCCAGGCCGACCTGAGGTGCTTCAGCCAGGTGCGAGCCGGGGTGCATGACAACCTTGGCGATGCCGAGCCGGGCACAGCTTTCCAGCTCATCGCGGAAGGCCGCCAGGCTCTTGTCGCGTGTTTCGCCAGGCGGTGCGGCCAGGTTGATCAGGTAGATATCGTGGGAGATGATCTCTTGTAATCCGGAGGCGGAGAACTTTTCTTTGAACAGTGCGGTATCGGCCTCGCTGACCGGCTTGCCCCGCCACTGGTTGGCATTGCGGGTGAAGAGCTGCAGCACGCCGCAGCCTGCGGCTACTGCCCGGTCAATGGCCAGATGCAACCCTCCGGCAATGGACATGTGAGCGCCCAGGTAGTCCTTCATCGCGCCTCCTCCAGCAACTCGATGTAATCTCCGAAAAAGTGCACATCCACCTCTTCCCCGGCAGCCAGAGGGCCCTGGCCGGGTGGGATCACGGCGATGGCCGCCGCATTGACCATGGTTTTGAGCAGACCGGATTGCTGCTTGCCGGAGGTCGCTGCGTAAAAAAGCTCCCCCTCGCGCTCCAGCCGAATGCGCAGAAAAGTCGTGCGGTCGCTCTCCTTGTTCCTGACATCATCCCGCAGGATCGCCCGGAAATATGGCCGGATGACCTGGCGCTGCCCCATCATGCGCAACAGGGCCGGCCGGACGAATTCCTCGAAGGTGATCAAGCTGGAGACCGGATTGCCGGGGAGCGAGAAGACCGGTTTGTTGTCCTTCAATCCAAAAGCAAGCGGCTTGCCCGGCTTGATGGCGGCCTTCCAGAAGATCTGTTTCACACCCAGCTCCTCCAGCACGATGCGCACCAGATCACGATCTCCGGCGGAGACGCCGGCGGAAGTCACCAGCACATCGGCCTTTAGTCCTTCCCGCAGCTTGTCCAGGTGGCTTTCATGGTTGTCGCGGGCAATGCCGATAATGCGCGGAATGGCGCCTGCCTCCTGGACGGCGGCGGCCAAGGCGAGGGTGTTGCTGTTGACGATTTCGCCGGCCCCCGGGGTCCTGCCAACCTCGATCAGTTCATCCCCGGTGGAAAGGATCGCCACAATCGGCCGGCGGTATACTGGTACCAACACACGTCCAAAAGATGCCAGCATGCTGACCTCGGGCGGGCGGACGATAGTTCCGGCCGCAGTTATGCACTCGCCGGCCAGCACGTCTTCGCCGCGGAAACGGATATGCTGGCGCGGCTTGACCAGTTCATTGATGGTCACATGTGTTTCCGTGCCCATTTCGGTTTCTTCGACCGGAACCACAGCATCCGCACCGCTGGGGAGCGGCGCGCCGGTCATGATCTTAACCGCGCAACCAGGTGCGAGCACGACTCCGTCTGCCAGCGCACCGGCCGGGATGTAGTCGGTTACTTCAAGCCGGCATGGAATCTTGCCGCAGTCGCTGCTGCGGACCGCATAGCCGTCCATGGCGGAATTGTCCCACAACGGCATGTCCCACGGCGCAGCGATGTCCTCCGCCAGCACCCGGCCGCCAGCCTCTGCCAGGCTGATCTGTTCGCTGCCTGTGGTGGAAATGTTCTCAAGGATGAGTTGTCTGGCCTGTTCAAATGAAAGCATGGCTACTCCTGTGCAGGTGTTTCGATACTTGATGCAATACTTGTTGCCTCTGGGAAATGTATCCGTATAATGGGCAGATTCTGTGAAGGTCTTGCCGCCATTATAGCAGGCCTTCCGCCGAAGTAAACGCTCTTGAACATAAGGTGGCGTATGACCCTCAGCAATGAAACCAAAGTCGGCCTGTTCTTCGTGCTCAGCATTGTACTGTTCGGACTGATGCTGGAGATCGGCAATCGTTGGAAGATCTTTGATCGCGGGATTCCCTATACTACATTTCTTTCCTCCTCCACCGGCCTCAAGCAGGGTGACGCCGTCAAGTTGGCCGGGGTGGAAGTGGGGACAATCTCCAGGATTTCCATTGCGGACAGTCATGTGCGAGTGGATTTCGAGGTCAAGCCGGGCACCCATATCAAGGCGGATAGCGTGGCCGGCATCCGCATGGCGAGTATGCTGGGCGGGCAGTTCCTCGGGCTCTCCTTCGGCTCTTCTGCCAGCCCGGATCTCCCGGCCGGCAGTACGGTAAAAAGCACTGAATCAGCGGGTGTCGATGCCATCATGGATAGTGTGGGTGGCCTGACCAAAGATGCAAAACAGTTAATCCTCGACCTGAATCGCAACCAGAACGAGGTCATGACCAAGATATCCTCCATGCTGGACGAAAACCGGGCTGCCGTAAGGGAGTCGCTGACCGGCCTGGCCAGCATCACCGCCAAGATTGATCGCGGTGACGGATCGTTGGCGATGCTTTTGAACGACAAAGCCCTTTACAATAATGCCAACGCCCTGACCGGGAGCCTGCGCGAGGTGAGTGCCAGGCTGGAGAGGGGCGAGGGAACCATGGGCAAGCTCTTGAAGGAGGACGAGCTGTACACCCAGAGTATTGCCGCAGTCAAGGGCATGAATGAAAGCATGAAGAACTTCACCGAGATTGCCCAGCGCATCAACAAAGGCGAGGGGACGGCCGGCAAGCTGGTCAATGATCCTGCCCTGTACGATGAGTTGAAGGAAACAATGAGCAACCTCAAGGAGATCACCCGCAAGATCAACGAGGGTCAGGGAACGGTAGGCAAGTTGGTCAACGACGACAAGCTGTACCGCGACGCGCTCTCAACCCTCAAGAAGACCGAAAAGGCCATGGAAGGGCTGCAGGATACCGGCCCCATATCGGTCATCGGCAGTGTGATCGGCACCCTGTTCTGATGAAGGCATCTACGAAAGTTCAAAGCCAACCCCTCCAAACCTCCCCTTGTCAGGGGAGGCTTCAATCCTTAAAATCAGCAGTAAGCTCCCTCCATGATAAGGGAGGGCGGGGGGTGGGTTTGCTTTCTGTCTTCCCGCTCTTCGACAGTCATTTTCACATCATCGACCGCCGCTTTCCGCTGACCCCCAACAACGGTTACCTGCCGGAGGATCTGACCTGCAGTGATTACCTGTCGCAGGTCTCCGGCTATGACCTGCGGGGCGGAGCCATTGTTTCCGGTTCGTTCCAGGTTTTTGACCAAAGCTACCTGTTGGATGCCTTGGAAACGCTTGGTCCCGGATTTGTCGGGGTCACCCAGTTGCCGGCTACGGTCACCGATGACGAGGTCCTGGCGCTGGACTTGGCCGGGGTGCGGGCGGTGCGCTTCAACCTCAAGCGGGGCGGTTCGGAGGATGTGCGTCACCTGGATGCCATGGCGCACAGGGTGCACGAACTGGTGGGCTGGCATGTTGAGCTGTATGTGGATTCGCGGGAACTGGATAGTCTATTTGTTACGCTGGCGGCCCTGCCGGCGGTCAGCATCGATCACCTGGGACTGGCCAAAGAAGGCTTTGGAACGTTGCTGAAGCTGGCCGAGCGGGGCGTCAGGGTCAAGGCCACCGGTTTCGGCCGGGTGGATTTCGATGTGCCGACCGCACTCAAACAACTCCATGTCGCCAATCCACAAGCCTTGATGTTCGGTACCGACCTCCCTTCCACGCGTGCCCCGCGTCCCTATGCGGACAACGATTTTCTGCTGGTAGCGGATGTGCTGGGGGACGAAGCGGCCCGGGCGGTGTTTTATGATAATGCCGCGGAGTTTTATCGGGTCTCGCAAACCTGCTGTCAATAAAAAGTATCATGATGATACTTTTTATTGACAGCAGGCGTAAAATATTCCACACTTTGGATGCTTGAACATGGAGAAGCGGAAACCACATCACGGGCTGGATGCCCTGAAAATGCTTCTGTTGCATGAATCTACCCGTATCGTTACCCGTTCCGGACGACAGGGCGCGGCTGCATGAAGAGGTTGTCTGATATGTACAAACAAGGCGATGCATGTCCGCTCTGCGGTGGTGGCCAGCTTTGCGAAAAGTTTCTGGAAGAGTGTTTCAGCTACAAAGGTCATTCTCTTACAGTGCCTGATTACCGAGTTCTGGAGTGTCCAGCCTGTGGCGAAGCGCTTGTTGATAAGGATTCAGCCCGGCGAGCGGAGAAGTTGCTCCGGGATTTCGGACGCCAGGTTGATGGATTGCTTACGTCGGCTGAGATAAAGAGAATCCGCCGCAGACTGCACCTGACCCAGGAGCAGATGGCGGCAGTGCTTGGTGGTGGTCTGAAAAGTTTTGCCCGCTATGAAAACGGTCAGGTTGTCCAAAGCCGGGCCATGGATAACCTGCTGCGCATTCTGGACCGTTTTCCCGAAAGCCTGGATGCGTTGCCGGGTGTTCCGCGCACACAGGCGAAAAGAAAAAAAGTTGATGCGGGCATGGTGTGTGAGGATGGTGTGGGGTACAAGGGGAAAGGGTAGTTCTACTTTGTCACATAGGGACTGACCGATGGTAGCAGGGAAATTCATTCCCCTGATCGGTAGCCCCCAATTTTCAACTGTCGCGTACGTGACAGAATGAATATTTCTGATTCGACTGACTCTTTGAGCGAACTACAGGAATGGTTCAGAGAATTAGCTTCGGCAGAATAAAGAAACCATAAAATGTAAGCGCAATAAGACATTTTGGAATAAATAGGGGCATCCTCTTCCCATATTTTCTGCACTCTATCAGTGTTTTATCTAACATTTTAGTGTGATATATATGAACATCAGGAGACTGCAATGGGCGAACAGGACAGGGCACTCATCGAAGAATTCAAGCGGCGCTTGCCAACAGATATAGTTCAACATATCAGGCACATGATCATGTATGGCTCACGAGCACGAGGCGATGCTGATCAGGATTCAGACCTCGATCTGGTGGCCCTGGTAGATGAAAACAGCGCGGCACTGGAACAGAGGCTTGACGAGATAGCTTACAACCTGATGTGGGATCACGATTTCAAGCCGATTATCTCGCTTAAGGTGTTTAGCGAGGAACGTTTTCGTAGTGCAGCGGCAAAGGGTTATTCCTATTACCGGAATATCGAGCGTGAAGGGATTACGGTATGACCGGCGATATCAAGCGCTACCTGGATAAGGCGGATCATGCCTTAATTGTGGCAAAATCAGAGAAATCGCTGACTACGACATTGATGAGGAAATAGTTGAGCCGGTTGCCTCGAAGAAGGGCGAGCTTTCATAGCTGCAATCAAACTGTTTCTTGGCCTTGTATAAAGAATTGCGCTAAACCGATTGTTGGCTCTTCAAGTCGAAGAAACCACAAAGAAAGAGGATTACCCCATGAACCCAAACTGGAAAATCGACACCATTGCCGTACAGGGGGGCTATGAACCGAAGTCCGGCGAGCCGCGCATCCTGCCCATTATCCAGAGCACCACCTTCAAGTACGACAGCGCCGAGCATGTCACCAAGTTGTTCGATCTGGAGGCAGCCGGTTTCTTTTATACCCGCCTGGCCAATCCGACCACCGACGGCTTTGAAACGAAGATCGCCCAGATGGAGGGTGGCGTGGGTGCCATGGCAACCTCCTCCGGCCAGGCCGCCAACACCCTGGCGATCATGAACATCTGCCAGGCCGGCCAGCATATAGTAACGGCCAGCACCCTCTACGGCGGCACCTATAATCTGTTCGCCGTGACCCTGCCCAAGATGGGCATCGAGGTGACCTTTGTAGATCCCGAGGCGTCGGCTGAGGAAATCAAGAAGGCCTTTCGCCCCACCACGCGCTGCCTGTTTGCCGAGACCATCGGCAACCCTGGTCTGAATGTCCTCGATTTCGAGAAATTCGCCGCCATTGCCAACGAGATGCAGGCACCGCTGATCATCGACAACACCTTCGGCACCCCTTACCTGTGTCGCCCATTCGAGCATGGCGCCCACATCGTCATGCATTCGGCCACCAAGTATATCGACGGCCACGCCACCAGCGTGGGTGGTGTGATCGTGGACGGCGGCACCTTTGACTGGGGCTGCGGCCGCTTTCCGGAGCTGGTCGAGCCGGATATCAGCTACCATGGTCTGGAATACTTTAAAACATTTGGCCCGCAGGCCTACATAGTCAAGGCCCGCGTCCAGCTGATGCGCGACCTGGGCACTACTCCTGCACCGCTCAACTCGTTTCTGTTCAACCTGGGACTGGAGACCCTGCATCTGCGCATGCAACGCCACAGCGACAATGCCCTGGCCGTGGCAAAATTCCTGGAGACCCACCCTCTGGTCAGCTGGACCTGTTATCCCGGCCTGGCCAGCCATCCAACCCACCACCTGGCGCTGAAGTATCTACCCAAGGGGTGCAGCGGCGTACTGACCTTTGGCATCAAGGGGGGCGCCGAGGCGGGCCGCAAGTTCATGGAGGCCACAAAGCTGGTGGCGCTGGTGGTCCATGTGGGCGACGCCCGCAGCTGCGTGCTGCACCCGGCCAGCACCACCCACCGCCAGTTGTCGCCAGAACAGCAGAAATCCAGCGGAGTAAAGCCGGACCTGATCCGTTTGTCGATCGGCATCGAGGATGCCGGCGATATCATTGCCGATATCGATCAGGCACTGTACGCAAGCCAGAAGTAAATTTTGGTCAGACCTTGTCCTAAACTGTCCCCTCTCCCTGAGGGAGAGGGCTAGGGTGAGGGGGAAAGTGGATGCAGATTGGACTGCTGCCTCCTCATCCGGCCTCTGGCCACCTTCTCCCTCAGGGAGAAGGAATCTTCACCTCAAAAGGCTCGTTTCATGGATATCCTCATCGGCACCTTCACCATGCGCCCTTACGTGTTTGCCTTCTTTGCGGCGTTCCTGCTGGCCTGTGTACCGCACGTGGGTTGGCGGCGGACGCTGAGCTTTACGGTTGTCGGCTACCTGATTGCCTTTGCCTCGGAGTGGCTCTCGATCAACACCGGCTTTCCCTATGGCTGGTATTACTACATCGAAACCACCAGGAATCAGGAGCTGTGGGTGGCGGGGGTGCCCTTCTTTGATTCTCTGTCCTACGTGTTCCTGTCGTATTGCAGCTACACCACCGCCCTGTTCATCCTTTCGCCGCTCAAGTCCTGGCGCTGGAATTTCGCCACGCTGGAGACGCGCCGCATCCGGAGCTCCTGTTCGGCCCTGATCCTGGGCGCCTTCCTGCAGACCTTTCTGGATATTGTCATCGACCCGGTGGCGCTGCAGGGTCGGCGCTGGTTCCTGGGGCAGATCTACGGTTACCGCGAAACCGGTCTTCATTTTGGCGTGCCGCTCTCCAATTACGGGGGCTGGCTACTGACGAGCCTGCTTCTGGTGGGCGCCTTCCAGTTGATCGATGCCCGGCGCCTCGCTGAAGCTCCCAAAGGGGTGTTCAATCTCCCCTTCCGTTCCCTGTTGGGGCCGGTGCTGTATCTGTCGGTGCTGCTGTTCAATTGGGGCGTGACGCTCTGGATCGGCGAGCAGTTCATGGCATTGACCGGCATACTGATGTACACCCTGCCGATTATGATGGCGACAATACTGGCGCTAAGGCGGGTGAACCGTTATTCAAGGGAAGAGCTGGGCGAGCATGTGCAGGATTATCCCTGGTCGCCGGTGGCGAACAGCGGCAGGAAGGTCTGAAGGGGATTGTAACTTCTAACCCCCCTCAATCCCCCCTTGTCAGGGGGGAGGCCAGGCTCCTCCCATGATAAGGGGAGGCGGGGGAGGGGTTAACAGCTTTCTCACAATTGCTGAAACAGCTGTTTAGTGGCAAGGGTCAGGCTCCTGGCAGCAACCCGGCTGTTCCGGGCCAGGCGAATCAGCTGGGGAATAATTATGGGCCGCCGCAGAATTGTGGCAAGCACCTTGATCGGCCGGACGCGCAGCTGCTCATCGCAGAAGTCTTGTATGGAAAAGCCCAGTTCCTCATTCCAGGGGTCGCTGATGGCGCGTATGCCCATAAACGGGATCTTGTGTTCAGCCGCCACCCGTGCCACGGCTGCGCTTTCCATCTCAACCACCGGGCGGTTGGCGCCGCTTGGCAACAGTCCCAGCAGGTCGTTTTTGTTGAGTATGCCATCGCTGGTTATGAAGCAGCCACGAACCGGTAATGATATATTTCCAGGGGCATACATTTCCGTTGCGACCCGTTCAAAGTCGCTCCCCGTCCAATGCAGCACCTGCTCTGCCACAACCACGTCTCCTACATTGAGTCCCGGCAGCACGCCTCCCCCGAACCCGGCCGAGATTATCAGATCCGGCGATTGAACCGCCAGCTCAGTGGCAGCCCAACCGGCATTGAGCATTCCCATGCCTGCTTCGACCAGGGTGATGTCGTGTCCCGCGATTCGGCAACTAAAGACGCTGCGTTGGCCATGCTGCGACTTTTGCAGGCCTTCTGCGTTCTTCAGAATGGCGCGGGCCTCCTCCGGCATGGCGGTAATGATCCCGATCTTCATGATATGCTCCACGGCAATTTAAATGTTAAAATTCGCGCTAATTTACTATGCTTTGCGCTTTCCGTCCACGCACAATTATGAAAAGCTGGACAAATCACTCCGCATATACTATATTTTCCATTCGATTTTGTGGAGAGATGTCCGAGCGGTTGAAGGAGCACGCCTGGAAAGCGTGTGTACGTTAAT
>Ga0154405_1139_pt1 | contig 12788 bp, 11 predicted proteins | sample RifGroB2_FD_115909 | JGI IMG/M metagenome (GOLD analysis project Ga0154405, IMG submission 115909) | Pelobacteraceae bacterium GWB2_53_15 | reverse complement strand
TGAGACCTTCTCCATCATAGGTCCCTCAGGCACCGGCAAAAGTATCCTGTTGCGACACATCATTCGACTGGAAACACCTGACAGTGGGCAGATTTACGTCAACAACGAGCCGGTTTTTGCTGAAGGAAAGCGGTTGCCGCAGTCGTTCCGCAGTAGTATGGTGTTCCAGTCTTCAGCACTGTTCAATTCCCTGACTGTCGGCGAAAACGTGGGGCTCTGGCTTCGGGAACACCATATCTGCAACGAGCCGCGAATTCGCGAGATCATCGCTGAAAAACTGGCTATAGTGGGGTTGGAAGGGAGTGAGGGCTTGCGTACATCGGAGCTGTCCGGCGGTATGAAAAAACGTGTCGCCATAGCCCGTTCACTGGCAATGGAACCTGACCTGGTCCTTTATGACGAGCCGACTGCCGAGTTGGATCCGGTCACCACGGATGAACTGGCCGAAACCATTAAGTCCCTGCGGGTAAAGACCGGTAATACGACCATCATTGTCACCCACGATCTGAATTTTGCGCTTTATCTGTCAGACCGGATTGCCATGATGCACCAGGGAGAGATTGTCGAGACCGGAACCCCTGAGCAGATCAGGGCAAGCAGCAATCCAATCGTCAAACGATTCATTCGCACGACAACCAAGGGTATTCAAGGGGCTTAAGGAGTGACAATGCGCGTTATCACAGCAGTTTCATTCATTGCCTTGCTGTTCATCAGCGGATGTGCCGATCTGAAAGAATCGCGGCCATTGCTTCCGGTTGCGGAGTACGAGAAGATGATCGTCGGCCGCCTGGACGCTGACTATGTTGGGACAGACAACTGTGTTGCCAAGTGTCACAAACACGACAAAATCACCGACTACTTCCGGCGCAGTGTCCATGGCGAGCAGATCAAGGTGGGAACCGGCCTGCCACTGGTCAATTGCGAATCATGTCACGGCCCGGGCAGTCTGGCCATTGAGAAGATCGAAGAGAACAAACAACTCTATGGTGACAAGGGTGATAAATGCGACACTACCAAGCTTCTTGATTATAAGCTTCTGCCACCCCAGGCGCAGTCCCTGATCTGCCTCAGATGCCACTCGGCTGCATCAACACCATCGCTGGCCTATTGGCATTCCAGTGTTCATGCGCTGAACGATCTGAGTTGCTTTAGCTGCCATACACTGCACGAAGGGCCGCAGCAGCGGGTCAGTAACGACAAGATGGCTGAGCTCTGCTATGGCTGCCATCCGGATGTCAAGGCTCAGTTCAGCCTCTTTTCACACCACCCGATACGGGAGAAGAAGATGAGCTGTTTTGATTGCCATGACCCCCACGGTTCGTCGCAATCCAAACTGCTCAAGGGGGTGACCCAACGAGATACCTGCACCCGTTGCCATATGGAAAAGAGCGGGCCGTTTGTTTACGAGCATGGCGACGTTATGGAAAACTGCACAAACTGTCATACCCCCCATGGTTCAGTGAACCGAAGATTACTAAGTTCAGCCATGCCGTTTCTCTGTATACAATGCCATAACCCGGGACATTATAGCGCTGTTTTGAGTTCTGGTGCGAAGCCGTTGTTTGCCAACCGATGCACTGACTGCCACACTGCCATCCACGGTTCCGACACCCCCGACAACCGTGGATACGGTGTATTGGGGAAATAGCCATGGCACGATACGAATTGAAGCCAAGCACTCGGACATGCTGTTTCATCTTTTTGTCTCTGCTACTGCTGGTCATAATGAGCGCTTCCCCTGCGTTATGCGACGTTGAAGATCTGCTAGAGGCGGAGTCGGAAGAGGAAACACAGGATTTCTCAAAGGAGGGGCTCAAACCGCTGACTTCCGTCTCGCTGCAGACCGGTTACCGGTTTGTAACACCGGATGGCCCCATGGCGGCGGCTTCTCCGTATGGTCGCCTGAAATCAGGCGTAACGGGAGGATTTTCTGCAGCCAGTCTAGGCTCGGACTTGAAACTTTCGGTGGATGGACTTTTCCTCCATGAGGACGACTATAAAAGCGAAATGGTTTTCGATTACGCCGGGCTCGTGCGTTTTCATGCCGCAAGCGATGCATTGTGGCACAATCTGCTGCGCGAACAGATAACCCCTGGGACACTAACTCTTGTGGAACGGGATACCGGTCGCGAGTATGGCATACGCACTGCCACAACCCAGGCTGAAACCCGTATCAAGCTCGGTAACAATCCGTTTCATGTCAATGTTGGATATTGGGAACTGACCAGACAGGGATACGAGCAACACCGGTTTTCCGATGTTTATTTCGGGCCCGGCGCGAGTTCCATGATTAGCGATGCAGCGCGGGTTGACCGAGTTACGCGTGAAGGTACGGTAGGGCTCGACGCTCACCTGGGTCTGTTTGATATCTCATACGGATTTCTTATTCGGGATTTTTCAAATGAGGCTGCCGATTCACGCAACATTTTCACCAATACCGCTGGCGGCGCCCTTGCTGTCGGATCAGCTCAGGCTTTTTCCACAATCCCCAACAGCCGGGTCACCTCCCATACCATCAAGCTGTTTACGGACCTTAGCGGAGGTCTGGTAGGCAGCGCGGCTTACACCTTGACCCAGCGGGAAAATACCGGGGGGCATGGCGATGCCGTGCCCTCAAGCAGGCCGGCTGACACCATTCAAAATTATGCCGGAGATCTGAGCTATACGCCTTTCAAAGAACTCTCCTTTGCTCTCAAATACCGTCATCAGCAGATCGACCGGGACTCTCCGATAACGGTGAATTACCCCTACTCGCAGATACCGGCGGTTGGGGTCATCCCCGGCGTTTACACTGCCACAACGGGAATTCTCCTGGTTCGTCCGTCAACCGATACGGTCAAAGACACACTGATGTTTTCATCCATTTATCGTCCTGATCCAAAGATGATCTACCGCCTGGAATACCTCGCCGTCCTGGAATCGCGGGATAACGTCTGGGACTTCCGGTCAGCGTCAAAACCGACGGCGATTCATTCAGACAGCCGACAGACCCACACCGGCAAAGCGGCTTTTTTCTGGAAGCCCTATGCCGGTGTAAAGCTGAATGCCTCCTACAGCTACGCTGCCAGCGACAACCCGGCCTATGGTTCCTCCTTTTCAGACCGCCATATCGGTAATCTTCTGCTGACCTACACGAACAGCGGAAAATGGGGTTTGACCGGTAGCTATCTTGCCCAGTTTGAGAGCGGAGAGAGCATCGCCTCAACGGTGTTGCCGGCTCCTGTTGCCACGTATGCCCTGCCCCGTGAGAGTCGCAACAATTCGGCCAACGCCAGTTTCTGGTTCAGTCCTCTAGAGCGATTGACCGTCACTACCAGCTATTCATACCTGGAATCCGATGTCGACCAGACAATACTTTTTACGAACAATCCATCGGCAGCCAATGCGGATCCATTGACAGCGACAAATTATCACGTATCTTCCCATGTCTACGGGATTGATGCTGTGTATGCCACAATGGAACAATTAGATCTCTCACTGGCCTTCCAGCAGGTTCTGTCAATTTCACGATTTGCGGTTCCAACACGATCCTACCCGCTAACGTTTCCCGGAACCTATACCACCGATGGCATTACCGACCTGACCCGTCTTGACACCACCGAGACAGGTGTTTCGGCGCGCGCCGACTGGCGTATTACCGCGCTGCTTGGCTGCGCACTGGATTACAGCTTCAGGTTGTACGATTCCGGCAACAGTGCCTATGACGGCTCTGTTCACACGACCATGCTTAACCTCAAGGCAAGGTGGTGAGCAATCTTATGAATATTGTAATGTTATACATAACTGCATTGCTCGCTCTGATCGCGATGTGCTCTTCATACCCCTGCCATGCTGCCGATAAGGTCATCGCAGCCATTATGAGCAGTGACCAGCCGCGCTACCGAGAGGCGCACTCGGCTTTTGTAAAGTCGCTGGCCACGCATGGATACACGCAGTCAAACACCGAGATCATCCTTCAGGCCCCCAACCCTGATCAGCTCTCCTGGTCCAACACAATTCGCAAGTTCAATGCTTACCAACCGGACCTGATCGTGGCCTATGGCGCTCCGGCCGCAATGCTGGCCATGAAAGAGGCTAGTAAGGGTATTCCGGTGATGGCGATCGATATCTATGCCGCCGAACAACCTGCACGAGGCACCTGTGGCGTCAGTTCCCGCGTGCCGATGGTTACCCTGATCAAAACGCTCCAGGATATCCGTCCCTACCGCAGGATCGGTGTCATCTACAATAGCCGCGAGTCAGGTTCCAAGCGTCAACTGGAAGATGTGAAGAAGTATGCCGGCCAGCATGGCTCGGTTATCGTTGAGGCCAATGTTGCCTCCGTTGCCGCCTTGGACAACGCTCTTGCAACGTTATTGGACAAAGTGGATGCGATTGTAGTCACCGAAAGTGGTATCGTATATCGACAGTTCGAGCGCATCATTTCCAGGGCCCGAACCCATAAAATTCCGGTGGTTTCTACCATGCCTGATGCTGCAGAAAAAGGCGCCCTGATCTCTTTGGAGATCGATCCCCAGGAACAGGGAAGGTTGGGAGCTGAGCTTGCCGCCCGGATTCTGCAAGGCGCACGGACTGAAAGCCTCTCGCTCATTTATCCACGGCGAATAGACTTGATTGTCAATCTCCGGTTCGCCCGTGAGATGGGGCTGGTAATACCGTTCCCGGTGCTGGATAGCGCCACGCGGATACTGAAATAGTAATGATGTCTGAATGTTATAACCTTTGGATCTGGCTCTGCCGCATGTCATGCGGTTTTTTTGTTTTTGGCAACGGTAAAATCGGCTATAGTCTTCTTCATGGGCAGAATATTACTAATAGACGATGACCGTGGTTTTACGGATTTCCTGTCTAGCTATATCCGGGAGACTTACCCGTTATTGCAGGTGGAAATCTGCAATAGTCCTGTTGCCGGACTGCAACGTATCAAGGCTGGCGGTTACGACCTGATGCTGATCGATCTGGAAATGCCGACCATGGACGGACTCAAAGTATTGAGTTTTGCCACCCAGACCGGTATGGACAAGAACCGGATTGTGATCCTTTCAGGGCGTGACGCCGATACTCTGCATGAACTCTGTCCCATGGGGACCTGCCTGGCGGTACTCAACAAGTTCGAGGCGCGCCAAAAGGTGGTGCTCGACATGATTTTCAACTCCCTCCACAAAAAGGTCGGCGGCACCTAACCATTATGGATGACCTCCTCAAAACCCTGGCGGTCCAGGTCGTCATCGTCGTTCTGTTGCGACGTAAGGTCTCCATGGCTGCTGTCATGCCCATCGGTGCATTGTTGCTGGGCATACTGTATCTCACCCCGCCCCGTGATTTTCTCAACGCCACGATTCGTGCATTTATTGCCCCCAAATCCCTGGATATGACCCTGACCCTGATGCTGACCATGGTGATGGAAAATATTCTGCGTACTACCGGCATGCTTAAACGGATGGTATCCTCGCTCTCGGCTGCGATGCCCGACCGCCGTGTGGTTATGGCCGCCATGCCCGCCATGATCGGGATGCTCCCCTCGCCGGGAGGCGCCGTGTTTTCGGCGCCCATGGTCAATGAGGCTGCCGGCGGCGCTAACATCAAGGCCGAACAGATGGCAATGATCAACTACTGGTATCGTCACATCTGGGAGTACATATCGCCGCTCTACCCCGGCATTATCCTGGCAGCAGGCATTACCGGACTATCGACCCAGACGCTGTTTATTGCCAATCTGCCCTTTGCTTTATCCATGATTGTCTGGGGAATTTTCTTCTGTTTCCGGGGAATAGGACGACAACAGACCCCGCCGGCAGAAGCCGGCAGAGGCAGGCAGTTCCTGATCTTTCTGGCCATGGTGTCGCCAATCCTGCTGGCGCTGCTGATGGTGGTAGTTTTCCGGGTCAACCCGGCCCTGTCTCTTGGCGGCGCTGTGCTGGTGCTTTACCTGGTTCAACGTTACACCCCGGTCATGATCATGAAAAATCTGCGTGAGAGCGTTTCCGTCAAGGCTCTCTTCCTGGTTATAGGTATCATGATCTTTCAGGAGGTTCTGCGGGTGACCGGAGCGCTGGATGGTATCTCAACTTTCTTTGCATCCTCGGGGTTACCGGTACATCTCGTCCTGATTCTGATTCCCTTTGTGGCAGGTGTTATGACCGGGCTTACCGTCGGGTATGTCGGGATCACCTTCCCGTTGCTGTTGCCCCTGATGGGTGTTGCCACACCTTCACCCGGTCTTGTGGCTTTGGCCTTTGCATCCGGGTTTGCCGGAGTGATGCTCTCACCGGTGCACCTGTGCTACGTACTTACCTGTGAGTATTTCCAGGTTGACATTGCCAGGGTATACAAACGCCTGTTCATGCCTTCTGCGCTTGTATTGGCATCTGCCGTTATCCCCTTGTATGCGTATTAAGTCTGTTTATAAAGGTTAAACGGCCCAAATCAGGGTTGCAAAAAAAGTGACGTGGTATAGAATGAAATGGCTTCATCCTTAGCGAGCAGCTGCCGGTTGGCAGCTGGTTCAACTGTACTACAATCCCCTGAAGGAGGCGCATTATGCTGAAAAGGATCTTTTGCCTGGCAACGACTGCTATGGTGGCACTTGTGCTAAGTGGATGCCTGGTTGCCGAGAGCAGATTTCTCAAAAAGGTGGAGGAAGCAGATAACCTGACCAGGGAACTTACTGACCTGAAACAGAAGCATGAAAAGCTGACTGCCGAGAATACGGCGTTGCAGAAGGAGCATGACAAACTGAAGTCGGAAGCATCCGCTTTGGGTAGGACCAAGGAGGAGCTCACGAAGGATAAGGCCGAGTTGGAGCAGGTGCTGGCTGCCAAATCCGACACTCTTTCCCGGAACATCAGCGATCTGCGCCAAAAGGTTTCTGACCTTGAAGCTGAGAACAAAAAGCTGAAGGACGATATCGTTACGTTGCAGAAGGTCAAGGAAGAGAAGGTCAAAGAAGTAAGCGGTACCTATGAGCAGCTTCTGGAGAACATGAAGAGCGAGATCGCCCAAGGGCAGGTGACTATTTCGGAGCTCAAGGGGAAACTGACCGTGAACATGGAAGCGGCCATCCTCTTTGATTCCGGCAAGGCCGATGTCAAGGAGGACGGGCTGGTAATTCTGCAGAAGATGGTCGATACCCTCAAGGCGGTCAAGGACAAGGCAATCCGTATTGAAGGACACACCGATAACGTCCAGATCTCCGGAGCCCTGACACGGGTCTTCCCGACCAACTGGGAGCTTTCCGCTGCGCGGGCGATCAATGTGACAAAATATCTGCAGCAGCAGGGTCTGGATGCCGCGATCCTCTCTGCCACGGCCTTTGGTGAGTACAAACCGGTAGCCGATAACACGACAAAGGAAGGGCGTGCCAAGAACCGGCGCATTGAGATCACGCTGGTGGCAAAGGACTGATGGCAAAAAAGAAACAGCAAGCCAATCCACCGAAACAACAGGAGTTTCACGCCACCCCCTTCAGCGCCTTGAAGGGGGTGGCTGTGTCTCTGCCGCAGCCATTGTTAACGGAGCCAGTTCAAGCTCCACCACCTCCAGCTATTGACGAGGATGATACGGATCTGTTCCTGCAGGCCATGGGCAGTGTCATTCAATTGGATGGCTCGCACAAGCAGCCGAAACCTTCAACGCCGGGTCGAAAACCAGAGCGAACACCGGCAGTGGCTCCGCGACGGGAAAAAGTTGAGCAAGCCGAAATTGAAGTTTTTTCGCAGGCCATCGGGCAGCTCAAGCTGGATGTGGCCTTTGCCGACAAATTTCCCGAGGATGATGAACTCAAGCCGCTGGGCGCCAACCGATTGCGCCAGCTTAAAAAAGGGATAATCCGCCTTGATCGCCAACTCGACCTGCATGGGCTGACGCGCGAGGAAGCACTGGAGGCATTGCCGCGTTTCCTGCGCAATGCCCGTGTCCACGGGGAAAAGGCGGTGCTTGTCATCACCGGCAAAGGGAATAACTCGCCAGCTGAGCCGGTGCTGCAGCAGGCAGTGGCCGCCTGGCTGCGTGAAGCCGGCAAGGACATGGTGGCGGAATTTGATTCTGCTCCGCGCGAGATGGGCGGTAGCGGGGCCTTTGTGGTTTTTTTGAAAGGATAAGGGCTGAATAATCTAAGCTTGAAATGCAAAAAAGCCTTGGAAAACTTCCCAAGGCTTTTTTGCATTTCAATTCAAAAATAGTAATCAAATAATTAGAAATGGCCCGGATGACAGGCATGACACGATGGCCCAAAGGCCCCGGAGTTAGCCAACAGATCTGTCCCATGGCAACTGGCAACGGCACAGGTCGCGTTGGTGTTGGCATTCACGTAATTTGCGTGACTTGTGAAGCCACTGGTTGCAAGTGTGAAATCTTCCGGATGTTTGGAGGTTGGGTTAACATGGCAACTGGTGCACAATTTCTGCTGAGCGGCTCCTCCGGCAGCATGACAGGCTGCGGTGGTGCAGCTTGCCGGATTGACGGAATTCTTATGCCCGATAATAATCGAGCTGGTGTCGCCGGCGGTGTTCTTGCCCCAGGACAGCGGGTGGGCCGAGTCGGCACCGCCTAAATGACACTGGGAGGTACAGTCCACTTTGGATATGCCACCCGTAAAGTCGCTGCCATGGCACTCGGTACAATTCTCAATATGTGCCAGGGCTTCGGTTTTGTGGGTGGACAGCTTCCATGTGGCAGGGTCAACATGCTTGAATGTAGCAGGATCGAACGTGGCTTGTGAATTCCTGTCACCACAGCCGGACAGTGCAGACAGTGACAGCAGCAATCCAAGCGCCAGAGATGTTATTCTTATCTGTGACATCTTTTGCACCCCTCGTTGTTTTGTCTTCCGTGGCACTTGACGCAGGAAGCAGGGTTGATTTTACCGTCGATCTTATGCTGGCTTAAATAATCACCACGGTGCGGAAGATTGTGTTCGACCAGATCCTTGAATTTGTCGCTAGGCTTGATCTCTTCCTTGTGAGCATGGCAGTCGGCGCAGAAGGATTCCTGGTGACAGGAAGCGCAGGCCGCTTTTGAGCTGGCATAGAATTTATGTTTGCTGTAGAAATCCGGGGCTTTGTGATTGAGTGCGCCCCACGAATCGGTGTGGCATTCAGTACAATTGGGCAACCCTGTTACCGCTTCGGGGTGCACCCTGGCGATGCTGTTGGTGTTGGCACAGGCGTAAAGAAGGCTTGCCACCAGTGGGAGCGTTATTAAAAATAGCAGTTTGGTGTATTTCACTTCGACCTCCCTTCAGCAGCGCGCTGTGTGTCAAATGCATAGGTGAGTTTGAGAAGCCCCTTCACCTCATTTTCAAAATCTGGATTCTTTGAATAATCGACATCAGCCCTGATCTTCAGTTTCTCATTGAATTTGTATGAAGCAGCGCCGGCAACGGTATAAGCATTTTTTTCGCCGTTGATTCTGCTGTCATAGTTCAGATCGATGAAATCAAGGGTTAAGTTGAGATTTGAGATCTTTTTCGAGGCATATACTCGATACTCGTAGAAATTCAACTTGTCGGTATTTCCATCCATACGGTGCACTGAAAAACCGGCTGCAAACGAGTCCGGGAGCGAATAGGTTGCCTTGCCGCCAAAGTAGTTGGCGTTCTTGGCGATATCGTAGTTGTAGTTTTTGAAGTCCGCGCCCAAAGTGAGGTTTTTTATGGGGGAGTAGTCAACGTTTCCCCCAAAGGTCTTAACGTTTTCACGCCGATCGATGTTTCCAACAAGGTAGCTCAGGGCACTTGTGGTAACGCGATAGAAGTAGTCCTGATAGCTGATGTAGGAGTAATCTGCTCCGATGCGCAGGCTGTCAAGGGGGATGAGCGAGACAGCATAGGCATGCTCCATCCAGCCGTTGGTGGCAGAGTTATATGCGGACCGGCCGGTAATGTCCAGCTGTTTGAGCGGATGCACCCACACATCTAGCCCCTCTTCTTCGCGGTATACGCCACCGTCTTCATCGAATGATCTCAAGGCGCTGAGGCCTACGGTATAGTATTTGTTGATGCTGTGGGTAACCCTGCCGCCGAAGATAAAATCATCTGCCTTGAGGTTCGGTTCGTTCGGTTCGGTTACAACCGGCGAACCGACATAGGCAGCAGCTCCGAAGCCTGCAGCAAAGTCGTTGCGGGTATAAAGCCCGTCAAGACGTTGAACTCCAACCCCTTCGACTACAAATTGACGTCCGGCGTTGAACAGGAAGTTGTTTTTTGCTCCCTGAAAGCTGATGAAACCGTACTGCAGGTCAGCGTCGGTGTCGCGGTCACGCGCCGATTTGTCGCCCAGGTCACCCCGTGCCCAACCGCCGATGTGCAGCGATGTGGCGCTTCCATCCTTTTCTGAGCTTACGGCAGAAAGCCGCAGATATTCGTAGACCGGATAAAGATCTTTTTTGTCCAGCGATTGCCCCATACGGAAGATTGTGTCGGATTGTCCAAATACGGTTGTTTCTGCCAGGGCCGGCGCCGCGGACAGCAGTGCGCCGGTAGCGGCGAGGCAGCCGGCTGTTTTCAGTATGCGTGGCAGGGTGTGCCAGGACTTATTTGTTTGATTTATTTTCAAGTTTTCCTCCTTTCCGGACATTCATCACTTAAAACCCTTTGCCATGGTTGTACTTACTGGACCATGGAGTGAATATCAAAAATTACCCATGGTTTTTATTCCGGGACACGCAAGCGTGTCCCGGAATCAGGTTGAGTGGCATTACTTGATTTATTCAGCTACTACAGAGAAACGGTGAACATTGAAGAGTGCATTCGGCCCGGTGGTGCCGTGGCAGGTTACACAAGCTTCAGCAGCCGGATCAGCCTGGCTGCGCGGTACATTGACCGAACCGCCCATCTGCTTGAAATGAGCTACGGCACTCGGCCTGCTGTGGCATGCCTTACAGGTGGCCGTGAACGGGCTGTTGACCAGGTCCTGTGCGTTCGGCAAGCTCGTGCGGTCTGCGTTAACCTTAGTTACGTTGTTGCCAACGCCGACTGCGGTTTGCAGAGTGATAGCAGGATCGCTCACTACACCAGTAGTTGAAACAGTAGCTGCGGTAGATGTTGTCACCTGGGTACTGGACTGTACGCCGGCCGGGATGCTGACGTAGGTGGCTTTGGTATTGTCAATGGCCGGATTGGTGGCGCTTGTGGGGATGTCCTTGTGACATGCCCTGCAGTCCTTCAGGACGCCTACGAATGTCACGCCCTGGAAATTGTACTCAAAATCGCCGCTGGTGGTCCTGTCGCGGACAAACCGCAATGGGCTTCCCACAACCAAGGAGGTGCTGCCGGCATGAACACCGTGAATCATATCCTTGAAGTTGTTGGACGCCTCGGGGAACGTGGTTGGGTCGAGGCCGGGGAAGGAAACATTCAAGGCAGTGATTGCATTCTTGGCGCCCTGGCTGATGGAGCCGGTGAAGTTAGGTGCGGCGACTGTGCCGAGGAAATTGACCACAGTTGTCAAAGAAGTCGTAACCGGGTTCCCCAGAATGAATGTCATCAGCGACTGCTGTGCTCCGCGACCGCTTGAACTCAGGTTTGGAACATGGCAGAGGGCGCAGATGGATTGACCAACCGTGCCCAAACCGGCAACGCGGCTACCGCCGTGGCCGATGAACCATTCATGGCATTTGCCGCATTTGTTTGAATCGATGACTTCACGACGCACTGCATCGCCGGTCACTTCTTTGACCACTGAAAGGGCGGTGCGGGAAGTATTTGCAGCGATACCGCCCGTGCCGGCAGACTGAGTGAAAGATCCCTGCATGCCGACGGCACGCAAGGTTGCCCCGACCGGGAAGGCAGAGGCTGAAGGAACCACCATGGTATAGAAACCTTGCGCATCGGGTGCCGTGGTGCCGTTCGTGATGGTGGTGGGAATGGATGCGGTTATGGGCTGGGCAGCTTTCACGCCCAGGTTGTTCCAATCCGCGCCATTCGTGGCCGCGGCCTGGTTGGCTGACTCCTGGAAGTAGGCCAGCAGGAAGCTGGGGCCGCTGCTAAAGCCTGCCAGCGGAAACACCACGTTGGTCTTGGCTGCGGTAAGCGACCCGGTATTCTGCTGGATCCTGAATGTGATGGACAGGTCATTGGTGAGCGGATCCACGGCGGCGCTGGCAATCTCATAGAAGAAGTTGACCAGGCCAGCCGGAACGAACGGGTTGTTGGGGGTGGCGTTTGTCGATGCGTGGACGTCTTCCACCTTTACGAAACCATTTACAACACCATGGCAGCCCACGCAGGCAGAGTCATCGGCTTGAGCCACATGCGCAACACCGCCGACCTTGGCATTGGCGCCGGTAGCGAAGTTGATGTTGTCATGGCAGGCGCCGCAGGACTTACGGCTCGGGGTTTCTTTCCAGTTATTGGCCTGGGGGGCCAGGGCCAGTTCACCGGTGCTATCACCCTTGTGGCACTGGCGGCAGTTATCAACACCCTTTGGATAAACTATGTCATTGAACAAGACACCTGCATAGTTGTAATTGGTTTTGGTCAGCTTGCTGCCCATATGGATCTTGTGGATCATGGTGACAAAGTCGCCGGACACCTCGCCATCGGCAACATAGGTTGATGCTGAAGTAACATTGCCGCTGGCGTCCTTCACGATCGGAATAAAGGCGCTCGCGGTGGATGTTGAGGGTGTACGTCCATTGGCGCGCTGAGCAGTATGGCACATCATGCAGTATTTCACGTCGCCGCGTCCGCCATGGGGGGTGGTGACACCGATCTTGCCATGGCACTCGTTACAGGCATCGGTGGTGGTCATGTCACGCTGCTCAGTCGGGGCAACATCGGGTGTTGCAGG
>Ga0154405_1093_pt1 | contig 13404 bp, 9 predicted proteins | sample RifGroB2_FD_115909 | JGI IMG/M metagenome (GOLD analysis project Ga0154405, IMG submission 115909) | Pelobacteraceae bacterium GWB2_53_15 | reverse complement strand
CCCCAATACAACAACGCGGGCATTTAAAGTGTGAAAGGCAAGTCCTTTGTCGGCTTCTTTGTATTCGATTCCATCAGGAATCTTAGCTGTCAGTTTTTCGGATACCTTATCGGCAATGTCGAAAAGGTTTAGATTGTCTGTGTAGATCAAGACAAGTCGTAACTGGTGGGGGTCTTCTTTCAAGCTCTGGAGAACTAAATTTTCAATAAGAAATTTGGCTTTTTCGCCTGCATCACCGTAAAGATCCCAATCAACTATTACAATGTCTGCGGATGCACACAACTTGTAAGTGTCTGATTCTATCCCTACGGAATTCGTTTTAAGTGGTTGGTGCAAAGAGCAGACAATATGTTTTTTGGCAAAACTGGCTTGAATGTCGTGAGGAGAAAATGAAGTTATTTCTTCAAGCTTTTGGGAGGGATTATCTGAAATATCTATTATTTTTCCCTCTGCACTTTTTGTGGCGGGCTTCCTTGCTTTGGGAGCAATGGCTTTTATGTCTTCTCTAACTGTTCCCTTGGGCGAAGGTGCATAAATTTTGTCATCAACAAAAACTACTGTTTGAACAAAATTTTCAACGGCATTTCTCGAAAAGCTATCCATCGTCAATGCTTTACTCATCCACTTCTCCCGGACATAAAATTTCAAAAGTAGTCCCGCGTTTGTTTTCGGTCAGCGCGACATTCAAATCCATGCCTTCTTTTCGCAGAGCTTTTTTGGAGATAAACAAGCCAAGCCCACGTCCTCCCGGCTTACGCGAGAATCCCTGTTCAAAAATTGCTTCAATATCTCTGTTTTGAATAGCTGGCCCGTTGTTACTTATGAGGTAAGCGTTATCTGAAAAACCCAAGATAATGACTCGCTGTTCTTGAATGTCTCTAAGCCAGAATACTGCGTTATCAATGATGTTTACGAAAACAGGATAAATCGTGGATGGGAAGCCGGGAACCTCAGAATCAAGAAATTCCTGTGTGACTATCAACTCGATATCATGTCTTTTGAATCGAACACTGAATAATGTTCTGACATAGTGATTAATCTCGCTGCCTTTGATTATCGTCCGTTTACGTTGAAGTCGACGTTGTAATGGTGTGAATAAATTTAAATGAGCATCAAGGTGGTCGAAATTGGCTCTTATTTCTTGATAAAGAGGAACTAAATCATCATTTGCCCTTGCCCAAGAACCAAGCTCACGGAGTTTGTGCCGAATTCCTTTTATTGCGGCTACGAACTCATGGTTAATTACGGCAACAGCTAAACCCAATTGGACAAGTTCTGCGTCGGTATCAGCTTGTTCCCTTAAATTTTGTAACTCCGTATCCATGGCCTCAATCATATCGAGGTGCCCAGTATCTGCTTTTTGCTCCATATTTTCAGCAATGCTTGTGAGCATTTCACGAACCCGCCCAAGCGATTCCGTGTTCCTTTGTCCAACCTCTTCAATTCGAAACTCATACATTTGCCGAATTTCTTCAGCATGTTGCGGAGATATATCTGCAAAGTCCTGTTCTGCAAAGTCTATCTCCACCTTTTTTACAATATTTCTAAATTCCTGAATCGCATTTCTGGCTGTATCAATTGCAACACGACGAGTATCTGTCGCTGCTTTCTCTAGTAACCCGGCTTCTGATTTGACTTCTGACTCTCGATTCTTCGCAACCTGATCAATCAGGCTTTTCAAGCGACGGCGCTGATCTATATAGATACGTGCCTCTTCTGCCATTATGCCCAAAGTTCCTGCGACTTCTTTGGAGAAAGGCGAAAAAAACTCAGTTTCCAGACGTTCTTGCTCACGTTGATATGCTGTCCAGTCTCGCTCAAGCTGTCTTGTGAGCCCTACGCCTCTTGGTTTAGCAATCTGATAACTGCGCCGAATTTCCGCTAAACGTCGATTTGCCTCGTTTTCGGCTTCGAGGAGTTCTTCAGCAGCTTCATCCTGATTTTTCATTTTGGACGCGGACTTCATGCGTGCATAAACTTGCAGGCGCAATGAATCTACTTCTGCTTCAGGAATTTTTTGTGAAGTACTCTGAAAAAACGAATCCAGGGCAGCTGTAAGGTTTTTTCTTTTTGTGCCAACTTGCTTGTCCCGTTTCCTGCGAGCGCTTTCCAACCGATCCAACTCAGTTTTTCTTTCGCGAAAGTAGTCGCCAAAATCGGCGTCTTTTCTAAAAAAGTCTGCGGCCAGTTGCACAAAGAGGTGTTCCAATATCTCTTTTAGCTGCCGATATACCTTGTCTTTTTGAAATCCCTCGCGACCCGCTTTTTCCTGCAACAGGCCATTCTCTTCACGTGTCAAGCACACAGCACCGTAAAGACGTCTGTAAGAGAAGAAGTAGTGTGCCATACCCCTATTACGTCGGGTTTCGATGTTTAGCCAGTCAATGTCTGAATTTCCATAAGGCAGTATCCTGATTCCATCTCGATAGACGTAGAGACCTCCAAGCTGATCAAGTTTATTGCTAATTCTACCGTAATCGTCTGGGTCAGCTTTGCTTTCACTTCTGTTGCCCTGAAGATACCCAAATTCTAAACTGAATGGGCCACATAACGTTTCCTTACCTGCGCCCCTATTCCACGAAATCACATGATTCTCGTATTCCTTCTCGTAAACGCGAACAGTTCCTTTGAATTGGCCGTATTCGTTTATTTCACCGCGAATATAATGGTCAGCACATTCGAGGTCGAATTTTGTAAAAAACTCGCCAGAACCTATTAAATCCTCATGAACTTCATCCGAAGGCCAATATCGGAATGCTGTTTCCATCGGCGGTGGTGTATCTACGGAAAAAGTCGAATTACAGAATCCCAGTAAGCACTTTGAGAATTCTTTTATTTGGGATTGCCGTTCCCGTTCAATTTCTGCCTGTATCTCTTCATTGGCTGGGGTAATTAAAAAGTGAGTTCCCGCGCCATTCCCCCTTAATGACAAACCCTCCAGAAAATCAGCTAAATCTTCGGGGTCGATTTGAACGTCTTTCATTTCTTTCAGAACAGTCGTGAAATCACATTGCGGATATTTTTTTTGCAATAATCCAACAAGATTACGATTTTGTTTAACTAAATCACTAACCTCTTGTGCGCTAGGTAAAGTTCCTCCTGAAATTGTAATAACTGGAAAGTCAAGATCGTCCAAATTCAGAGACGGAATCTCAAACAGCCCCCAGTGGATAAAGCACATTGATAAATCACTTAAACGACGACCTCTCTTTGCTCTTGTTAAAACTAGAACCTGGGAACCCAGTAGAGCTATAGCCAAGCGACCGATACCTTTTTCACCCATGATAGCCCGTTTGGGCTTATCGGCTGGTTTAAACGTCTCATTGTGTGATGCGGAGTCAAGCTTGCTTTCTGTACCCAGGACAAGCCAACGATTTTCAAACTCCTCTTTAGTCATTCCGATTCCGTCGTCGCGAATGATGAGCAGATTGTCTGATCGGAAATAATCAACTTCTACATGATCAGCATAGGCATCATGGGCATTTTTAAAGAGTTCACTTATGGCAGTTGAAACGTCAGCTATTTGTTGACGTCCGAGCATATCAACCGCTCTTGCCCGAGTTTTAAATTTAGCCATGAATTGCCTCTATATGCATGATGAAATGATTTCCCATTGCGAATGCCAGATCCACCGGAACTGCATTTCCTATTTGTCTTGCCATGGAATTTAGATTGCCGGTGAATTCGAAGTCATCATCAAATCCCTGAAGGCGAGCAGCTTCCCTGACGCTTAACGCCCTGTCCTGCTCAGGATGTCCGAATCTCCCGTTAGAATAACTGATGCAACGAGTCGTTAGCCCGGTTGCCGGCTTATCCCACCAGAGGCGACCATAACAATCAGTATGGCCGGAATGAGTTTCACCACTTTCTTTTTTCCGGGTGTAACACTCTGGCCAGAGATGCTTAGGCCAGTTATTGCGTCCACCGCCATCATGAGCAGATGCCTTAATCCTTGTCATGTTCAACTCGGACAATTCAGCGGCACGATGGTTCAGTACATCGGTTGCCGCATAAGTCTCTCCTGCGGCAATTGCCGGAAGTCCTTCTATTGCATCGCGAACCGTTCTGTAGGGATTGTCTCGATTTTTGCCGAAGACAGGGAGTGGAATATTAATTTCACCATGCTTACTCGCCAACAACACAAACCGCCGACGAAGCTGAGGCGCACCATAATCCTGAGCTGAAACAACACCACAGGAAATTTTATAATCCATATCTTCCAGGAGTTCTTTAAATGCGGGAAAAGGTCCGTATTTATGTGTTGGGACTTTCTGTAGGCCCGGTACATTTTCTACAAACACAAAGTCCGGCTCATAAATTTGTATGATTTTGCCGAAATGAGTTAAAAGATTTCTGCGGTCATCATGTTTTGGGCTTTCCGTATTTTGTTTGGTAAACGGCTGGCAGGGGGCACAACCGCAGAATAATTTGTAACTATCTTTGTATTTGTCTAGCGTCGATTTGAGATCGGAGGAAGTGAGTTTCGTGATGCTTTTGTCGCAGAAAACTGTCTTGGGGAAGTTTTTGATAAAGGTGTTTTTAGCATCCTGATCTATATCCAGTGCAAAAGCGATATCCAAGCCGGCCTTCTGGAATCCGCGGCTTGTCCCCCCGCATCCGCAGAAAAAATCGTATACGGCTATTCTTTTGTTTTTATTGCATTTTGTCATTTTTTGCCCATGTAAAGACACGATGCTGGAACACCGGCATGCATGGTCATTTCCAAGGCTCGGTGAAATTGCAGCACTTGGCACTGCATTGCGGTCGGCAACCCATTAAGATGGTGCAACAATTCATTTTTTATCGCCAAGGTCATCAAGTGTCACCTCATGGGCACGTCAGGGTTACAACGAAACGGAATATGAGTTCTGTATAACATGGTTAGGTAGGGCAAAGGAAGGGGTTTTGCGGAGGAGATGTGAACTATAACAGTCGGATTGTAGGGATAATACGGTGGTAGAGCTTGCCCTATCCCCCAAACCGGTTACGATAATACTCCCCACCCCGCCGGCGCAGGATGGCCAGGCGGTAGAGCTCGTCGTACTTGTGAGCGGCGGCCTCCCAAGTGAAGCGTTTTTTCATACCGTTTTTACGCAGTGCGGCCAGCCCCTTGGGATTATTGAAGAAGGTCCAGGCCGCCCAACCGACCGTGTCAAACAGGGCCGTAGCGCTGTGGTTCCAGAACTTGAAGCCGTCACCGCTCATGACCGCCTCGTTGTAATTCTCCACGCTGTCGGCCAGGCCGCCGGTGGCACGCACGATGGGAGGGGTGCCGTAGGCCAGGGAGTACATCTGATTGAGGCCGCAGGGCTCGAAGGCGGAGGGCATCACGAAGAAGTCGGCACCCGCCTCGACCTTGTGGGCCAAGGCTTCATCATAACCAATGAAGCAAGCGAACTTTTCCGGGTACAGGGCGGCGATATCGCCGAAGTAGAAATGCGCCCATGGTTCGCCGTTGCCGATCACCACGAACTGCACATCCATCTCCAGGATGCGGTGGATCGCCTCGGCCAGGATATCGGTTCCCTTCTGCTTGACCATCCGCGAGACAATACCAAACAACGGCACGTCGTCACGCTGCGGCAGGCCCATGGCCGTCTGAAGATCGCGCTTGCAGGCCGCCTTCCCCTTTTTCACCGTCCGGGCCGTGTAGGTAGCGGCAATAAATTTATCCGTAGCCGGATCCCATTCTTCGTAATCTACGCCGTTCAGAATGCCGCTCAGATCCGCGGCACGTTCCTGCAGTACCCCTTCCAGCCCCCAGCCAAAGGCAGGTGTCTGAATCTCGCGCGAGTATTCCTCGCTGACCGTGTTCAGCAGTGTGGCGTGACAGATGCCGCCTTTGAGCAGATTGACCTGATCATCCTTCTCCAACTCCAGATAGGTAAAGTGCTTCCAGCCGATGTCCAGCACCTCCATCAGGCCGGGGTAATAATTCCCCTGATGCTGCATGTTGTGCAGAGTGAGGAGTGAGGCAGCATCACCCACGAAGCGGTCATGCAGGTAGGAGGTATTCAGCAGGGCCGGGATAATGCCGGTATGCCAGTCATGGGCGTGGACCACGTCGGGGTGGAAATCCAGCATCTTGCACAGTTCCAGAGCCGCCTTGGAAAGGAACACAAAGCGGTTGTCGTTGTCCATGTACCCCTGGCCGTCCTGCTGGTAGAGCCCCGATCGTCCAAAAAACTGCTCATGCTCCAGAAAGTAGATCGCCACATCGCTGCCCGGCAATCGTCCCTCGTAGACCCCGCAGTACATGTAGCCAATAATGCCCATGGGCACCACCAGGGTGCCGGGAAGCAGGCGCAGGCCGTATTTCTCGCGATCAACCGAAAGATAACGGGGAATGACCACCCGGACATCATGCCCCATGCGGGCCAGGTATTTGGGCAATGCCCCGACCACGTCACCCAACCCCCCCTCCTTGGCAAAGGGAGCGGCCTCCGAGGCGGCAAACAGGATCGATAATTTTTCAAAACGCTTCATGCAGACCCCGTCATGTCAGCTGTACTTTATGCAGGCACACTCTGCCAATCTTCCAGAAATTTCTTGATGCCGGCATCGGTCAGGGGATGCTTTGCCAACTGAATCATCACCGAAAATGGGATGGTGGCAATATCGGCACCGATCAGGGCCGAATTGAGTACGTGGATCGGGTTGCGAACACTGGCCACGATGATCTCGGCAGTGTAACCGTAGTTGTCAAAGATGGTGCGAATTTCTTCGATGATCCCCATACCGTCCTGGGAGATGTCATCCAGACGCCCAACAAAGGGAGAAACGTAGGTGGCACCGGCCTTGGCTGCCAGCAGCGCCTGCATGGAGGTGAAGATCAGGGTTACATTGGTCTTGATCCCCTTGTCAGTGAGTGCCTTGCAGGCCTTGAGACCTTCCGGCGTCATGGGCAGCTTGACTACGATGTTCTTGTGGATCTTGGCCAAATCCTTGCCTTCCTTGATCATGCCCGGCGCATCCAATGCGATCACCTCAGCCGAGATCGGGCCGTCGACGATGGAAACAATCTCTTTGATAACATCCTTGAACTTTCGGCCTGATTTGGCAATCAGCGAGGGATTGGTGGTCACGCCGTCAACCAGTCCCAACTCATGGGCTTCGCGGATTTCCTTTACATCTGCCGTGTCGATAAAAAATTTCATAATTTCCTCCGTTTCGTTAATTCATGTATCCCGGGCTTCGGGATCAGGTTGGTTTATGGTCAAGCTGTTCGCTGAACTTTTCCAGGCAGGCCATGGAACAGAAATAATGGCGCTGGCCATCATGTCGGCCGACGACAGCATCTCTTTCCGATACATAAACCCCGCAAACCGGGTCGCGGTGAGTGGGCTCGGCCTCCGTCTTGTCATGGACAACATCGGGCCGGCGATCCTTGCCGCTGACCATGGTTTTGATTATCCGGTAGCCGATATAGATGAGCAACATCCAGACAAGCAGTCTGATCACGTGATTTCCTTCCGTCAGATTTTTACCACGGTCTCATCGGACCGTAGCGTTTCAAGTATATCTGCAATACTAATACCCAGCACGGGATGTATCAGGTCAGGCGCAATGTCGCTTAGCGGTTGGAGCACAAAACGCCGCTCAGCCATGCGCGGATGGGGGACAGTCAGGATCTCATCGCTAATAACCTCATCTCCATAGAACAGCAGATCGAGATCCATCGTGCGCGCACCCCGGCAAATTGTCCTCTTACGGGAAAAGATTGCGGTCTCGATATACTGAAGACGATTTAGCAGGTCATGGGGAGCAAGCCCGGTGGTAAGCCGCAGGACCGCGTTTATGAAAGGAGGCTGATCAATTACACCCACCGGAGAAGTCTCGTAGAAAGATGACAGTGCCGTCACCTTGCCGGAGGGTAGTTTGCCGATCTCAGCCACCGCGCGCAGCAGATTCAACTCCCGGTCTCCCAAATTGGACCCGAGAGCAATGTAGGTATCCTTTTCCACGTGAGGATTAAAACACAACCAGGGTGTGGCGTCAACTTCCGTGCATTGCATTGCACCGGAAAAAACCAAAAAAACACCCTGGCAACTAGGAGGGAAAGTCACCAGGGCAAATGAGGGTCTGTTACAACCCTCGCAATCTTTTTATCTAAGTATACTATACCAGATGCATCTGGCAATAGCACGCTATATAAATAGCGTAACGCTTTGATAATTCTGGCAATAATCAATATTTCCTTATTGTTTTGGTTTGACTAAATAACAACAGCAGCCGCTGGCAAGCGGGCAGCCATCACAGAGGGGTTTTGAGCGACAAAAGCGTTTGCAATGTTCGACTATCAGGGCATGGTATTCGTTATACAGGGCAGCATCCGCAGGCAGGTTCGCCATAAACAGCGAACGAGTTTCTTCGTAATCCGCCCGTTCGTTAAGCATACCCAAACGGTGAAACAGGCGCCGGGTATAGGCATCCACCACAAAGGTCGGCTGCCCCCCGGCATACAGCAGGATCGAGTCGCATGTTTCCGGGCCAATCCCGCGCACCTTCAGGAGTTCACCCCGCAGGTCACGCCAGTCAATGGCAAACATCCGCTCCAGGGAACCGTCGTATCGATCAAAAAACCAGGCGATGAACTCTTTCAATCGGCGGCTCTTCACATTGAAGAATCCGGACGGCCGGATCAGGAATGCCAGTTGATCAGGCTCAATAGTACGCAATCCTTCCGGCGTGAGCACATCGGCCTGCTTGAGAGCGCTGATGGCCTTTTCCACGTTGCTCCAGTTTGTGTTCTGGGTCAGGATTGCTCCTACACAGACCTCAAAGGGGGTCTCGGCCGGCCACCATTGGAGCGGACCGTAATGGTCGAGCAACCGATTGAAGATATTCAGCAGAGCCGGGCGGGGCGCGCCTGCAGCACCTCTAGCCAAGCGAGGCATCGATCCCCACGGTAAGATCAGAATAACGCAGAGTGATCCCCAGCCTTGAAAGCATTCGTGAATTATCCACAATCCGCGCTTCACCGACATATGAAAACATCAGCGGCGACATGACCTGCCGGGCTTCTTCCATTGTTACCTGGGGCTGACGGGGCAGGTGTAAAGCATCAGCGCAGGCATTGAAGTAAACCGTCATACTGCTGGGATGGCCGTCGCTGACGTTGAATATATCACCATCCTGCGCCTTCTCGGCCGCTGCCAGACAGACAAGGGCCAGGTCATCGGCATGGATACGGTTGCTGGGGCCGGCCTCATCTTCCCGCAGTAGCGGCTGGCCTTGACTGAACTGCATCAGCGGCAGGCGGCCCGGGCCATAAATGCCGCTGACTCGCAGGATGATCACGGGAACATTGTTAACAGCGCCGTATTCTCTAAAAACGGCCTCCGCGTCCAGGCGTCGCTTGCCCATGGCGGCTGCAGGAACGGTATCTGATGTTTCCGTAACAATCCCTCCGTGTTTTTCGCTGTAAACCGATGTGGCACTCATATAGACAATCATGGCCGGTGGAGATGACCCGGAGAGTGCATTACAGAAGTGGCGCGCACGGGAATCAGCGGTGCCGCCGCCTGGTGGCGGAACAAAGTAGTAAAGAATGCTTCCGGCTACGTCCAGCGATGGAATGCTGGTTAGATCGTCAAAACTGCATGACATGGAGACAAAACCCTCTGATTCCAGAACGGCCTGATGCTCCGCCGACCGTACCAGGCAAGTAACATCAGCTCCAAGACCTTTCCATATTCGGGCGACACGGGTGCCGACATAACCGCAACCGATGATAAAAACCTTTTTCATTTGTTTCTCCAGTGACATGAAAAAAGGCCCTGCGGAAAGCCGCAGGGCCTTTAAATAATACAATTACACGACTACTTTTTCTCGTAGGTCAAAGCAGCCAGTTTCTCGTAATATTCGAACCTGCTGGCAGTCCAGGCGGTGGCCTTCTTCATCAGTATGGCTGCCCCTTCCGGGTTGGACTTCTGCAGCACCTTGTAGCGGTTCTCGCCGTAGGCATAATCCTCGAACGAGGTGGTCGGGGACTTGCTGTCCAGCTGCAGCGGATTCTTGCCTTCTGCTACCAGGGCCGGGTTGTAGCGATACAGCGGCCAGTAACCGCAGGATACTGCTTTCTTGTTCTCGTCCACACCTTTGGTCATGTTGATGCCGTGGGCGATGCAATGCGAGTAGGCCACGATGAGGGATGGTCCGTCATAGGCTTCGGCTTCGATGAAGGCCTTGACCACCTGGCCCGGGTTGGAAAGAGCTACGTTGGCGACGTAGACGTTGCCGTAAGCCATGGCCATCATGCCCAGGTCCTTCTTGGCCATTGCTTTGCCGCCGGCGGCGAACTGCGCCACGGCGCCGGTCGGGGTGGCTTTGGAGGCTTGGCCGCCGGTGTTGGAGTAAACTTCGGTATCAAGTACCAGCAGGTTGACGTTTTTGCCGGAGGCAATGACGTGGTCGAGGCCGCCGTAGCCGATGTCGTAGGCCCAGCCGTCACCACCGACACACCAGATCGATTTCTTGACCAGGTAGTCGGCCAGTGGGAGCAGCTGTGCGGCAGCTTTGTCCTTGCTTGATTTGAGGGCTTTCTTGAGGGCAACAACCAGTTCACGCTGCTTCTCGATGCCGGTCTGGTCGGATTGGTCAGCGGCCAGGATCTCTTTCAGCAGCGGCTGGAAGGTTTTGGATGATTTACCTGTGGCGAGTTCCGCAGCCAGCTCGCGGGCAGATTCGGTGAATTTGTCCACGGCCAGACGCATGCCAAAGCCGAATTCGGCGTTGTCTTCGAACAGGGAGTTGGACCAGGCCGGTCCACGACCGTCGGCACGCTTGGCCCACGGTGTGGTGGGAAGGTTGCCGCCGTAGATCGAGGTGCAGCCGGTGGCGTTGGCGATCATGGCCCGGTCGCCGAACAGCTGGGACAGCAGTTTCAGATAGGGGGTTTCGCCGCAGCCGGCACAGGCGCCGGAGTACTCGAAGGTCGGACGGACCAACTGGCTGCCGCGCAGGGTATCCAGCTTGAGTTTGGTCGGATCCATGTCGGGCAGCGCCAGGAAGAAGTCGTAGTTGGCGGCTTCTGATGCCCTGAGAGGTGGCTGGAACTGCATGTTGATGGCCTTGTGGTTCGGATCTTCCTTGGCCTTGGCCGGGCAGTTGTGGACGCAGGCACCGCAACCGGTGCAGTCTTCAGGTGCAACCTGCAGGGTGTATTTCATGCCTTTGAATTCGGGCAGTTTGCAGTCGGTTGATTTGAAGGTTTTGGGTGCGCCCTTGAGGAGCTTGGCGTCATAGGCCTTCATGCGGATAGTGGCGTGCGGGCAGACAAAGGAGCAGATGCCGCACTGGATGCAGAGCTGTTCGTCCCAGACCGGGATGTCCACGGCAATGTTGCGCTTCTCGTACTGCGATGTTGCAGTCGGGAAGGTGCCGTCGGCAGGCATGAGGGATACGGGCAGGCCGTCGCCGAAGCCGGCGATGATGCGGCCGGTGACGTCCTGGACGAATTTGGGGGCGGTCTTGGCAACGGCCGGCGGCATTTTGAGCTTGCTGGTGGCCTTGGCCGGAACCTTGACTTCGTAGATATTCTTGAGGGCTTCGTCAACAGCGGCGTTGTTCATGGCAACGACTTTGTCGCCTGATTTGCCGTAGCTCTTCTTGATGGCGTCTTTGATCTCTTTGAGGGCGGTGTTCAGCGGGATGATGTTGGAGATCTTGAAGAAGGCGGTCTGCATGATGACGTTGATGCGTGCTCCCAGGCCAAGTTCTTCACCGAGTTTGATGGCGTTGATGACGTAGAATTTGAGTTTCTTGTCGATGATCTGCTGTTGGACTTCCTTGGGCATCTTGTCCCAGACTTCGTTGTGCTCGAAGGGGGAACAGAGCAGGAAGGTGGCGCCCGGCTTGGCTTGGCTGACCATGTCGTATTTCTCCAGGAAGGAGAAGTTGTGACAGGCGATGAAGTCGGCGTGGTCGATCAGGTAGGGGGCGTTGATGGCCTTTTTCCCGAAGCGCAGGTGCGAGATGGTGATGGTGCCGGCCTTTTTGGAGTCGTAGACAAAGTAGGCCTGGGCAAAGTTTTTGGTGGTTTCACCGATGATCTTGATGGTGTTCTTGTTGGCGCCGACCGTGCCGTCGGAGCCTAAGCCGTAGAACATGGCTTCGTAGGTTCCGTCCATGGCGGTGCGGAAGGATGGATCGTAGTCCAGGCTGCAATTGGTTACGTCTTCCTTGATGCCGACAACGAAGTGGTTTTTAGGCTTGGCTTTTTTCAGGTTGTCCAGTACGGATTTGGCCATGGCCGGGGTGAATTCCTTGGAGCCCAGGCCGTAGCGGCCGCCGACGATGGTTGGGTAGCCTTTGAAGCTGAATTTGCCTGTGGACATGGCTTCGCCGATAGCGGTGCGGACGTCCAGGTAAAGCGGCTCGCCCAGAGAGCCGGGCTCTTTGGTGCGGTCCAGGACGGCGATGCTTTTGACGGTTTTGGGCAGGGCCTTGATGAAGGCATCCAGCGGAAAGGGACGGTACAGGCGAACTTTGACAACGCCGACCTTTTCACCTTTTTTGACCAGGCTGTTGACGGTTTCCTGGACAGTATCGGCTGCGGAACCCATGACAACGACCACCCGTTCTGCGTCTTTGGCGCCAACATAGTCAACCAGCTTGTATTTACGGCCGGTGAGTTTGCCGAATTTGTCCATTTCTTCCTGGACATTTTTGATGCAGGGTTCGTAATACGGATTGACCGTTTCACGTCCCTGGAAGTATACGTCCGGGTTTTGGGCGGTTCCGCGCATGACGGGGCGGTCGGGGGAAAGGCCCCTCAGGCGGTGGGCGTTGACCAGTTCGTCGCTGATCATGTGGCGCATGTCATCAAAGGTGAGCTCTTCTACTTTCTGGACTTCGTGCGAGGTGCGGAAACCATCGAAGAAGTGCAGGAAGGGAATCCGCGAACGCAGCGTGGCAGCTTGGGCGATCAGGGCAAAGTCCATAACCTCCTGGACGTTGTTGGAGCAGAACATGGCCCAGCCGGTGGAGCGACAGGACATGACATCGGAATGATCACCGAAGATATTCAGAGCAGCTGCAGAGATTGCACGGGCTGAGACATGGAAAACCGTGGAGGTCAACTCGCCGGCAATTTTGTACATGTTGGGGATCATCAGCAGCAGACCCTGGCTGGCGGTGAAGGTGGTGGTGAGTGCTCCGGCCTGCAGGGCGCCATGAACGGTTCCGGCTGCTCCGCCTTCGGACTGCAGCTCCGATACCAGCGGGATCGTACCCCAGATGTTCTTCTCACCGGCGGCGCTCTTGGCGTCGGAGATCTCACCCATCACCGATGACGGGGTGATCGGATAGATGGCGATGACCTCGTTGGTGGCGTGTGCTACGTGGGCGGCAGCAGTGTTGCCGTCGATGGTTACCATTTTTCTGCTCATGTACTTCCTCCTC
>Ga0154405_1043_pt1 | contig 14697 bp, 12 predicted proteins | sample RifGroB2_FD_115909 | JGI IMG/M metagenome (GOLD analysis project Ga0154405, IMG submission 115909) | Pelobacteraceae bacterium GWB2_53_15 | reverse complement strand
CGTCAATTACGATATATTCAAGGCGGGAGTAATCCTGATTGATCACGCTCTGAATGGCCTGTTCCATATAACGGCCACCATTCAACACAACAGTGATTATTGTTATAAGGGGGAAATCAGGGGATGGTGATTTCAACGATCCCATGCGTCTCAAACCCCCCTCTTTTTTTCCGTCATCCATGAAATGCCTATGTGCGGAATTCCGCTTGTCGATCTACTTCCCAGCTGGTGTGCATACTTTCTGAGCGTACTGAAATAGCTGTTTAACCGGTGGTGCGGTTGTAGTCGAGGAGTTCAAGAAATGAGAGGTGGAAGCGTTTAATCAGGCGCATCATTTCAAAAGAACTTATTCTTTTTGCCCTGTAGATCCTGCGTCGTTTTTGCCATTGCCCTGGCAGGCCGATCAGAGCGTCTCGTGTTGCCTTTGCCAGTGCAAACAGACACTCTGTTGGTGATGCTGTGGAACGGAATTCAGCCCCGCTTCCTCTGCCGGTAAGAACTACAAAAAACTGCAATGCATACCGAACGCATGTCCAAAATGGCAGAAGGGCAAGCAGTGGCAGGGGAAAATTCTTGATCGCTACCCAGTAGTGGTTGCGTTCAACAAGATAAAGTTTGAGAGGGGAAAACACACCTCCGGTCCCGGAATACTTATGGTGCACGACAGCGCCAGTGGCGATGAGTGTTCTCCAGCCCGCCAGCCGGCCACGCAGGCCCAGATCGGTATCTTCGGCATAGGCAAAAAAATCATCGTCGAAAAAACCGGTTTCGTCCAGCATGGCGCGCCTGTAGAGTGCCGCGCAGCCGCTGGGATAGAGACCTTCTACCACCGGATTCAGGCCGAGTTTCGCAACACTTTGTGATCTGTATGCTCCGCGTGACATGCCGTCCCGGCAGATCCGCCCGCCGATGGTGTCTACGATATCCCTGTCGCCATAAGCACAGGTGCGGCATCCTACCATTCCGACCTCGGGATTTTCCTCTGCGACAGCAACCATTCGGGCCAGCCAGTCCGGTTCTGCACGGGTGTCATTGTTGAGGACGACAATATATTCTCCGTTGGCTTGTTCGAATCCCTTGTTGTTGCCTGTCGCAAAGCCGGTATTCGTTGCCAGCCTGATGAGCCGGATCGTGGGATAGCGCGTCATTATCAGTTCAGGAGAACCGTCAGTCGATGCGTTGTCAACAATAATGGTCTCGAAGTTATTGTACGTCTGAGCGGCAAGGCTTTGCAGACATTCCGGTAAATGGTGTGCGCCGTTCCAGTTGACGATAATAATTGAAACCAGAGGATCTTGTGTGCGAATGTCAGGAGTCACATTTCACCCATGACAGCCCGGTAGACCTCGACCAGTGAGCTTCCGCGCGCTTTCCACGAGTGTTCACGAACCGCTTTCTCACGTACGCGCTTTGATGATGAACGTCTTGTTTCATGGTCTCGCAGCAGGGTGACTATTTTGGCTGTCATGTCTGGAGCATCTCCATAACGGGCATAGATGCCGGTGTCTCCAAGAACCTCGCGATTTACCGGAGTGTCGAAAACCACCGTGGGCAGGCCGCAAGCCATGTAATTGAAAAGCTTGCCGTTAGCCTCGGTAAGTGAAAGCTTGGGTGATACGGCGATATCGGCCGCGGACAGAAGCAAGGGAGCGGCAGCGTAATCGATCTTGCCGGTAAATGTGATCATATCGCTGATTCCTAGAGTGATTGCCGCGGATCTGTATCTCTCGCAGGGAAAACCCATGATTAGAAAATGTACCTTAATCTGCTCGGCTTTCAGCAGGGCAATGCAATCCAGAAGCAAATCCGTACCCTGATATCGGCTCAAAACCCCTAGATAGGCCACAACGGGAATATCCGCGGGAATACCTAGTTGCTTACGGCCTTCATGCTGGGGGAAGGGGCGGAAGATATCCGTATCAACGCCGTCGATAATCGGAATAACCCGCTCCGACGGAATGCCCCACTTTGTGATCAGTTCAGAAGCTCCCGCACCGGAACTGGTGACGATTCTGTCGGCAAAATTGTGAATCATCCGCTCCAGGCGTCTGAAGATCCGCGCCATCAGCGATGATGCGGAGAAAAAACCATGGTCGATGCACTCACCGCTCAGGCTCCCTTGGTAATCCAAAATCAAAGGTGCTCCGCAAAACTTCTTCAGAATATAACCGATGAAGGCGCCTTCGTGGAGATGGGAGTGAATAATGTGTGGCCGGAACATGAAACCCTGTTGCATGACCTTATACAGCAGCAGCGCATCAAGATAAAGTTTGTGCCAGGAGGGGCCCGCTTCAAGTTTGGTATACCAAGGGATTGTGGGAATACGGATGACTGGTATGCCGGGGATGTTCCGTCCAAGATGATAGGTGACAATGCGAACATCATGACCTGCCATACGGAGAGAGCGGGCCTCCTCATAAATTCTGACGTGACAGCCCCGGTCAGCGAAATAAGGGGTTGGTGCCACCATCAGAATTTTCAGAGCCGCTGTATCAGGCAAGATTAATCCTGTCTTTTACTACATAGATCGGTTTACCTTGAGATTCAAAGTAGGTGCGGGCATTCAGTTCGCCCAAAAGGCCCATGACAATGAACTGCACCCCCATAAACAAAAGAAAACCAGTCAGGATCAGCAGTGGGTTGCGATTCATGCTCAAATGTTCAAAAACTTTCATGTATATGGTCATGGCAGCGCTGCATAATCCAGCCATTAGCGTGTAGACGCCCCATTTTCCGAACAGTTGAATCGGTTTGGTGGAGTATGACAGCAAAAACTTGACGGTCATGAGATCCAGTATGACCCGCAATGTCCGCGAAATCCCGTATTTACTGGTTCCGTGCAGGCGCGGATAGTGATTGACGGGAAGTTCGGCAACCTTGGCACCAACTTGCGAGGCCAGGGCCGGAACAAAACGGTGCATCTCGCCATACAGGTTGATTCCGTCCAGAACCTCACGTCGGTATGCCTTGAGAGTGCAGCCATAGTCATGAAGATGTACACCCGTAAAGAACGAGATCAACGCATTGGCCAGCATGGAAGGGATCTTGCGGGTAATAATGGTATCCTTGCGCGATTTTCGCCATCCGGAAACAACGTCATAGCCCTCATGGAGTTTTGCTATCAAGCGGGGAATGTCAGTAGGGTCGTTTTGCAGATCTCCATCCATGGGGATGATGATGTTGCCTGATGCCGCATCAAAACCCGCTGACATGGCTGCTGTCTGGCCGAAATTTCTACGAAACCGGATGACTTTCAGACGGTTGTCTTGCGCTGCGATGCGCTGGAGCGCGCCATAGGAACCATCGGTTGAGCCATCATCCACCATGATAATCTCGTAATCAGTATCAATGGAGTCCAGTGCATTGGTAATGGCCAGGTAGAGTTCCTGGATATTGTCCTGCTCGTTAAATATCGGTACGACAATGCTGAAATTCACATCAAACCCCAAGAGTAGGCGAAATACGTTATCCGCATAAATTCATAGTACTATAGCGAAAAATTGGAAAATCGTCTGTATAAATTTACGGAACTGTGTCCGTTGGTTGCTCAAATTCCCTGACTCGTCTGATTGTCACACCAGAACCTGTTTTTGCCACAGGTTTTCCTTTTACAAAACCGTACAGTAGGCCGGCTCCATTGGCACAATGCATGAGTGGGTACAGTCCAAATAAAAAGAGGGTTTCCGGTCTGCCAGTTTTGAGCAGGGTCACAATAGTGAAGACGATATCCAGCGCGATATATGAGACTAAAGGAAGTTTCCACAGCATGTTGGCAGGGAGCAGCGGAAGTAATGCTACGTAGATTAATAATATCAGAGGCATGAAGCTCATAAATGAGCAAGACCGGGCGATGATGGTCTGTTGGGCACGTCCACGACCGTAGGAAAACATCTGTCGCACAAAGGCCGCCAGCGTTGTGCGCTGGCTTCTCATTACCGCCATGCTGGGAACATGCACAAGGTTGTGCCCTAACGAAATGATTCGGTCCAGAAGCTCGTTCTCTTCATTGGGGTACAGGCGTTCGTCAAAACCACCAGCAGCAAGGAATAGATCACGACGTATTGCCATATTGCAAAGGATCAACTCCCGTTCGGTTGTGATTCGGGACCGACCTGCGGCACGGTAGCGATTGCGCATGGCGCCGGATCCGAAAGAGGTTGTTAGTGCATACGCGAATATATGCTGGAGGCGTGAGTCGCTGTCAGGTGTCAGGGATGGACCGCCCACAACAGCAACAGATAAATCACCAAAGGCTTGTGCACACTGTGTCATGCAGTCAGGAACAACACAGGAATCATCATCAAGAAAATACAGGATGTCTCCCCGGGCCTGTTCGGCGGCCAGGTTGCGTTGGCGACTTGGGCTTGTCCCTTCAGCAATTAGTATCTCGTACGGATACACCTGTCCCTTGAGCTGCATTAATGCATACAGCGCTTTGGTGGTGCCACCTGGTTTTACCGGTATGATGAGCGAAAAAGTTAGCATAATACTTTACATAAACAAAAAAACCGGGTTTCTCCCGGTTAAATAAAATTGCATACCACTTATTTCTAGAAGGTTTTTCTGAAGTTTGCAGTAAATCTCTTTTCAATGCGGCCGTCTGATCGAGCAGTCCCATAAGCATAATCAAGGCTAGCCTGAAAAAGTCTGAAGTTCAGGCCCAGCGAGGCATAATATGTCAGCGTATAGTCGCTGAAGGTGCTAAAGAAGGAATATTTGGAACCGGCCGCCAATATCAATTGCCTGAGTGGGTAGTATCGGGCACCAAGAGACAGAGCACTGGTGCGATTTTTGTTTGAAACAGTCGTAATATTGTTAACTGTGGTTGTGGTGCGGCCCTCAGTATGTTCAAAGGTTTCGTGGATTTCGAAGAGCTTGCGCGTGACGCCATTGGTTCTGTAGTAATTGTAATTGAGGGTTTGACTCATGCTTAGATTGTCAGATTCGTCTAAATCGCTAAGGCCCTTGTAGTATGAGATGCGTATAGAGGAATCCAGGTTCCTGTTAAAAGTGTATTGTGCGCTGTTTTCACTGATAAGAGAGTAGCTATTAGTCTCCGGTTCCGTGTTGTCAATGGTGAAAGTATTGTTGGTGGTTAGTTTGAAATTCGTACCGCTGTAATCTGCGCGATGAACAACATTGGTTTTATAACTGCGGGCGTCATTTTGGGGGATGTAGATATCTTCATTGATAGACAAGCTGGTATTCAAGCGTGGCAGGGGGTTCCAGCTGATTGAAAAGTCTGTTATGGACTGGAAGGTTGAGCCATTACCTTCATATGAGTTGTTGCGGGGGTTGGCATATTGCTGTATTCCGATGTTGGCGCCTTCTACAGTACTGCTGACATATTGTGATGTACCACTTGTAATGCGGTTTGTCTGACGTAACGACATGCGTGTCAGGTTCGTGGGAGAGTAGGTTGTATAAGCGCTGATGTTCTGGTCAAGAAAGTTGCTTGAACTGGAATTTGTGTCACTTAAGTAGTTTCGTATGTTGTAGGTGGCTCCAAGGCCGACGTTGCGTGAAAACCGGGCGGTGCTGGTGGTCTCGACCGCACCTGAAATTATAAAGAGTTCAGATATGTTTGTGGATGCCTTCTCTATGTCGAGCTGCTGGCTCAAGGTAAATGGAGATCTCTTGAAAGTATCTATTCGGTACCCTCCGGAAATATCGGTGAACTGGTTGTTCTGGTTGTCATGGTTTTCGTTGTAGGAAAATCGGGTGCTCCAAGAGGTGTCGGCATTCAGTGAGCCATTAACGTAAACCGGAACGGTTGTGCGATAGGTTATTCTGCCATTTTCCTCTTTATTGCGGTTGAAATTGTTGAACGATCTGGCTTCCCATGCTGACCGTCGGGCATAGCCGAATAGATTCAAGTCAAATTCATCATAATTATCGGCAGTTGTAGCATTCATTCTCTTGGTAAGCTGCCCATCGGCCGATACCATCAACCAGTTGGAGAAATCAATCCAGCGTCTTTGCATATTGTGGTCAATCGTACCCAACTGTACCTGGCTTTCCTTGTAGTTGTTGTCTGAATTTATATAATCCTCATACGACAGAAGGCGATAATGGAACCAGTTGTCCTTTTTGTTCAGGCTCACAAAGGCCAGCCTGCTGAAGCGGTTATCTACCGGAAATGATGCATTGCGGTCGCGATTGATACTGTCGCGATAATCAAGCATCAGCATGGGGAAGTGGCGCAGAAGCTCGTTGTAACCGTTTGTCATGCCGTTTTTTACACCCATTACCAGGGTAGCGCCACTATCGATGTGTATGCCGTTCATGATGCCTGTGGCAAGTTGGGGGGAGCCAAGCAGGGAGTTGCCCCGACCCTGTAAAGACCCAAGCAGGTTTGAAGAGTCCTGGGAAAATGCGTTTCGGTTCATATCCCTGCTGTAAGCAGTTAAGCGTAGCGGTATTTCTTTTGGATCTATAACAACTTCACCTTGGTAGATGATATGACCACGGCTGGCGGATGGACTGTCGGAACCTGTAGTAGAGCTGATTTTTGTGTCAAATGTGCTCCAGTCGTAGCCAAGCGAGAGGTTGTATTTCCCCAGACGACCATCAATGATTTTGCCTTGGTCATGATATAGTAGAGAATAACGCTGGGTGAGCGAGTGTGCAGACAGATGGCTGCCGGTATTATCCTTGGCATCATAATTGACATAGGCAAGCTCTGCTTCAGCGCTGAGTTTGCCAAGAGCATCGGCTGGATATAGCCCGCAGAACGCAAAAATAAACAGTGCGCTTGCTACCATGATGTTTTTAGAAAAGAAAAGGGTCATTGACTTTATGATGGTGAATTGCCAGGTAATTAGTAATAAATTGAAATAGTTGGCCCGCATAAAACATGCAATAATTAGGCCACATAGCCAGCGCAGATACGTTGTGCGCTCTTGACTGCAAATGCCGTGCAGTCACTAAGGAAGAAAGTCGAAGATACAGGCAGTTCCGGTTGCGTTAGCAAGCTGGCTGTAGGAAGAAAACAAACGGTTCGCAGGCAACACGCCTGAACTGTGTCGAATTTGTCGCTTAGGAATGGTGAAAACGGTTATTTGGCGCTATGGGTATTGTCTTTTGGCATTTCAATGAACTTGTTTTCCTGGCAATTGGACCTGGATGGTTTCAATACAACTGCGTTTTTGGCAGGCTTCTAGTGGTGTTCTAAGGGATGCTTATTCAGGTACGCATCCGACAGATATTGAAATACCTGTACACGGCTGTTGAGTTGGTCAACTACATGGATTACGTCATTACTGTCTATGTCAATACTTACTGGTACGGCAAACCCTCCTGGTGCTCGCTTGCCGGTGCTGGAAACCGCATAATAATCTCCGAGTACCAATAAGAGCTCACCAACAGTGTTAAATATGATTATTTTGTGTGACCGCCCATCAATGACATATATGTTGTCATCCGAATCCACTGCAAGGGATTTAATCAACTGAAAATCTCCTGTTCCATCACCGCGTTTGCCGAATGATCGCCGGAACACTCCATTTTCATCAAATGCCTGGACCCGTGCATTAAATGTGTCGGCAACGAGAATTTCTCCCTTTGAGTTGATTGCTACGGCAACCGGAAGGTTGAAGCTGCCGTTGGTTTCACCAGATCCTCCAAAGGAAAACAGCAAATTGCCGTTCAGGTCGAGAACATGAACCTTGTTGGCGGCTCCATCGGTTACGAAGAGTTGCTTTTTCTTCTTGTTGATTGCCAAACCAACCGGTTTTTTTGCAATTTTGTCTATATTGAAAGTTTTTAGCATCCGTTCATTCTGGTCGAATACAAAAATGTTGTTAAAGCGCCGTTCCAGAAGATACAGATTGTCGTCCTGGTCCAGGGCCAAGCCGAGCGGGTACACAATCGGAGGGCTGTCTGCACCAGGGTGTAGAAAGCGTACCTCTCTTTGCTTCACATCGAAAACAAACACGGAAGCCGCCCCAATGTCAGATACATAAAACTTATTGTGCGTGACGTCTGATTTTACCTCGATCGGTTTTAAGAGGGAAATCGGCGCGTCATCCCCGAGAATGGCAGCTTTAAACCGCTGCAAATCAGTTTTATCCATGTCGAGTTGGCTGCTGTAGGAGCGGAGCCATTCAATGCGTGGACGATCCGGTAGGGGTGGCCAAAAATAGCGCTCGTTTGTTGGCGCGGGCTTCATGGCGCATCCCGAGCAGAGGAGGAATAGCATTGCAATGAGGGTGTAGAGGCGTAAATTATGCATTTGGAGATATCCTGTAACTTAAAAGCTGGACTCTAATAAAGATCAGGCACTAAGCAGACGAAATTTGGAACACGAAGATCAAGGATTGTATCCCAGAATATGCAAGAAAGTTACGTTTATATCATGATCATACCCATTGTACATAAAAAAAGGGCGGAAGAATCCGCCCTTTTTAAGGAAATATTTACCTGCTAGGACTACTTAGCGTGACATGCCAGGCAAAGCGTGCTGCCGGAATTTGTGGTACGCAGGAACGGCGTATAGGTGTTGTCATGCACTGCGTGGCATGAAGAGCACTCCATGCTGTCTGTAACAGTATTATTATTTGCATTGAAGAAAACAGTCTTTTCGCCAAAAGCGGTTTTAACTGCTGAAGCTGCGTTCAGCCCGCCTAAATCCTGGGTTACAGCCGTGCCGTAACTGAAGCCGACCGGGTGGTCATTGGTCAGGTTGTTGCCCAGATTTGCGCTGCTGGTGGCCCAGGAAGCACCTGCTACATTTATAGCAGCACCATCACTGGTGAATGCGCGTTTGTTTACACGGCTACCAAGTTCACCGAGAGTGGCGTCGTGGCAGTTCATACAGAACAGAGACTGGCTGTCTTCAAAAAGCTTGGCATCACCTGCAACGGTGGTGAGGGACTTGCTGGAGGTATAAAGCCTGAAATCAGCGGCGGCCCTTCCAGCGCTACGGTTCCAAAGCGGTACGCTCTGCACGGCATTGTGTGGGGTGTGGCAGAAAACACAGATTTGGTCCGAGTTGGTGGCTTTAACTGATGCAGAACTGCCTGAGCTGAGGTCGTGCTTGGTGTTTTTGATTCCGGCAAAAGAAGTGCCGACGGTAATTGCGAGAAGTGCGGCTGTCAGTAGAATCTTTTTCATTTTTTTCCCTTTCTTGATCTGGATTAGTGATTGTTGAAAAACTTAAGCCTAGTTAACTGAAATGGTGATGTTTGTATAATTGATGTACCCCCCTCTGATAAATATTTATGTGTTTATGCTGTACTCGAGATTTGTTTAGAAACAAAATTATTTTTAAAGAGAAGCAAAAGGTATGCCTAAATTGTGTGGTACAAAAAACATAATAAAACAAGCTGGTTATGGTTGATTATCCCGTGGCAGCGTCATATAAAAAAAGGTATATGGTTAAATGGCGTGTTGTGTGAGGCTATTTAACGTCCCGGGGCATCGCCGGCAGCGGAAACCGGGAACGATACGAGTCATTCAAATACTGATATACTTGAAATCGTCGGTTCAGTTGATCGACAACATAGATACGATCATTCTGGTCAATATATATGCCTTGGGGAAGAAGAAAACCGCCGATGTCCCGTTTTGCTCCTCCAGTCGAGGCAAACGTTCCACCGATGTTAAGCAGGAAATCGCCATTGTTGGAAAAAATAGAAAACTGGTTTAGTTTGCCATCGGTAATGTAGATATGGTCTTCGCTGTCAACCGCAACCCCCTTGATAATGGCAAAATCGCCCGGGCTATCACCACGCCTGCCAAATTTACTCTTGAACTCTCCCTGTGGGGTGAAGCGTTGAATGCGGGCATTGAAAGAATCGGCAACGACGATGGTGCCGTCTTTTTCTACTGAGACACCTTGTGGTTGGTGGAATTCTCCGTCACCGCCTCCTCGCTTACCGAAAGAAAAAAGGAGATTTCCGTTAAGATCGGTCACAACTATCTTGTTCTCTCTGAGATCTGGCAGTATCAGTCGGTTTCTGGTTTTATCAATTGTAAATTTACCTATGTGGGACACATGTTTTGAGAGGTCAAGAACCTTGATTACCCGATTATCCGGACTGACTACATGAACTTTTCTCGAATTGGCATCAGAAACATAGATGTTATCGAGGCCATCTACTGCTACCCCGGTAAGATGCTGCACAACTCCGACAAGTGCTTCTCCGCCCAGTGTAGTGACATCTTGTAGCTTGAAATCAAATATGTAGGTGGTTGCGCTCTCGTTGTCTGTTACAAAAGCTCTTCCTTTGCTGTCTGCAGCTATTGCTATGGGGCGCACAAGACTGATCGAGTCTGCCTCGCCTACAATCATGTTGAATAATGAGGGACCTTCGGTCTTGAGGCCAAGATTGCTGGAGTAGGTCCCGATCCATTCAATTTTTGGTTCTCCAGGAAGTGGCGGCCAAAAGTAACGTTTCGTCTCGGCGGTCGGTGTTGAGGCGCAAGCGCTTAATAAAACTGCGCATATAGCGAAAATGGCACATTTTAACAGGGGACCTCTCATTATAAGCTACCTCTAATTGATTTTATTTGTTGTGACACATCTGGCAGAGACTCAATCTGTCATCAACGTTATTGACAAAGTAATAGCGCACATCACCCGCGTGCGGGTTGTGGCAGGAAATGCAACTCATAGTTTTGCCGGTTCTTTTTTTGGCAGGATCAGGTTTGCCTTTGTAGGGATGACCTTCGCCGGATGTCGTTCTTACGACATGGGTCTGGGTGCGGATATGGCCATGGCACGACAGGCAGAGCTCATTGATTGGCATGATCAACTGGGATTCATTCTGTGAACCGTGTGAATCATGACACGCCTCGCACATCCCCGCCTCAATCGGTCCATGTATGTACTTGCGTTTATTTATCTGAACTGACATGTCTGCATGGCATTCATAACAGAGAGCAGCGCCCTGCTTGGGAACCGCGTGTTTCGGTTTTCCCTCGCTGGCATGGCAATAAGCGCACGAATAGGTGCCGGCCGGGCCATGCACATATTTTGCAGCGAGTATATTCTTGTGGCAAGAGACGCAGGGATTTTCTTTTTCAATGTTGCTATTCATCTGCTCTCTTTTTGGATTGAGGTTGTGGCAGGAAATACACAGACGTTCCTTTTCAGGTTTATGCATAATGACCGGAGTGAATTCAGGGGGAGGCAGCAAGGATGATGTGGGCGGAACATAAAAAAAGTCTGCATGTGCGCTTTCTATTTTTTGTCCACCACGGAATAAATCGATCAGGACGCTGTTTTTGCCACTATCCCAGATGGCCTGAGCGATAAAGAAATCACGAAACAGTTTTCGATATTCAGGGGAACTGACATCAATCAAATCGCTTGCGAGTCCATTTACAGTAACCCTGATCGCTGACAGGTCCGTCTGATTGAATTTAACAATCATATGTCCGCTGCTTTTAACCCAGGTGCTGGGTGCCGGATAAATGAAGTCAACAGCCGCAAATGCGGGTGTATTGTCTGCCACGAGCAGGAAAAGTAGTATGAGAGATGCTATATGCAGCAATGCAAAACACTTCATGGATTGATTACCGGGTTGATTCGATCATAGGATTTTGGTTTGTGACATCCAACTACGCATGTACCGCCGGTATCGGTCTTGGTAAATCGAATAGGAATTTGCCATTTGCCAAATCCGGGAATCTTAGCAGATATGAGACGAGGTTGAGAAGCCGCATGCGGATCATGACAGACTTTGCAGGATCTTCCCTTCTCGTTTTTATTGATGTGGATATAGTGGATGTTGAAAAACCCGTTTCTTAAATTAGTCTGGGTGTCGGTGCGCAGATCATCAGCCATTTGATTGTTATGGCAACCGAAACAAAGATCGAAATTTTCCTTATTAAATGGCATGTAAAAATCTTCAGCGAAGTATTTTCTCAGAAGGTGTGGATACTGAGTGCCGTGTGTGGAATGACAAGCCGTGCATTCACCCTTGTTTATGGGACCATGTACTGATTTACCCTGAAACATACTATTTTCATGGCAGATAATACAGAGTTGCATTCCCTCTCCTCTGAGCATGAACTTGACATTGGACTGATGAGGGTCGTGGCAGCCGGTGCATTTACCTTCAGCAATAGGAGGATGCGGATATTTCCGGTCATACTGCGACTTTTCATGACACATGAAACAGAGTTGTCCGCCGGGTGCCTTGAGAAGCGACTTGTTTTCGCTTTGATGAGCGTCATGGCATGCCAGGCAATCACCAGATCCTACAGGGCCATGCACATATTTCATCGTGTCCATCCGCTTATGGCATTCGTTACACAGGCCTGATTTACCGTTTTCAGTAAGCAGGAAGGCTTCCTTCTTAAACCGTGGGTGTTTCTGCCCGGATGGTTTGTGACACAATTCGCATTTACCCTCGCCCACCGGCTTGTGAGGATATTGTTTTTCGGCCTTGTATGGATGACAGCCACAATTAACATAACTGGCGGCACTGGTATTCTGCCCGGTCATCAGCAATAGAATGATCAGGTAGCCTGCAGCAATAAGCGCGCTGTTATATAGCGTGGACATTTTCATATAGAACGCTACTTGCCGTAGCTGTGCAAGCCCGACAGGAAGAGGTTGACACCCAGATAACAGAAAATAGTGGCGGCAAACCCGATAATGGAGAGCCAGGCGGCCCGTTTGCCAACCCATCCTCTGGTAAAGCGTGCGTGCAGAAAGGCGGCATACACAAACCAGACAATCAGCGACCAGGTCTCCTTGGGATCCCAGCTCCAATAGGTTCCCCAGGCGTAGTTGGCCCAGGCGGCACCGGTAATAATGCCCAGCGTCAGCAAGGGGAAGCCGATCATGATGGCCCGGTAATTCAGGTCGTCAAGCACCTTGATTGGCGGGAACATGCTCATGATTCCGCCTGCAGAGCCAGTAGTGTTTCCCTCCTCATGTGTTGCCTTGATGAGATACATTATTGAGATGCCGCAGGCCACTGCAAAGGCAGCGTAGCCGAGAAAACAGGTGACGACGTGATAAAGCAGCCAGTTGCTTTGCAGGGCGGGAACCAGTGGTTCAATTCCGGTACTTAGTCCCAGTTGAGCCCAGGCCATTCCCAGCAGCGCAAACGGGACAACGAACGCCCCGATTATCCGATATTTATACTTCAGGTCGATGAAAGCAAAAATAAGGATAATGGTCCACGAGAAAAACACTACCGACTCATATAGATTTGAGAGCGGGGCATGACCAACACCCAGGTCATACGATTCTTTCCAGCGTAGTGCAATGGCGGCTGTCTGAATGATAAGGCCACCATAGGCTATTACACTTCCCGCTAATCCCAGAGATTTGTTCTTGCTGGCAAGAAAAGCAAAAAAAGCGATCATGGATGCCATGTAGGCAAGTGTTGTCACGTTAAAAAGCAGCGAACTCGTCATGCTGTTGTAACCTCCTCTATATTTTCAAGTTGGTGAATTTTTCCGCTAATTCCTCAAACTGCATCTGAAATCCAGCCTGGTTTTTACTGGCATTGCCATACATGCGCGCATGCCCCTTGGATACGATGACCCAAACTCGTTTGTGCGACATGAAAAACGCAACAAAAATTCCTACAATCATCAGAGTGCACCCTACCCACACAATCCACACGCCTGGATCCTTGGCTACCTGCAAACCGGTGTACATTTTTGCATTTGACCCTTCATAGTTGTATGTCAACTCATCACCACGTTGAGCGTTGATTTCGGGATAATTTTTCAAAACAATAAAGGTCTGCGGCGATTTCCCCTTGATTGTTACCTCTACCCTGGCAGCTGGACCAGAAAATTCGGGCATAAACTGCCGAACCTCCGGTGTGGCCTCCAGAAGCTTGAATGTGGTGCCGTCTTTGAATGTAACCGCATCGCCATCCCTAAGCGCAAAGCGTTCAGTATTGCCGCCAGTGCGAGGCGTCATGGTGAAATAATGCTCACCGCCTTCAGTAGCTTGGCCGTAGCTGGACTGGTAAAAGGTTATACCTTTGTAGGTCAGAGGATCGTTTACCACAACCCGTACATTGGTGAAATCCTTGATGGGTTGCCCGTTTTCCAGGACAGTCAGGATACTCTTGAACTCTTTGGGGGCGCCTGTGTTGTAGAAGGCCACGCTGAATTGGTCGCAGCGCAGGTCGAAGCCGAGGGGAATCTGCTTTCCGTTACGTGCCTCGACGCTGGAAATACTGGATCCCTCGACAATGGTTACAAAACCCTTATATCCAAACAGCGATCCGATGATGGCGCCCACAAAAATCACCAGTATGCTGAGATGGACAACATACACGCCCAGGCGGGACCAGGCGCTTTTCTGTGAGAAGAGGTGGTATTCACCGCTATGTTCGCTTATAACCGGGGCAGCAAATTCCTTGCCCAAAAACGCGGCCAGTTTTTCCTGACCCGCATCAATTGGTGTGGAAAACGCAATTTCCTTTTTCAGTGTGAAAGTGTTTCTCATAGTCTCACCGAGTACGAGGGTCGGCTCGGTAATGAATTTAATGACGTGAGGTAATCGTTTTATGGAACAGCTGATTAGATTAAGGCTGAAGATATACAGCAACGCGATGAACCACCAGGAATGGTACATGTCAAAGAAGCCAAGCTTCGAGTAAATCTGAAGTTTGACGGGACTGATCTGGGCCAGGTATTCCGGCGGCAGTTGTCCTTGGGGGAGAACGGTACCGATAATAGAGGATAGGGCAAGCGAGATAAGAAGAAAAATAGTCA
>Ga0154405_1077_pt1 | contig 15095 bp, 15 predicted proteins | sample RifGroB2_FD_115909 | JGI IMG/M metagenome (GOLD analysis project Ga0154405, IMG submission 115909) | Pelobacteraceae bacterium GWB2_53_15 | reverse complement strand
ATGTTGTGCTGCCTACAGAGCGCAATTGCCACGGGACTCTCAGCGCCGGGTTGCATCCAGATGTTCTCGATCCCCTTCGCGATGGCCAGCGGCACGAGCTGTTCGGTCACTGCTGGCGGAGTGATCATGGAGATGCTCTTGACCTCGGCCGGCAGGTCAGTAATGCTGCTCACACAAGTAACTCCCTCGATTGCGCTCTCTTTGGGGTTGACCGGAATGGCTCGGCGATCATGCTGCAGGTAGCAGCGCAGTACTTTGTTGCCGAATTTGTGGGGATTGCTGGAAGCCCCTACGACTCCAAAGGCTGGTGAGGCAAGAAAGCTGTCGATCTGTTTCGGGATCATAGTCATATCCTCCTCTGCGTACATCATCGAATGGATTGCAAGTGTAGTATAGCTGAGCTGTTGGCATATTTCAAACATCCAGCCAAGCAGCTGTTGAATGCCGGGTCGCTAAATTACATTGCTGATGAATGGTCGCAAGTGCTATACATCTCCATCACCTGAACCACGGGGATCAACCCTGTGGTTTTTTTATTTGCGCAAAGGAAGGTCGCAGGGCTATTTGCCATGAACAAAGAACGAATTCTAAAGCTGATCATCGAACAACTCTCCCGCGATGTGGATGTATTGTTCACAGCCGCCAAAACAGCCCATGAAGCCGCCACCCACGAAGAAAACGCCCCTGACAACAAGTATGACACACTGAGTCTGGAGGCCTCCTATGTTGCCCAAGGGCAGGCCAACCGCGCGCAGGAACTCAAGGTCGCCCTGGAGGCCTACAAGAATCTGCCCCTGCGGCACTTTGAAGGCGACAGCCCGATCCGGCTGGGCGCCCTGGTGACCATTGCGGCCGAAGCCGCCACCCGGACGGTTTTCGTAGGTCCTCTGGAGGGTGGTCTCAAGGTGCAGCAGGGGGATATCGAGGTCGTGGTGATTACGCCGGCTTCACCTTTGGGCAAAGGGCTGATTGGCAAGGTCGTGGGTGATTATGTTGCGGTAGGCGTGGGTGATGCAGTATCCGAATTCGAGATCGTGGAGGTCTGTTGATGGGCTTCGTTGGTGCAGACAGCCTGAGGTAGCGGAGAGTAATAATAAAGGGGGAACCGTTGGCGGCTCCCCCTGAGTCGTATCAGTCGTGGTCATGGCGGCGCTGTTTTCGCTCGCGCTTCTCTTCCTTCCACTCTTGCTTCTCCCGCCGACGCTCATCTTTCCATTCTTCCTTGCGCTCCTTCTCGGGTCTGAAGTGACGGCCGCGATAGTGCTCACGCTGCTCGCGGTAACTGCGGTACTCGTGATCGCGGCTCTCACGGATGTACTCCACCCTGTGCTTGCGGATAGCCGCCGGCAAATGTTCGCGCCGCACCCCTGCCCAGGGACCGTTGTAATGACGCGACCGATACCAGCTGTTGCCGTAATAGATGTAGTAATTGTCCGCGGCAAAGACGATGTCATAAGGCACATCCACCCCGATGTAGAATCCCAGTCGTGAAGGGGAGAGGAAAACCGGAGGGGTCTCGAAGACCACTGTAGGCGGGCCGCTGACAACGACCTGTGGTGCCGGCATGCCGATGTTGACATTGACGCTCACCTCCGCTGAGGCAGTAGCGGCCAGCGCCATGGCTGCTGCAAAGCTTATCAGTATTGTTTTTCGCATGAAAATCTCCTTTCTGATGGTCTGCATATAGCATTGCTTTCAGCAAGATTGATGCCTGAAAGTCTTTTGCCTCGGCAATGCCGCCCCCACAGGTGCTTTCCGCAGGATGCCCTTAGCAGTGATGCCGCTTGCCCGTCCTTCTGAAGGTATGCTCTACCGGATATGGGGTGGAGTTTGGTTGCTGGGCCGCCCTCCGGGTCAATGGCTGTTGGCTTTTGGGAGGGCAAAATCGACCCCGGCGAACTGGATGGCTGCCGGGTCGTTGGCACGAGGCGGCGAGACCGCGTGGACACCGCCGCATTGCGGGCAACACTGGACAAAGGTCTTCAGCACAAAGTGCTTGCCGCAGCCCCCGCATGCAAGCTCCAAGCCGTTGTTCGGCAGTTCTGAGGCAGCCACGGCACCTCCGTGGGCACCCAGCACAAACTCCACCAACGCCCTCCCGGTCGCGTAAGGTCCTATCCCCGGTTTACTGGTTGATCCGCAATCACACATGATTTATCTCCTGTAAGGTACGATTATGAAATGCAGTCAGAATAGCAGATGGTTGTGCCGGGGATTATGACGTGGGTCAAAAAATGTATTTTAGGTGCTGCATTTAGGCCGCATGGAATAACCACTGAGAAAATCACCATAAACAATCGTCCGATTCGGGAAAATGATTGCCGTCTGGTTGGCAATAATGCTATTGTTATTCATCACCTGAACCGCAGGGATCATCCCTGTGGTTTTTTATTTGTCGAGCAAAGGAGTTTTACAGCATGATAGCCGCATCGAACGTTACACTATCCTATGGCAAACGGGTCCTGTTCAAGGACGTCAATATCAAATTTACCCCGGGCAATTGCTACGGCCTGATCGGCGCCAACGGCGCCGGCAAATCCACCTTCCTCAAGATCCTTGCAGGCGACATCGATGCAGATAAGGGCGAGATCACCATCGGCTCCCGGGAGCGGATTGCGGTCCTGCGCCAGGACCAATTCGCCTTTGACGAGGAAACAGTATTCAACACCGTCATCATGGGTCACAAGATACTGTATGATGTCATGATCGAGCGCGAGGCAATCTACTCCAAGGCGGAGTTCAGCGAAGCAGACGGCGTCCGCTCGGCAGAGCTGGAGGGCGAGTTCGCCGAGATGAACGGCTATGAGGCGGAGTCGGAGGCCGCTGTGCTGCTGAACGGCCTGGGCATCCCCGAGGAGCTGCGCAGCAAGAAGATGAAGGAACTGGAGGCGGGCGACAAGGTGCGCGTGCTGCTGGCCCAGGCGCTGTTCGGCAACCCGGATGTGCTGCTGCTGGATGAGCCGACAAACAATCTGGACCTCAAATCCATCTCCTGGCTGGAGGATTTCCTGTTCCGTTTCTCCAATACGGTTATCGTGGTTTCCCATGACCGTCATTTCCTGAACCAGGTCTGTACCCACACGGCGGACATCGACTTCGGCCGGATCCAGATCTACGTGGGCAACTACGATTTCTGGTACCATGCCGCCCAGCTCAATCTGAAGCAGAAGCAGAACGAGAACCGCAAGGTGTCCGAAAAAGCCGAAGAATTGAAGGCCTTTATCCAGCGCTTCAGCTCCAACGCCTCCAAGGCCAAGCAAGCCACTTCGCGCAAAAAGCTTTTGGACAAGCTGACCCTGGAGGATATGCCGACCTCTTCCCGCAAGTATCCCCACGTTGTGTTCAAGCCGGAACGTCCCTGCGGTGATATCATCCTGGAGATCCAGGGGCTCACCAAGGAGATCGAAGGTGTCAAGGTGCTGAACAACCTGGAATTAATTGTGAGAAAAGGGGACAAGATCGCCTTTGTGGGCGGCAACACCCTGGCCCGGACGACCCTCTTTCAGATCCTGGCCGGCGAATTGGAACCGGACAGCGGCAGCTTCCGCTGGGGTGTGACCATCTCCAGCGCTTATTTCCCCAAGGAAAACAGCACCTATTTCGATAATGACCTGACACTGATCGAATGGTTGGGCCAGTACTCGCCCCCTACGGAAGGCGAGACCTTTGCCCGCGGCTTCCTGGGCAGGATGCTCTTCTCCGGCGATGAGGCCATGAAGAAGACCAGTGTCCTTTCCGGCGGCGAGCGGGTACGCTGCATGCTGTCCCGCATGATGTTGTCCGGCGCCAATGTTCTGATCCTGGACGAGCCGACCAACCACCTGGACCTGGAATCCATCACCGCCCTGAACGACGGACTGATAGCCTACACCGAGGTGATCCTGTTCGCCTCGCACGACCATGAGTTTGTCTCCACCGTTGCCAACCGGATCATCGAAATCACACCCGGCGGCGTTATCGACCGTGTGATGGGTTTTGAGGAATATCTGGAGGATGCGGACGTGTCGCGAGAGCGGGACGAGCTGTACCACGGCCATGCCGATCTGAGTCTGTAGAGCGCTTCACCTTCCCCGTAATGCAGGAGGGGCACAGCATGTTGTGTATGCCGTGCCCCTCCGATACTCCCACCGCTATTCAATACATCCTTTATTCCTGCGACACCAAAGAAGTTGTCATTCGCTGTTAGAATCAGGTTGCGTCGCGCTGATGTCGGTAATATACACGGTCAGTTCACCGTTCGGCCGGCTGATGACGACCTCATCGTCCAGTTTCTTGTGCAGCAATGCCTGTCCGACCGGAGAGTCTATGCTGATACGTCCCTCGGTTACGTCGATCTCGTCCGGACCGACCAATTGGTAGCAGCGGCTAAGCCCACCCTCGTCTTCATAGGTCACCCAGCAGCCAAAGGTCACCGAGCCAGGTCTGGCAGGCGGGCCGGCGACCCTGAGCACCTTCAGGCGGCTGCCCAGATGTTTCAGCTTGCGGTCGATCTCTCGCAACCGCTTTTTGCCGTAGATATATTCGGCGTTTTCGGAACGGTCTCCCTCTGCCGCGGCATCGGATACCCCCTGGACAACCTTGGGGCGTTCCACGCGCCACAGTTGATGGTATTCCTCTTCGAGTTTTTTTAATCCTGCGGCCGAGATCAAATCTGTCATCTGTTTCCCATTCGAGTTTGTTTCAAGAGTAGCCTGCTACCAGAGCCTGTACGATCAACTGTCGGGTCTGCAGCAGGCTGTGTGTTATGAGTGTTGCCGATCAAGGGTTTCCTTGACATTGGTGATCAGGTTGAGCAGGCGCGGGCCTATATCGTCTTCAAGCATGTGGCGTCGCAGTTGAAAGGCTGCGCCGACACAGCTGAAGACAAGGACGCGGGAACCATCCGAAGGGACGAGCGGTGCTGCGACGGCATGCACATCCCGCTTCCAATCGCCGAGGGAGAGGCAGAAGCCACGTTCGTCAAAGTCCTTGCGAGCCTGTTCGATGCCTGTCTTGATGCGGGGCCAGTCAGCTTCGTTACGAAGCTGTACCTGCTCAAGGATGGAATTGCTCTCAGCCTCAGGCAGGGCACATAAAAGCGCACGCCCCATGGAGGTGGTGGCGATAGGGATCTGTGAGCCGACATCGAGAGTCAGGGTGACGGTGGCACTGCTGCGGTAGGCCTCGATATAGAGCATGTTTAGACGATCCTGGACACCGAGTGCTACCGAGGCCTGGGCATATTCGGCAAGTTCCTGCATCAAGGGGCGGGCAACCCGGCGTACATCCATATTGACCAGGTAGGAGTAGCCCAAGGCAAGGACGGCTGAGTCCAGATGGTATTTGCCGAATTTTTCCGAATAGCTGAGGTAGCCGAGTCTGGTGAGCGTGTGGGTCAGGCGCGAGATCGTTGGCTTTGGCAGTCCTGTTCGTGCGGCAATTTCCTGGTTGCCGAGGAAGCGATCCCCCGGCTTGAAGCTGCGCAGCACCTCAAGACCGCGTTCCAGGGCACGAACCGATTGTCGATCGTTTTCTACACCGGTTTCAGTTTTAGCTTTCCCCATCAAGATTATCCGATCAATTCCGTTGTGCGAAACAACTACGAGATTTGCATAAAGCCTGTTAGAAGTCAAACTGAATTTGCCGCAAACATTAGTTCCGCAGAACGAAACAACAGCATGGCCTTCGCTTGGATAAGTTGTGGTCAAATAACCCGATAGGTCCACATAACTAAGGCATTAACAGTGTTTAATATCAAAGAAAGATGCCAATAAAATTGTTTACAATATGTCTTTTATTAGGTAAGTTATTATAAAAAAGAAATGCAGTTTCGCTATGCGAAACATAACGGTTTGTGGGGTGCGCAAATGGGGGCTATGAAGGTGCAGCCGAGGTACAATGTTGTCAGCTTGAGGATAAGTGACAAAGAGCGGGAGGTGCTGGAGTTGTTTGTGCAGAAGACGCACCGCAGCGTGTCACAACTCATGCGTGAGGCATTGGAGCTGCAAATGCATAAAATGAAAAAGGCGTAACAGGGCTGGATGAGGTTTACTGCCGGTATTTGGCGCCTATCACCGATGTGGATATTAACTACAGATATGCGGAGAACTCTTATGCTCAAGGAGAAACGCCTGCTTACAGTGCAGGTCACTGAAAAGACACTGGAACTCATGGAGCTGCTAGCCTCCGGCAGTAAAAAACTACGCATCGGTGAATTGGCTGCAAAGTTGTGCCTTAGTCGCAATGAAGTGCTGCTGCTTCTGGTAACTCTGGAGAACCGGGGAATGGTATGTTGGGATGACGGTGGCAAGTTTTATAAGCCGGGGCAGAGATTTACGGATATTGCGCGGCAGTTCCTCGGTCAGTGCAGTGCTCCATTGACGGAACCAAGCGAGCCAACCGCGGCTGCTAAGACAAGGTCCCGTTCGCCCGGAACACGAAAACCGAGCTGTGACAGGCGTTCTGATAAGGTTGGTTTTGTGGCGACTGCGCCCTGAGACGTTGCTAAATTAGAGTGGAAGCGTGCCTGCAAGCAGAGACAGCCCGGTCTCCAGGGTCTCACCTCCGACATTCAAATACAGCAAACCTTCGGTGATGGTGATTGACCAGGTGATAGAGCGTTCCAGACGGCCTGCCAAGAGATTAAGAAACCCCTGGTCCAGACCGATAATGGCCAGGTTGGAGATGGTGGACAGCTTGGCCAGATGTTGTTCCTGCCAACGCGCAAGACTGGTTCCGCAGGCGAACAGGATCACCTGATTGGCGTGACGACAGGCCTTGCTCAGGCGCACTGGGTCGGGCAGACCCACTTCGATCCAGACCTTGACCCTTCCATCCGGCCCCTTGACCCACAGGTCCGGTTCATCTCCGGCCGCGACCCCTTTGGTGAAGGCCAGCTCCGGTTCGTAGCAGATGGCATAAGCGAGGATACGTGCCAGCAGGCGTTCCGCCGTCTCTGAAGGATGCTGGGCCACGGTGGCCTGCAAGGTCTCATATAGATTGCGGTCGATATGGGAGAGTTGAATGCTGGTGCGGTATATGGTTGCCGGCAGGGCCATGGGCAGTTTACATCCTTATAACGGAAGTCCTGCTCAGAGCAGAAACGAGCTGGCCAGTGAGTGGGTGTCAGCCGTGTCAATTACCTTGGCTACGGCGGCCCTGCGTTCCTTCAGCGTCATCAGGGCTTTCAGGTGTTTTTTTGCTTTGGCCGGGCTTCCGGCGATGGAGGCTGCCATCATGCACAGTATTGCAACCGACAAGCCTGCCTGGTACCCCTGAACAAGCTTGCCGATCTCTTCACGGCGCTGCTGTTCGCTCCATGTTTGATAAATCTCTGCACCAATATCCTGTAACATGATCCCCCCTTAATGGTTCAAATACAACACACGTAATCCTATAGCATAATTTTCTGCGAGACTGGAGGCATTTTTCCTTCTGCGAACGCTTAAATCCAATGGCAACCCTTTGCCCTTAACCATGGACCTTGTGCAGGTAGTACTCGTAGTCACCCTCGTAGGTCCGCATCTCCCCATGATCGATCTCGAAAACCCGATCCACCAGCAGGCGCAGGAAGTGGCGGTCGTGGCTGACCAGTACCACCGTGCCACTGAATTTCCTCAGAGTTTCCAGCAGGACCTCCCGTGAGCGGATGTCCAGGTGGTTGGTCGGTTCGTCCAGCACCAGGAAATTGACTGGCCGCGCCAAAAGCGTAGCCAGGACAACCCGGCTCTTCTCGCCGCCGGACAGGTTTTCAATGCGTTTGTCAACCGCATCCCCCTGAAAGAGGAAGGAACCCAGCAGGTTGCGGATGACCCCGATGTTGGCCAGGGGCATGGCATCCTGCACGGTCTCGAACACGGTTTTGCGTGGCTCAAGGACCTCCATGGCATGCTGGCTGAAGTAGCCCAGCTCAACGTTGGCCCCCAGACTGACGCTGCCGCTGCTGGCTTGCGTCTGTCCGGCCAATACCTTGAGAAAGGTCGATTTGCCGGCACCGTTGACACCTACCACGGCGATCTTGTTTTGGCGCCGGATGATGCCGGAAACGCCGCTGAAGACAGATTTTAGCTGACCGTCAGGGGTATGCCAGGACTTGCCCAGATCCTTCATGACAACTACGTCGTCGCCGCTGCGGGGCGGCTCGCTGAACTCGAAGCGCACCGTGCGCTCCTCGGGAGGGATCTCGATCCGGTCGATCTTCTCCAGCTTCTTGACTCTTGATTGCACCTGGGCCGCATGCGAGGCGCGGGCCGCAAAGCGGGCGATGAACTCCTCCTCCTTGGCCAGCATGTCCTGTTGTCGCTTGTGGCTGGAAAGGAGCTGCTCAAGGCGGATGTCGCGCTCACGCTCATAGAAATCATAGTTGCCGCCATAGGTGGTCACAGTCTTGTTGGCCACCTCGATGATGCGGGTCACGATGCGATTCATGAAATCGCGGTCGTGGCTGGTCATAAGCAAAGCACCGTCAAACTCATTGGCCAGCCACTCCTCCAGCCAGATGATCGACTCCACGTCCAGGTGGTTGGTTGGCTCGTCCAGCAGGAGCACGTCCGGCTTGAGGGTCAGTATCTTGGCCAGCGCGATACGCATCTTCCAACCGCCGCTGAAGGTTTCCACCGGGTGATGAAAGCGGTCCGGTCCGATACCGAGGCCGGTCAGCACGGTTTGGGCGCGGGTGTCCAGATCGTACCCGCCGCGATGCTCGAAATCCTCCTGGGCAGTGCCGTATCGTTCCAGCAGGGCGGCCATCTCGTCGTCTTCCATGGGCTCGCACATGGCAGCTTCCATCAGTTTAAGCTCTGCGGACAGACGCACCGTCTCAGCCGAACCGGCCATAACCTCCTCCAGCGCCGACCGGCCGCTCATGTCGCCCACATCCTGGGAGAAGTAGCCGATGGTGGTTTTCTTGGCGCAGGTGATCTCGCCGCTGTCCACCTCCTCCTCTCCGGTGATGATGCGGAAGATGCTGGTCTTGCCGGCTCCGTTGGGGCCGACCAGGCCGGTCCGTGAACCGGGCAGGACCTGGAAACTGGCTTCCTTGAAGAGTACTTGCGAACCGTGTTGTTTGGTGATATTGGAAAGGTGAATCATTATAAGGCCCCTGAATGATAGTTTCTCATCCGGAGTTTGCGGATGGAAATGAAATGTAAACTGCACCTGATACCATGGCAATCACCGGTAGGCAATCAGTTTTTATAATTAAGGCGGTTATGATCAAAGAATTCAGTACAGGCTGTCGGTGTCTTGCCGGCCTTTGAGGCCAATGCTATTCCTTCATTCCCCAGAGTTACATTTGACAAAATTTGGGCTACGCTGTAAGCTCTAAAAGCGGATACTCATGGTTTAAACGCATCACGCGTGGTGCCACCAAAACTCCGAACCTGTTCGGGGTTTTTTTATTGGGTTGATCGGTGTGGATCTTGCCGGCGATCTCGCCGGTTGGGTTGCCACGAAATTAACCAGCAGGAGCAAGGGGAAACAGGGATGAAGATCAGAAAATTATCAGCAGGTGATACTGTTGAGTCGCGCTGTACACGCTGTAAGACAATCTTGAATCATACGATTGTTGCCATGCAAGACGAGCAGGTGATCCGGGTGGAATGCAATACCTGCCGCGGGACGCACAATTATTATCCGGACAAAAAGGCCAAGGCGCCTGCTGCCGGCGGTTCTGTAAAAAAGGCGTCACCGGCCGCCCGTAAGCCCAAGGTGGACCCGGGAGCCGTGGAGCGTGAAGAATGGGAATCTCTGCGCTTGACCATGGATCCGGACATGGCGCTCCCCTATGATATGAATGGTACCTTCCGGGTAAAAAAGCTGGTGGCTCACCCTGCCTTTGGGCTGGGCATTGTAAAGCTTTTGATAAATCCGAACAAGATGGAGGTTCTGTTTCAGAGCGGCAAGAAGCTCCTCCGCTGTGCTTGATCCCTCACGAATATGGAAATTCGCTGCAACGCAAACACAAAGGCCGCTTCTTTCGAGGCGGCCTTTAATTTTGGCAACTAAAACCTACAGAAGAACCTATTTCTCAAAAAGCAATTAACCGCAGATGCACGCAGATAAACGCAGTTATTCGCTTATATCTGCGGTTAAATGCCGTTTCTGGTCTATTTCTGAACCCAGCGGTTGTTTTGGAGTTGAACCCACCATCCTGCTTTGGCGGCATCGCGCTTGATTTCGGCGTAGCTGGCCGCGGCCTTGCCTAATACCTGATCAAGCGTGGCCTTTGTATCTTTCTGTTTGGTTAGTTTGATAATGGCCTTTGCCATGCTGCTTATGACGGTCTTGCGGTTTTTATTTTCCGCATTTACCAGCCCCTCGTCCGAAGCGTTTGTTTTTGTCTTATCTCGAATGCTTACCAAACCTTGGTTTGTCAGGCCGACAGCCCCGTTATCGAACAACGTGGTGAGTCTGGGCAGCCTTTGGCTCATTTCCTCATAGGCCTTATTAACTTCCGGCATGCCGGCAAGTTCCACCGCCAGTGCGTCTGCATCGCTTTCAGCAGCATGGGCTGCAGCAATAAGTGAAAATGTTGGCAGTCTATTGAATAGGCTGCTCTGTGGCTTTGATTCGGGCAGCTTTTGCTCGTCACCGGGCTGTTTTTCTCCTGCCGGCAGCTTGCCAGCCTCGTTTTTCAGGAGCATGTCATCCAGGGATTTGTAGGCTTCTTTGGCAGCCTTCTCCGGAAAGTAGACGTTGACGGTAATTATTGCGCATGCGGCCAGAAGGCCACACCCCCCTGCCAGTAACCATTTAATCAGTTTTATTTTCATATCTTCCTCCCGAGTAGGCTCTATTGTGTTTGATTATACCTTATCCGGCTGACAAGGAAAGCCCATCTTCCCTGGCCATCATTCCTGCCATTTAAATTCCGGTGCGATCGGGGCTTCAGTGGGGATATCCTCGCCAGTGACGGCCTTCCCGCGTACTGTTGCCTGTTTGATGGTGTTGAAGAGATGGTCAAGGGCGATCCGGTTTTGGGATGGGGCGATAGAAACGCTCAGGTCGCGGATCCCAAAAAAATTAGTATGCACAATATCCAGTGTTTCAAAGGTCAGGTAGCCTTCCTCCAGGGTGGCGCTAATTTCTGCCTGGTCATAGGGACGGTCATCGCGAAAGAAGAAACCACGCAATTTCTTGCCTGCCATGCGCTGCAGGAATTCTTTACTGACGAGCATCTTCTCCCCGGAACCTTCTCGTGCCCATAGATCGGTAAATCCGGTCAGGCCTTCCAGTCCCTTTTTGTCACCGTAGAGGCTGATGACGCCATCCAGACGACCTGAAATATATCCCTTGATAGCAGGGAATCTATTGCAGAGCTGCATCAGGCTCATGTCATGAAGCAGGAAATCCCCTCGGTATTGGAGGCCTTTTTTTACTGCCACAAATCCCCTGCCAAGCACGCTCCCTTCATTAAGCGAGGTGCTCAGGGAGGTGATCTCGGTGATGCCATTGTCCGCCTTGACATGCAGGGTCAAGGTTCCGAATTCGAGAGGGCCGAAGCTGATTTTGCCGATACTGAAAGGCTGGTTGCCTATGGGCAGTTGGCGAAGCTGCTGGAGAAGCCGCTGATAGTTTTCGCGGTTAAAACTGAAAGTTTCATCCTTTGGAAGCGCTTTCCCGTTTGAAAAGTCCAGGGAGACAGGCAGGCTGCCATTGATATCAGTTGCAATGAACTTCTGCGCCGGCACCTCCAGGCGACCATCTTTGAAGCTAAACTCTCCATTCAGCAATTTTTTGCTGTCATGCAGCTCTATTGTCCCCTGGGCTGCCAGTGATCCGTCAAGTGTTGCTTCCTGGAGGAAGCGCGGAAGGATATTGATAAAGGGGTCGATGATGTTGTTGAAGGAAGTTTGCGGCAGAACATAGCTGAAAGCGCCCGCCCGCTGCGGCGAGAAGGCGTTGGCGAGCTTACCCGTGGCCGTCAGGGTAAGTCCTTCTCCAGCAGTGAAGACCGCTTCACGAATGGCAATCAAATCTCCGGAAAGTTCTCCGGCGATCCCCAGTCCTGCTCCGGATAGCATGGTCTTGTTGACATTGTTGTCCAGTTTGATGGCAGATCCCTTGGCCTCGAAAACGCAGGCAAACCCCTTCAGCCGGGAGTAGGCGCCGCTCAAGCTGCCTTCAAGCAGGCCATCTGTCAGGGTGATCGACTTCTGTTTGGGGACCAATGCACCTGCCCTGGCCAGTTGCAGCTTCTTGACGTTCAGAGTAAAGCGGCTTTCCTGCTCCAGGGCAAATGGATTGAAGAGCATGTTGCCCAGCAGCTCACCTCCCAGCAGCGGGCCGCTGAGATTCAAGCGCGCGCCTGAGGGAGAAAAGGCTATATGGGCGGCCGGTGAACCGATTGGTTTCCCTTGCCATGAGATCAAGCCGGAGGCCACATCAGCGGTCCCTTCCAGCCACTTGCCGCCAAGGCCGGAAGCGTAGCTGCCCCGTATTGATCCGGAAAGTCCGCTCAGCACTGCCCCGGCCTGCTGGATATCAGCGCCGTTGAATTCCAGGATGAGCGGGTAGCGCAAGGTTCCCTGTCGCGTCTCTTTCACGGGAATCTGTGCAGTGAGCCTGGCGATACTGGCCGATGTGATGCCCAGGCGAAATACAGCGTGATCGAGCACGGCCACTCTATCCGCAAACCGGTAAGCGAAACTTGCGTCCCCTTTTTTCCCGTTTGCTGCCAAGCCGTTGGCCTGCACATTCCCGGTTACGCTAAGACGATGTTTACTCCAGCTCACATGGCTGTTGAGTGTGCCATTCTTCACCGCAAAGGCTGTTTTGCCCCTCTGGCCCTGCAATGTTGCCAGATGAACTGTGGTTGTTGCTGCGAACTCTTGCGGTCCTTGCCCACCGGCTTCCAGGGCCAGCGAACCAGTGCCCGAGGCAAGCTTCAGATTGAATCTGTCCAGCAGGGGCTGCAGGGTTGAAAGCGATGTTTCGGGAATCCGCAGGCTGGCGCTGAGTGGGCTGGTTGCCGAGGCATCAAATCCAAGCCGGCCCATGATGGGAATTCCCATGACCTTGGCAGACAGGGACTGGCTCTCCGCCGAGAGCAGCTTCAAGCGCCTGGACAGGTTGACGGAGAAGGGAGCGTTGATTGCTTCCAGCAAAGCCTTGTTGCGCTTGTTGCGCAGAGACAATTTTCCATTAACGAGAAAGCCGTCTCCTTGCCGGGAAAGCCGGATGATACCGTCAAGCCCGTTGACCAGCCTGCGCCCGTCCCTGGCCAAAGATCCATCCTGCAACAGGATGTTGCCGTTTGCGCCTGTTAGCCCCTGGCGGGCGTTTCCGGAGATGTTGATCCTTGCGTTGCCAAGCGTGCCGCCCAGAACCAGCCTGCGTTGTTCTTGCTCCGGCAGCGCATGGGTCAGCGCGGCGAGGTTGACCTCACCCATATCGATGTTGGCGGAATAGTTGCGCTCGCTCCGCAGGCTGCTGGCTGTTCCGGTCAGATACAGCTTGAAGAGGTTATTGATATTCAGGTTCAGGGCCTCGATCCGTGCCTGGTCATTGTGGAGGTCATAGTCGGCCTTGAGGCTCAGGATGCCGGTCAGGGGCAGCATTCTCCTTGCAATTGGCAATGAGACCTGGTTGAACCCCAGTGTTCCCCTTACCTGGAGTTGTCCCGCCTGCAATCCGGCATTCACCTGGAGATTTGCCCGGCCAGCTTCCAGGAGGGCCGCGTTTTTCATGGGCAGAGCCTTGGCAAGTGTTGAAAGGGAGAGCGAAGGGGCACTCAAAGCCAGGTCAAAGGCCGGTTCCTTGCCTGGCCGGGCTTTACCGGTAATGGCATAATGGTTCCGGGCAGCATCATCGAAGGCCAGTTCAATCCTTGAATCTCCCGAGCCCAGAGTTGCCAGGTTGAAGATCTGCAGGGAAATCCCCTTTACCCCCTGGCTGTTGACCTGGAAAGATCCGTTCTTGATGACGAAGCGTTTGATGAAGGTTTCGCGGGCAGATGGCTTTTTGTTGGCGAACATTCGTTGCAGGCCTGAATAATTCCAGTGGCCTGTGCTGTCCTTACGAATGTCCAGCTTGACCCCTTCCAGTGCTATCAGGCGGAAACCCTGCCGTCCGAGCAGCAGCTTTCCCCATTGCGGCGCAATGGCGATTGAGTCTGCCGTGGCAAGATTTCCGGCTGGAAAACCGGGCGGATTGGCCAGTGACACGCCCTGGAGATACAGGCTGCCGCCTGTTGTGCGCAGGGCGGATATGGCAACTGTCTGGTGGAGGTAAGCGGTAAGCAGTTGGGATAACTGCGGCGCAGAAAAAGGTGTGGCCAGATAGATCTTCAGGGCAAGGAACGATACCGGTAAAATGCATAAAAGCATTCCTGCAATCCGAAACCATAATTTAATTTTTCCAGTGCTGTCGCCCATGCCTGTACATCCCTCGCACGAAGACTGTAACCTGAATTCCCATGCTTGACAAGCTCAGGCGCCTGCTGTTTCTTTGAATAGATTCAGGTTTCTGCTATACTTTTTCCAAGAGATTGCATTATGAAAACAGCGAGGTTGCCATGAAGGTGTGCCGGATTGCATTTGGGCTGTTCCTTGGTTTGTTGACGGTTGTTGCCTTTGCCTGCGCATCAAAGGAACAGACAAGCGCCAGCGGGCCGGTCAGGGTCTGGTCGGCGGAAAAAAGGGGATACATCATGTCTGAGAAGGTTGTCAAAAGCGATGCGGAGTGGAAAAAACTACTCACTCCGGAGCAGTTTCATGTAACCCGCAAAAAAGGCACGGAGCGGGCCTTTGCCAACGAGTACTGGAACAATCATGAAAAGGGGATCTACCAATGCATCTGCTGCGGGCTGGACCTGTTCACTTCAGATGCCAAATATGACTCCAAGACCGGCTGGCCGAGTTTCACGGCACCCATTGCCAGGGAGAATGTCCGCACCATGGAGGACCGCTCGTTCTTTTCCGTGCGGACCGAGGTGGTCTGCGCCCGCTGCGATGCCCACCTGGGGCATGTCTTTGATGACGGACCGCCGCCGTCCGGGCAGCGCTACTGCATGAATTCGGCGGCGCTGAAATTCGTCAAGCCAAGATAAACATCACATATCCTGTCTGTTGTATTGACAATAGTATCATATGGTGATACTAAATAGGCATGAACAA
>Ga0154405_1182_pt2 | contig 15187 bp, 14 predicted proteins | sample RifGroB2_FD_115909 | JGI IMG/M metagenome (GOLD analysis project Ga0154405, IMG submission 115909) | Pelobacteraceae bacterium GWB2_53_15 | reverse complement strand
ACCGGATTAGGTGTCCAGTCAGTTCCGGATTTGCTGTCCAGTCAAAACCGGATTAGGTGTCCAGTCAGTTCCGGATTTGCTGTCCAGTCAAAACCGGATTCGCTGTCCAGATAAAACGGATTGCGCACGTTCCGCATGACGTGGAGAAAACAATCGGGGAGCGTTTTATATTGGTTTAAAAACTATCCGATATAGTTGGTGAAACAAAGCATTGATTGGAACCTCGTGACAAAATATATTTTATAACCCTTACATATCGAATGATGACAGGCTTGACAGTTTTCAACACGTAGGATTCATGCTGAATCCAACATTTAAGGCGGCATTCCCGGTTGACACCTTCCAGCCATATATAGTATATTTTCTATCTTTTATTTAATATCAACACGCTGTTTGATAGCATTAAACATATGCTTTGCAGCAAAGGAACAATAGACATGAGAAGCGATACTATCAAAAAAGGTCTGGAACGCACTCCGCACCGCGCCCTGCTCAAGGGGACCGGCGTGCCCCAGAGTCAGATGGACAAGCCATTTATCGGCGTGGCCACCAGTTTTACCGACCTGATCCCCGGCCATGTGGGCATGCGCGACCTGGAGCGTTTTATTGAAAAGGGCGTTCATTCCGGTGGCGGTTATTCATTCTTCTTTGGCATCCCCGGCGTATGCGACGGCATGGCCATGGGACACAAGGGGATGCACTATTCCCTGCCGACCCGTGAACTGATCGCCGATATGGTTGAGTCGGTAGCCGAGGCGCACCGCCTGGACGGTCTGGTGCTCCTGACCAACTGTGACAAGATCACCCCTGGCATGCTGATGGCTGCTGCCCGTCTGGATATCCCCTGCATCGTCGTGACCGCCGGTCCGATGATGAGCGGACGCGGCCAGGCCGGTCGTCAGTTTTCCTTTGTTTCCGATACCTTTGAAGCCATGGCCCGCTACAAGGCCGGTGTGATCAGTGACAAGGAGCTGCAGGTCTGCGAGGATAACGCCTGTCCTGGAATGGGTTCCTGCCAGGGGCTGTTCACCGCCAATACCATGGCCATTCTGACCGAAACCATGGGGATGAGCCTGCCGCGCTGCGGAACCGCCCTGGCCGTGTCGGCGCTCAAGCGGCGCATCGCCTTTGCCTCGGGTGAAAAAATCGTTGAACTGGTCCACAATAACGTTACTCCTCGCTCCATCATGACCCGCGAGGCCTTTGAAAACGCTATCCGGGTCGACCTGGCCCTGGGCGGCTCCTCCAATACCGTCCTTCATCTGCTGGCTATTGCCCATGAAGCCGGCGTGGAACTGCCGCTGGAGTTGTTTGATGTTCTTGGCAAGGATACGCCGCAACTGGCCTCCATGAACCCGGCCGGTGAATATTTTATGGAAGATCTGGACATTGCCGGCGGAGTAAGCGGCGTGTTCAAACAGCTGGGCGACAAGATCAAGGACACCCCGACGCTGTTCGGCCTGAGCACGCACCAGTTGGCCGAAAGCATCCAGAATGTGGACGAGGAGGTCATCCGTCCCTTAAGCAACCCGATCAAGAAGGAAGGGGGCATTGCCATCCTGTCCGGCAATATTGCTCCCAAAGGCGCGGTGGTCAAGCAGTCCGGCGTATCCGACAAGATGATGCAATTCGAGGGTGTTGCCCGTTGTTTCGATTCCGAGGAAAAAGCCATGGCAGCCCTGATGGACGGCACGGTCAAGGCTGGTGATGTGGTCGTTATCCGTTATGAAGGGCCCAAAGGCGGTCCCGGCATGCGCGAGATGCTGGCACCTACGGCGGCCCTGATGGGGCTCGGCCTGGGGGATTCTGTTGCCTTGATTACCGACGGCCGCTTTTCCGGCGGTACCCGCGGGCCCTGCATCGGCCATATCTCTCCCGAAGCGGCCCAAGGTGGTCCGATTGCGCTGGTGGAAGATGGGGACCGGATTGTGCTGGACATCCCGGCCCGTAAGCTGGAGCTGCTGGTTGACGAGGCAACCCTGGCCATCCGTCGCGCAGCCTGGAAGGCGCCGCAGGCTAAGATCAAAACCGGCTGGCTGTCGCGCTATGCCAAGGTTGTAACCTCGGCCCACACCGGGGCGGTTACGACTGCTGATTAATTTTGTTACAGGCTGAACTTCTGTAACTTTGAACTTCAATCTCAAGGAGGTCGTCATGAAAAAGCTGCTTACCCTGTCTGCTGTTTTCGCCATGTTTGTCTTGTTGTCAGGTTGCGCCACTGTCGAGCAGGATCTGCAGAGCGCCAATTCTCTCCTGTTGTCCTCCAAAGAGGTTCGTGAGATTTTTCAGGGCAACACCGTTACCGCAGCCACGGGTGAAATCTTTTATTGGGACGCCAGCGGCGCGGTGATCGGCAAAGGCTCCTACGGCGGTGTTATCAAAGGCAACTGGAACATCACCGATGATGGCCGCTTGTGCGCTTCCAACTGGAATTCGGGCAGCGCCCCCGGTGGTTGCTACAAGGTTTACTTCGATAATACGACCCAGCTGCGCAAGCTTGTTGATTTGAATGGCGACTTGAAATATACGGTCCTCAATGTGGTGACCGGAAACCCGAATAATTTTTGAATGAAACGTTTTATTCAATAAAACTGAGGTAAATTATGAAAATGAACGGTGCACGTATAATGCTGGAATGCCTGAAGCAGGAAGGGGTGGATACGGTTTTCGGCTATCCCGGCGGTACGGTCATAAATATCTACGACGAACTTTTCAACGTCAAGGAGATCCGCCATATCCTGCCGCGCCATGAACAGGCCGGAACCCACGCGGCCGACGGTTACGCCCGCGCCACCGGCAAGGTCGGCGTGGCCATCGCCACCTCCGGACCTGGCGCCACCAATACAGTAACCGGTATTGCAACGGCCTACATGGATTCTATCCCCATGGTGATCGTCACCGGCCAGGTCCCCACGGCACTGATCGGTAACGATGCCTTTCAGGAGGTCGATATCATCGGCATCACCCGTTCCTGCACCAAGCACAGTTTTCTGGTGCGGGACGTGAAGGATGTTGCCACAATCATGAAGAAGGCTTTCTACATCGCCAGAACCGGCCGTCCTGGTCCGGTTCTGGTCGATCTTCCCAAGGATGTGCAGATTGCCCAGGCTGAGTTCGTGTATCCCGAAACAGTGGAAATTCGCAGCTACAAGCCTAATCTTGAAGGACATCCCCGTCAGGTGGAAAAAGCAGTTGCCATGCTGCTGGAATCCCGTCGTCCGGTGCTGTACGTGGGTGGTGGTGTGGTGCTGGGCAATGCCTCCGATGAGTTGACCAGCCTGGCCCGTAAGTTGACCATCCCGGTCACCACCACGTTGATGGGTTTGGGCTCTTTCCCGGAAAGCGATGTTCATTCGCTGGGCATGCTGGGGATGCACGGCTCCTACTGTGCCAATATGGCCATGACCCACAGTGACCTGATCGTCGCCGTTGGCGCGCGCTTCGATGATCGTGTGACCGGCAAGATCGCTACCTTTGCCCCGCATGCCAAGATCATCCACATTGATGTTGATCCGACCTCCATCAAGAAAAATGTACGGGTTGACCTGCCGATTGTGGGCGACGTCAAAGATGTTCTCTCCAAGATGATCAAGCAGGTGGACAAGCAAAAGGAAAAGGTGGCTGGATTTGTGGCTGCACTTGGACCCTGGCACGAAGATGTTGCCGGCTGGAAGATCAAGCATCCGATCGGCTACAAACAGAGCACAACAATTATCAAGCCGCAGTTTGTTATCCAAAAACTGCGGGAGTTGTCGGATGACGACGCCATTATAGCCACGGATGTGGGTCAGCACCAGATGTGGACGGCCCAGTTTTTTCAGTTCAATAAGCCGCGTACCCTGCTGTCTTCCGGCGGTCTCGGCACCATGGGGTACGGACTTCCGGCGGCCATGGGAGCCCAGGCTGCCTTTCCTGACCGGCAGGTGATTGCCATCTGCGGCGACGGAGGCGTGCAGATGAACATTCAGGAAATGGCGACCCTTGTGCAGAACCGTCTGCCGGTCAAGATCGTGATCCTGAACAACAACTTTCTGGGAATGGTGCGCCAGTGGCAGGAACTGTTTTTCGACAAGCGCTATTCACAGACCTGCATGGAACTGCCGATTGATTATATCAAGCTTGCTGACGCCTATGGCGCCAAAGGGTTTCTGGCCTCCAAGCCGGACGACGTGGAAAAGGTTATCAAGCAGGGCTTCGCGGAAAAGGGTCCGGTGATCATGGAGTTCAAGATTGCCCGTGAGGAAAAGGTGCTGCCGATGGTTCCGGCCGGTGCGTCATTAAATGAAATGGTACTTAATGCGTAAAAACGTGCTGCGTGCATCGTGCTGCGTGCTCTTAAATTGCACGTCGCACGTTGCACGCTGAACGAATAGGAGGTTTCACCCGTGCAACATACAATATCCGTTCTGGTAGAAAACGAATTCGGTGTGCTCACCCGCGTGGCATCACTATTTTCGGGGCGTGGTTTCAATATTGACTCACTGTCCGTGGCACCCACCAATGAGGAGGGTATGTCGCGCATGACCATTGTTACCCGCGGCGACGACAATATCCTGGAGCAGATCACCAAACAACTGAACAAGCTGATCGACGTGATCAAGGTCATCGATTTTACCGATGGCAGTGGTATCGAGCGCGAGATGGCCCTGGTCAAGGTCACGGCTGAGGACGAGAGCCGCGCCGAGGTGTTGCGCATCGTGGACATCTTCCGCGCCAAGATCATCGATGTAACGCCCAAGTCATACACCATCGAAGCTACCGGCAATCCACTCAAGATAGATGCCATTCTGGACCTGCTCCGTCCGCTGGGTTTGAAGGAGCTTGTACGTACCGGAGCTGTTTCCATCGGGCGCGGAGCCAAGGGGTGGAAGGGGTAGGTGCTCAACTGTTTTTGCACTACTTAACCAGCCGCCCGGAAACGGGCGGTTTTTTTGTTAAGATGAAAAGGGTACTCTTTCGATACGGGCCAAAATAGCTAATTGCGTTGACAGTCTCGGTCGAATGTAGTATCTGTTTCGTTCGTTTTTTAGTATCCAGATTAACTGTATTAAGTGCGTCAACGAAATTATTTTCAAAAAAATTTCTGAATTACTAGAAGTTCGACCGGCTTGCCGGATAATAATTTGTGTGGAGGAAGTACCACCATGAACGTTTATTACGATCGTGATTGTGATCTCAAATTGATTAAGAAGAAAAAAGTTACCATTGTCGGTTACGGTTCCCAGGGGCATGCCCATGCCTGCAACCTCAAGGATTCCGGAGTTGATGTGACGGTGGCACTGCGAGAAGGATCGGCCTCCGCTGTCAAAGCTAAGAATGCCGGCCTCAAGGTGGCAACCGTTGCTAAAGCTGTTGCCACGGCTGATCTGGTAATGATCCTTACTCCTGATGAGTTCCAATCGGTTCTCTACCGCGACGAGATCGAGCCGAAACTCAAAAAAGGGGCGGCCCTTGCCTTTGCCCACGGTTTCGCCATCCACTACAACCAGGTCGTGCCGCGCGCCGACCTCGACGTCATCATGATCGCCCCCAAAGCACCCGGCCATACGGTTCGCTCCGAGTTTGTCAAAGGCGGTGGAATTCCCGACCTTATAGCCATCTACCAGAATGCGTCGGGCAAGGCCCGCGAAGTGGCTCTCTCCTATGCCAGCGCTATCGGTGGTGGTCGTACCGGCATCATCGAAACCACCTTTAAAGATGAGACGGAGACCGATCTGTTCGGTGAGCAGGCTGTTCTCTGCGGCGGGGCAGTAGAGTTGGTGAAGGCGGGCTTCGAGACCCTGGTGGAAGCCGGCTATGCCCCTGAAATGGCTTATTTCGAGTGCCTGCATGAGCTCAAGCTGATTGTGGACCTGATGTATGAGGGTGGCATCGCCAACATGAACTACTCCATCTCCAACAATGCTGAATATGGCGAATATGTAACCGGTCCGCGCGTGATCAACGACCAGAGCCGTGCAGCCATGAAGGAGTGCCTGGCCAATATCCAGAATGGCAATTATGCCAAGCAGTTCATTCTCGAAGGGGCGACGAACTATCCCGAAATGACGGCACGTCGTCGTCTCAATGCCGCCCACCCGATCGAACAGACCGGTGAGCGTCTGCGGAGCATGATGCCCTGGATTCAGAAAATCGTCGACAAAACCAAAAACTAATTACACTATGCGATCTTAGACACCCCTCTTCCGCCCGGAGAGGGGTGTCCTCGCATTCAGGCAGGATTAATGAACAAATCAACACCGTTTGCCAGGGAAGGATACCCCTTTATTGCGTTTTCCTTGGGATTGACGCTGCTTCTGGTGTTTTCCAGCTGGCAGCTCTGCTCCGTTATTCTGGCGCTCCCAGCTGTCTTGGCCTTCCTGCTGACCGGTTTCATCCTCTATTTCTTTCGTAATCCCGAACGTACGCTTCCCTCCGACGAACGAGCAGTGGTTGCGCCTGCTGATGGAACGGTGATCGTGGTTGAACGGGTGCCCGAGACCCCCCTGGGATGTGAGGCGCTTAAAATAAGTATCTTCATGTCGGTGTTTAACGTGCATGTCAACCGTACCCCGTTTAGTGGCGTGGTGGTGGATACGTCTTATCACCGGGGCAAATTTTTCGATGCACGTGATGGGCGTGCTTCATGTGAAAATGAGCGCAATGGCATTGTTCTTGAGTTGGATGGCGGAGTGCGGATCGCTTTTGTGCAGATTGCCGGTCTTATAGCCCGTAGGATTGTCAGTTATCCGAGGAAAGGAGACCGTTTGATCCGTGGCGAACGCTACGGTCTGATCCGTTTCGGTTCGCGGGTGGATGTCTACCTGCCGACCGACGTTACCCCGCTGGTTAAGCTAGGTGACTTAACTGTTGCAGGTGAAACGATCCTGGGCCGTATCCGCTGAACGGGAAAAATATGAACTCTGAACTTAAGGAAGAGCTAGTCGAGAAGAACGAAAGCATCAAGCGTGGGATCTACATCCTCCCTAACTTGGTGACAACAGGGAGTCTCTTCGCCGGTTTCTACAGTCTCGTCTCTACCCTGAACGGCAATTATGCAACTGCTGCCATTTGGATTTTTGTCGCTGCGGTGTGCGATGGTCTGGACGGAAAGGTTGCCCGCATGACCGGCACTACCAGCAAGTTCGGTGTGGAGTACGATTCCCTGGCCGATTTGGTGGCATTCGGTGTTACACCGGCGTTGATGGTCTACGCCTGGGCATTGAGGCCTTTTGGCCGGGTAGGCTGGCTGGCCGCCTTTCTGTTTGTGGCCTGTGGCGCTCTGCGTCTGGCGCGTTTCAACGTGCAGGTGAATACAGTTGAAAGTAAAAGATTCGTCGGGCTACCCATTCCGGCGGCGGCCAGCATGGTTGCTGCCACTGTTCTATTGTTCACTCATTTCAACCGGCTTCCCCAAGAGTTCATTCAAAATCCGTATTTGTTCAAGCGCTTGGCCATCATCGCTTTGATCTACTTGTTGGCCTTCCTGATGGTCTCCAATTTCCGTTATTATTCCTTCAAGGATCCCGCCCTGATCAAGCGCCAGCCCTTCGGCTTTTTGCTGTTGGCCGTGGTGCTGCTGATCGTAGTGGCTGCTGAACCTGTCGTGATGACCTTTAGCATCATGCTTTGTTACGTGCTTTCAGGACCGGTTGGCTTTTTGCTGACTTGGCCGCGTCGCCGCAGGCTGGAGAAGGCCGTTCACAAGGGGCATGAAGCTGTGCACCGGGAAGAAGAACTTTAACGGTCTTCTTGGATGGGATAAAATATATGCAAGGGCGGTTTAAAACCCGCCCTCTTTTGTTTCAAGATATTTCCTGGAGGCGAGCCTCTATTCCTGTTGAGTTTATTTCCAGGATGGCGAAAGTTGTGGGTGTAACTGATTTCATCAACGTGCCCGGGTTGACGAATAGTTTTCCGGACAAGGTGATGATGGTTGCGCAATGGGTGTGTCCAAATAAAACAGCATCGGCTCCAATCTCAAGTGCTCGTTGCTCCAGTCTGCCCATTCCGTTCTTGACCCTGTAACTATCTCCATGCACCAGTAGCAGGCGTTTGCCGTTGCTCTCCCAGAGCAATTCGCGGGGTGCGGCAGAACCAGGGTCGCAATTGCCGGCAACCCGGATGACATCGATATTCAGGAACTGTTCGAGCAGATCAACATCGTTGCCGTCGTCACTGTCGCCCAGATGAATGATTGCATCAATCGGCTCTGCCTGTTCGCAAGCCCGCAGGGCGAGCGGGAAGTTTCCATGGGTATCTGAAATTACAATCACTTTCATGTCGTTACTTTAGCAGAATGGCTACTTTGTTAAAAACTAAAATGTGGCAAGGCAGGTATTCATGTCAAAAAAAGTAATGTTGGTAATTGCCGGCAGCGCCTTGTTTCTGATTGGCCTTTTTACGGTTTCGGTTTTTATCGCCAAGGCCTTGCTGGGGGGCGCGGCGGATGGCAAATTCGTTGACAGGCAGGGAATCGGGTTGGTTGAGGTCAAGGGAATGATCCTCGACTCCAAGGAAACCGTTCGTCAGTTACGTCATTTTCTCAAGAAGGACAATGTCAAGGCGGTGGTGCTGAGGGTTGACTCTCCCGGAGGCGTTGTCGCGCCATCGCAGGAAATTTGCGAAGAGGTCAGGAAGTTTGCCGCCAAAAAGAAGATTGTTGTTTCCATGGGAAGTCTGGCCGCCTCGGGAGGATACTACATCTCTGCTCCAGCCACATTGATCTATGCCAATCCCGGCACGATCACCGCCAGCATAGGCGTAATCCTCAAGCTCTCCAATATCGAGGCGTTGATTGACAAGATCGGCATCAAGGCCTATACGCTCAAAACCGGCAAGTACAAGGATTCTGGCTCGCCAGTGCGGCAGTTCTCCGAAGAGGACCGGGCCATGCTACAGGCTGTGATCGATAACACCCATGAGCAGTTCGTCCAGGCGGTGGCGGTCGGCCGAAAACTGCCGGTCGCAGAGGTGCGCAAGATTGCGGATGGTCGCATTCTCACTGGTGAGCAGGCCAAGACGCTTAAGCTGGTGGACCGTCTGGGAACATTGCAGGATGCCATTGAGGAGGCTGGGCGGCTGGCCGGTATCAAAGGTGAACCGGAGGTTGTTTTGCCGCCCAAGAAAAAAGTCAATTATCTGGATTTGCTGGCCGAGGGGGCGGAAAGTACGTTCAATGGCCCGCTGGGGCGAGCGGCCGGTGGCATGCGCCTGATGTACGAGGCGGAGTAGGGCGAAGCAAGTTTTTTTGCTTCGCCCTGGTTGCCATTGCCATCAACGGGCGAAGCAGATGAAGCATTTGTTCGCCCCTACGGTAATTCTTATTTCCGTTGCTTCAGGCGGTCATGGGCGTTCAGTAGGATCTTCTCGGTGGTTTGCCAGTCGATACAGGCGTCAGTAATGGAGACGCCGTATTTCAGTTGGCTGATGTCGGTCGGCACCTTCTGGTTGCCGGCTTCCAGATTGCTTTCGATCATCACTCCGGACAGGGATGAATTGCCTGACAGAATCTGCTGGATAACGCTGTCAAGCACCTCCGGTTGCTTTTGGTAGTCTTTGTTTGAGTTGCCGTGGCTGCAATCTACCATGATGGTGGGAAACAGGCCGTTCTTAGTGAGGCTCTCTTCAGTGAGCGCGATGTCTTCGGGATGGTAGTTGACTTTACGTGAGCCACCCCGCAGTACAATATGAACATCCGGATTGCCGGTGGTCTGGATTATTGAGGTACGACCCTCGCGGTTGATACCGAGGAAGCTGTGCGGATGCTGCGCGGCTTTCATTGCATCGATGGCGATCTGCAGGTTGCCGTCGGTACCGTTTTTAAATCCTACCGGGAAGGAAAGCCCACTGGACATCTCGCGGTGGGTTTGTGATTCGGTGGTGCGAGCGCCGATGGCGCCCCAACTGATCATATCGGCTACATATTCGGGAGTGATCGGGTCGAGCATTTCGTTGGCTACAGGCACTCCCAGTTGGGTGATGCGGCTTAAAAGACCACGAGCGATGCCGAGTCCCTTGGAAATCTGATGGGTGCTGTTCATGTCCGGGTCGTTGATCAGCCCCTTCCAGCCGACAGTGGTGCGCGGTTTCTCAAAGTATACCCGCATGATCAGTAAAAGCTGGTCGCTTACCCGCTGGGAGAGGATTGCCAGGCGTTTGGCGTATTCCACGGCAGCATCCGGGTCATGGATCGAACAGGGGCCAACCACGACCATCAGGCGTCGGTCGCGACGATGGAGGATGTCCTTGATCCGTTCGCGGCTCCTGCTTACGAATTCACGGTCGATTTCTGAAAGTGGAAAAACCTGACGCAGGTCGGCTGGGGCGATGATTGGGGTGATCCCGGAGATTTTAAGGTTGTTGGTTTTGATCATGATATGTTTTCCGTTTCCTTAATAATGAAGTAACCTATTCTTTTTAGTGTTTTTCTGCCAGTTTGTCAAAGGGGAATCCAGTTATATGAAGCGCGCGGTTTTTTTGGACAGGGATGGAACGATCAACCTGGAGAAAGATTATCTACACCGGATCGAGGATTTTGAATTCGTTCCGGGAGCGCCGCAGGCGATCAGGTTGCTGAATGAGGCAGGGCTGCTTGTGGTGGTTGTCACCAATCAGTCCGGCGTTGCGCGGGGGTACTACACAGAAGATGATGTTGAGATTCTTCATCGCCACATTGCCAGGGAGCTGGAAACGTCGGGCGCGAGGGTTGATGCCTGGTTTTACTGTCCGCACCACCCCGCAGGGAAGGGGAGTTACTCCTTGCCTTGTCGTTGTCGCAAGCCTCTGCCGGGCATGCTCCTGGATGCCGCTTGTCGCTTGGATATAGACCTGAAAACGTCGGCCATGATTGGAGATAAACTGGCCGATGTCGAGGCTGCAATCGCCGCAGGATGCAGGCCGATCCTGGTGAGGAGCGGTTATGGAGCTGCTGAAGAGGCACACTTGCCTGGCGGTGTCGATGCCTATCATGATCTGCTTGCTGCAGTCAAGTCCGTGATCAAGGCCAATGATCCAGTTTGACAGGTAACAGGCAGGTGTGTAGAATCTAAAATTTAATAAAATAACCAGAAGGATTCATTTATGGCAACAGGCATCACCAAAGGTATTATCCTGGCTGGCGGATCCGGCAGCCGCCTCTTTCCGTTGACACTGGTGGCAAGTAAGCAGTTGCAGCCGGTATATGACAAGCCGATGATCTATTACCCACTGGCAACCTTGATGACAGCTGGTATCCGGGATGTTCTGCTTATCTCCACCCCTCATGATATCCCGCGCTTCGAGGCGCTTCTGGGTGACGGATCTCGTTGGGGCATCACCATCTCCTATAAGGTGCAGCCGGAGCCCAAAGGGATCGCCCAGGCTTTTTTGGTAGGAGAGGAGTTTATTGATAATCAGCCGGTTAGCTTGATATTGGGCGACAATATCTTCTATGGCAGAATGAACCTGGACCGGATCGTGACCGATTTTCAAGGCGGCGCACGTATCTTCGGCTACCAGGTGCATGACCCTGAACGCTATGGCGTCGTCGAATTCGATGGCGGTGGCAAGGTGCTCAGTATCGAGGAAAAACCCCATAAACCCAAATCCCATTATGCCGTCCCTGGCCTGTATCTGTATGACGAACAGGTGGTCAACGTTGCCAAATCAATCGCGCTCTCGCCGCGCGGCGAATTGGAAATCACCGACATCAACCTGGAGTACCTCAGACGTGGTGAGCTGATGGTTGAGAAGTTGGGGCGGGGTATCGCCTGGCTGGACACGGGGACGCATAAAAGCCTGTTGGAAGCCAGTATCTTTATAGAGACCATCGAATCTCGCCAGGGTCTCAAGATTGCCTGCCTTGAGGAGATCGCCCTCCGCCGTGGTTTCATCGATTGCGAACAGATGCGCACGGTGATCGACGCAACTCCCAATTCGTCATATCGCGATTATCTGCTGCGAGTCTACAGCGAGGCTGAGCTCTGTGGCATCCAATAAGTCAACGGTATGCAACGGGGGAGGTTGTAAATCGGTCGTGGTCTGCCGCAATTTAGCTCCTTCGGGATTAACATATGGACTTGTTTAAAAAATATGGTTTCATAGCGCTGATCGGCACGGGTGTCTTTGTAGCGCTGATTTTCTATTCGCTCAATGTACCTCGCAATCGCGAGGCCAACTTCGTCGAGCGTGGCGCCATGACCGTTTTTGCGCCGATCCTAAAGCCGGCAGCGCGTTTAAGTGGTTTTTTTGAGGATATCTGGGATGGCTACATCAACCTGGTGAATGTCCAACGTGAGAACCTGATGTTGCGCGATGAGATCAAGGAGCTGAATGCAAGGGTGGTGGCAGGCAACGAGGCTGTTAAGTCCAACCAGCGGCTGGAATCCCTGCTGGAGATGAAAAATACGGTCAATGCCCCAATCCTCACGTCTATGGTGGTTGGAGAAGATGTTTCCTCCTGGTTCCGTACCATGATTATCGACCGGGGCAGCACCAGTGGTATTCGCAATGGGATGGCAGTGGTTGCGGCTGACGGGGTGGTGGGGCAGATTGTCAAGGTAGCTCCTTCCACATCGCGAGTGCTTTTGCTTAGCGACCATGCCAGCGGAATTGCCGCTACCATCCAGCGCTCACGTGCTCGCGGGGTAGTCAAGGGCAAGGGGGATGGGCTCTGTTCCCTGGAGTTCGCGACCCGCGAGGAAGATGTCAAGGTCGGGGATATCGTGGTTAGTTCCGGTGTCGGTGGCGTATTTACGAAAGGACTTTCAATTGGGGAAGTCACCATGGTTAAACGGGGCGAGTATGGTATCTTTCAGACGGTGACCATCCGACCCGCTGTGAACATAGCTCACCTGGAAGAGGTGCTGGTTGTGATGCGGGGTGGCTATGAGTAGGCGCAGCGCTCTGCTGCTTATCTGTGCTGTCGTATCCGCAGTGGTTTTCCAGGCGGCAGTATTGCCGATCCACCTTGCTACCCCATTTAAACCCGATCTGCTGTTGATTATCATGGTCTTCCTGGCGCTGCGCGGTTCCTTTGAGCTCGGCACCCCCACGGCATGGCTCCTGGGGCTGCTGAAGGATGTCTTTAGCGGACTTTATCTGGGATTGAATGCCTTCAGCTTTCTGCTGGTCTTTCTAGTCATCAAAAGTGTAGCTGACCGGCTTTATGCCGAGAGCGGTTTTTTGTTCGTAGTCACGGTTGTTGTTGCAACCTTGATCTCTGCAACTGTTAACTTGCTACTGCTGCTCATGTTTACCCAGACCCCTGGTATTGTCTATTCCATGATCGCTGGTCTCATCCCCCATATCCTTGTCAATTCTTTCGCCGCCTCGCTGGTTGCCCTCTTGCCCGCTTTTGCACGCGATCAGGATGTTGCATGAAAGAGCAACGTTTTGTTCGTGAGATCATGGCGTCGAAGCGGAGGATCCTGCTGCTGTCCTTTGTAGTCGGAGCAATCTTCTTTTTGCTGCTGCTGCGTTTGTGGCATCTGCAGATTCTCAGTGCAGATGATTATCGCAGCAGGTCCGAGAACAACCGTTTGCGTTTTGTACCGGTGGCCGCCTCGCGCGGGGCGATCATGGACCGCAATGGCAAGGTATTGGTGAGCAACCGGCCTTCCTTCAGCCTGGCAGTGGTTCCCCAGGAAGTTAAGGACAAGGAAGCACTTCTGGATCAGCTTGCAGCACTTCTGACTCTTGATCGCAAAGAATTGGCTGAACGCTGGGATAAAAATAAAGGGCGGGCCAAATATTACCCGATTGTGCTGGCTTCCAACATCAGTCGGGACCAGGTGGAGATTGTTGAGGAGAACCGCCTCCGCCTGCCGGGGGTTGAAATCGAGATGAAGCCTGTGCGCGAGTATTCCGGCGGGATGCTGGCCGCGCACCTTTTGGGGTACATCGGCGAGGTTTCCGAGGACGAACTGAACAACAAGGGCTACGAAGATTATAACCCCGGAGATTACATCGGCAAAAATGGAATCGAACGGAGTTGGGAGCAGGAACTGCATGGAAATGATGGTGGCCGGCAGTTGGAGGTGGATGCCCGTGGTCGCGTTTTGCGGATTATTTCAGAGACCTATCCCACGGTAGGCAACAGCGTGGTGTTGACTATTGATTTGAATGTTCAGCAACAGGCGGAGCGGGCCTTTGGAGACCAGGCGGGCGCGGCTGTTGCCATGGACGTAAATACCGGTGAAATTCTGGCATTTGTCAGCAATCCAGGTTTTGATCCGGCACTGTTCAGCGGGAAACTGCCGGCGGAAAAATGGCAGGAGTATCTGGAGGATAAACGTCACCCACTGGAGAATAAGGCCTTGACCGGTCAGTACCCGCCCGGGTCGACTTTCAAGATCATCACCGCTCTGGCAGGCTTGGAAACTGGCAAAATCAACGAGTCGACTTCTGTGAACTGCAGCGGTTCTTATGACTTGGGCACCTCTACCTTCAAGTGCTGGAATAAGCGCGGCCATGGAACAACCAGTCTGAAGAAGTCGCTGCGCGAATCGTGCGATGTCTATTACTACCAGTTGGGCGAGCAGTTGGGGGTGGACCTTATTGCCGCAACAGCTAAAAAATTCATGCTCGGTTCACCCTTGGGCATCGGAATGAATTATGAGAAGCCCGGCATGATCCCAACTGCGGAATGGAAACAGAAACGGTTCGGCAAACGCTGGTATCATGGTGAAACCCTGCCGGTAGCAATCGGTCAGGGCTACGTGCTGATGACACCCATTCAGATGGCCTCCATGATCGCTACAGTGGCTAACGAGGGTACTATTTATCGACCGCGCCTGGTGAAACGCATCGTGGATGCCGATGGCAAGCCGCTCAAGGAGTTCAAGCCGGAAACTCTTGGTTCGACCGGGATATCGGCGGACAAGTTCCGGCTGATCAAGCAAGGGTTGTATTCTGTTGTGAACGATGCCGGCGGCACCGGCGCTGCGGCGCGTCTCGGGGATATCAAGGTTGCCGGCAAGACCGGTACTTCACAGGTCGTAAAGCTTCGAGACAGCAAACAGGGCACACCCTATCAATATCGCGATCACGCCCTGTTTGTGGCCTTTGCCCCCTACGACAAGCCGGAGATTGCCGTGGCGGTGGTGGTTGAGCATGGTGAGCATGGTGGTTCAGCAGCAGCCCCTATTGCCGGGCGTATTCTTCGTGCCTGGTTCGATACCAAAAAACCACCCCAGAAGGCACAGATTCGCAGTAGTGACGATGATGA
>Ga0154405_1052_pt1 | contig 15437 bp, 13 predicted proteins | sample RifGroB2_FD_115909 | JGI IMG/M metagenome (GOLD analysis project Ga0154405, IMG submission 115909) | Pelobacteraceae bacterium GWB2_53_15 | reverse complement strand
CCTTATTGTCTATGTATATTTCTGTCACCAGTTTACGATCCCCAGCGCTTTTTGCAGGATAATCATGGCATCACCGACCGTGATGCTGCCGTCAGGCGCCGGCAGGCCTCCGGACAGCGGCGCCACATCTCCGCTGCCCAATTCGGCCGCCGTTGCGCTGTCCAGGCCGACCGCAATCCGGAGGGCCTGGAGGGCATCGCTGATATCCGGAACCGTCTTGCCGGCGGCCGTTATCAGAATACCATTCGGATAGAGCTGGAACTGGGCAATCGCCCAGAGCGACAGGTGCGTTACAGTAATATCGACCGTGCCGTCCGCCTTGACCGTCGCGGTTCCCTCCAGATTCCAGTTGGTGCCGTCGAAACTGTAGTAGGGAATCGTCGTACCCGGCGCGGCAAAGGCCGGCGGCACCGCCAGATTCACGATCATGAAGGGGGTGATAGTTTTGACCTGTCCGGCGCTGCTGGAGATGACTATATCTACCGATGCGCCAATTGCCTTCAATGAGCTGCCATCAGTGAGATGCCCCATCTGGGCAACAACAGGCAGATCGGCTTTGGTGGCCCTTGTCGCCACACCCAAGTCGAGCGCGCCTGCCAGGGGATTTCCGGCCGCATCCTTTAGCTGGGTTCCGGCCGGCAGATCAATCTTAGCCCCGGACAGCTGGACCCTGACCGGTGTGGTCGTGATGCCGTTGCTTCCGGTTATGACCTGGACACTCGCCCCGGTCGTAAAATTCCAGGAGTAAGCAGCGGCTAAAGGATTGCCAGCCAGATCACGGACCGAGGCGGCGATGGTTGCCGTGTAGGTGGTGCCCGGCGCGAGCTGGGCCATCGGCTTAAAGATGGCTGTCCGGGAAAACGAGTCGTAGAACACCTTGCCGGTAGCCCCATTGTTCAAAGTGAAGGTCAAACCGTTGAGACTGCTCCAGTCCATGGCGTCACTGAATGCAGCGCGAACATCGCTGTTCAAGGCAATGTTGGTTGTCCCTGCCGCAGGTGTAACAGACAAAACGGTTGCCGGCGTCGTGTCGTTGAATGTGAAGGGGGTCTCGATATTCGAGGTGTTGCCGTTGCCGTCCCGTATCACGATTGACCAGCGGTAGGACTGGCCATTCACCAGAAGCGCCGGTTGGGCCGACTGATCGAAATTGTAGGGTGACGACAGCTGTGAAGGCAGCAGCAGCGAGTCGTTTTGCCACAAAGGCATACCAGTGGCATCCTGCAGCCGCAGTGAATACGTATAAGAGTACGATGGCGCCGGCACCGGTGCCGACCAGGAAAAAACAGGTCCTGAAGTGACTGTACTGTTGGCCGCCGGAGACTGTGGCACGGCAAAGTCGCCCAGAACGCCGCTCACCGTTGTTGTGAGGACTTCCGTCGAACCGTCGTTGTAGGTTACATTAATCGTGTAGGCAGCGCCAAGCGCCGGAATATCCCCTGCCGGCAGGGAGAGCCAGCTTTGCAGGGCGTCTCCCTTGAATGTGCCCAGGTCGACCTGGCCGATCACGAATGGCCCGGTGACCAGTGAGGCTGAAACCACTCGTTTAGCATTGGATTCGACCCGGAAATCAAGGGTGTACCCATCGAACGGTACGCTCGGGTTCTTGTGGTGATTGGTCTTGACAGTGGCGACGGCATTGGAGGCAGAAATGATGAGCGACACACCGCTGACCGGGTTTCCGCTGACCAGGACGATGCCGCCCTGATCATCGCCTACCCGGTAATCACCGTCATCCAGCACTTGATTGTTGTTCTGGTCGATGAAGGCAAACAAGCGATAGCCCCCATCCGGGACGCCACTGATCATGAAGGCTTGCGGGGCGCTCGGCGCGGACACCATTGCAGCATGGGTGCTGCGGCTGAATTTATCGTTTTCCAGTACGACATACAGCGGGCCACCCGGTGTGAAACCGCTGAAGTTAACCGTGCCGGTTACGCTGACTCCCGCCGTGGCAATACCGATACGCACGGGACCGGCCACCGGCGCCGGTACGCTCTCCGTGGAGCCGTTCCAGGCCGTAGCGGTAATAAAATAATCCAGGCCGTTGGTAAGCCCGGACAGAATCAGATGATTGTCCATGCCGGCGACGACGGTTTTGCTGCCCCCCCCGACGGTGTTTCCCGGACCGGGATTGGGGGTGGTACTCCAGTAGATGCTGTAGGAGTCGGCCATCTCGCTAAGGTTGCTATCCAACGGCATATCCCATTGCACAACGCCGCCTCCGTCCGTCGGACTAAGGTCGATCCAGGCCGGTGTAACCGGCGCAGTCGGGGTTGGTGTCGTGAAATTGATGTTAAGCACCGCATCGGCCGTTGTAGTATCTACGCTGCCGGTGAAGTACGGGTCGCTATGGTGGGGGGTACCGGTTCCATGCGTGTCCACAAAAGCGAACAACGGGAACACGCCGGCGGGGACGCCGTTAATCTGGTATGCGCCGGGACCTGAAGCCACGCTGGTGCCGACCGGACCACGCATGCCGGTTGCCACGGTTATGAAGGCTCGCGTGGCGCCGGTATAATTGGCAACACCCGATACCTGGCGGAATACATTGGCGGGTGGCGGGTTTACGGCACTAGCGTTCAGGGTAAAGAGATGGGGAGAACCGGGGGCATCGCTTGATATCAGGAATGTGCCCGGAAAACTGCCGACTGCTGAAGGTGAGCAGGCGATGTCCAGGTTACAGCTGGCGCCGGGAGCCAGCTGGAAGGCCGCTGTAAGGCTCGGGCAGGGATTAACCGCGCTGGCCGCCGGACTGTAGGGGGCGGCCATGGCACCGAATGTGACATTCATCGGCAAGCTGCCGCTATTGGCAACGCTCACAGTAACCGTAGCGGTTGTGCCGGTCGCAATCGATCCGAAACTCATACTGGACGGGCTGATCGAGAAGAAGGGACTGATGGCGCGCTTGTAGACGCCCAGGCCCTTGAACCCGATATAGGCGTTGGGCGGGGCCTGGCCGTCGAATGCAATCGAAGCCACGCCGGCAAACAGACCTGGCCCGGCGCTGGGAATACCGGCCGTTACGGGTTGCCAACTGCCGCCCTGGTCTGCGGTGATGTAGACTCCGCCGTTGGCAGTGCCGGCCAGGGCAACGGAACTGTTGCCAGGATGGATAGCCAGGGCGGTAATATTGGACGGGCCGGCGCCGGTCGGCGTCCAGGTCGTCCCGCTGTCGGTCGTCAGGTAGGCCGGCCCGGAGGAACCGGCCAGCAAGACGCCGGGTGTCGACTTCGACGCGGCCAGGCTGTAGATAAGCGAATTGGTCGGAGGGGTGGCGGGAGTTGTCCAGAGCGCACCGCCGTCCGTTGTCATGAAAATGCCGCCGCCGGAAGTGGCGGCATAAGCATGGCCGGCAATGCCGTCGGAGACGATGGCTGACATGTTCGTGTTCGTAATATCCACATTGCCGGCGGTCAGCCCCCAGACAGGGGCGACCGAGCCGTTGTTTTTATAGACGCCATCGCTATAAACCGCCATGTAGGTGTCCAGCATGGCATCCGGACCGATGGCGATGCCCTGGATGCTGGCATTGGTGAGGCCGGTATTTTCCTGGGTCCAGCCGGCGCCGGAATTAGACGAGTAAAAAACACCGCTGGAGCTGCCCGTGGTGCCGGCATAGATATTCGTTGTTGCCGGTACAATGGCCAGTACGGAAACGTCGGACGCAGGTCCCGGAAGCGGGATATTGCCCCAGGTGGCGGCACCGTCAAAGCTTTTGTAGATTTGACCGAACAAACCGCCGGCATAGATGGTTTGAGGTGAAACAGGGTCAACAGCCAGGCTGGGGATGCTTGTCATGACCAGGCCGGTATTGGCGTTGGCAGGTGTCACGGTCGTTGCAAATCGATCCGTACTCTTGGTGACGCCGTCGGCGCGCCCGACATAGACGATTGCGGATATGACCGGGTCAATGGCAATCGCATCGCACCCGCCCGACATTCCGATCACCGGGACCCAGCTGACGCCGCTGTCGCTGGATTTATAGAGCCCGCTGGGGCCGTTTCCAATGACACAGGTATACAGGAATGCCGGCGTTAGCTGGTCCTGAGCGATCAGTACCGCAGAACTGACGGAAAAAAATCCACTGGCATCCTGAGTCCAGGTGACGCCGGTGTCCGTACTCCGGTAGATGCCGCCGCTGGTGGCAATGGTCAGGATTGAAGCTGTCACCGGATCAACGGCGATGCCATTTACAAAAAGGCTGCCGAGCCCGCTGCCGTTGATGGCCGTCCATGTCGCGCCTCCATCGCTGCTCCGAAAGATGCCGCCACCGGTTGTGCCCGCATAGACAATATTTGTCGAGGTTTTATCGATTGCGATCGTACTGGGGTTGCTGATGGCTCCGGTTGGATTCCAGCTGGCCCCGCCATCCGTGCTTTTCATGATAGACGTATTGCCGACTGCGTACAGGGTAGCCGGGGTGAGCGGATCGACAGCAAAGGCCTTTGTGGCCGGGCTGCCGGCCAGAAACGCCCAGTTCGTTCCGCCGTCAACGGTCTTCCAGACGCCGTCCTGCCGGCCGGAATAGGCGATGTTCTGATTTGCGGGATCATAGGCCAGGGCCGAAACCTGCGAACCGGCATGGCTCATGGTCCAGCTGTTGGCGCTGGAAATGCTCTTGAATATGGCCGCTTGGCCGCCAACCAGCACTTCCAGACGCTTGGAGGGGTTGACCGCCAGGGCGCTGACCTTTCCACCCGCCGGACCCATACTGCTCCAGTTGCTGAAGGCGGCTTGGGCCTCCCCGCTGCCCGCCACCAGCACGGCCATAACCAACAACGGCGCCAGCGCCCATATGGCCGACCTCATAATCATGGAATGGACCATCCGCCCTGCATAGTTCAACATGGTGCTCCCTCCTTTACCCTGTCCACGGGGCAAAGCCGTTGTTGGCGTGGCTAAAAATTCACATTAATCTTCACATTTACCGTGTTGCTCACCGGTGGTATCGGCGGAGGCGGTGTCGGTGCCGGCGGTGGAGGTGGTGGAGGCGGTAATACCGGTCCCGCCGGCAGCACGCTGGGGAGCGTTGCCAGAGGATCACCAGCGGCATACAGCAGACCGCTGGTCGTAGCGACAGGTCCTACTGGTGCAGCACCCGAAGTTAACTGTTCTGTTGTGCCTGTTGCACCTGTTGTGCTTGTTGCACCTGTTGTGCTTGTTGCACCTGTTGTACCGGCTGCGCCGGTATCTCCACTAGAGCCGGTTCCAGCGGGGCTCGCGCCCGGTCCTGCGCCAGCACCGCTTTCAGACGGGGGTGTTACCCCCTGCTCCATCTGCCTGATCTCGTTGGGCAGCGCCGGGCGAGGCGGAGAGGGAGAGCGATGACCATGAACCGTCGTGAGGGTGCCGGGGGTCAGGATCACCTGCTGGGAAGGATTACCCGGGTTGAAGCTATAGACCGAACCGGACTGCACGAAGATGCCGGTCACACTTCGCTCGTGGGAGACAAAGAAATTGGTTCCACGTACACCGGCAATGGCGTTGGGGGTGCGCACCTCGAATTTTTTGACGCCGGCGCCGGTTTTGACCTGCTGCAGGTCGACAACAGCCTGCAGTTTGCCGCGAGTCAGGCGTACCTCGCTACGGTCAGGACTCTTGCCGGAAAAATGCTCGCCGACATCGACCCGGCTGCGCGGTGAAATACGCAGGACAGTACCGTCGCTGTACACCACCTCGGCAAAACCGCCGCTCTTGGTGCGGATGAAGTCACCGCTGGAGACCTTGTCCCCGCTTTTCACCGGCCGGGATGGCAGCTTCCCGCCCGCCATGATATCCACCGCTCCGGTCACTCCCCGTAACGTGCCGATTTCAGCGGCCTGGAGGGAACGGAATGTGCCCGGCAACATCAGCAGGGCAGCGGCGATCAGCAGCGAGCAGATCGGAGCGAATCGTTTCAACGCGGTCATATGCTCATCTCCTTGATAAGTTGCAAAATCATTTCCTTAACTCACTGATCATGATTATAGGGCCGGGGCTAGAAGCGTAGTTCGAAGCCGGACGAAATAACATTGCGTTGGCAATCGTAGAAATCAACGTTGGAGAGCGCCCGGCTGTAATAATACTGCAGATTGAGATACAGGTTTCTATACAGCTTTTGGTTGACGGTGGCCGATGCGTTCACGATCGTGTCCTTGCGCAGGGCGATGCTGTCCAGGTAATCCTGCCAGGTGCCCTCGGCGGTCAGGATCAACTTGGTGCTCTGGGTAACCGGGATCAGCAGGTCAAGGCCGGCGCGCCCACCCAGATTACGCCAATCACTGCCGGTGGTGTCTTCATAGAAAGCCTCCCCCCGCAGATTGAACATGCCCTGTCCATTGCCATAAAGGAAGATGTAGCCCGCCTGGGCGTTAAAGATGTTTGCGTCGCGGTCGTTTTCGGGAGTGACCGGCTCCTGGAACATGTTGCGCCGGGAATAGCCGAAGGATAGCTGGCCCAGATTATGCGGGGTGAAGACGAAGGTTGCACTCGGCTTGAAGGAGTACTGGAACGAATAACTGGCGTAATCGAGGGTGGTGTGGGTGACGTTGAGCGGCAATGCGACGATCACGGCTTCGTTGCGATGGATGGGGCTGAAGGTCAGAGCATGGGAAAGCATGTTGTAGTCGCTGATCCGGAAATAATTGTTATTCTGGAGGGCGTACTGCAGGTTGGCGGACCAGGCGGAGGTTTGCTCCCCGTTGTATTCGATGCGCAGGTTTTCGCTGATGCCGCCGCTGCGCTCGTTGCGTGTGATTGCGTTGGCCTGCGGGACCTTCGATTTGAGCAGCACGTTATCGTCGTACTGATAGTTGATCCCCGCGAAAACGTTCCATAGTTTGGCCGTACCGGCGGCACTCATGCGCTGCTCGTATTCCTGGGCAAAGGTGGCCACATCCGTGCCGGGATAACGGGTGACGATGGCCCGCAGGCTTTCTCGCGCCTCCTGCTTTTTACCCTCCTGGGCCAGGGTCAGGGCGATCTGGAAGTCCGTCTGTTGATCAGGCTCGGCAGAGCCGGTTTTGGCGGCGTTGAAGGCTGCGCGGGCCTCGGGGTAGCGTTTCTGCTGGGAGAGGATCAGACCCTTGAGGTAGGCGATTTCCTGCGGCTTGACCTGTTCCTTTTCAGCCCATGCCACCCAGGTCATGGCTTCATCGAACCGTTCCAGGTTGACCAGCACCGCGACCAGTTCCGCTGCGGCGTCTTTTTCGGGAGAGGGGCCTTTCAGGGCCTCTTTGAAGTTTTCAGCAGCGCCGCCATCGTCTCCAGTCTGCTTCCGGCACAACCCGGAATAATAACTATTGAGGGCAGAGCTGTCGCCGCCCTGCCGGGCCTGCTCCAGCAGGGCGAGGGCCTCTTCGTAGTTTTCCCGGTTGTACTCGATGACGGCATTCTGGGTCGCTGGAGTTGCAGGAACAGCCAGACCAAGCGAAGGTGCAGCCAAAGAAAGAAACATGACCACAATGATAAATTTCATGTGTCCTCCAAGACAATAGAAACAATGATTTATTCAGTGCATGCCGGCCTGTTTTGCAACACTTGACCCGGTTTGGCGAGTGAGCTTGACACCGGCCATATGACTTGCTTTAGATATTTTAATTGCAATATTCATGAAATTATAATCGCGGTTTAGTGTAACTTACATCCGGCTTGAAATACAAATTAAAAGGGACACAACCTTGCGATTATGTCCCTCATGATTTTGCTTAACGTCACAGATGTAACACTTACCGCACCAGCTTGCAAAGCTTCTTGAACTCCTCCGTGCCAGCCACCTTCAATAATTGAAACATGACCGATTCGGTACAGGTCGGGACGGCACCGGTCAGGGTCATGGCCTCGATGGCGGTCTGCCAGTTGCGCTTGTCCCTGCTCATAACGGCATCCTTGACCACGTGCACCTCAAACCCCGCATCGCGCAGTTCGATCACCGTCTGCAGCACGCAGACATGGGTTTCCATACCGGTGACGATGATCTGGGTCCGGCCGCTGGCCTTGAGCGTCTCCACAAATTCTGGGCTGCCGCAACTGCTGAAGCTCATCTTCTCGTAAAACGATGCTGTAGCGGACTTTTCTTTCAGCTCCGCCAGGGTCGCCCCCAGTCCCTTGACGTACTGCTCGGTGACCAGCACCGGCACGTTCATTTCGGCAGCGCTCTCCAGCAGAATGCCGATGTTCTTGGTCAGCTTGCCCAAAACTTTGTGATCCATGGCCAGGCAAAGCTTTTCCTGCACATCGATCACCACCAGCACAGCCTTGTCCCGCTCCAGAAAAAACCTGTCTTTTACCGACATGTCCCGTCTCCTTTTATCAAGTTAGAAATATTCCCGTAAAACCACCAAATTCAAGCTCATATTGTTGCGTACCTTTGTTGATTTTGCAAGCGCCTTTAATAGATGCAAACCGGCTTTACCAGAATCCACAAGGCTAACATCGCCAATCGCACTCAAATAAAAACAGTTGCATTTCATAAGTTCGTGCTAACCTGAAGCCAGCCTGGCCATTTTTTTTCACATGTACGACTTATTGTGTCAGGTGGGTGTGGTATGAAAGAATTGCCATGAAATACAACCCTGAAATTCACCATAGACGCTCGATACGGCTGAACGAATACGATTATGCAACGGCAGGGGCATATTTCGTGACGATATGTGCACATGAAAGGGAATGCCTGTTCGGAGAGGTGCTGGATGGGGTTATGCGGTTGAATCCGGCGGGTGAAATGGCTCGCGCAGAATGGGAGGGGCTGCCGCAACGTTTTCCAAGCGTCACATTGGATGAATTTGCGATCATGCCGAACCATTTCCACGGGATCATCGTAATATCCGATGTTGCCACATGCGTTGCTTCCGTAGGGGCGCCGCTCGCTGCGCCCGCCTTTAAATCCGCGGCAACAACCAAGGGCGCGGCAAGCACAAACCAGGGCGCGGCAAGCAGCGCCCCTACGTTGGGTTCAATCATGCGGGCGTTTAAATCGATATCCGCAATCGCCGTCAATCGATTATTGGATCGTCAGGGGCGGCCATTATGGCAACGAAATTATTACGAACGGGTCATCCGGGATGATGAGGAAATGTACGCCGCACGGAAATACATTCAAGAAAATCCGTTACAATGGGATCTGGACCGGGAAAACCCTGTGAATGAGCCACAACCAACAAACAACACGTAGGGGCGAACCTTGTGTTCGCCCGCCTTTCGATCTTGTTGGTTGTGATGGGCAGGGGCGCTGCTTGACGCGCCCCGGTTTTTGATCTTGTGTTTTACGAGGTATCCTATAGGGTGAAAGTTACAATATGGTACTGGTGGAAAAAACCGTTAAGGATTAAAAATTAAACGCCCCGCTTTGCAGCGAGGCGTTTCGGACGGGCGCTCTCAGGGAGCGTAGCCGGCGCAACGGAAGTTCCGTTCTTATTGTTCGGAGATCCTTAGTGTACTTAGGAAACGGTTCTTCTTCAACAACAACACAACCACAAAAACGGGCGATCACAAGGATCGCCCCTACGGAATACCGCAAAAATTGTGGCCCTTCGCTTTTGCTCACAACAACCCCAGCACTCCTTTTAGGCTGTGTTCCACCGCTGTCATTTCTTTTGAGGTGAGAGTGGTCAAGGGGCCTTCGCCGAAGCGTTCTTTGTCGAGGGCGCGGGGTTGGTCAACGACCACCTGGCACGGTTTTAGAAGCCGGTCGCGTGGCTCGATCATGATGCGCCATCGTTTGAAGGAGGGATAGACCTGTGTGGTAAGCGGCAGGATAACAACCATCGGCGTGCCGCTTTGCGTAAGGGCGTTGTCCTGCATAACCAGAACCGGCCGGATTTTGGCGATTTCGCGCCCCCGGCCGGAATTGAGGTTGGCAGCCCAGATCTCGCCGCGACGCATCATTTCCACCATTTTTCGGCCGGCTTGCCGGACCGGAAGCCGCCCGGCTTGCGCCCCTCGGCGATGTCCAGCGCTTCGTCACTGGTGTCCATGCCTTCTTCGGCCATTTCAAGAGCTGCACAACGGATGGACTCATCAGTATAAGCGGTGTGGGCCTCAGCCACCAGTTCGGCCATGAAACGCTCCCGCTCGCGGCGTGCAAGGTAATCAACAATAGCGATGCGTACCACCTCGGAACGCGGCAGCCGTTCAAGGCGGGCTTCATCTTCCAGGCGGTGATCCAGATCTTCCGGCAGGCGCAGGCTTAACGCAGGCATAACAGACCTCCATGTATTACATAACGCAATACAAAACGTAACGCAATATGTCGGATTAGTCAATAACTCAATTGGTTCAGGTATTTCTTGGAAAGGAAGGCAGGAGGATCTCTGAAAAACAGGGGTGGCAAAAAAGGGCGATCACAAGGATCGCCCCTGCGTTTTCCAATATAAACCGGGCGGCAGCGCACATAATACCCGCGCTTTCAATCCCGCTTCAGCTCTATCCCCAACTCGTGGATCTTTTTGCGCAGGGTATTGCGGTTGATGCCAAGGATATCGGCCGCCTTGACCTGGTTCCAACGGGTCTTCTCAAGTATGAAACGGAGCAAAGGCCGCTCCACCTGTTCCAATACCATGGCATGAATATCACCTTTGTCAAGCTTCTCTATTCCGGTGAAACAGGTACGCAGCTTCATGTCAACAAGCGCTTCCAGGGAGGTATCCTGGGTGCCGGCAACCTTGTCGCCCACGACCTGCACCAACCCCTGGAAATCAGCCGCCGTCAGCATCGGGTCGCTGGAAAGAATCACCGCCCGCTTGATGGTATTCTCCAGTTCACGCACGTTTCCGGGCCAGGAGTGGGCCGTCATGACAGCCAAGGCATCATCGGAGAAGCGTTTGGGTGGTATCCCCAGTTCCGTACAGGTCCGATCCAGGAAATAGTGGGCCAGGTCGGGAACATCGTCTTTGCGCTCCCGCAGGGGAACAAGGTTGATGGGCACGACATTCAGGCGATAGTAGAGGTCTTCGCGGAACTCTTTCTGGCGAACCTTTTCCATCAGCTCCTGGTTGGTCGCCGCCACGATGCGCACATCCACCGGGATATTCTGGGTGCCGCCAATCCTGGTCACCTCCTGCTCCTGGAGGACGCGCAGGATCTTTGCCTGCAAATCCAGCGGCATGTCGCCGATCTCATCCAGAAATATCGTACCCTGATGTGCTTGTTCGAACTTGCCTTGCTTCCGATCCGTGGCCCCCGTATAAGCTCCCTTTTCAGAGCCGAACAACTCGCTTTCCAGCAGATCACGCGGTATGGCGGCGCAGTTGATGGCCACGAAGGGCTTGCCGAGCCGTCCGGAGTTGAAGTGGATGGCTCGCGCCACCAATTCCTTGCCGGTACCCGATTCGCCCTGAATCAGGATGGTAACATCGCTGACGGCCACCTTGCCGATGGTCTTGTAGATCTCGCGCATGGCAGGTGAATTGCCGATGATGTTTTTTTCAACCTGGTAACGGTCCTTGAGCTCATGCTTGAGCATCGTAACCTGGCCGGCGATGTCCCGGGCCCGCTCGACCTTTTCGATGATGGCATCGATCACGTCCAGATCAAAAGGCTTGGTAATGTAGTCGTATGCCCCGCGCTTCATGGCTTCCACGGCATTTTTCATGCTGGCTTCGGCAGTCATGATCACCACAAGCAGCTCACTTTTCAGTTCGCGGACACGATCCAGCAGATCCAGGCCGGTTATGCCGGGCATCTTGATGTCAAGGATGGCCAGGTCATAATTGTTCTCCTGGATCAGGGACAGGGCCTGACGGCCATCATGAGCCAGATCTACGATAAATCCTTTCCTTTTGAGGGCTTTGGAAAGGACCCAGCGCATACTCTCTTCGTCGTCAGCCACCAGAATTCGTGTAAGGGACATATCAACCTCTATTTTAATTCGTAATTATATGTAGGGGCGTGGCCTTGGCCCGCCCTGTTGATAATGGCAACAAGGTCTGATATTGCGACAGGGCGGGCCAAGGCCGCGCCCCTACTGTACCAGCGGCAACAACACCGTAAATTTCGTACCGTGCCCATACTCGGAATCCACCTTGATCATGCCGCGGTGCTCGGCCACGATCTTGTGACAGATGGCCAGCCCCAGCCCGGTCCCGCTGGATTTGGTGCTAAAAAACGGGGTCCAGATATTCTCCAGATCCTCCGGGGGGATGCCAGGGCCGTCATCGGCAACCTCCACCGCCACCATGCGGGAATGCCTTTCATTCTGGGTCATGCGGTAATCCGAAAGCACCCGTGTAACCACGGTCAGCTGTCCGGTTTCAGCCATGGCATCGATGGCGTTGCGGATCAGATTGAGAAACAGCCGCGTCAGCATCGCCTCATCCGCCATAATGGCCGGAATACTGGGGTCAAAATGTTTGACAAAGGAGACGTCACGCCCCGCCACCGCCTGTTGCTGAAGCAGCAGGATATCGCCCAAAACCTTGTGCAGGTTAACGTGTGTGTGTGTAAGCCCCCGCGGCGATGCCAGTTCCAGCAGCTCGCGCATGATGTGGTCGATGCGTTCTGTTTCGCGGATCATGACCCGCGTGTACTCACGCAGATCGTTCCCTTCGCTCAACTCGCGCTCAAGGAGTTGGGCCGCACCCTTGATCCCACCCAGTGGGTTTTTTACCTCATGGGCCAGGCCGGCTGCCAGCGTTCCCAATGTAGACAGCCGGTCAGCCTGGCGAACAGCCGCCTCCAACTCGCGGATATAGGTGATGTCCTTGAGGGTCAGGATGGCGCCGATATTCTCGCCGCTGTCCAGTACCAGCGGGTAACAGGTGACCGCCACCGGCTTGACCTTGCCGGTTGAGCGGACCAGGACGTTCTCATGGTCGGAAATGGTGATCCCGGTGGAGATGATCTTGGCAACCATTTCCACGAGGGTGGTTTCTTGGGAAAACAGCTTTTCAAAGACAGTCCCCAGGCACTGCCGCCGCGAGAACCCGGTAATTTCCTCGGCTGCCGGGTTGCACAGGGTGATAACTCCGTCCCTCCCGACAACGATCACCCCGTCACCGACGCTGTCGATTACCGTGGCGTAGTATTCACCCAAGGATTTCTGAATATCGCCTGCCATCTCAGTTGTTGGGATAATGCGCATCTGGAATCGTGCCGATCCTTTCCGTAAGAGCATAGATGTCAGCCAGGCAACCGGCTCCATTGGCATCGCGGCGGATGTCTGCGGCACCTGCGAAGCCTTTGGCATACCAGCCGATATGCTTTTTCATTTCCCGCACAGCCACGACATCGCCATACTCTCCGGCATACAACTCCAAATGCTGTCGGATAGCTGCCGCGCGTTCATGATTGCTGACCGGGGTAAATGCACCATGCTGAGCCAGCTCAAACACCTGTCTGAAAATCCAGGGTGCACCCAAGGCGCCACGTGCCACCATCACCCCATCACAACCGGTTTCTGCAAGCATTCGAAGACACTCCTGCGGCGTGAACAGGTCTCCACTGCCGATAACCGGTATAGACAAGCTGTCTTTAAGGTCTGCTATGTGCGACCAGTCAGCGTGCCCTGCAAACATCTGCGAGCGGCTGCGGGGATGCAGGGTAATGGCGTCGCACCCTTCGGCCTCGGCGATCCTGCCGATTTCACGGAAGCTGTCATCGCCGCAGTGCCAACCAGAGCGAATCTTGATCGTTAACGGCAGTGAAGTTGCAGCCCTGACCTTGCGGATGATGGCAGCGATCTTGAGCGGTTCCTGCAACAGTGCGCTGCCTGCACCTGTACCAACCACCTTGCGCACCGGGCAACCCATGTTGATGTCCAGCAAGTCGCCGTATCCCTCCACCATGCGGGCCGCCTCGGCAAGCTGCCCAGGTGTATCCCCGAAGAGCTGGATGCCCAAAGGACGGTCCTCCGGGCAGCTTTTCAAAAGAGCGAGGGTTTTGATTCCCTCACGCACCAGCCCGTTCACGCTGACCATTTCAGTGAATGCAAGCGTTGCCCCTTCTCGGCGGCAGAGGATGCGGAATGGGAGATTGGTAATTCCAGCCAAAGGGGCAAGCACAACGTTGTGCGCCAGGGTAAGGCCTCTAATTTTTAATGGTTTCAACATTATGCACACAGAATGGTAGTCGCGGAGGGGAAATATGCAGCCCACTAATGCCTAATTTTTGAGCATACTATCACAGCTCATGAAATTGGCAAGAGGAAAATGAATAAAATAGTTGTTGCCAAGAGGCTCTTTTAAGGTTTTAATATCTGCATAAAGAATCAATTTGCAGGATTATCATCATTTAATTCATCAAGGAGTTACTTATGTTTGGGATAGGGATGCCGGAGATGATCATCATCCTCGTTATCGCGTTGATCGTGATCGGACCGCACAAGCTGCCCGAACTTGCCAAGTCGCTGGGCAAGGGACTGGCCGAGTTCAAGAAAGCTACGAATGACTTCCAACGCAATATCCAGGAAGAAGCCAACAAGACCGAAGAGAAGGCTGCTGCCCCGCAACAGGTGGCAACATCGGAGCCGGCTTCTGTAGAGACAGCTTCCAAGGCACCGGAAAGCGTTCCAGCCGAGAAAAAGGAAAATACACAAGCTTAATATGAAATTATTGCCGGCGTTCCAGCTCTGATTATTAAAAACCCCGTCTTTTCAGACGGGGTTTTTTTTATTTGCCATTTTGTTTAAAACCCTGAGCACTATAGCCATCCACCATGACCTCCAGGTGTCCGTCGTTTGGGCAGAAAATCAGGCCATGGATTGGAACATCCGCCGGTATAAGCGGATTGGCGCGGATTTTAGCTACCACTTCGGTCACGTTTTCAGCCGGACAGGCAAAAGACCCGAGCCACTGCGCCAGGTCCGGGACATGGGTTTCGATTGCCTGTGGTGAAATGCCGCGGGCGATCATGTCGTTTTTCAGTTTCTCCGGGTCGATGTCTGCCATGCCGCAATCCTCGTGGCCAATGACGAAGATTTCCTCCACCCCCAGCATGAAAATGGCCGCTACAAGACTGCGGATCACCCCGCCATGCAGCGGATCGACCAGTGTGTTGCCGGCGTTCTTGATGACCTTGGCGTCGCCCCGCTTAATCCCCATGGCAGGTTCCAGAAAGTCAACCAGACGGGTGTCCATGCAGGTGAAGATGGCAAACTGTTTTTTCGGGTTCTTCGGTAACGGTGGAAATGCCCCCGGGTGGACAAAGCTCCGATTAGCCGTGAGGATGGAATTGAGCAGGTTCATACGCGGATCCTTGCATAAAAATATTGGTCACAAGTCTGTATAAAAATTTGTGGCGGCCTAACCATTAATGCTGAAAAATGGCAGTAGTCGTGTGAATATCTCACAGATGCCGTCGCCCTTCAACCCCGGAATTCCATCCGCGCCATTATTGCTTTGACAAATCAACACTACAGCTTTTGGCAGGCAAGGCACGCAAGGCATAAAATAACCAGGCTCTACTGGATATTCTGCGCATCCACGACAGCGATTGCTGCCATCTTGACGATATCATCGACA
>Ga0154405_1170_pt1 | contig 15621 bp, 12 predicted proteins | sample RifGroB2_FD_115909 | JGI IMG/M metagenome (GOLD analysis project Ga0154405, IMG submission 115909) | Pelobacteraceae bacterium GWB2_53_15 | reverse complement strand
CTTGCCGGCAGGTGATGATCCGGACAGTTTTTTAGCCAAAAACCCGGTAGAGCTATTCCGCAGCTCCCAGGAAAAGGCCCGACCGGCATTCGAATATTTCGTTCGTTTGGAGTTGGCCCAGACACCACCTGATAGCGTCGACAGCAAAGTGCGGATAATTGATGAAATTGCACCGCGTTTCCGCAAAATTGCCGACCCGGTGGAGCGGGACCTGTACGAAAAAGAGATTTGTCGTCTACTGGGGATTACTGTTCACGCCTTTCGCAAACGTCTGGGGGGAATGAACCTTGCGCCCCGCGATTTGCATATAGATTTGAAGTCAATGCCATCCACTGGAGACACCCATCAGGAGACGCTTCTGGCATTGATGGGCAGCTACCCTGAGGCACGAACAGAGGCCGAGAGGTTCGGTATTGAAAACCTGTTTAACGGCGCTTACCTGGAACTTGCGCGCCTGATGTTGAATGCCATGACCGACAATGATGATGCCCAGGCACTGAGCCGACTGACCGAGAAAATCAATGATCCGGAGCTCAGAATGCTTCTGTCGCGCATGTTGGTTTCTGATGATTATCTGGCAGACATCAACTGGCGAACAGTTTTCGACAACTGCATACATAGCAGGGAAAAACGATCATTATTATCCATAAGGGACATTGCTGCCCGTTTAGCGGTACTGGCCCCTGACAGTGAAGAATATACGGCCCTGTTGCAACAGGCAGATGCCCTGCGCACCCGAAAGTCCAAACTTTAACTAATGAAATGCGGTATTTGAGGTGAATTGAATGGCCAAGAAAAATCTGGATGAAGTCAAACAACTGATCGACCTCGGCAAAGAGAAAGGTTTCCTGACCTTTGACGATGTGAATGACATACTGCCACCTGACATCGCCACTGAACAGATCGATGACGTCATGGGCATGTTCGGTGACATGGACATTGAGATCGTCGACTCTTCCCAGAAGGTCAAGATTCCCAAAATGAAGACCGACCTGGAGGAAGATGAGGAAGCCGAAGGCGAGGCTGAGGAGGTCGAGTTTGAGCCTGGCTCCATCGGGCGGACAAGTGACCCTGTACGTATGTATCTGCGTGAGATGGGATCCGTTTCGCTCTTAACCCGTGAGGGTGAAGTCGAGATTGCCAAACGTATTGAGGACGGAGAGCGGGATGTAGCCAGCGTAATCCTCAACACTCCTATCACTGTCAGAGAAGTACTGCTGTTGGGAGAGAAACTGCGCAAGTTCCAGATTGGCGCTTCGGAAATCAGCAAAGAGGTGGAAGAAGAGCAACTGGAAGAGGATGAGGAAGATGTTCAAAAGATACGTATCCTGGAAGATATTGATGCCGTTGCGGCCCAAGAGCAGTTACTGACTGAGATCAGCGACGAGCTGGAAGCGGCCAGCTCCGCCTCTAAAAAGAAGGAGCTCGATAAAAAATATCGCCAGGCAAAGGATCGACAGGCAGAATTACTTAAATCGCTACGACTGAAAGATCGTCATATCAATAAAATTGCCGAACGCCTCAAGGAATTGTCGATCAGGGTTGAAAAACTTATGAAAGAGCTGGTCGATCTGGAGCCCCTGATCCCCACCGACAAACTCAAACCGCTCCTGGAGAAATTCCAGAAAGATGAGGAAAAAGCCGCTGCTGATCTCAAAAAATTAAAGCTGGGCGCCGAGGAGACTGATCAGCTTGACAAGAGGCTGCGCAACGCTGCCCGCAAATTGCAAAAAGTAGAGCAGGAATCCGGATTCAAGGCAAGCGAGTTATCCACGGCATTAAAAGCCATTGAAGAGGGTGAGTGCAAGGCGCGTATTGCCAAGTCGGAACTGATCGAAGCCAACCTGCGACTGGTTGTTTCCATTGCCAAAAAATATACCAACCGCGGACTGCAGTTCCTCGACCTGATCCAGGAAGGGAACATCGGTCTGATGAAGGCGGTGGACAAGTTCGAATACCAGCGTGGCTACAAATTTTCCACCTATGCCACCTGGTGGATCCGTCAGGCCATAACCCGGGCCATTGCGGACCAAGCCCGCACCATCCGCATTCCGGTGCACATGATCGAAACCATCAACAAATTGATCCGTACCAGCCGTCAACTTGTTCAGGAAAATGGCCGCGAGCCTTCCCCCGAGGAAATCGCCGAACGGATGCAACTGCCTCTGGATAAGGTTCGCAAGGTGCTCAAGATTGCCAAGGAGCCCATCTCGCTGGAGACGCCCATTGGCGAGGAAGAAGATTCCCATCTGGGCGATTTTATCGAAGACAAGGCGGTCATCTCCCCCATTGATGCGGTCATCAAGGCCAACCTGTCCGAACAGACCGCTCGCGTCCTGTCCACCTTGACCCAGCGCGAGGAAAAGGTACTGCGGATGCGCTTCGGCATTGGCGAGAAGAGCGACCACACTCTGGAAGAGGTTGGCCAGGATTTCGAGGTTACCCGCGAGCGTATTCGTCAGATTGAGGCAAAGGCGTTGCGCAAGTTGCGGCACCCAAGCCGCAGCAAGAAACTCAAGAGCTTCGTGGAATAAACTCATCCATGCGGAGTCGCACAGTCACAGCATTTACCATGGCACTTCTGACAGGGTTTTTGGTGCTGTTTCCTGGGGCTCCGCCATCCCTGGCAACGGAACTGGACGACTCCAGCCTGTACGTTGAAGCATTCAACGCCTTCCAGAAGAAAGATTATCTGCTGACCATAGACAAGGTCAGCCAGCTCACCCAATTTTTCCCCGACTCACCTCTGCGGGATATCACGCTTTTGTTGCTGGCGCGGGCCGGTCTCAAGTCCGGCGACAACGCCTTGGCGGCCAAAACCATCACCCAATTTACAACAGAATTCAGCGAAAGTCCGCTCAAGACCAGCGTGGAAGATGAACTGCTGACTCTGGGGGCACGCCAGAACAAGGGCGAAAAAATGTCCCTCGACAAAACACTGCGAGCTGCGGCCCAAAAGGTGCGCAACGATCAGCTTGCCGTGGAGCGGGCAATCGCCTTGAAAGCAGAACAGGAACGCTTGGCAAGGGAACGGGCAGAGCGTGAGCGCATCGCTCGCGACAAAGCCGAGGCGGAGCGCAAGGAACGTGAGCGTGTAGCTGCAATAAAGGCTGCTAAAGAGGCTATCAAGCTGGTTATTGGAGTATCATCCGGCAACCGGCCGATTGAGGCAGGGGGAACTGGTCAAATACCGTTAGAGCTTATCAACAGGGGTACTAAACGCGAAGAGTTTTTGCTATCGGTACCGGTTTCAAAGGAATACGCCGCACTGTTGACGTCCCCTGAAAAATCAGCTGGGCAGATGGAGCGGCTAACCCTCGCCCCTGGTGAGAAACACAAAGTAAACTTGACGTTCAGAATGCCGTCAGACAGGGTTGATGGATTCAAGGCCCTGCTCCAGATCAAGGCCGTGTCTGCCACCTATAATGATGTGACATTTTCCAAAGAAGCCGCTGTCACGGCATCAGCCCCCCTGGTGCGTGTCGTCGCCAAACCTCAAACAGCACGAGTTGCCCGGGGTGAAACGGCCAAATACCGCATTAGCGTTCTCAATGCCGGTTCTCTGACCGCCCAGGGACTGTCTGTGCGGGTCATCATCCCGTCCGAGCTCGATTTTGTTGACGCGTCCGGCGCTGATTTTCGCCAGGCAGCAGGCATTGTGACTTTCAGGGTTGACGCCCTGGAGACAGGGCATTTGAAGGAACTCCGAATTAGTGCCACGGTGCGGGAAAGTGTTGTTGAAAAGCAGGAAATGCGCCTCCAGGTGGAGGTTATCAATGGCCAGCTCCAGCGGAAGGAAATCTTCACCTCAAGCCCGGCAGTGGTACATACAAAGTAACCGCTTATTCCAAGTTCAAATATAGTTAGGCTAATTATAAAACCACCAGGTTATCCCGGTGTACGATCACATCTGCATAGCGGTATCCCAGAATCTCCTCAATCTCACTGCTTTTATGACCTGCCAGCAGGGCAATCTCGCTGCTCGAATAATCAGACAAGCCGCGGGCAAACTCCTGCCCGTCGGAACCGCAGATGCGTACACAGGCACCCCGCTCAAAGCGACCCTCGACCCGCCCGACACCTGAAGGCAAAAGGCTTTTCCCCTTTTTAAGCAGCACATCCCGCGCCCCTTCATCGACAATCAGCCTACCAGCCGGCTTAAGGGTATAGGCGATCCAGTGCTTCCGTCGGTTTACGCCCGTATCCGCCGGCAGAAACAGGGTCCCCACGGCCTCGCCCTGCAAGGCAGCAGCAACAATCCCTTTCTGCTTGCCCGGCACCATGATGGTTGGCACACCGTTCTTGCCGGCCTTTTTTGCCGCCGCAACTTTGGTGGACATGCCACCGGTGCCGACGCTGGAGCGTGAACCACCTGCAGCCCGCTCCACCTCACGAGTAATGCCCTTGACCAAGGGGATCAACAGGGCATCGGGATTTTCGCGCGGGTCGGCGCTGAAGAGGCCCTGCACATCGGTCAGGATCAACAGCAGGTGCGCCTCACCCACATTGGTGACCAGTGCCGAAAGATTGTCGTTGTCCCCGAATTTTATTTCATCAACCACGACGGTATCATTTTCATTGATGATCGGGATAACACCGAAACCCAACAGTGTATCCAGGGTCGCGCGGGCATTCAGAAAACGCTGACGGCTTCCCAGGTCCTCGCTGGTCAACAACACCTGGGCCGCTTTGAGTCCGTGGGGAGTCAGCGCTGCCTCATAAGCCTGCATCAGGCGGGTCTGGCCAATGGCAGCAGCAGCCTGTTTTTGCGGAATAGTCGTCGGCTTTTCCGTCATGCCCAACTCACTACGCCCTGCAGCAACTGCGCCGGACGAAACCACCAGCACCTGCAGCCCCTTGGCTCGCAAGATGGCAATGTCGTCACAGATCTGCTGGAAGACATCAAGATCAAGGGCACCATTGGCGTCGGTCAACACCTGGCTGCCGATCTTGATCACCAACCGCTTTACATTTTTCAGCAATCCACGGCGTATCACCATTCTTCCTCAGCCTTCCCCCACAGCCGCCTGGCAATCTCATCCAGTAGTTCCCCGACGCCTTCACCCGTGGCAGATGAGATTGGGAAAACCTTGACGCCACGTCCCTCGAACCAGGCCGTAATCTCGGCCAGGTTATCCCGGGTCTGGGGCAGGTCAATCTTGGTGATCACCACTGCCTGTTCCTTCTCGGCAAGCTCGGCACTGAACAGCGCCAACTCACGGTTAACAGCTTCGTATTCGGCAAGCGGGTCACGCTCCGGCATCCAGGAGATGTCCACCAGATGCAGCAGGATGCCGGAGCGTTCCAGGTGTTTCAGAAAGCGGTGGCCCAAACCGGCGCCTTCATGGGCACCCGCGATGATACCGGGAATGTCTGCCATCACAAAGGAACGGTAATTCTTATACGGCACCACACCCAGTGAAGGGACGATGGTCGTAAAGGGGTAATCGGCAATTTTCGGACGAGCCGCGGAGATCTTGCTGATCAGCGACGACTTGCCGGCGTTGGGCAGCCCCAGCAAACCAACATCGGCCATCAACTTCAATTCCAAGCGCAGCTTACGCTCTTGGCCCTCCTCACCCGGCTGGGCGAAGCGAGGGGTCTTGTTGGTTGCGCTGGCGAACCGGGCGTTACCCTGACCTCCCCTGCCCCCCTTCAGCAGGATGATCCGCAGGTTGTCTGCGTTCATGTCGGCCAGCACGTCGCCTGTTTCAGCATCCGTGACGACTGTCCCCACCGGAACCTTGATGACCAGATCCTCGCCACCGGCGCCGTGGCGATTCTTGCCCTGACCATTGGACCCGTTCTCGGCCTTCTGGTGCGGACGGTGGCGCAATTCCAACAGGGTCGACATGCCGGAGGTGGCCTGGAAGATCACATCGCCCCCCTTGCCGCCGTCGCCGCCATTGGGGCCGCCAAACTCAATAAACTTCTCGCGGCGAAAGGCAACACAACCGGCGCCGCCATGGCCGGAGGAGGTAAACAGGGTTACTTCATCAATAAACTTCACTTTGATACCTCATAATATTCTCGGGAAACAGGTTTCTCGTAGGGGCGCGGCCTTGGCCCGCCCTGTTGCAATATCCGACATTTACCCATTGCCAACATAGGGCAGACCCAAATGCGAGCCTAAAGGGCAAGCCCACGCCCCTACAATAATTGACAATGCCACGTGTTAGCCCAATTATTTCCCGTCCAGCCACTCCTGGATCGTCACTATCCGTCCTGCCCAGGCATCCGCCAGCCGCTCCTTCAGAAAAGCCGTGAAAAGGCTGTCAAAGAGTTGGACGCCCTGTTCCAGCAGGAACATCCGCTCGTAGAAAGCAGCCTCCCGCTCGCTCATCTCATCCACCGTAGCATCCCGTTCGATGCGCACCTGCGGACATTTGAATGAGGCAAAACCAAAGGTCTCCCCTTTCAGGGTCAATTTCCAGATATTTTCGTCCTTTTCCATGCAGATGGTGGCACTGGTAATCTTCTTGCCACCCTTGAGCGCCGAGATGGCCTCCAGGTAGCTGTCCTGGGAACCGGAGACAGACACCTTCTGGATGCCCCCCTCTTCGCCGCCGCCCTGGAGTTGGATGCGATCATCGATCCAAGCCGAGAAGCGCTCACCGGTGCTGAAATGGCCGGGACGGCAGACTCCGAACTCCCCTTCGCCATTCAGCCCGCGTTGCAACAGCCAGAGCATGAAGTCCCACCCCAGCCATTGATTATCGCGAATCAACGCCACCGCTGAATCTGAATTGGCCTGATTGGCCTTCTCAAGGCCCTCAAGCAATGGGCCTTCCAAAAGCATCCTGGCGCGGGCAAAGGGATGAATGGCCACCAGGTTCAATCCCTCGAAAGTCTTGCGGAAGATATCCTCAAAACGCTCCACAACCTTGCTGCCCAGGCTGAACAGGGTCAGGACCCCTTTACTCTGATCCCAGACCACATCGACCGTTGAAGGAACCGGCAAACATTTTGCCATCAGACGCAGTTGTACCAGCTCCTTGATCTCTGTCCGCTTGTTCTTGGGGGTCCGGCGCAGGTTGGGATGCTGGGCCAGAAAAGCGCCCTCCTCACGTCCGGTGTGGGATTTGAGCACAGCGGCCGGAATTTTGCGCTGATCCCGGCGCAGGGAAAAAACCAGGTAATTGTCGCGCCAGAAGTCCGAAGGCGCCTCGAAAGCCACGTCATCGGGGCGGTCAACCTGGGTCCATCCCTCTGAGGTCTCCTCGGCGGAATTTTCTATGGACTGGAACCCCCGACCAGCCAGTTTTTCAGAAAACCAGGGGAACTGATCACTCTTCGGCAACTCGCCGGTTACGGTGAATTGGGTAATACTTACAGTGTTGGCATAAACGCCCATATATTTAGTACTTCCTTTCGATTACTTGCCCAGCAGGCGGGCATATTCTTCTATTGTCAGTGACGTGTTCCAATGTCCGCTCCACTTGCCGGCCAGCGTGCCGCCCCAGAACAGCAGCACCACCAGCAGGGCGAATATGGCACCCGGCACGGCTAATCGCCCGGCGGCCCGCATGGAAAGCGCCGTGTTGAAGCGGCAATGACTGATACAGCGCCAACAACCGATGCACTCGGGCGACAGCACGCTCTGTTTGTGCATGACATCGATATACGTAGGACAAACCTGGCTGCAGACCCCGCAGGAGACACAACGTTCCGTGTCCCGCGTCACTCGTAGCGGAGAAAGCATGGCCACCAGCCCCAACAGCGCGCCGTAGGGGCAAAGGTAGCGGCAGAAAGGGTTTTTCAGCGGCAGCGAAAGCAGCAGCAGCGTCAGGATCACCCCCAGCGCCACGGGCGAGAGATGCAGGAAGAATTCCAGCAGTCGCACATCGGACACCTTGTGGTAATCGGAGTAAATGAAGTTTTGCAGCGCTGCAACCGGCATGGCAATGACTATCGAATACACGAAAAACAGCAGCAGCAGGTATTTCAGGCCGCGCAACACGATATCCAGCCAGGGGGGAGGACGCAGATTACGCTTGAAGAGTCTGAAACCGGCCTTCCAGGAACATTCCGATATGGTTGCCACCGGGCAGATCCAGGAACAGAAGGAACGTCGCAGCAGGAGCGATACCCCTAGCACCGTCACAAAGATAACGACCGCGGCCGGATGAACGCTGTTGATTCCCAGCCCTTTGAACCAGGCGGAAACACCCATCAGACCAGAAATGGGCAAAAAGCCTTCGATTCCCCCGGGACGCTCGACAAAGGGAGTGCTGCTGCCTGAATAGAAGTAGAGCACAAACTGGTAGAAGCGAATTCCCAGCCAGATCATGAAGCCTAAGAAACAGGATTGAATCAGGATGCGAAGTGGCTGAACATAACGGGCCGACATGGGGACTCCACTGGATTCCAAGAAGAAGCAGGGCGGGTTCTGCAACCCGCCCCATGTATAATTATTCGGCCTTCATGGCCACATAGTGCACACTGCCGTCAGTGCGTTTCAACAACAAACGCACGACGTCGCCCTTTTTTATTTTGGCAACAACGGAAGCGAACGTATCGAGGGTTTCCGGGTGGTGGCCATTGATCTCGATGATCATGGATCCTGGCTTGATTCCAGCCTCTTCGGCCGAAGACCCCGCTTTAACTTCGGTGACAACCAATCCTTTGGTGTCGCGGATGCCGAGGCGCTCCGCACTATCTTTGCCGAGTTCTTCAACGGTAATACCGAGCCTGTCGCTTTCATTGCTGCCGGCAGAAGTTGTTTCGGAAGCACCGTCCTTGAGCTTGGCGACCACTATGAAAACGTCCTGCTTTTTTCCATCACGGAAGATGACCAGCTTTACCTTCTTGTCGATCGGAGTGGCGGCCACAAATCGCGGCAGTTCGTTCCCTTCGTTGATCGGCTTACCGTCATATTCGAGAATGACATCGCCGCTCTTGAGTCCGGCCTTTTCTGCCGGAGTGTCCTTTTCAACGCTGGCGATCAAGGCGCCCTTGTCGTGATCAAGACCGAAGGATTTGGCCAGGTCAGCGGTCAACGGCTGGAAGCGCACGCCGAGATAACCCCGCGTCACCTTGCCGGAATCGCGCAACTGGGTGACGACTGACTTGGCCATGCTGATCGGAATAGCGAAACCGATACCGCCGGCGCCACCCGAGATGATGGCGGTGTTGATGCCGACCACCTGGCCTTGGGCGCTGAACAGCGGGCCACCCGAGTTGCCGGGGTTGATGGAGGCATCGGTCTGGATATAATCATCATAGGGACCGCTGCCGATCACCCGCCCCTTGGCGCTGACGATGCCCGCTGTGACCGTGTGCGAAAGGCCGAAGGGGTTGCCGATGGCCATGACCCATTCACCGACCTCAATGGCATCGCTGTCACCCAATTCGGCAAAGGGAAGCTTTTCGTGATTGCTGATCTTGATCAGTGCCAGATCGACCTTTTCGTCCAACCCCTTGATCTCACCTTTGAGTTCGCGCCCATCGGAGAGCTTGACCATGACCTCATCGGCCCCGTTGACCACATGGTTATTGGTCAGGATATAACCGTCAGCGCTGATGATGAAGCCGGTCCCCAGGCTCTGTTCGCGATGCGGTCGCTGCTGCGGCATCTCATCGAAGAAACGGTTGAAGAACTCGTCGAAAAAATTGTTGCCGAAAGGGTTCTGTTGCTGAGGACGCCTAGCACGCGGCTTTGGTTTAATGTTTTTGGCAGTGCGGATATTGACGACCGTGGGATTGAGTTTTTTGGCCAGTTCAACAAAATCGGGACTAATCGGCTTGGCAAGCGATAGTCCCGGCAGCAGCAATGCACCGACAATCCCCATGACCAGAAAACGAACTGATGAAACAACTGATATCGACATAATCTGACCTCCCTGCTTCTTCTGAAGATTGATTGAACTGACAGGGGCGGGATCGCATAAGTCACGATACCGCCCCTGATCGTTTCCAGACTATAAGATAATCAATCGTACAAAAAAAATCAACCCCTCGCTACGCCTCCCGGAGGATATATCCCTGTCCGCGCACCGTATGGATCAGTTTGACGGGATGGTCTTTATCCACTTTTTTGCGCAGGTAATTGACATACACATCAATAATGTTGGTGAAGCTATCAAAGGCATAGTCCCAAACATGCTCGGCGATCATGGCGCGCGACAGCACCGTATTGGGGTTACGCATCAAATACTCCAGCAGGCCGTACTCCTTGGCGGTCAGATCGATCTCCTTGTCACTGCGCCATACCTTGTGGGTTACCGGGTCGAGCCGCAGGTCGGCAAAACTGATCTCGGCGCCACGGTCCTGCTCGCCTCTGCGCAGCAGGGCTCTGACACGTGCCAGCAACTCGGCAAAGGCGAACGGCTTGGTGAGGTAGTCGTCTGAACCGGCCTCAAGGCCGGAGACAATATCATCTGTGGTGTCGCGGGCGGTGAGCATGAGCACCGGGGTTCTTTTTCCGGCTGCGCGCAGTTCCTTGATAACCGTCAGTCCGTCCATTTTGGGGAGCATTACATCCAGGACCACCAGGCTGAAATCATTTTCCAGCGCCTGTTTGAAACCCTCAGCACCGTCATGGGTTACGGTTACTTCATAGTTATCCTCTTCCAGACCGCGCTTGATAAAGCCGGCAACCTTTTTCTCGTCCTCGACAACTAAGATTTTCATTGTGTGTTCTCCTTTGCATAGTATTTTTTGATATACGCTGTTCAGTAACTGATGTTGGCATTTATACGTCGCATGATCTCCGAGGAAGCCTCCTCCACTGATTTATTGGTTATGTCAATCACCATCCATTCAGGATGTTGCCGGTACAATTGCCGTGAATATACAATTTCCTCTTCCACCTGTTGATAGTCGGCGTAGCTCCCTCTGGGGCTCTGCCGCATGTTGATCAGCCGCGAGGTACGAATCTCCACCAGCCGCTTGGTGTCAATAGTCAGTCCCACGATTTTGCTTTGATCGATCTGGAACAGCTCCTCGGGTGGGTCAATACCCTTGACCAGCGGGACATTGGCCACTTTGTAACCCTTGTGGGCCAGATACATGGAAAGCGGAGTCTTGGATGAGCGTGACACCCCGACCAGCACCAGGTCAGCCTTGTGCAGGTAGCGGGTCTCCTGGCCATCATCGTGTTTGACCGTAAAGTTAACCGCCTCCATCCGCTTGTAGTAATCGGTGTCGATGCGTTGCAACAGTCCTGGCTTTTCTCGTGATGGCGCGCCCAAATAACGAGAAAGGCTGTAAATAAGCGAACTTAACAGGTCCACTGCGATCAGGGCGTGCTCTTCGGCTACCCGCTCAACAACCTCGGAAAGATGGGGGTCAACCAGCGTATAAACGACCATGCCGGGGTCATGGACAGCCACCGACATGGCCTGGTGCACATCGGCCTGCGTACGTATCTGGAAAAGCCGCTGTACCCGGACATCTTCGTCATAAAATTGGGAGAGGGCCGCCCGGATAACACGTTCGGCGGTTTCACCCGTCGAGTCGGACAGCACATAAATTGTTTTCATGTTAAAAATGCCATTTTCCACCGCTTCATTAAGTTACAAGGCATATCTTCTAATTAAAATTAGACCGCAGCATTGCTATCTTGTCAAGTATTTTTGTTGCCTTCAACTAATTATTCTGCTAACGTCTTGAACTTCTGAGCAAATAACTTTTCAGGCGGATATTAATGAGCAATTCCTGGATGGAGATAGCCTGTGATGTCCCCGCCGACATCACTGACATTGTTGCTGAATACCTTGCAGGACTCTCCGGCAGTGGCGTCTGCGTAGAAAATTTGAATGTGGATGCTTTCTCTCACAGCGAAATCACCCATTCGCCGGTCATGACCATCCGGGCCTATTTCCCCGACACAGACGACATCGACGCCCGGGTTGCAGAAATCTCCACCTTTCTGTCTGACCTTGCGGGTCAGCATCCCGGCTTTGTGTTTTCAAAACCGGCCGTCTCAACGGTTCGCACTGAAGACTGGAGCAATAGTTGGAAGGCCAATTTCAAATCACTGCGAGTAGGGCGGCGCCTGTTGATCGTGCCGTCGTGGGAAGAGGCCCGGCCTGGCCCGGATGACATTGTGCTGCATCTGGATCCCGGCATGGCCTTTGGTACCGGGGGACATGAGACTACCCGTCTTTGCCTGGAGCTGCTGGAACGCATCATGGATGAGATGCCGACGCTCATTTCACCGTCAGTCCTGGATCTGGGCACCGGCTCCGGCATCCTGGCCATGGCTGCTGTTCAACTGGGCGCCGGCCGCGTTTGCGCTGCGGATATCGACCCTCAGGCGGTCGAGGTTGCCCGAGAGAATCTGGCAGCCAATGGACTGGCAGAGCAGGTTGAGTTCAGCACCACCCCACTGGAATCAATGACCGCCAACTACGATGTCATCCTGGCCAATATCCTGGCGGAGGAGCTGGTGCGACTGGCCCCACACCTGAACGAGCGTTTGACACCCGGCGGCATGCTGGTCCTGTCAGGCATTCTTGCCGAAAAAGAGTCCTTGGTGCGCAACGGTTTTGCACCTTACCCTCTGAACTACCTGGAAACTCACCTTGAAGGGGAATGGGTGGCGCTCCTTTACCGCAAAGTGAGTGGCCCATGAGCGGTCGGCGCTTCATGATCAGCTCTCGCAGCATCCGTGACGGCTATGCATCCTTCGACGGCGATCTCTTTAATCATATTGTGCGGGTATTGCGGCTAAGTCCCGGCGACTTAGTGACCCTGGTGGATGAAAAGGGCACTGAACATCAGGGGGTAATCAACCAGGTAGCCAAGGAATGGGTGGCCGTAAAGATCTCCTTATCGCTGAAAGCAACCGGCATAGACACCGACAAAACACGGATAACCATTTGCCAGGCGATTCCCAAGGGAGATAAAATCGACCTGATCCTGCAAAAAGGCACCGAACTGGGCGCCCACGACTTCCGGCTATTCGGCGGACGGCGCTCGGTGGTCAAAGTGCGCGAAGATCAACGTGACGGCAAACTGGAGCGCTGGAACCGGATCACTACCGAAGCGGCGCGTCAATGCGGCAGGCGTACCATCCCGGCTGTGTCCTGGTTTCCAACAGCAGTGGAGGCAGCCGACTCCTCCGAACATGAGCTGCGCCTGCTGCTCTGGGAAGGAGAGCATGATCGCAACCTTAAAAACACCCTGGCAGAAACAGGCCGGCCCGCATCCGTAATTGTGGCTATCGGACCCGAGGGCGGATTCGACCCTTTGGAGGTAAGGCACTTTTCCCGGCACGGATTTCAGCCGGTTTCACTGGGTAACAGAATCCTGAGAACAGAGACCGTCTCTATTGCTATTACCTCAATTTTGCAGTATATATGGGATGATATGTAAGAAGCTGGTATATTTTTCCGGTATGATTTAGGATGAGTGCGTTATAAAGTTATTTTGCCGGAAAACAGAGGAAAACAGCTTCAAACGTACCAAAAGGAGCCGCAGATGAAATGTCCCAAGTGCGGATACAACAGTTTTGAATATCATGACACATGTAATAAATGTGCCCATGATCTGACCGGTTACAAGGCAACCTTCGGACTCAAGGCGATCGTACTTCCGCAGGAGGCTCGTAACTCCATGGCAGCCGCCTTCATGTCCGAAGCTGTCGTTAACACCCAGGCAGAAGAAGTGGTCGCTGAGACTAATACCGATATGTTCTCTTTTGACCTGCCGGAAGAAGACACATCTGCCGCAGAAACGACCGCCAACGACAACCCCTTCGACTTCGGTGATGAGCCTGCCGCAGACGAACCCCAGGGTTTCGGTGAATTTTCCTTTGATGATGAGCAAAAATCTGCCCAGGCCAAAGCTGAGGAAGATGCCTTTGCCGACCTTTTGGAATCCACCTCCCAAGAAGGAGATGCCGATGTTGCACCGGCCCCGGCAGCCGGCAACAGCCCCGGCGAGTTCGACCTGAATAATTTCTCCTGGGACGACACACCGGCTGCGCCGGCTGCGGCCGAGACCAAGCCCGAAGACGACTTCAACAGCCTTTTTGGCGACCTGGACGACATCACTAAAAAGTAACCGTACGTACGCCTATATCTGCTTCAAAACGAGCGGGGTTTCCCGCTCTTTTTATTCGGAGAACTGCAGTGCCCCAACGCATCAGCATCCTGCCTGAAATCATAACCAACAAGATAGCAGCCGGAGAAGTGGTCGAGCGACCGGCCTCAGTCATCAAAGAACTGATCGAAAATTCGCTGGACGCCGATGCCGGCGATATCACCGTGGAGATCGCAGCCGGCGGGCGGCGGCTGATAAAGATCAGCGACAACGGCCACGGCATGTCCCGTGAAGATGCCCTGTTATCCCTGGAACGCCACGCTACCAGCAAGATCAGGACCGACAGCGACCTGGATGGCATCCTTACGCTGGGTTTCCGCGGCGAGGCGCTCCCCTCCATCGCCTCGGTCTCCCGTTTCCGGCTTGCCACCCGCGAACCAGCCAGCCTGGAAGGCACCGAAATCATTGTGGAAGGTGGACGGGTAAAGGAGGTCAGGGCCTGTGGCATGGCCCCCGGCACGGTCATCACTGTGGAGCAGATCTTCTTCAACACCCCGGCCCGCCTCAAATTCCTGCGCAGCGCCGAGACCGAGACCGGTCATGTAGGGGATACAGTGGCCCGCATGGCCATCTCCCGGCCGGACGTGGCCTTCACCTGCATCAGCGACGGCCGCGAGCTGTTGCGGGTGCAGCGGGGCGACCTGCGCCGACGCCTGTCCCAGACACTGGGCAAGGATGCCGCTGCCGACCTCCATGCCGTGGACGGTTCAGACAATGGAATCAGCGTCACCGGCTTCATCTCCGGCCCAAATAATGTCCGCTCCACGACAGCGGCCATGTTTACTTACATTAACGGCCGTTTTGTGCGGGACAAGGTTGTGCAGCACGCCATCATGCAGGCCTACCGGGGGGTGATCGACCGGGGCCGTTATCCCATCCTGGCGTTATTTGTGACGCTTCCACCCGGCGAGGTGGATGTCAACGTCCACCCGACAAAGCATGAAGTGCGCTTCCGCCGTCAGCCAGTCGTTCACGATGCGCTTCAAAAAGCTATTGAGGAGGTACTGCGCCGGTCACCCTGGCTGGCACACCCTCAGGAGCAGGCCGCACCAAGCAGTCCAGCGACAAGCCAAGCCTACCGGGAACGTATCGCGGCAGCAGCCCAGGCATCCCTCAACCTGCCCCGGCGTGAAACGTCCTACTACGCAGCAACAAGCAGTTGCGACAAGGTTGTAACAAGAGCTTTCGCCGCCTCGCCCGCCCCCAGCGAAGCAGCAGCGGTCTCGGAACCAGCCGCACCGTTCCAGCCGGAAGCAGCAGACAGCAAAAAACAGGGCTTTTTCTCGTCCCTGGCGATCATCGGCCAGTTTCATGCCGAATACATTCTCTGCCAGTCGGGCAGCGAACTGGTGGTCATCGACCAGCACGCAGCCAGCGAGCGGGTCGCCTACCAGCGCCTGCGGCAACAGTGCGAGGCCACTGGCGTTGAGTCGCAGCGTCTGCTTTTCCCGGAGACTTTGGAACTTTCATTTACCGAGACTGCTGTTGCGCAACGTTTTCAGGAAGACTTGGCCCGTATCGGCTTCGAACTGGAGCCATTCGGCGGCAACACCATCATCGTTGCTGCCGTGC
>Ga0154405_1071_pt2 | contig 17583 bp, 9 predicted proteins | sample RifGroB2_FD_115909 | JGI IMG/M metagenome (GOLD analysis project Ga0154405, IMG submission 115909) | Pelobacteraceae bacterium GWB2_53_15 | reverse complement strand
TCAGGAAATTCGCCAGGGGACGCTATCTGTATCTGCGTTACAACGGCGGCCGGGAACTGATCGCCGAGTTGGAGCGGCGTCTCAGACTTGACGAAAAGGTGCTCCGGTACCAGACCGTCAACATCACCGACCAGCCCGAGAAACCCATAGCCGAGAAGAAGGAGCTTGTGGTTGAGCCCGAAGGCATTGAGCCGGTTGAGGCCACCGAAGCTGCCGCTACTCCCGCTGAAGCGACTAACGAATAATTCCTGGAGGATAACAACCATGGCTGACGAAAGACCTACCACCCATCAGAGACCCTCAAGCGGCCCAGGTGGCCCACGCAAGAAACGTCCCTTCCAACGCAGGAAGGTTTGCCGCTTCTGCGCCGAGAAAAATCTGACTATCGATTACAAAGAGCCTCGCACACTTCGCTACTTCATTTCCGAGCGCGGCAAGATTGTTCCCCGTCGCATCTCCGGTAACTGCTCCAAGCACCAGAGAGAGATTACCGAGGCCATTAAGCGCGCCCGCAATCTGGCGTTGCTGCCCATTGCCTCGAATCACGCACTACCTTGACATCGGTTGCATGAGCGTTAAACCGCAGGTCAGCGTCGTTACTGCACGGCTCATTGCAGCCTTTATCGGAACGATCGGCTCATTCATCCTGTTTGCCGCTTACATGATTATCCCGCCAGCAGGTTTTTTATCGGGCCTGCTGGCACCATTTCCTGCGATTTATTTTCGTTTCCGAGATGGTAGAGCTACGGCAGTTATCATCACCTTGGGAACCGCCACCCTGCTGGCTGGGATACTCGGTCCGCAAGCTGGCGCACTCTATCTGCTGCAAAATGGGATGATTGCGCTGATGATGCCGGAACTCCTTATCAGAGGGTATAACGCATCACGGACTATTGCATGGACAACCGCAGTCAATCTGACTATTTTTGCACTCGCGGCTTGGGTATTCAGCTTAATCAGCGGTCAGAACCTGCATCAGTTGGCAGTCAATGAGATCAACTCAAGCATCGCCCAAGCCGTTGCAATCTACGAGAAGGCCGGAGTCAAGGGGGATGAACTTGACTTGCTGAAACAGTCCATGACAATGGCTGCCAAGCAGATCGCGAGAATCTACCCTGCCCTGACAACATTCCTGTTGATGGCCATGGCAGGTTGCAATCTGGCCCTGATCAAACGCTTTTCTGTCAAATTGGGCACTGATCTGAAGCTTGGCAATTTTAACGAGTTTAAAAACCATGAACTTCTGATCTGGCTGCTGATAGCAGCCGGTTTCGCCCAACTGGCAGCCACACCAATCATTACCATCCCTGCCCTGAATGTACTCGTGATTATCACGATGCTTTATTTCATACAGGGATTGGCGGCTATCTCCGCCATCATCTCCCGGCAGCCTTTCGCTGGAGTAATGAGGGTTATGCTGTATCTCATGCTGTTGTTTCAGCCCTATCTGGCAGCATTGATAGCGGCATTTGGCATATTCGACCTGTGGGGTGACTTCCGCACCCCCAGAAAACAGGAAAACCTGTAAAATCAGGCTTGAAAGGAGAGAACATGAAGGTCATCCTGAAGGAAAACATTGAGACCCTCGGCCACATCGGCGACGTCGTCAAGGTAGCACCCGGCTATGCGCGCAACTATCTGCTACCCAAAGGGCTTGCCGTAGCGGCTACCGAGAAAAACGCCAAGGCACTTGAGCACGTTAAGCGCCAAATGGCCTACAAGAAAGACAAGGTTATGGAATCGGCCAAAAACCTGTTGGCCAAGCTTGAAGAGCTGTCCATCGAACTTGTGCATCAAGCTGGTGAGGCCGGTAAGCTGTTCGGTTCGGTTACCAACATGGAAATCGCAGCCTACCTTAAGGACAAAGGTTTTGACATCGACCGCAAGAATATCGTGCTGGTCGAGCCGATCAAACAACTTGGCGAGTACACTGTCCCCGTCAAGATCCACCCTGAAGTAACAGCAAACCTCAAGGTGACTGTCAAGGCCATCTAGTTCAGCTGTAGATGCCTATAAACAAAAGAGCCTGCCGCGTTATTGCGGCAGGCTCTTTTGTTTTCAGCGTTCTTTCTCTTACTGATATAAACTTGGTTTGATCAGGCCCATCCGAGCAAGCCGGTACTGCAGGGCCGTCCTGAGAACACCCACCCCATAGATCACGCTTCTGCGGAAGTTGATTGATGATGCCTCGGGAAAATAACGGGTTGGGCAACTCACCTCACCAATACGGAAACCAAACCAGGCAATCTGGGCCAACATCTGGTTATCAAATACGAAATCATCCGAATTCTGCTCCAGCGGCAGGCGCTTCAACACCTCACGGGAAAAGGCTCGATAACCTGTGTGATATTCGGAGAGTTTCTGCCCGAGCAACAGATTCTCGGCAAGGGTCAGAAAACGGTTGGATACATACTTATATAAAGGCATTCCGCCCTTGAGCGCTCCCCGTCCCAAAATTCGGGAAGCCAGCACGGCGTCAAACTCTTCCCAGGCGATCATGGCCGCCATCGCTGTGATCAAGCGCGGAGTATACTGATAATCCGGGTGCAGCATCACCACAATGTCGGCCCCCAGCTCAAGCGCAGCACGATAACAGGTTTTCTGATTACCTCCATAGCCTCTGTTGGCCACATGAACGATGGTTTTGATCCCCAGCCGTTCAGCTTCTTCCACGGTGTTATCCCGTGAAGCATCATCTACAAGCACCACATCATCAACAAAATCGAAGGGAATTTCTTTCCAGGTCGTCTCCAAGGTTTTTGCAGCGTTATAGGCCGGCAGGATTACGATTATTTTCTTTCCGTTAAGCATTGACCATCCATTTATTTTAAAATTACTTGAGGCGACATCGCTAAAAAGCGTTTAGTTATCTCATCTCTACTGATTGCCTGTAAAGTAATTTGTTTAAGAGTGGTTTCGGATTTCGGGCATGCCATATCAATTACGAAAAGCACCCTTTTCCCAGGCATTGGAGCCACTAAAGGCAGAGCCAACCGTAAGGGTATAACTCTGAGTTGTATATGCACCTTTATTATCGGTTGCATTTACAGAAACCTTATAACTACCTGTAGTTGATGGTTTCCATGTGATATTACCCGTTGAAGAGTTAATTGTCATGCCATAAGGCTTTGAAACGAGTGAATACACGATGGCATCTCCATCAGGATCACTTGCTTGTAGGTCATATGAATAAACACTCCCCTTAATTGCGCTGGCTACCGGAGTCGTGATTATGGTCGGTGGATTGTTCATTGGAACTGTAGCAATCAAAACAGAGATATTGAAACTTTGTGCTACTTTCCCACCCTTAATGTCCACTGCCTCAACAACAACCTTTTTTACCCCGGCCTGAGATGAAAATGGAATCCAGGTGATCAACCCAGTAGAATCATCAATTGACATACCCGCCGGAGCAGTTATAAGCCGATAGAACAAAGCATCGCCATCAGGATCCGTGGCATTTACATCATATGTATAGAGCATTCCCGCTGTTACAGACAGAACAGGCTCAGAGGCAATTTTCGGTGGATTGTTTGGAATATGATTTAAAACCGTCACCTTGAAACTCTGAGTTGAATATAGACCGGCTGGATCGCTTGCCTTCACGATGACCGAGTAGGTTCCGCTGTCTGATGGCCGCCACGAAATAACACCAGTTTTAGAATTTATGTTCATCCCCGATGGTTTTATTGATAATGAGAACTTGACGACTTCCCCATTAGGATCGGAAGCTGCAACCTGATAGTAAAAATATCCTTTTTCATAAGCAACCGTTACCGGAGAAGAGGTAATGACAGGTGGCTGATTGGTGGTGCTATTGTCATTGACTGTCAGGGTAACTGTTGCTGTTGCAATATTGTAGTTGGCCGTATCACTCGGGGTGAAGGCTGCCGACAGCGTCTGGGCACCGGCGCTGGTCAGGGTCGTGCCGCTAGCCGGGCTGTAGACGAATGAACCGGCTGTGCTGGCAGTGGCGTCAAGCTGGCTACTGGAAAGAGCTGTGCCGATATATACCGCAGAGGGTGTTGACCAAGTAATGGCCGGGGTGGCCTTGGCGATGGTCAGGCTACCGCTGGCGCTGCCTGAGTAGTTGCTGTCGCTGATCGTGGCCACAACGGCATAAATACCGGAGGCCGTCGGGGCGGTTGTGCTGCCGGCGTAGGTGGTGATGGTGCTCAGACCAGCAGGGGTGGTGCTTACCGTGGCCGATCTGGCGCTACCGTTATAGGTCTGGCTGAGATTGCTCAACGCTACTGTCGCGCTTGCCTTGGTAACCGCCAGGGTTACGCTCTTGGTGGTCGTATTGTAAGTGACCACATCAGTCGGGGTGAAGGTAACCGACAGGGTCTGATTGCCTGCGTTAAGCTTTGTACCCAGAATTGGTGTGTAGGTGTAGGTTCCTGCAATGCCGCCGCTTACGGTTGCATTCAATTGTGTTGCCGAGAGAAGCGTACCGTAGGTGATCGCTATCGGATTATTCCAGGTGATCGTTGGGTTCTGCTTACTGTTGACGGCCAGGGTAACGGTTGCTGTTGCACCGTTGTAGTTGGCCGTATCACTCGGGATGAAGGATGCCGAGAGGGTCTGGCTACCGGCAGTGTTCAGGGTCGTGCCGGATGCAGGCGTGTAGGTAAACGAGCCGGCAACGGAGGCGCTAGCATTCATCTGAGTCGATGATAGAACCGTGCCGACGTAGACCGCAGAGGGGGTTGACCAAGTAATGGCCGGCGTTGCCTTGGTGATGGTCAGACTGCCGTTTGCGCTGCCTGTGTAGTTGGCGTCGGTTATGGTGGCCGCAACAGCATAAGTTCCGGCGGACGTCGGCGCGGAGCTGCTGCCGTCGTAAGTGAGCTCTACGCTCAGGCCGCTCGGGATGGTTGTGGCGCTGGCCGCTTTGGGCGAGCCGTCGTAGGTGGCACTAAGACCGCTCAGACTTACGCCTGCAGAATCCTTGTTGACGGTCAAGGTTACTGTTTTGGTGGCGATGTTGTAGGTGTTTGTATCGCTCGGGGTGAAGGTTGCGGTCAGGATCTGGCTGCCAGCATTCAGTGTCGTGCCTGCGGGCGGGCTGTAGCTGAAGCTGCCGGCTATGCTGCCGGCGCTGGCGTTCAACTGGTTGCTGCCAAGGACAGTCCCGTAGCTGATTGCCGCTGGTGCGGCCCAGATAACGCTCGGTGTAATTTTGCTGTTGACCGTTAGGATGACTGATGCGCTTGCATTGTTGTAGTTGATGGTATCGGTCGGGGTGAAGGCCACCGACAGATTCTGTGGGCCGGCGCTGTTGATGGTCGTACCGTCGGCCGGTATGTAGACGAAAGAACCGGCTGTGCTGACAATAGCGTTAAGCTGCGTTGCCGAAAGAGCCGTCCCAACGTAGACCGGAGCCGGGGTTGCCCATGTGATGGCAGGTGTAGCTTTGGAGATAACCAGTGTTCCTGTTGCGCTGCCTGTGTAGTTGCTATCGGAGACGGTAGCGACAACGGCGTAAGAGCCTGCCGCTGTCGGAGCGGTTATGCTTCCTGCGTAGGTGATGGCAATGGCAACTGCCAGTCCGGCCGGGTTGGTAGCGGCGGTAGCAGCCTTGGCCGTACCGTCATAGGTAGCGCTGAGACCGGAAAGGTTAACCGTTGTAGCCGCCTTGTTCACGGTCAGTGAAACTGTTTTGGTTACGGTGTTGTAAGTAGTTGTATCGCTCGGTGTGAAAGTAACCGACAGGGTCTGATCGCCTGCGTCAAGCTTTGTACCCAGAACCGGTGTGTAGGTGTAGGTTCCTGCAATGACGCCGCTTACGGTTGCATTTAACTGTGTGGCCGAGAGAGCAGTGCCGTAGGTAATTGCTACCGGGTTGTTCCAGGTGAGCGTCGGATTCTGCTTGTTATTGACAGCCAGGGTTACGCTTGCTGTGGCACCGTTGTAGTTGGCCACATCAGTCGGGGTGAAGACGGTTGACAGAGTCTGGTTGCCGGCAATGTCCATCACGGTGCCGACGGCCGGGTTATAGATGAAGGAGCCAGGGGTGCTGGCAGTGGCGTTGAGTTGGCTTGAAGATAGGATCGCGCCGACGTAGACCGCGGTTGGTGTTGACCAGCTGATGGCTGGGGTGGCCTTGGCGATGGTCAGGGTGCCGGTTGCGCTGCCGCTGAAGTTGGTGTCGTTGATGGTGCCGACTACGGTGTAGCTGCCAGCCGCGGTCGGTGTTGTTGTGCTGCCGTTGTAGGTAAAGGTAACGGTCTTGCCGGTCGGGTTGGTGGTGGCGCTTGCTGCCTTGGCTGTTCCATCATAGCTCTGGCTCAGCACTCCGAGGGTAACTGTGGCGGAAGCCTTGGCAATCACCAGGGTTCCGGTTGCGCTGCCCGAGTAGTTGGCATCATTGATAGTTGCAACCACCGCATATGAACCTGCGGCGGTGGGTGCTGTCGTGCTGCCGGCATAGGCGATGCTAACTGCCAGGCCGGTCGGGTTGGTGGTTGCAGTAGTTGCCTTGGCTGTTCCATCATAGGTCTGGTTCAGGCCGGACAGGGTGACAGTTGCATTGGCGTTTGCGATGGTCATTGTGCCGGTGGCGCTGCCGCTGTAGTTGGTATCATTGATGGTGGCAACTACGGCGTAGGTTCCAACTGCGCTCGGTGCGGTGGCACTGCCTGCGTAGGTGATCGCTACTGCTAGGCCAGCAGGATTGGTGGTTGCCGTAGCTACTTTGCCTGTTCCGTCATAGATCTGGCTCAGGTTGCTCAGGATGACTGTTGCTGCGGCCTTGGTAACGGTGATGTTCTGTGTTACCTGAACAGCAGCTTCATAGGCAGTATTACCAGCCTGGTTAGCAGCGATAGTGCATGTGCCGGCGGTTATACCTGAGACAGTAGCGCCGCTGACAGTACATATAGCAGGTGTCAGTGTTTTAAAAGTCAACGCAAGGCCTGATGTTGCAGTGGCGATGGCTGTAGTGATGCCGTTCACCGGCAAAGTAGCAGGCATAAAGCTGATTGTACCAATGCTTTGGGGCAGTTTGGCCGCGGCTCCTACCGTTATGCCAAAACTCTGGGTAGCAATACCACCCTTACTGTCACTCACCTGCACTGTTACATTCTGCATACTGGCAGACTGGGTTGTAGTCGGTGTCCACGTAACGACGCCGGCACTGATAAGCATTCCTGAAGGAAACGTTGTCAAGCTGTACGACAATGGATCATTATCCGCATCAGTTGCTATAACATTATAGGTATAAACAGACCCCACTGTTGCGATGGTGGCTGGAGTACTCGTAAAAACTGGGGAGGCGTTCGGTGTAAGTGTGATGTTTATAGAAAATATCTGATAGTTTTCACCAGAACCATCTTTTGCCTTGATTGAAATAGGGTATACCCCCGCCACGGTGGGAGTCCAGGTAATGATGCCAGTCGCATAACCAACCGACAGGTCAGGTGGTCCTGATGCCAGACTGTAGTAAACCGTTCCGTTGGGAATGGGGTTTAGTGCAACAACCGCGTAGGTATAGGACTGATTTAGCGTTGCGTAGATTACCGGCGCTGATGTAAAAAGCGGCACACTTACCACCTTCAGCACAAAACTCTGAGTACCTGATAACGAACCGTCACTTACCCTGACGGTTACCGGGTATGACCCGGCATTGTCCTTGGATGGATTCCAGGTAATGAAACCAGTTGACGGATTGATTGCCATGCCTGCAGGAGCCACATCCAGCACATAACTCAACGTTGTCCCGGCATCAACATCCGCCCCTTTCACCGCATAGACATAGGGACTTTCAATATTGACCGAGGTAATGGCAGCGGATGTTATTGATGGAGGGTGATTGCAAAGCGGGAACACAGGTATGGCTTCTAGAAGAGGATCCGGCAGACGGGTCGGAAAGGCCTGATCGCTTACTACCAGAACTTTATTGACTATATCTGTAGTAGAATTCACCGTTATTGAGGCCTGGCGTGTCAATGCCCCGGTGCCAGCTGATAGCGATGGCAGGGTCCAGGATACGCTGTTGCTAGCACTGTCGAGGATGCCGCCATCCGTTGCCGATAAGAACAGTGTGTCTTTGGGAAGTATATTGACGATATTCAGATTGGTGAGATTATCGGCCGTTCCCGTTAAACTAACACTGATATCCGCCTGACCACCGTAACTCACGCATTGTCCACCATTCACGGTCTGTGTGACAGGAACAGGCAAGGTCGGATAAATATTGTCGGTAATGGTAAAAGTTAGCGACTGTCCCACCGGGATCTTGAGATCCCATTGACTGCCAAACTGCATATCGTCCCCATACCTGTAAGGGGTCTCAAGAACCGACAATCCAAAATTGGTGGTTGTATCGTCCTTCAATTCCGGAGATATATATGCCTGCGCACTGTCAAGATCATATTGATTTGGAGCAAGCGAGGATTCATGAACCAGTGTCACCCCACTCCCGTCACTCTGTGTACCATTCTGATAAAATCTGTTTTTGACAATTTCTACGTTGTCATCCTGGGTTGCCAGATCGGTGAGGTCGAAGTCTGCATATTCAAAGAGATGGTAATCAAGTTCGGTAGAAGAGATATTTTTTATGGTAACCGTTTTCTTTATATTTGCCTTGCCCAAACCTAGGGAATAGGGGGTAAGTTCATAGAGGATAGTTATATCAAACTGACTTGCGAGGGTATACGTAAGAGAAAGACTCGTTGCTGTCGGTTTGGATGCGCTTGTTTTTGTGAGAGTGTCCAGCGCTGACTCAAAACCGTCCGGGCCAAGTCGGTACCAGAACCACTGTTGCCACATCCGTTCCGCCCCGTCTACTTTTAGTGAGTACAATCCGGTATATGGTGTCGCATCATCAATTGTTGCACTGGTAGTGCTGTTGACTGTGGAATTTTTCAATGACCACGTAGCAGCCTCACCAACAGAAGCCAACATACATACCACGAGCAACACCTGAAGAAAGGTTGATACTACCATTTTTCCGTTTCTCATAATTCAACTCCTTGTAATCTGGACCGTTCCTCAACGTATAACTTTTAAAAAACACCCACCCTATACAAGCAAACTACTAATTAATGAGGACATTCACCTTTGCCGATTTCCTAAGTTCTTTTACAACCTCATCAACTTTTTTTCGTTGATAATCCTTCTGAAGATACCCGGCAATGAATGTCTTTACTTCGGAGAATTTCTTGATTTTTTCAGGCTTTTTTCCCTCGACATGAATGATATGCAGGCCATGACGAGTTTTGACTATGCGGCTTGTTTCGCCAACTTTTAGCAAAAAGGCAACTGCATCGAATTCTTTGGGCATGAAACCGGGAGCAATAGCACCAAGATCACCCCCTTTTTCCTTGCTTGTACAGTCAGAATACTGGCGAGCAGTCTCGGCAAAATCCCTGCCTTTTTTCACTTCCTCAAGAATCAGATTTGCCTTGATGTACGCTTCACGTTCCTTCTCATGAGACGCCTGCCGTGGGATCTGCACAAGAATATGCCTGACCTTGATTGTTTGCTGTTCAACAAAGTTTTTTTGATTTTTATCGTAAAACAGGCGCAGTTCCTTTTCAGGTATCTGTAGAGTGGATATCCCTTTTTGATCCAGATATGCATCTATCAAGACATCCCTGCGGATTTTTGTTCTAAGCGATGTATCAAGATCCTTTTCAGGAATGATCTTTTTATCACTACTGACTGCTGAAACATCGAGAATCTTCTGGATCCGCTGCTCAATGTCATTTAACTTCAACGCAGCACCAGCCTGTGCAAGAAGCTCCTGATTTATCAACCTATCCAGCACCTCATGTTGAAGACGTTGTTTAAACTCATCCGGTTTGGACTTGGCACCAAGTTTCCGATACTCCAGAAAACGCTTCTCCACCAGTGGGGAAAGTTCTTCATCTAGTATTGCTACTCCATTAACACGAGCCACCACCTGTTTATCCGCAACAGGACTATCAGCCGCAACTGCAAGGGAAGCCATCAAAACCAGCACGATGACAAAGCCCAACTTTTTCCCGCTTTTCCGTATCTGCTTCGCAATCATCTGCATTATCTCAACTTTTCATGTTATAGGAACTATCTGTAGAAAAACGCGTACCAGGATGCCTGTAGCTAACGTCTCTGCGAGTAAATTGGAGAATGATTCCTTAAAAAACACAGTGAATATCAAAGGATTTTGGAGGTAATAACTATGTCGGCAGAGGAACCAGGGCTGCCTGTGGGTATGAACGATATTGAACCAGAATCGCCGATGGCGACTTGGAGTGATATCGTGGCGTCATGGCTCTGGTAATTATAGTTATGCGGGTGTTTTTCATGTCTTTTATTGAGTTTATTGTGCCCAATCTCTTTGAAACAATTGGCATCAACAGCATGAATCTTAAGATCAATATTTCCGTGATTTGTGATTTCAACCGTGTAAACACCCGGTTTCAGGGCGACGGTAAGATCATTGTCTTTTCTGGATCCAATGGTTCTTGCAACGGTGTAATGATATGTCACAGGTTGTGGTGTCAGAGCCTTTGAGAGATCAACAAGGCCAAAACCAAAGTAAGGGTCACGTCCAATATCGCCCAGATCAGCAGCACTTGAACCAAGCAGGGCGCGAACATCATCGGCGACTCGACCGTCGCCATTGGCGTCTGCAATCCCTTTTGCCAGCAAGATGGCAGCCGCACCTGAAACATGGGCGGTTGCCTGGGAGGTACCTTTCAGGATGCCATAACTGCCGCCCCGCATGGTTGAGTTGATGGTCACACCCGGAGCAGCCAACTCCAGCTTCTGCCCATAGTTGGAGAAGGTGGGATGAGCATCGACCTGATCAGTTGCTCCCACGGCGATTACAGAATCATATGCAGCCGGAAATTCTATAGTGTTGCTGTTTGTATTGCCTGCCGCGGCCACAACAATGATGCCGGCCTGGTATGCCCTGTCGCATACATCTTTGAATGCGTTTGAGTCAATGGGTGCACCGATGCTCATGTTTATTATGTTCATATTATTGGTGATCGCCCATTCCATGCCCGCCAGAATGTCGCTAAGATCCCCCATTACCATGCCGCCCAGCACCTTGACCGCATACAGGGAAACTTCCGGGGCAACACCCACCACACCTGTTCCGTTGTTTCTTGCGCCGATGATCCCGGCAATATGTGTTCCATGGCTTATATATCCGTCATCGAACGGGTCGTTGTTGTCGTATGCGAAGTTGTATCCACCCTTGTAGTTGCCCTTGAGTTCGGGGTGATTATAGTCAATGCCGGAATCGAGCACGGCAACCTTGATGCCTGCACCGGTAATCCCTCCAGCAGCGGCTGCGTTGCCACCTATCCGAGCTACCCCCCACGATTCTGCATATTCCTGGGTGAGTGGGGTAGACAGCAATGTTGGTTCTGTAATGCCGACCACGGAGTCTTCCTCGATATAGGCGACATCCGGGTCGTTTTTCAGTTTCTCAATTTCTTCCTCCGACAGTTGGCCGGATATGGCATTGATAATCCTGTGGGATCGCTTGACGCGTCCACCAGCACGGCTAAACTTGTGATGCCTGTCTTCTTCAGAGGCAACGGCCCCTTTTTTGAATCCAATAATAACTTTCTTATCAGCAGCATCCACCAACGAGGTCATTCCCAAAAAGACTGCCAGCATGACGAATACCACTAAATGATTCATGACAATTTCCTTATTAAACATTGATTTTATGAAAATAGATCACGGGGAGCAAAACTCCCCATGATCTATTTATTCAATACGTCTGATTTTCTATTGCAATCAGCGGGTTTTTTTAGGTGCCGCCGTGACAGCCTTGGATATTGCGCCGTTAAGAGTCTTAACCGTTACCATGGCACCGTTAACGAGATTATTGTCAACAGCGACAATCTTCGTGTTACTCCACGACCTGACCTTGATTTGGGTTTCGCCAAGGAAAACGCCAAGTCCGGATTTATAGTCGGCTGGCGGTGCTGATCCAAAACCGGTTCCGGTGATAGTAGCAGTTGCCTTGGAACCGATCACAGCCTTGATCGCCAGTTCTGGTGCAACAGTCAGATTGGCAAGGTTACTCACCACACCCTGTTTGGCAACACGAAGGTCGTAGAGCCCTGCCTGAAGAGCCGGGATGGAGACCTGAATTTCGCTGTCGGTAAACTGGGAGGGTGTCAGGGAAATGCTGGTTGTTGCATTGGAAATGGTAACGGTCGGATTATACACCATGCCATTGCCATCAACATTCGTGAAGGCTGCGCCGGTCAGCGTCAGTGTGGTTGTTCTGCCGGCAGTCAGGGTATAGCTGCTCTGGCCGTTAAGTGCCGGAACGATTGCGGTTGTTGGACTGCCTGAGGCATTTCCATACCAGGACCAGTGACATCCCTGGCAATCCCAGTTGTTACCGATATGACCATAACCCAGTGCCTCGGCGCCAGGGGTAATGGTCGCAGTAGCAGCGGATTTTTTCTGTATGTTGTGGAGAGATTTTACGCCATGGCAGGATTCACAACGACGCATACTGGACACGCCACCTTCTGTATCATGACACCATGTGCAATTACCGATTCCACCAGGGGCGCCAATACCTGTCCCGTGATGGGTATCATTGTTGGAATAAATTCTACGAACGGTATTGGTTTTCGGATCAATGGCGGTTGGATCACCCTGATGGCAAGCCGCGCAACCTTGGACAATTGCCGAACTTCCATCAGGAGCAACAACCTGACGTCCTACAGGCATAGGTGTTACGCTGCTTGCCGGATATGATGGGACATAGTGGCCATCCAAAGGATTGTCAATAAAATTGCCATGACACGAAACACAATCCTGAGCGGCCGCTTTGGTCGTCACATGGTGCGGTGTTGTGCTGTGGCATTTGGAGCAGGTTCTGAAATCATCAAACACAAACCCGCCTGCGCCATCAGGAATCATCGTGTGGCAGTCGAGACACATCATACCCTGGGTGTTGATAAGTGCGTGGTGACGTGGGACAAGAACCTCATCGCTCACATGACACACCAAACAGTCCTCTCTGGTGGTAAGAGCACTGAACTTGGTGTCATAAAGCCCCAGAAACTGATTGGCTGGGGGTGGAGGGGTATTGGCCCAGATTACCGCTGCAGCGCCGAGAACGAGTACCACCGTTGCCAAAACGCTACGTATGATCTTGTTTTTCATCCGTGTTGCTCCTTTCTAAAGATAATTGTCCGATCTAGATCACATAATTGAAAATCACAGTTCTTTCTCTCCCATCACCTCCTCCATCATGAATTATCAACAACTCCAGTCCTTCTTTTCCCAGTTACCGCAATATGTGCAAGTACACTGCGGCAATGGTTCAAACTTAGATAAACTGCAATAGGCAATAAATCACGCTTCATACCATCTGCAGCTCCAACTAAAAACAGCGTATCACCGTAATATCAATGATCACCAAGCAATCAAATCGGGGATGGCAACACTGAATTTGCGAATACATCTGGGTGGTGGGCTAGAAGGATTTGCCGGAGTACAGGCAACAAACAGTAGTGCTGACTTATAAGTTTTAAAATCGTACTTTCATGCTTTTTTATTAGACATGTTTAATTTGTATTTTTTAAAATTTGATTCTTATACAGAACTAATTTATCGAATGCAACAAAAATGATCTCAACATCATCTGACAGTTGACAATCATCGGTTCAGGGGAGAAAATGATTTTTTGTGGAGGTTTTTTTGTGGACAACACTGTAATTGAATTACTCGTCATTGGATTAATGATTGTATTGAATGGTTTTTTTTCCTGTTCCGAATTTGCTGTGATCTCGGTACGCAAAAGCCGGATTGCACGTCTGGTAGCCGAAGGAGACAAACGGGCACAGATCATCGATGATTTTCAAAAGGACCCTCACCGCCTGCTGGCATTGGTACAGATCGGCGTAACAGTAGCCGGCTCGGCTGCCTCCACTGTCGGCGGCATCATCGCCATCGAACACCTGCGCCCGTTCTTCTCCGAACTTCCCTGGCCCATGATTCAGCGAGTGGCGGAACCGCTCTCCGCCATCACGGTAATCACTCTGGTATCCTATACCACCCTGATTATCGGTGAGCTGGTTCCCAAGGCAATCGGTCTGCAATATGCTGATACCATCGCTCTGCGGGTCGCATGGCCGATCAACTTCCTCTCCCGAATCGGCGCCTTCGCGGTAAGCATATTGACCATTTCCAGCAAAGCGGTGATGAAAATGCTGGGGATCAGCGGAGACCGGGATGCATTTATTACACGCGAGGACGTCCAACATATCGTTGCCGAGGGGCATGAGAGCGGCGGTGTCAGCGAGTCCGAGAAGGAATACATTCGCAATGTCTTCGAATTCACCCATACCTGTGTTCGCGAGGTAATGGTGCCGCGCACCCGCATTGTAGGGCTCGATTTGGATGCACCTAGTGAGGTTGTCATCAGCATGGTGCTGGAAAACATGTATTCCAGATACCCGGTCTACCGCGGCAGTATTGAGGATATTGCCGGCGTTGTGCATGGCAAGGATCTTCTGGGACGCTTGGTGGCCGGTGAAACCCTCGACCTTACCGCTATCATGCTCCCGCCGGTCTTCGTTCCAGAAGGCAAAAAAGTCAATGATCTCCTGAAAGAGATGCAGCGTAGCCGCAATCAGATGGCCCTGGTGGTTGACGAGTACGGCGGCTTGAGCGGACTGGTAACCACCGAAGACCTGATTGAGGAGTTGGTCGGTGAAATAGAGGATGAACACGATACCGGTGAAACCGGAGCGTTTCAACGCCTGCCTGACGGTGCACTGCTGGTGGATGGATTTTTGTCTGTCTTCGACATGGCCGAGGTCATTGAGGTCAAGTTGGAAGACGATCTTCCCTACGACACGGTAGCAGGACTGATTCTGCACGAATTGGGGCGTTTTCCGACCCGCGGAGAGAGCATCCAATGGCATGGTTACCGCATCATCTGTGACGAGGTCACGCGCACCGCTATTCTCAGGGTACGCATTACCCCGGAGAGCACATGAAACTTCCCAGGAAAAAACGTACCTATATCAAGCTTACCGGCCTGTTTTTCCTGTTTTTGACAGCCGCCTTGATTGGCCTGGCAATCTTTCTTCCCCGGCTGATCGACATCAATGCCTACCGCGACGACATCATGACAACCCTGCAGAGAGACCTCAACCGCAAGGTGACATTTGTCAACGGTGAGTTTTCCATGCAGTTCGGCCCCTCATTTGTATTTAATACCGTCGCGGTCAAAGAACCGGATGGCAGCAAGGACTTTATTACAGCCGAACGCATCACCATACATCTGGCCTTGCTCCCTCTGCTGGAAAAGAAAATTGTATTGTCGGATCTCATCCTGGAAGGGGCTGAAGTACACCTCATACGTGGCAACGACAGGAAATTGAACATCGACGACCTGCTCAAGCCCCGTCCCGAATCAGTAGAGGTATCTTTCAAAAAGGTCCAGATCAAAAACGGTACGCTACAGTGGCGTGATATGGCCATCCGGAAGGAGGGTTTCACTGCTGCCATAAAAAATATCAACCTGAGTCTGAACAAACTACACCGCGGCCATAAAGGGAACTTCAAAATTTCATGTGAACTGTCTACGCCGACCGGCACTGCGACTCAACTCTCGCTGACCGGCTCGGCAAAGCTCCCGACAGGTGACACATCACTTCTGGAAACTGAACTTAACGCCAGCGCTGACGTAAAACATGCTGATCTAGGCTATTTCTGGCCATACTACGGCAGGTTTATCCCTTTTGGCAACCCAAGTGGACAGCTGGATATGGCTAGCAGCTTTAAGGGTAAACTGCGGGAATTCAACGCCAAAGGGAAATTACGCCTGAACGGTGTAGCCATAAACTGGCCGACCGTTTTTCACCACACGGTCAACCCACGCACTGCGCAACTGGACTACGAATTAAGGCTTAACAAGAACAGCATAGACATGCCCGCCCTACAGTTTTCCGCAGACGGCTTCAAGACCAAGGGAAACTGCCAACTCCAGGACATCACCTCTCCGGATATGCGCATAACAGCCAAGGCAACCACTGAGACCTTCAAGCTCGAGGAACTGCGCCAATGGATTCCCTACGGCATCATCGCCAAAGATGTTGCAGACTATATTGAGGAACACATAACCGGCGGGCTCTTCAAGCTTGAAACCGGTACGCTGGATGGTCGGGTCAGCCAGATAACCCATATGGAAAAGGGTTCTAATTACAATGTCCTGCACATAAAGGGTAGCGTTGAAAAAGGAATCGTCAGCTACGGCAAAAATGCGCCGGCCTTCAACAATATCAAAGGCGGCCTGGAGATGTTAGGCAAAGACTTCATCCTGAGCCGTGTCAGCGCCAATTTTGGAGATTCTCCGTTTACGATGGAAGGGAAGATAACCGATTACCCGCTCGACACCCCCTGCCAGTACCCTTTCCAGATGCAGATCGTACCTCGCCCGACGGAGGTGGCCTGGCTGTCAAAAATCGTCGGTGCATCAAAACTGGAATTCAGCGGCAATTCTTCCCTCACCCTCACCGGCAGCGGGCTGATCTCGGCCTATCGCCTGGGCGGGACATGGGAGCTGCGACAAGCCGCCTATGCATTTCCCGGAGCCATCCGCAAGCAGATTGGCACTCCCAACCAGCTGACATTCAGCAGTATCATCGGAGCTGGAGAGACTAAACTGACCAGCCTGACGTATACCCTTGCGCCACTAGCGCTATCTGCCACCGCAACACTCAAGTATGAAAGCCGCCCCCAGCTTGGCTTTGAGCTTCAAACCAATCAGTTCCTGCTGAGCGAAGCACTCCCCATTCTCTCCATCTGGCAGCAGTATCATCCCAAGGGACGTGTTCAGGTCCACATCACAGGCAACGGCAATCCCGAGGATTTCGCCGCCATGGACTACAACGGTGCGATCACCCTAGCCTCATTTTCTGTGCAACCCGGCGAAAACCTGAAGCAGGTCAGCAATATCAACGGCAGCATAACCTTCAAAGGAAGCAGCCTGGAGACATCCAGTATCAGCGTGCTCTACGGCAGTTCACTGATCAATGCCAGGGGCAAGATCAAGAACTTCAAAAACCGAGAGGCAGAGATCACCCTGTCATCACCGCAGTTTTTCCTTCGGGACGCAAAACTTGCCCCCCCCAAGACGGATACAAGCATTCGCCGCATGAATGCCGCAATCATCATGCAGGACAATCAATATACCATCCAGAGCTTTTCAGGACTGCTCAACTCATCCAGTTTCAACATCAGCGGCAGTTACATTAACGACAGGACACCCGAGGCAAATCTGATCGTTACCTCCACCAACCTTGACATCGATGATCTCCTGCTGCTTGGAAAACTGGGGGAGCAGAGCGGAAATGGGACGGACGGACAGAACGGTCCGAATCTGAACCTGAAACTCAAATTGGCCGTCGAGGCCGGAAAACATGGCAAGTTTAAATTTTCGAAACTAAATGCCAATATATCCAGGGAAAACGGTGTAATCTATCTCCAAGGCTTCGAGGCCGCCCTGTTCGGCGGACGGGTGTCGGCCAAAGGAAGAATTGCGTCCAATGGCATTCAAGGAAGCCGTTATGACCTCAATTTCAACCTCGAGCGCATCAA
>Ga0154405_1056_pt1 | contig 17926 bp, 17 predicted proteins | sample RifGroB2_FD_115909 | JGI IMG/M metagenome (GOLD analysis project Ga0154405, IMG submission 115909) | Pelobacteraceae bacterium GWB2_53_15 | reverse complement strand
CCCTTTGAAATGTCCTGGCTCTACAACGACCGGCACAGCTACATCTATAACGCAGCGATCCGCGATCCGGACAATCAGGCCAAGGTTGTGGGCGGCATCGGGATTGTTTTCGATTCCGAACCGCAATTCAAGGACATGTTGCTGGACTCATTACCCAACAAACCGGGAACATTTGGCGTTTTTGCAGAACGAAGCGGGCGGATTATCTCCTCCACCTGTCCCGACCATCCGGTCGGCAGTTTCCTTGACATCGGCACAGAATACTTTGCTTTGAAAAACGGCGAAGGGATGTCTAACATCATTGTTCATCGGGGTAAATATTACATCGTCGGCTGTATGACCAGTTTCGGTTATCGGGAATACAAGAATAGCGGCGACTATAATAACGACATTATCTCGTTTGTATTTGTACCGCTTGGTGACGAGAAGGTAAATGGCAACTGCAAGGCGAAACCCGCTACGCTCTACACCAACACCCAGGCCAAGGGTGATATCGTTGAGCTTGCCACTTTCTTTGCCGCTGACCGCATGTTCGCAATCACCGCCTCCGAGGTGCTTGAAGCTATCGAGTCCGCTCGCCTCACGCCGTTACCCGGCTCAAAATCATACCTTGCCGGAACGATCTCCTTCAACAACACGGTAATCCCGGTGATCAATCTCCGCTATCTGTTTGGAATGGATCTGGGAAAACGGCGAGTAGAGGATCAGATCATCATCACCAAGACAAACCGGGGACTTGTCGGCCTGATCGTCGATGACCTGGATTCAGTCCCGGAATTTGAAGCAGATCGGATCGAGAACGTCCCTGAGTTGATCAAGCGCGATGCCGGCTACATCAGGAACGTGATTCGTCCGGGTGAAGACAACACGCAGGAGATGCTGGTGGTTCTTGACCCGGACCTTATTCTCAACGCTGTGCAAAAGAGAGCGGATGAGTTCTGATTGGAATAGATAATCAACGCTCCAGGATAAACGTCACCGGCCCGTCATTAACCAGGCTCACCTGCATATCGGCCTGAAAGATGCCGGTTTGCACTGAAACACCTTGCCGCTTCAACGCTTCAACAAAATAATCATACAATCGTTTGCCCTCTTCCGGCGGGGCCGCGCTATCGAAAGATGGCCGGCGTCCCTTGTCGCAGTTGCCCGCCAGGGTGAACTGGGAGACTACCAGCAGCCCACCGTCGATCTCCCCAAGAGACAGGTTCATCTTGCCGGCCTGATCCTCAAAGATCCGCAGGTTGACGATCTTCTCGGCCAACCAGTCGGCCCGGGGCTCGTCATCACCCTTCTCCACCCCCAACAGGACCAGAATGCCTCGCCCGATCTCGCCAACGATCCGGTTATCTACAATCACATTGGCTGAAGTTACGCGTTGAACCACAATCTTCATCTGCCACCCGTCAATGTTGTACATTAATTAAAATAATAAAACAAACTCATGTGTTGCCAATAATTGCCATGGCTACACAAAATGGTAAGATTTATCAGTGTTGTTAAATAGCAAATGGAAGCCTCCTTACCATGACTATCATGAAGCTGTTCTGCAATAAAAGCTCAATGACCCTGGCAATGCTGACTGTGCTGGCATCACTAATGACACCGCCGGCTTTTTCATATGAAATAGATGAATCCAATACCTTTATTGAAGGTTTAGCTGCGTATCAACAGGGAATTTTTTCCTCAGCCATCAACATACTGGAAAACTGGATCAAAGAATATCCTGATTCGCTCATCCTGGACCTGGGATTATACTGGCTGGCACAATCATACTACCAGGTTGGAAATCAGCGTGAAGCAGCCCGTTATATATCGCTATTCTTTAGCGTGTATCCAGAAAGTCCACTAATAGCCACTATAGACCATGATTTTAAAAATCTTGCAAAACGCTACTAAAAAACCAAAACCAGCCTGCTTACGGCCTTCTGAAAATGATCCGCCTCCACTCTTTTTAGGGCATTAACATCGTTAAATTCCTGCCAAACCTGTCAGATCTTCACCAATTCATAGTTCCTGCTCCCCAACCCCACCTTCTCCCCGTGCTCCAACTGCACTTCCCAGGGAATCTCGGGGTACACGCCACGGAACTTGTCACCACCCGGTTCGTGACCCGTCTTGAGGGCAGAGCCCTCATTGCCGCGAGCCGCATTCACCAGGTCGGCGCAGGCCTGATCAATCGCTACCGGATCTGTGGAGGCGCAGATGCCAATGTCGTTGACGATCGGGGCATCGGCATGACCGTAACAGTCGCAGGCCGGTGAAACCTGGGTGATGAAGCTGAGAAAGACGGTCCTGCCGTCTTTTCCGCTGAGGGCCCCCTTGGCGTACTCGGCCATTTTCTTCATGACCAGGTCGGCGGCCTCGTTCCACTGGATGTTGATGGCCTTGATCGGGCAGACCGTGATGCAGCGGGAGCAGCCGGCACAGAGGGTCGGGTCAATGGTCGCCTTGCCCTCGATGATGGCTATGGCATCGTGGGCGCAGGCCTTGAGACATATTCCGCAACCGGTGCAATATTTTTCCGCCACCTTGGGGGCCACGGTGGAATGCTGAACGAGTTTCCCCTTGCGGCTGGCGCAGCCCATCCCCAGGTTCTTGATGGCGCCGCCGAATCCGGTCAGTTCATGGCATTTGAAATGGGACAGGCAGACCAGCGAGTCAGCCTCGACGATCTCGGTGCCGATGAAGACCTTCTTCAGCAGCTCACCATAAACGCTGACCTCTGTTTCCGTTACCCCCCGCAGGCCATCGCTGATGATCAACGGTGCCGCCACGACAGCATAGGCAAAACCGTTCTCAATGCCGCAGGTCAGGGCTGAAATTGCCTCCTTGCGCTCACCGGGATACAGGGTGGACGAATCGGTCAGGAACGGCTTGGCGCCAAGTTTTTTGATCTCTTCCACCACTCTGCGGGCAAAGATCGGACGAATGAAGGCATGGTTTCCTTTTTCGCCAAAGTGGATCTTGACGGCGGTCAGGTCACCTTCTGATACGCACTGGTTCAAGCCCGTCAGGACCAGAAGCTTGCTGATCTTGTCGAACAGATTTTCCTTGTGGCCGGCCCGCATGTCGGCGAAATATACTTTGCTCATGTCCATACTCCTTGGAATGTTGAATTATGTAGTGGCTGAAATCAGTTCCCTGGAATATCAAAGGTAAATGTTTTCCGGCCGCTTCCCTTCTCACTGAAGCGCCAATCACCCAGTATTTCTTTTCCCTTGTCCGTGCTGCTGCGAGACACCTTGAGATGAACCTCCAGCATCGACGAAGGAGGATTGGGAAGCTCCGCATAATCAATATCTATCTGATTCTGCCCGTAGCGCAGCCCTTTGCCGTCCATGTTGTAGTTGTACTGCATATCAGGTTTTCCTTCCATCTCCTTGATGGTTGTGCCGTTTGCCATGATCGTGCCGGTGTAGTTGACCGCATAGATGAAGATGTGGATGTCTTTCGGATATTCTTCACGGCTTGAAAACGGGGATTGAGAACCGGTCTGGGCAGAAGAGGAACTCTCGGAGGGAGTGGTCGCGGCTGCCCCTGTCGGGTCTGAGGACGCACCTGTGCCCTCTTTCTGCGGAAAGGTGATCACCCGCAACCCGCTGCTGTCAGTAACGGCTCCTTGAGTGTTGGGTTGGGAAGAGGGCTGCATACTGAAAGTGCCGCCACCAACAGGCTTGAATTGCGACAGCTTGCCGAACAGGGAAAAACCGGCTACGGAGATCAGGACAGCCGGCACGATAACATATCCTGCCAGGGCAACCCCCGGCCACTTGAACAGGTCCGCAGCTCCGCACGAAAAGAGGACGTCCCCCCCTTTAAGCTTCTTGAGGTCGCAATAGATCAGGTAGTGATAGATCATGACAAAGGGAAAGAATACGATATTCAAGAGCGGGCCAAGCAGGGGAATGATGCCGGCCAGTATCGTTGCCACCCATATCAAGAGCAGACGCAGGGCAACATTGAACCACTCGCCCCGGACATATTCCCTGCTTTTGAGGATGGCACTCATTCCGCGGACATCCTCATTGACCAGTATGAACTGGGCAAAAAAGAACCAGACCATGAAAATTATGCCGGGGATGACAAACAGCATGAAACCGCCGCAAATAATAAAACCGGTCAACAAGCCGACCCAGAGCAGCGGAAGGATGATGCTGCTTCCCTTTTCCAGCGCTTCGGCAAAACCGATCCGATCATCAACCACCGCATGCAGAAAACCGCCAAAACAGCGGAACCCCAGGTACAGGGCAACGATAAGTCCCGCAGCGCCCACCAAGACCAACATCACCCTGCTATTGGCCATGCCGGCGAGTATGGCCAGGCCGGCTACCGCAGCAATCGGAACGATAAAAGCGACCATGGACAGAAGATACAGTCCGATCAGAGTGGTAAAACGGCGCTGGAAAATCGCCCAGCTCTCCTTGAAGAGATCACCGATATCCGTCAGCACCGGCGGCTGAACGGGTCGCTGCCGGGGTGGTTGGGGAGGCGGAACAGATTTCGGGGGAGACGGCGGCTCTGTTTTGGCTGTTTGCGGCGGGGTAACGGAATCCGGCCGTGGCGGGGCGTCAGGCTTGGCAGTTGGGGGGATTGGCGGAACAACGGCACCACCCGCAGGGAGGATCGGCTTGGTATAGGAAAAGACCTTTTTGCACTGGGGACAGGTGACGCGCCGTTCACCGTCAGGGATTTTTTCAGCAGGGACCTGGCGCGAGAAACTGCACGATGGACAGGATAAGGTAATGTTCATATTCTTTTCTCCTTGCCGGTTATTCCATCAAAGCCTGAAACGGGCCGTTAATCCGCTGCGCGAAATCGATACCAGAGTCACCTGCCGGCCGTCAATGGTGATGCTTTGGCCGGGAGCCAGCTTTTCATAGTCATCAGCCTTACCGTTATTGTTGGCATCGAGCACCACCGGGTCATTGGAATAGTCACCGTCGGAGTTGCCGTCAAAGGCGATGATCTTGTAGAGGGCGCCATTGACGGTCAGGGTGCCGTGCCAGTGGCACGCGGGATAAAACCGAACCCCTCCCATGTTGCTGCCGAACATCCAGAGCCGGTAGGGTGTCACGACCTTTTCATCATCGTAGCGTATCTGAATGGAATAGTGGTTTGGAAAAAATGCCGCTCCTTCTCCGATGGCGGGGGGACGATCATCGGTCAGATCCCCGTTGCGGTTCTCGTCGAAGTACAGCTTGGGCGGATTGGATTCCTCGGTAATGACCAGATGAACCTTACCTGCAAGGGTGAATTCGTCATAGTGACGTTTGAAGCCGCTTTCGGGTGGAAATATCTTGAATCCCTGGTTGGCGCCGGGAGAGTCGAACAGATGAAGGGCAAAGCCCTGGCTGGTGCCGAGTCCGAGGGGGAAACCCTCCGGTGATGGTTCGAGTTCGATGGCTGTTCCGTCAGCTGTTTTTATGCTTATAGCGGGGGAGGTAGAGGCACTCTTTTCGGAAGGTGTCTTTGAACACCCTGCAGCAAACAGGATAACAACCAGCAGCATAAAGATACGGGACATTCGGCACCCCACAGGCAAGAGATAGTATGGCAATTCAAGCTGCATTACAAGCATACGATTATTTACCGCATTTCAATTTTTTTGACCAGAGTCAAGCAATTATCACAGAATACAATATAATGTACATACCACAGAAACGAATTACTAATCCGCAAGTCTGTCGGACAATAAAAAAACTGAGGAGGATTATCATGGGAATGTTTTGTAATCAATGCGAGCAAGCAGCAAATGGAACCGGGTGCAATATTTCTGGCGTATGCGGCAAGAAACCCGATGTGGCGGCTCTGCAGGATCACCTGGTCTACGGACTCAAGAGTCTGGCGCTTTACGCCGACAAGGTCGGACGCAACGCCGAGATAGACCGCTTCACCATCGAGGGTCTCTTTACAACCGTCACCAATGTCGATTTTGAACCAGCCCGCATTGCCGGCCTGATCAAACAGTGCTATGAGTTGAAGGAGAAGGCCAAGGCCATTGCAGGCGTGACGATCCCTGGTGAAACAGCTGCCTGGCAGCCCGCCGACGACCTTGCAGGGATGGTTGCCCAAGGCGAGATGCACGGCATCAATACCCAGCATGTCAACGAAGATATCCGCTCCGTGATCGAGATCCTGATGTACGGCCTGAAGGGCATGGCTGCCTACATGGATCATGCCATGATCCTGGGCCGCAGCGACGACGAGGTTATGGCCTACTTCCAGAAGGCGCTGGCCGCAACCACCGACTCCAACCTTGGTCTGATGGATTTCGTCGGCCTGGCCATGGAGTGCGGCAAGCAGAACCTGACCGTGATGGGACTCCTGAACAGCGCCCACACCGATACCTACGGCCATCCGGTACCAACTCCGGTTCAGCTCGGCACCAAGGCCGGCAAGGCTATCCTGGTTTCCGGTCACGACCTTAAGATGCTGGAGGAGATCCTCAAGCAGACCGAAGGCAAAGGCATCAACGTCTACACCCACGGTGAGATGCTGCCGGCCCACGGTTACCCAGGTCTCAAGAAATACAGCCACCTGGTGGGCAACTTCGGCGGCGCGTGGCAGGATCAGGCCAAGGAATTCGTCAACTTCCCCGGCGCGATCGTCTTCAACACCAACTGCATCCAGAGACCGGCTGACTCCTACACCGACCGCCTCTTCACCTGGGGCCTGGTGGCCTGGCCCGGTGTCAAGCACATCGACGGCTGGGATTTCAGCGGATTGATCAACAAGGCCCTGGAGTGCCCGGCGCTGCCGGAAAATCCGGGTCAGGAGATCCTGACCGGCTTCGGCCACAACGCCGTGCTGGGCGTGGCCGACAAGGTCATCGCCGCAGTCAAATCCGGCGCCATCAAGCACTTCTTCCTGGTTGGCGGCTGCGACGGCGCCAAATCAGGGCGCAACTACTACACCGAGTTCGCCGAGAAGGCTCCCATGGACACGGTCATCATGACCCTGGCCTGCGGCAAGTACCGCTTCAACAAGATGGAGTTCGGCGATATCGGCGGCATCCCCCGCCTGCTGGACATCGGCCAATGCAACGACGCCTACTCGGCCATCCAGATCGCAGTGGCCCTGGCAGGCGCCTTTGAGTGCGGCGTCAACGACCTGCCGCTCTCCATGGTCCTGTCCTGGTACGAGCAGAAGGCGGTCGTCATCCTGCTGACCCTGTTCCATCTGGGCATCAAGAACATCAAACTCGGGCCAACCCTGCCGGCCTTCATCACCCCCAACGTGCTCAACTTCCTGGTTGAGAACTTTAACGTCGGTCCGATCACCACGGTCGATGCCGACATGAAGGCCATGCTGGGATAATGCAAGCCAAATGATAATGAACACAACGAACGCCTCGCGGTTCACTGCGAGGCGTTCGTTGTTTGAATCTCCCGAAGATGAAAGAGCCATAAGTGATGAAAAAACGAGTTGCCATAATCGGCATGGGTTTTGGCGGAATCCGTGCTGCACGCGCCCTGGCGGGCAGCGGACATGATATTGTGCTGGCGGACCGTAACAACTATCACCTGTTCCAGCCGCTGCTCTACCAGGTGGCGACTGCTGGCCTGGAACAGGAATCTATCGCCCATTCGGTGCGGGCCATGGCCCGGCATTGGCCGGGAACGCGTTTTCATCTGGGCGAGGTGACCGGGATTGATCTTGATACCCGGGAGGTTCGGACCGACAACGGCATCATCCCTTACGACTACCTGGTAATCGGCGCCGGCAGCTGCACCAATTTCTTCGGCCTGGATTCGGTCGAGCAACACTCCTTCGACCTCAAGGAACTGGCGGACGGAGAGAGTTTGCGCAACCACATCCTGACCGCCTTTGAACGGGCGGTCAACGAGCCCGACCTGTCCCGCAGGCGGGCGCTGATGACGTTTGTCATCGTCGGTGGCGGGCCGACCGGAGTCGAGTTTGCCGGGGCGCTGGTCGAGCTGATCCAATTTGTCCTGGCCAAGGATTACCCCGAATTAAGCGTCCATGCGGCCAGGGTGGTGCTGGTGGAAGCCACGGACAGGCTGTTGGCTGCCATGCCGGAGAAATTGCGCACATATACGCTCAGAAAACTGCGCAGCATGTCGGTGGAAGTACTTCTTAACGCCAGAGTGGTGGACGCCGGCCCGGAACGGGTGGTGCTGCACGACGGTGCCGTTATCCCTGCGCACACTTTATTCTGGTCGGCCGGGGTCAAGGCCTCGCCGCTCTCCTCTGGACTCGGCGTGACACCCAAGGCAGGCGGCAGGGTTCCCGTGCAACCCGACCTGACCCTGCCCGGCCACCCCGAGGTGTTCGTGATCGGAGATATGGCCTATCTGGAGCAGGATGGCGTTGCACTTCCCATGACCGCTCCTGTGGCCATGCAGATGGGCAGCTATGCCGGAAAGGCGATCCTGGCCAGGGAAGCGGGCACAAACCTTTCTCCGTTTATGTATCGCGACAAAGGCAGCATGGCAACCATAGGCCGCAATGCAGCCGTGGCAACCGCCTTCGGCCTTAACTTCCGTGGATACCTGGCCTGGCTGGTCTGGCTGCTGCTGCACCTGTACTACCTGATCGGGTTTCGCAACCGCATCGTGGTCATGCTCAACTGGGTCTGGTACTACTGGTTCCATGAGCGACAAGTGCGGCTCATCACCAGGCGAGAGGCAGGGCAACGACACTGATCGAATTCCAGAGTCTGACAGGTAGCCGCCGGGTATTATCAGAAATGTCAGCCGGGGCTCGGTGGCCGATTTCTTGATGAGGTTTCGCTGGCCGGAGGCCGCATAACAAAAAATCCGGGAGCCTGGCCGGTCATATCCGGTCCAATACGATGCTGTCTGCTGAACCATTTCCAGTTTGGCCTGATTTTCCATGTAGAAAACAAAAATGATACACGTGCTTGCCGTCATGCACCTGCGACGTGAACCTAACTATTGGCGTAATCGAGTCGGATAAAAGTTTTTGGGGTAGGATTGATTACATACGTTGCGCGCAAACGCCCCCGATGGAGATTCCATCGGGGGCGCTTTATACCTTGCTTGGAATCTCTAATGCCTTGCTTGCCAAGTACGCCCCAGAAGCATCATGGCGATTTCGGCAGGATTGAGCTAATCAGGGTAGTAGGCGGCAATATCAAGCGGCTTGACCTAAATGATGATGACACCCGGAATAAGGTGCTGATGATGGATACCAACGCAGGATTGGACTTGGTTTTTGATATCGTGAATTGATAATTTCTATTTCACCCGATACGCCTTATCATGCTGAACATGCAAACTTACCAGCACTATCGTTGGCCCGGTGAGCAGGCAACTGACCGCACGGGCGCTGCCGGTTACACGCAGTGAATAGAGCTGATAACCCGTTGCCGGTTCGATCATGCCATGCAGCTTTTCAAAATTCAACCCAGGGTGACTCCATAATTGCGGCAGTTCCAGAGATTGAAGCTGTTTAAGCATCTTGGCCGCAGCCTTACGCACCGGCAACTCTGCCGACATGACAGCCTCCTCAAAGGCCGGTCTGATTTCAACCCTCATTCGTCCACCTTTTAGCAACATCCGCAGCCTGTTTTGGGGTGGTAACCTCAATAGAGGGACGCGGGTCGGTGAGAGAATCGCTGATAGCCTGTTTAGCCTCGGTGGTCCAAGCCCACAGTTGGTGCTTGGGTACCGCTTCTACGGGAATCAGCATGATTCTGCCATCCTCCAGTATTTCAAGATCAATGGCATCGCCGGGCTTTATGCCGACAGATGGTGGCAGCGTGATTCGGCGTCTGGCATCTGTTTGCAGTAACATGGTAAGTACCTCCTTCAATTAAGTTAGCACGTATGGCCTTTTGAGGCAATGCCCATTTACCCATTTGCTGACATCTTGATAAGATGGGTTAAGCACCTGACAACAACCAATGTGGCGGTCTGTCTTCTCCCCATAAAGTTTGATTCACAAATTTCTTGAAGCCCTGCACGCTTTGCCGTAAACTTCACCCCATGTCAACCTATGAAATCATCGCCGCAAAAGTTCGCGCCAATCAGCGCATATCCACCGACGAAGCCCTGTTCCTGTTTGAATCCAACGACCTGCTCGCGATCGGCGAACTGGCTGCCTTGGCTAATGAGCGCAAGAACGGCAAAAGCGTCTTCTTCAATGTCAACCGCCACATCAACCCCACCAACATCTGCGTCAACCGCTGCGCCTTCTGCGCCTTCTCCCGCACCGCCGGCGAAGAGGGGGCCTATACCCTGGCTCTGGATGAAATCTGCCGCCGAGCCAAAGAGGCCCAGGCCGAAGGCGCCACCGAGGTGCATATGGTGGGGGGGCTGCATCCCGATCTGGCCTTCGAGTTTTACACCGACATGCTCACAGCGATGCATCAAGCCGCCCCCAGGCTGCACATCAAGGCTTTCACGGCCGTGGAGATCGAATATTTTTCCCGCATAGCCGGACTTTCAATAGAACAGGTGCTGGAGCGTCTCAAAGCTGCCGGGCTGGGCTCCATGCCGGGTGGCGGCGCGGAGATCCTGGTGGAAGAGGTCCGCCAGAAGATCTGCCCGGAAAAGATCTCAGGAGCGCGCTGGCTGGAGATTATCCGCCTGGCCCATCTGGCCGGATTAAAAACCAACGCCACCATGCTCTACGGGCATCTGGAAAGCGCTAGCGACCGGGTGGCGCACTTGGAGCTGCTGCGGACCCTGCAGGACGAAACCGGTGGGTTCCAGGCCTTCATCCCTCTGGCTTTCCAGCCGGAAAATTCCGATCTGAAGCTGGACATCAAGGCGACCTCCGGTCTGGATGACCTGAAGACCCTGGCCATTGCCCGCATCTTCCTGGATAATTTCGACCACATCAAGGCCTACTGGATCATGCTGGGAGAGAAGATCGCCCAGGTGGCGCTGTCCTTTGGGGTCAACGACCTGGACGGCACCGTGGTGGAAGAAAAGATCGGCCACGACGCCGGCGCCCAGAGCCCGCAGTCCCTGACCAAGGAAGATATCATCCGCCTGATTCACAAGGCCGGCAAGATCCCGGTCGAGCGGGATACGCTCTATCGGCCGCTCCGCAGCTATTGATGTTCAGCCTGACGCCGTCTCTGGACCGGGAGGCCGCCTTGCAGCGGCTAGACCTGCTGGTCACCCCTCGTATTCCCCCCATCCAAAACGCCCTTAAACGCCTGAATGACCGGTTCCTTGTCTATGCGGCCACCAGCCCAGCCCCGCTGCCTGTGCCCGGACTGGCCGTCACCCCGGAGATCCGCCGCCAGTGCGAACTCTACCTGCCGCTAAGCGAGGTTGCCCGCTGCTTCAAGCGCCTCTACTGCTCGACGCTGAGCTATGCGCCGATCCTCTCCAGCACCCCCTTCCATAACGCTCTAAGCTGGGCGGACGCCTATCTCGCTCTACCGCCTCGTTTCCAATCCAGCGCCAACCCGGCGCGGCTTCTGGAGGCGCTGCTGGCGGACCGCGACCTGTTAGTGGAGTTCATGTTCGCCTCTTTTCTGCCGCGCCGCTTTTACGGCGGTTTCAACCGCTATCCTCTTCAGAGGAAATATCTTGAGGGATGGCTGGCGGGGCGGGATAAGAAGCAACTGCGCTGCCTGGACGCAGCCTGCGGCACGGGGGAGGAGACCTACGGCTTGGCCGCCCTGTTGCTGGCGAGCGGATATGGGACGGATGCGTTCCGGATCGAGGGGTGGACCTTGGACCCCCTGGAGGTCTGGGCCGCCGCCCATGCCCGTTTCCCGCACGATCCCCATCGGGAGAGCGCTTGTCAAAGCGAGATTGCGGCTATTTTTGAACAGGGGGCCGGGCACTGCCAGGTATTTAGTTGCGCGGACCTGATATCAAGCTGTCCGGCGGCGGAAGGGGAGTTTGATCTGATACTATGCAACGGCCTCTTGGGCGGGCCGATCATCAATCAACGGATTGAGCTGGAGCTGGCGGTGAGGAATCTGGCGGCGATCCTGAGGCGCGGCGGGCTCCTCTTGGCGGCCGACAGTTTTCACGGGGGATGGAAAAAGAACATCCCCAGGGAAACCCTCGGGGATGTCTTTAAGGCGTGCGGACTGTTTGTCCGGGAGGCAGGCGAGGGGATCGGCGGACTGAAACTGCCGAGCTGAATTAACACAAAATCGACACTTCTACCACAGAGGCACGGAGACACAGAGGAAATCATTGATAAAATCAGTTTTTTAAAGCACCAAAAAGGTAAACTCAACAACATCAAAACGAGGCTGTAGCCAAACGACTTTATTGTTTTTCTCCGTGTCTCTGTGTCTCCGTGATGGACTATTTTTTCTAGGATTAATCGACAAGAACCGGGCGCAGCCCCGGAAATTGTTGCAATGCCTGGACTCCGCAATTGACGCAGGAGATACGATCTATGTAAAGACCATTGCCGCCGCTGCATAACGCTGGCGGAGCTTTAAAAGAAGTGCCGGTCTGCTGGCACCCGCTGGCGCCGCTTACACATATCCTGCTGATTCTGATCAAGGCGTATTTGGTCACGGCATGCTGTTCAAATACCTTTCCCTGTCTAGCGGAAGGACAATCCGTCACAGGGGCGATAACCCACCACCCCACTAAATTTCCGGACTTGTCGTATTCTTTGTTTGGGCTGTCAATGTTCGGGTTATACATCATGGATTCAATATCCCGAAGCGCATTATTATCCGGGTCCAGGATGGTAAAGATCTGTTTTCCGCATGCCTCTTGAGGAGGCAGATCCAAACAGATCAGATTGGAAAAATTGATCGCGGCGGTTGGCTGATGCAAGAGCGTCGTGTATGCGTAGTGGTTTTTTGCGGGCGGATCTTTCCTGGGATCCCAGGGATCGCTAACCATTTTCCTTTCCGGGATTGAACAAATATCGGGATATCGGCAGCTGCTTTCGCAGGCGTCAACGCAAATGGCGATATTTGCGTTTGCTCTTGGTGGAATTGCACTGGTGGCTTCCGGAGTGTAATTGAATTTTTGAGTTCCGGACATTTTCGCCAAAAAATTCCCCATAGCCCCCAGGCCGACGGCTTCATTTTCCGCCGTACGCCTGGTTCTCACCTGCATGGCGTTGACCGGGGTCCCGCCGGGGGTATATTTATGCGTGCTGATGTTCCAGAATCCAACCGTCATATTGTTTTCATCCGTCAATCTGTTGCCGTTCTTGTGCGCAATCTCTATTAATGCAACCGATGTATGCAGACCCGAGACAGCATCGATTGCAGCGGTCCTTGCAGAAGCCTGCACCTGATCGCTTAATACCCCTTGTAAGCCGCTTGCATCGGTTTTTACCTGATTGAGAATCCGCTCCTTCAGCGCTTTTGCTCCGGCAAGGGATGAGGTCTCCGCAGCAGTCTGCAAGTCCTCATCGCTGACATACAGGTAACCGATATCGATCGCCAGGGCCGCAATTACAAGGAAGACCGCCAGCATGATACCGATATAGGTGGTATCCATTCCAGATTCTTCTTCCTGTTCTTCCATTACGGCTTCCCCTCGATAAAATTTTGTCGATTATACTTATTTTTATGAACTTTGAAATAAAATTGGGCCATGCAGAATCGCACGGCCCAATTTTGTCAACTACCACTGCTTATAATGGCGTATCGCAATCAGCGGTTTTCTTCCATCACGGGAATCGGCTCTCCGACAGAGATCGGAACTGCAACCTCAACGGTCTTCCTTTCACGCAGGAAGATAGTGAGCACCGTGCCGCTAGCACAAAGGATGCCGGCCAGGATGAAGGACTTGTTCAGGCCGCCGGGCAGGGCATTGAGCATTTCAGAGACCCGGCCGAGCACCAGTCCGCCGACTCCCCATGCCGTAAAAAGCATCCCATAGTTGAGGCCGTAATTCTTGGTTCCCCAGTAATCCTTGGCAAAGGAGGGGAACAGGCAGAGGTTGGAGCCGTAGCAGAAACCGATGAAGGAGGCAAGGACTACCAGCAGGGAAGCGCTGCCCGAACCGACGATAGGAATCGCGGCGAACATCATGAGAGCCTGCATGCCGAGCATGATCGACAGGGTTGCTTTACGGCCGATCTTGTCGGAAAGGACACCGGCAACTACTCTGCCACCGGCGTTACCGATTGCCATGATGGCGACTGCGACAAAGGCCATGGGCCCCATGCTCTTCTTGGCGAGACCGGCTACGCTGCCGATGACCATCAGGCCTGCACCGGAACCGATGAAGAAGTTAACCCAGAGAAGGTAAAATTTGGGAGAACGGATCATTTCGCCAACATTGGCATTGTAGACAGGTTTTGCTGCGGGCTTGCCGTCATCCTTTTTCGCCGGTTCTTCCGGAACAAACCCCTGGGGAGGGTTTACCAGCAGGAATGAAAGTCCGCATACCACGACTGCAAAGCCGATCGCCAGGAACATAGTCGTTTTCTGCATGCCGTAGTTGTTCAGGAGGTAGCTGGCAAGTGGAGCAATGTAGACCGGTGCAAGGCCGAATCCGGCCACAACGGTTCCTGCAATAACACCGGTCTTTGTTGAAGAGAACCATTTGAGTGCAGGCGGAGTTGCCGCCCCGTAGCCGAAGCCGAAGCCGGAGCCCGCCAGAACGCCGAAGCCAATTACCCAGGCGGCGTAGCTGTTGGACATCGACATCACGGTGAAGCCGCTACCCACGAGAATTCCGCCAATGAGGGCGGTACGGGCGGGGCCGATCTTGTCCTGGCACTTACCGGCGGCGACCATTGCAAATGCGAACACCAGACAACAGATGGCATAGGGATCATTGATCGAGGTGAGACTCCAGTTGAATGCGTCAGGCCCTCCCTTTTCGATGGACGCCTTAATCGCCCCCTTGAAGATACTCCATGCATACAGCACCCCGAGCGCCAGGTTGATGCCGAGTCCGGCCATCGTAACCTGCATACCTCTGTTCTTAATTGCATCTGACATGTTGTCTCACCCCCGTGTTTGAGTATTAGGATTCTTGTCTAAAGTGACAGCAACATGCATACCAATGTTTTAAAATTTTGTGTGACAAAATAAAACCAGTAATATCGAAGAGTTGAACACTGGATAGACCGAGGGGTAGGGTTAAAGCACTAGGGGGCCTATTTGTATAAATGCAAAAAAATTTGTTCGGCCGCCAGGGGGTCTTAGTCGGAAATGTTCCATAAATCAGCATGTTGAACTGGAAATAATGGCATGAAATGACGTTTTGCATTTATGCAAAAGATGAGGTTTTTTTTGCATAAATGAGAATGACACAACCTTTAACCACCGCAAATGTCCTGTGATATTCCTTGGAGCACCTCAAATATATCGATAAACCCTTTTTCATGAACATATTTCGGCGCTGTTGTTATCCCTGAGCTAGCGACCATCCATCCGTATTTATGCTGGCTCAAATGATCGGCCATGTCGCCTTGGGCGGTTACAATGACGTTTTTTAGATGAAAATTAAATTCTCGGCGCTGATTGGTACAACGATTGCTGTATTCGCATATGTTGCGCTTTGCCATCAGGGGCTGGCAACGGTCATCACCCCGGCCGCCCTGGCGACTATGACAGCTTATTATTTGCGAGGTGCTAATGGAGTCCATCTGTCCTTTTTACGGAAAAAACGAGGACTACTGTGATGTCGGCTGCGGGTATATATCTACCTACGATGTAAACCAGATCGCCCGATATTGCAGCCGATGCTACAAGCAGTGTCTCAAATATCAGGAACTGGCTGACCGTTTCCTCGGCAAAATGCCAGACCTGATTAAATGCTGAGATCCAGCCGGGAGGAATAAACAAAAACTCCTGCCCTTTGTTGAAGGCAGGAGTCATAATCTTGCGACCGGCTGAACCCGGCGCCGTGATTCAAGGTTGAAACAACCTGCACAGCACCTCTGTTAAACAAATTCACTCATTCGACGTCCAGCACCTTAAAACCTTATCAGCAGCCCGCCCCAGGTGAGTCCACCTCCAAACCCCATAGTCAGCACAAGATGGCCAGGCTTGATGGTGCCGTTGCGCAGATTCTCATCCAACACAAGCGCAACCGAGGCAGCCGAGGTATTTCCGCAGCGGTCGAGGTTGAGCAGGAAGCGCTCTTTGGGAAAACTGCTCTTTTTGGAGATAAAATCGATCATGCGGATGTTGGCCTGGTGCGGAATGATGTAATCCAGATCAGCCGGGGTGATGCCGGCTTTTGCGCAGAGTTTGTTGATGATGTCGGGAATGACCTCGGTAGCAAACACGTAGACCTGCTTGCCGGCCATCTGGAAAAAGATCTCGCGGGCATCTATCGTCTCGGGTGTAACCGGCTTGCGGGAGCCTGACGACGGCACCTGGATCAGCTGCCACCCCTTGCCGTCGCTACGCATGTAGGTGTGCTGGATGCCGGTTTTTTCGTCTCCGCCGCTGCTCAGGATAGCTGCCCCGGCCCCGTCACCAAACAATGGGCAGCTGTTCTTGTCGTTGAAATCGAGGATCTTGGAGTAGGTGTCGGCACCGATGGCCATGACGGTCTTGTACTTTCCACACTTGATAAAGTTGTCAGCGACCTCCAGGGCGTAGACGAAGCTCGAACAAACAGCATTGATATCAAAGGCGAAGGCGTTTTTGGCAGCGATGTTTTCCTGCACGATGCAAGCGGTGGAGGGCAGGCTCATGTCGGGAGTGGAGGTGCCCACAACGATGCAGTCGATATCGTCAGCGGAAATTCCGGCGGCTTGCAGGGCACTTTGAGCCGCGATGGTGGCCAGGTCGGAGGTGGCCTGGTCGGCATGGGCAAAACGCCGCTCACGGATACCGGTGCGGGAATAGATCCATTCGTCGGCATTCTCCACCAAATAATCAAAGTAGCTGTTGGGTATCACTCGCTCCGGCATGCATGAACCGCTGCCGATGATTTTTGAAACGATCATTATCTCTCCAATTCCGTTCGTACAGGACGACCTGATTTTATTCAGAATAAAGCTTTTTAGTTATCTCACAAAATAACACTGTTTGTCAAATGGATACCGAAAATATGTAGCACTTTTGACACAGTCAAAAAGTAATTCACTGCTTCTCGCTGTATTTGATTATATCCACCACGGAAAACGCCCACACCAGAAAAAAGGCGGCAAGGACCGCTTTACCAAATCCGGAGACCCCGGCAAGCGCCTTCGTCACATCGGCTGGCGAGATGATTACCGCCCCGGCGGCAATCTGTGAGGCGATTACCGGGGAAAGCCCCTTCAGCAGCACGAACAGTGCCAGCAGCAGGATCAGGTTAACGATTACGAGAATTATGCCGCCGACTGCCTTGCGACCAAGATAGAGTTGTCCCAGTCCCGGCAGCACCAGGGCCGAAAGCAGCAGCGCGGTCATTTTTTTGTTCATGCGGCACCTCCCTGGGCGGCCGAAGCAAGCATGGACACCATCTCGCCATGGATCAAGCCGTTGCTGGCAACGATGCGATGGTTGGAAATGTCATAAGCCGAACCATCAAAGGTAGTGACTGTTCCGCCTGCTTCACGGATCATGAGAACCCCGGCGGCCACATCCCACGGCTTGAGTTTCAGCTCCCAAAAACCATCCAGACGACCAGCAGCCACATAGGCCAGGTCGAGGGCGGCCGCACCAGCCCGGCGAATGCCCCTGGCGGCCTTCTGAAAGGCGATGAAACTGGTAAAATTGTTGGCGGGATCAGTGGCACAATCGTACGGGAATCCAGTGCCCAGCAAGGTATCCCGCAAGGGCGACCGGGTTGAGACATGCAACCGGCGGCCATTCAGATAAGCTCCGCCATCCTTGGCAGCGGTGAATAATTCATCGTGCATCGGACTATAGATCACCCCCGCCAGCAACTCACCGGCGGATTCCAGGGCGATGGACACGCAGAACCAGGGAAAGCCGTGGGCATAATTAGTGGTGCCGTCCACCGGATCAATGATCCAGCGGAATGATGATCCGGTCCGGGGATACTCTCCCTCTTCAGCCAGGATCAAATGGTCGGGA
>Ga0154405_1048_pt2 | contig 18548 bp, 11 predicted proteins | sample RifGroB2_FD_115909 | JGI IMG/M metagenome (GOLD analysis project Ga0154405, IMG submission 115909) | Pelobacteraceae bacterium GWB2_53_15 | reverse complement strand
GCATAATGATGTTGGCTGGATGTCCGGCTGTTCCCGAAGGTACGATGTTGGGAATATGGGTCAAGGGATAGGAGGCCCGGGTATTTTCAGTAAAGGAGTCGTCGTCCAGATCGACGCGACGGGTATGGGTGTCGATGGAAACATTTTCCAGGATCGTGCCGAATTTGCGGGTGGTTTCGTAAATCTCCGGTTCGGATTCCTTGGATAGTTTGATGATCTTGGCATAACAGCCGCCTTCAAAGTTGAAGATGCCCTTGTCATCCCAGCCATGCTCATCGTCACCGATCAGCGAGCGATTCGGATCTGCGGAGAGAGTTGTTTTGCCGGTCCCGGAAAGGCCAAAGAAAATGGCCGAATCACCTTTAGGACCAACGTTGGCAGAACAGTGCATCGAGAGGATTTTTTTCTCGACTGGGAGCAAGTAATTAAGGATGGTAAAGATCGATTTTTTGTTTTCGCCGGCGTAACTTGTACCGCCGATTATGATCAACTTCCTGGCGAAATGGATGATGATGAATGCTTCAGAATTGGTACTGTCCAGCGAGGGTATGGAATGGAAGTTGGGCATGTTGATCACGGTAAACTGCGGCCGGTGATTATCAAGCTCTGCCTCGGTGGCGCGCACGAACATGTTACGGGCAAAGAGCGAATGCCAGGCCTTCTCGGTAATAACGCGGATAGGAAGGCGATGTTCCTTGTCGGCCCCGGCAAAACAGTCCTGAACGAACAAGTCCTTGCCGTGCATGTAAGCCAGCATCCGGTTATACAAACCATCGAACTTGGTTGATTCAAAGGGTTTATTGACCTTGCCCCAGGCAATGTTTTCATGCGTACTCGGCTCATCCACGATGAACTTTTCGTTTGCGGCGCGGCCTGTATAGTGGCCGGTTTTGACGGCAATGGCACCCAGGTGTGAAACCAGTCCTTCGCCACGCTTTACAATCTGTTCATAAAGGACAGCCGTGGGTGGTGTCCAGTAGATCAGGTTTGCATTGGTGATGCCGTGTTCTTCGAGTCCGGAGCCACGGGTAACATCATTGAATTTCACAGTACTACCTCCTGATGGATTCGGAACAATTCAGAGTGTACCACTCAAAAGTGTCATGTCGAGCCTAAGCCGAAACTAACGTACTAAAATAAAAAGCTGGGCGACAAAACCGTTGTAATCCGGCAATGTCGTCCAGCTTTTTGGTTACGGCATTGTTGTGTTCTTGCAGTCTATGGCAACGCAATAAGGCTGCGTGGTTCTAATCGTTAAAGCCATCCGCGTCGGCGGTTGGATCAAACTGTTCCCAGTGTTCCGGAGAGCGCCACAGGCCGGAAAGAATCAGTTCGCGGATGTGCATGAATTCCTTGGGCAGTCGGTCGTACATCTTGACGAACAGCTCCTCGTGGGAAATGATCTCATCCTTCCAGACATCGCGGTCAACCGACATCAAATCATAGAACTGTTCACGGGTGACGCTATCCAGACCATTCCAGTCCAGGTCTTCGTGGCGCGGCATCCAGCCCAGCGGACTTTCTACGGCGGCTGCATGGCCGTTGACCCGTTCCACGATCCATTTGAGGATGCGCATGTTTTCGCCATAACCTGGCCAGAGGAACTTGCCGTTGGCATCCTTGCGGAACCAGTTGACGCTGAAGATGCGGGGCGGTTTGGGTGTTGTCCGTCCGACCTGCAGCCAGTGGGCAAAATAATCGGCCATGTGATATCCGCAGAAGGGGAGCATGGCAAAGGGGTCGCGACGGACATTGCCAACGGCGCCGGTTGCGGCCGCTGTTGTCTCGGAACCCATGGTGGCGGCCAGATAGACGCCGAAGCTCCAGTTGAAGGCCTGGTACACCAGCGGGATGACGGTGTTGCGGCGTCCGCCAAAGATAAAGGCGCTCATCGGTACACCTTTGGGATTTTCCCATTCCGGATCGATGGAGGGACATTGGCTTGCCGGTGAGGTGAAACGTGAGTTGGGGTGAGCAGCGTTTCTGCCGCAGCCGGGGGTCCATTCGTTGCCCTGCCAGTCAATCAGCTTCTCGGGGGGTGTGTCCGTCATCCCTTCCCACCATACATCGCCATCCGGGGTCAGCGCCACGTTGGTGAAGATGGAGTTCTTGGTACATGAGGCCATGGCGTTCGGGTTCGTAGCGTCCGAGGTGCCGGGGGCCACGCCGAAAAAACCGTATTCGGGGTTGATGGCATACAGTTGCCCATCCGGTCCGGGCTTGATCCAGGCGATGTCGTCGCCAACGGTCGAGATTTTCCAGCCGGTCTTGTTGAAGGTTTCGGGCGGCACCAGCATAGCCAGGTTGGTCTTGCCGCAGGCGCTGGGGAAGGCGGCCCCCAGGTAGGTCTTTTCGCCATTTGGTGATTCAATTCCCAGGATGAGCATATGCTCGGCCAGCCAGCCTTCATCCTTGGCAATCTTGGAGGCAATCCGCAGGGCCAGGCACTTCTTGCCCAGCAGGGCATTCCCGCCGTAACCGCTGCCATACGACCAGATCGAGCGTTCTTCGGGGAAATGGACGATATATTTTTCCTTGTTGCAGGGCCAGGGCACATCTTTTTGTCCCGGCTCCAGAGGGGCGCCTACCGAATGCAGGCAGGGAACGAACTCGCCGTTGCCGAGCACATCCAGGACAGCCTTACCCATGCGGGTCATGATACGCATATTTACGGCAACATAGGGGGAGTCCGAGATCTCAACGCCGATCTTGGCAATCGGTGAGCCGAGCGGGCCCATGCTGAAGGGAATCACATACATGGTGCGGCCGCGCATGCAGCCCTTGAAGAGCTTGTGCAGGGTTTCCTTCATCTCTTTGGGTGGCGTCCAGTTGTTGGTCGGGCCCGCATCCTGTTTGGAGATGCTGCAGATAAAGGTACGGTCTTCAACACGGGCCACATCGCCAGGATCAGAGCATGCCAGGTAACTGTTGGGGCGCTTTTCCTGGTTCAGTTTTTTGAACGTGCCGCCTTGCACCAGCTGGTTGCAGAGAGCGTCATACTCTTCCTGTGACCCGTCACACCAATGTATCCTTTCAGGCTGACACAAAGCCGTAACTTCTTCCACCCACTTCATCAGTTGTTCGTTGTTCGGAACATCGTAACTCATACTCCACTACCTCCCCTTGTCGTTAAGTTCTGTAACTAAACCGAAAAGATCTTGGCCCAACTTGTTCCCTCTGGCAGCACACTCCGGAATTTACAAGCTTCGTAGCATTGGCATATACTGCCTGAGGAAAAGTAAAAAATTTATCTACGTTAAATAACACAAGAAACTAAAATAACAAAATACTTTATAAAAAAACCGATGTTTTATTGCCGTGACAATGACTTCACTAAGCAGTAGCATGAGCATTTATTAGTGTTCGGGTAGGCAGTAATGTATACAGTTTTTTAGGCAAAATAAAGGAGGGTTCTGATGAAAATAATCCGTATGGTTCATTGCGGTTTTATGGCTGCTGTTGTTCTGGCTGTCTTTGCCGTGCCGCAGGGATTGTGTGCGGCCGGCAGTTCGGATGTGGTGGAGCGCGACAGGGTATTGCCGTTAAAGCCCACTTCCGATTGGAACAGCCAGATGGCGCTCGGTATCCTGCCTGCAGCGGATCTTGAAGGCAGAGCTGCTTCAGTCGGCATAAGCGATTATCGTTTCAGGCTGGTGAAAAACCATAAACTTGACAGCAAAATGACATTGACCATTGGTGGCGGCTATGGACTCAAGCACATTGATGCGTCAACTTCTGTCGGTCTGCCACAGGACTTGCATGCCCTTTTTCTCGAAGCTGGCGCACACTACGGCATCAACGATAAAAGCTTTGTGACTTTGAAGGTCTATCCGGGATTATATAGTGATTTTAGTGATATCGGCAGCGATGACCTGCGGCTGCCGGTGTTGGCATTGGGGGGCTATGCCTTTGATAGCGGCATTACTCTGGTTGGGGGATTCGCTTATCGGTTCGGCAATCATGATTCAACGATCATACCAGCCATCGGGATTACCTATCAGCTTGACGAACGATGGCGACTGTCCATAATTGCACCGCGTCCCGCTGTAATCTACAACGCATCACGCGAAATGAGCTTTTTCGTTGGCGGGGACTTTGCCAGCGACGAATATGAACTCAAAGACCGTTCGCTGGGGGCCAAGGTTATAAAATACCGTGATTACAAGGTGATGGGAGGCGTTGAATATCTGCCGCAGCCTGCCGTCAAGCTGACTGGTGCGATCGGTTATGCCTTTGATCGCCGATTCGATTTTTATGATGGGAACCGGTCCGGTATGGGGATCGACAATGTACCCTTCTTTCGGTTAGCCCTGGATATGGGCTGGTAGGGCATCAAGCGGAATCAGCGTTGGATCGGAAACCCGTTGCGATACCAGCCGACTATGCCGTCTGCCATGTGGTAGACTTCCTTGTAGCCCCGCTGGGTGAGCAGGTCTGCCACCGGTTTTGAACGGGAGCCGACCGCGCAGTACACCAGGATCGGTTTATTCTTCGGCACCTCGCTGATGCGCCGCTCAAATTCTCCGATCGGGATCAGCACCGCCCCGGACAGCCTGGCCTGACTGAACTCCTGCGATGTGCGCACATCCAGCAGATAGATGGCGCCATTCTTGGCCAGCAGGTTTTTTGCCTCCCGCGAGGAGACATCCCGTGTGGCTGCGAATACCTGCGTTGCCAGTATCAATGCCGCTGCAATCGTCAGCAAATACGTTTTAATCACTCACAAGCTCCTTATAGCTCTAATGTGTACCCAACCAGGGCAACCTGAAACTCTCTCGGCAACTCCCGTGACAAGCGGGCCGAAGCGGCAAAGCCGGTGCAGTGACCGGCAGCCAGTTTTGTTACCCCCAGTGCCCGAATAGCGGCCACAGTCTTCTCGATCTGCTCCTGACTGCAAAATCCGAGGTGTGTGCCGCCTATCACGGCAAAAATATCCCGTCTGCCGGTCATATAAGCTACATGCTCCAATGTATTTACCAATCCCGCATGGCAGCACCCCAGGATGACCACCAAGCCTTTATCCGTCTCCAGCACCAGCGACTGGTCATCGGGCGTTATGTCCAATTCCTGGCCGGTGCAATCGCAGTACAACCCTTGATCGCCAGTTTCAAAATCGGTCACCCGCGGTACTTCGCCGGTCAGGTATATGCCCGGTGCGATCTCACGGAAATCCTTCGAAAGATCGAAGGTTGCGCCTGCCGCCTCCAGTTCTGCCCGGCTGGCGGGTATGCCGATCGGATAACATTCACCCGTGTCCTTGATCCTGTTTCGCGGCTTGAAGATTCCGGGGTGGCCGTAGACCTGCTTGGGGCCGCACTCCCTAAGCAGCGGCAGCAGTCCGCCGGCGTGGTCATAATGGCCGTGGGAGAGGATCACCTTCTGCACCCTGGAGAGATCCTTGTTCATCCGGCGGGCATTGTGCAGCAGGGTCAGTCCCTGGCCGGTATCGAACAGGAGCGGTGCACCTTCGCTTGGCACTATAAGCACAGAAAAACCATGCTCCCCCAGCGTACCGGAGATGGGGCCGACACTGTTCTCGCACAGGACGGTTAGGCGGTAGTTCATTTGATTTATACCTCGTAAGATTAGTTACGTTCTGTATTACCGAACCAATTATTACACCCTGTGGGAAATTTTCAGACCGTCGATGAATGCGACCTACCTGACTGGCGCTCCGCCACGCTAACTTTTCGTGCGAGGCGCTTTAGGCAGAGCCCGCGCAGCCTGCTCAAAGTCTTTGTCCACAGGGCGAACGTCTGTGGCTGTCAGTGTCTTATACTTGCAATATTCCAGATCGGCCTTGGACTGCGCCATTTCGTGGGAAATACGTCCCGCGTGGGTGAGAATGTCACGGTCGTTGAGCGTAAGGAAGGCATCCAGTTTATTGACCCAGTCCGCCATGTACATAGGCACACGGCGCATGGCCTGACCTTCGGCGAAGACAAGGTATTGCTCCACAAGATTATTGAGTGCAGCCAGCTCCGGCTCGGTGAGGTAGTTTTTGGCAATGGTCACATCCTGCTTTCGAATCACTGCACCGCGCCAGTTAGTCAGCCCCAGGTTGGGCTTGGTGGCGTTTACCCGGTCGTGGATAATCTCTGCTGCGGTCTGTCCGGTAATAGCCCAATGGACCTTGTTCTGAACAGTTTTGAAGAACCCGATACTGATCTCCTGCGTGGGATCATAGTCTATGCTGGTGGCGTAGATGTCCGTGATTTTCTGGTAGAATCGTCGCTCGGAAGTGCGGATATCCTGAATCCGGCGCGTCAGTTCCTCAAAATAGTCGAAGGGCAGGTCTGGGTTTTTCAGGCGTTCGTCATCAAGGGCAAACCCTTTGACGATGTATTCCCGCAATCGCTGAGTGGCCCATATTCGGAAACGGGTGGCAACAGTGCTTTTCACGCGGTAGCCGACCGAGATGATCATATCGAGGTTGAAAAACTCTATCTCGCGGGTAACCTGCTTATTCCCCTCTATTTGAACTGTTGCAGATTTTGCAACAGTTCCTTCCGGGAGCAATTCTCCTTCATCAAAGACATTTTTGATATGTCGGGAGATGACCGACTTGTCCCGCTGGAATAGCTCGGCAAGCTGGTTGAGCGACAACCAGACGGTCTCACCCTCGAATCGCACATCAATTTTCAGTTTTCCATCCTCGGTTTGATAGACAAGAAACTGGCTGTTGTTCTGTATTGGCGATTTGTTGCTCATTGTATAGCCTCGTTACATCATTGTCTAATGTCGCATTGGAAATTGTAATTCGACAGACCTTACTGCATGTTTCTCAAAGTGGGATTTATTTCAGCTCAGCTTCGAACCATCGACGGATATCGTACTAGGATATTCCATCAACTACTAAAAATGCAGATAAAAATGATTCAGCATTGTCATATGCCCAAGCCCTTCCAGCAATTTTTCCGCCCATTGATCACAATCTGAAAGCTTGATTTCATAGGTATTTTCAGTATTGCCATCTGGCATAACACATTTCCAGATGTTTACCAAGAGCACCCGGATTTCATCGGCATGCGGCGATGAATCAAAAACACCAGCGTTGACTTCGTCCAGCAATACCTGCATCTGTTCTATCAGCCGGGTTAACGCCTCTGAGGCCTCTTGCGCCTTTAAAACAACATGTTTCTGGAGAATCGCCATACCGATTTCATCAAGGTTATCAGGCGTTTTACGTAAGTCCGCCAAGTGATCAACATACACTAACAGCTCTGAAGCAGCCTGCTGCAGTAGCTGTATTTTCCCCGGAGTTATTGGCTCGACTGATTCTATACCAAGTTGCTGCAACACTTCGGAATCAACTTCTCTCGGCATGAACAGCCAGGTTTTTTCGGGATCCAAGACCTTCTCTCCACCCCAGAAAAGACAAGATGAAAGATGCCAGACTCCATTCTGCAAATACTCTCCGGCAACGAACGGGACAATCAATATGTGCGGCCATTTGAGATCAAGAACATAATGTTTCAGCGTCCTGATATCCATCGGTGCAAACGCTTCTTCAAGCATCTGTACGAGCTTTTGATAAGCCTCAATAATCGCCAGTGAATTTTCTGCATCAAGACGAAACCAGAGACTTGGCCACCCTTCCCAGAGTGCTGCTTCACTGATGATCGAACCGCTCCATCCAGAATCGGGCAATGTGTTCAGCCGACGTTTTATGTTGTCCATCATTTTACTCTGAGCCCGATCAAACGCCGCAACAGCACGCACATCGGCGGAATCCCATTTGTTTTCGGGATGATATACAAATTGATACCATAAGGCCCAGGCCGTAGTGAAAACATTCCTCTCTCTACTTTCCAGTTTATGGAGGCGTTCAGTAGCAATGAATACGGATAACAGCTCGTGAAAGGTTTGTTGAAATCCGGCAAGCGCTTTTAATGCGTCACCCAGATTATGCAAGCTCAGTCGATCCGTGTTGGGTTTGTAACCAAGCTCAGAAACCCGTCTCAGGTATTGCTCACGTTCATAATTTGTCTTCATCCGACCAATGGCGCTGTTGATTATCAGAGACTGTGCAGACTGATTAAAATAATTCCCCAGCGAAGAAAAATATTCATTTTTTGTTTTCAAATACGGTTGATACGCCTGGAGCACAAGAGCTATGGACTGGTCTTTTCGGGTCTTCACGGCGGATTCATTTTCAGAGGTACCACCGCCTTCTCCGACCAATCCCCATTCATCGACAGCTATTCTCGGCAGACTCAAATTCTGGTTAACCGCCTTGTTACTCTCACTCCATAACTCCTGCGGCAGTTTTCTAGACAGTATTTCGGCCCTGTTCCCTGCAAAATAGGCGGTCAAGGCTTTTACAAGGGCGTTGAGTGCCATAATAACCTGCTCTCGAATCTCAACCGTTGCTTCTGCGTATTCCTGCCATGTGGCGCTACGAAAATGGAGGTCACCCAGGTTGCGGAAAATAGCGTTAATTTTGACTGGCCATTCCGGGGGCAAATATCTCGACTCCACCGGCCCTTTTGCAGTCCGATCAAACGGCATTGGAATAAAGCGCAAATTATGCCCGTATCCTTGCACACCATATGCCTTTCGATCAGGAGCATACATGCGCAACAGGCCTAACAGCTTGATGGCTTCTGTCTCCAGTCGATCTCCCGTCTGGTTTTGGTTCTTCTTATCCGTGCTGTTCTCGGGCGACTCCATGGGAACCAGATAATGAGCACAAACCATTTCGTTGGTTTCTTCAATTGCAATCGTTTTGGTTTCTGCGCAGAAACGTTCCATGATATGGCGTTGAAGAGGCTTAATGACCTTTTGGTAGACAGCTTCGGGGGCGTACGACAGGCTGAGGAGAACCTCGCCAAAGCCTCTGAACGAGAGCTGTTCCAAAGGCCAAGACAAGTCCAATAACGCCACGGAATCGGTCATTGTTGTTTCAAGTTTAAGATGCCGAATCCAGAAATGCGCCTCAGCGAAGCCAGACCAGTCCGAGACAGTTTGCGGGGCGTGCGGTTTGCTGTCGCTGTCATTTATCCATGCGGTTAATCTGATAAAAACGGTGTGCCTGTCCGTTTGTTTCAAACGCAGGTTTTCTACTGTATCGACTGCAGAAAATTCAAGCAGCTTAAACGCACCAAGAAGTCCGGCATCACCATCAGAAGAAATGCCGCTGATATCGAATTTCAGCGCCATGTACCATGCCTGGGTAAACAATGTCCGCGCTTCAACAATCAGCGGCATGTTTGCATCCACATACTCTTTCACGCCAAGCCAGATCAAGGCGCGCATAATGGCTGCTACACCTGACCACGTTTTGGGGCAATACCGGTAAATGGCCGCAACAAGAAACTCGACGTCTTCCGGTCGCCGGGCAAATGCATACAACAGAAATGCTTCGAGGTCAGGTTCCGGCATATGATAGATAGCCAGTTGTGCTGCTTCACGCCATGGCTCGAATACTGGGTCGGTCAATTCATGGGCAAGTATTTCCGAGCGAATGGGGTGCAATGCTTCAACATGTCGCCTATCGTGGGAGGAGCGGAGCAAATATTCCTCATCGAGAAGTTGAAGAGTGCGAACGGGATCTTTCAGTTTCAGTTCTGCGGCAAGCGAAGCCGCATCAATCCTGGCTTCAAAGGCGCTTGCCACCGAACAGACCCGCATAAATGCAAACTCCTCGGGAAAAAGCTTATTGGTCCTCACTTCTTCTCGCAGCCGAAGCACTTGGTTGTGGAGGCGATTTTTCAGAGATTCAGCTTGTGTGATGAAATAGACAAACTCCAGTAGCGGACCATCGCCTCCAAAACGAACCCAGGCATCGTCGAATGAAGGGAACGACGCGGTTACACCTTGTTCCAACAACCGTCCATAGATAGTACGTGCTTCGCTCTCATTGAAAACGAGGGGTATAGTTTTGGGGAAATCAAGTTCGGTATCGGAAACTGTATTCCTGGCTAGATCTTCTTCCCGGATGGTAATAAGAATGCGGATATTCTTCTCATCGAGCAGGTTTTTGACTAGCTCCGGCCACTCATGGTCACGTGGCGATACATCAAGATGCAGATACAAAGGGGCATTGACGACACGCAATTGCCCGGCCAGCGCATTGGCAACGCGAGCTATCTGGTTTTTGTCTTGCATGTAGCGAATCGAGTAGCGCCAATGTTCCGGCACGTAGTCATGCAGGAAGCGCAAGGCAAGGGTTGTTTTGCCCTGGCCGGACGCACCGTGAATAATAACCGTATGTGCATCGGAGGCAAAGGCTTGCTCAATTGCATTCAGTCTGTCATGGCGAGGAACATCGAATCCGGCAAGAATGTGGGAATAGCGCGTAGATATACCGTTGTAGAATTCTTTGGCGAGTTGCTCATTTCGACTTGAATCAACCGGTGTATCTTCAATGGGGATGATCGAATTGCCCCATTCCTGATGACGAGCGGAGCGTTCGGCGTTGTATGTGCCAATGGCGTTGATCTTGGCAATCAGTTCGGAATAGATAATCCTCTGTTTCTTCTCAGCAGCAAAATATATCCAGATAGTAAGCAGATCGAAGGCGGTTTCCGGGTCACCTCCGGCTGCTGAATCACGTAAGAAATCAAAAAACTGTCTTTGCAGCGATTCCTCATCGACCTTTTTCCATTGTAACCGGTTGAATATGGTGTCTATCTGTGCATCGCTAAACTTGTGACCAAGAAGCTTTGTTCTGACTGATGCGCAGTGTTGTTCGTCGCCTGACCAAGCGCCTTCTATTTCCGCGCCGATTTGCCCAAAACTGACCACTTCGATTTCAAGGTCATCGTCTGCTGCATGATCCGTTACCCTGTGAAAGAAGGATCTCGGTTTTTCCGGTGTAAAGCTGGAGAGCGTCAGATTGCCGGAATAGGCTTTAACCTGTATGGTGCGAAGCAGGTGTTGCCCACGAAACACCGCCAAATCCTCGGTGCCTTCAGGTTGAAAAATCAGGTTCTGTCCATCCTGATGAAGGATGCAGGCAAGCGTGTAAAGGGCTTGTTTGCGGTAACCTTCAAGAGCTGCTTTTGCACCTGATGAGGACATTTTGCTACACACCTTTGCCTCGACTGAAATACTTTTACTCTATCCCCTCGCTGCCTCTGCCGCTACCCGCATGGCAAACCATGCAAAACAATCCTGCATTCCGGTGGGCCGAAGTTCACTACTTTTTAGCAGATTCCAACAATCATTGCGATATCAAAACAGTGTAATAGTGAGTGCTGGCGCAGCCAGCTAACACCGGAGTTTTCTCAGAGAGGTAGTCAGCTCATGCGGGTATGGTGGGCGGGAGTATAAAAACTCGGCAGGCCAGGGGCCTGCCGGGCTGGCCGACTATTTGCCGCAGCAATTTTTAGGAAATCTCGGCACCCCCATTTTTTCCAGGATGTTGAACATCGGGCAGAATTGGGTAAAACCGGACTGGAACAGGTTCAGTCCCACGAAGCCGGTGAACCAGAGCCAGTTTGGGCTGTGGAAGTGGGCCAGAAGCAGCGAGATGATGACGAATGACCCGGCCACGATGCGGACAATCCGCTCGATGTAGAATTCTTCTTTCATGTGTGTTTCTCCTGTTTCCTGTAGGGGCGAATCTTGTATTCGCCCGCTTTTAAATAATATATTGCAACCTACGTCAAAGGCGGGCGATCACAAGGATACGCCCCTACGATATTTATTTTCTAGACAGCATTTCCGCGATCTTGCCCGCGACCTCTCCGGTCAGCAGCGGACAAATACCCTTTGCGTTGTTCGCACGGATGGTCTTGCAGCAGGTTACTCCATACTTTTCCTTGAACCAGATGTGCAGTTCCTTGGTCAGATGGGTGGTTGCCTTTTTGTCATTCAATACCAGGCCAATGGCCACCGTGCCCCCCGACACTGCTCCGCAGATGCAGCCCGCGCCGGAGCCACCACCAAAACCGGAGACGGTGCTAACCACCGACTCTGGCGTCTCGGGTGAGAAGTGTCTGCGAATGGCTTCCATGACCGCCTCGGCGCAGTGATACTTGCCGGAGCGGTAGAGCGCCTCGGCTTCCAGCTGGCAATGTTCGGCCAGCTCCATTCCTTCCAATGACGGTTTTGACTTTTTAGACCAGAACAATTGATAAGACCTTTCTTTACAGGGATAACAGGATGATCGGGATAACTGCATTGCTTGTGAAAAATCCTGATTATCCTGCTCATGCTTTTTTACTTGTTAAATATCATCGCCAGAATCATCAACGTGCGTATCGATATTTTCCCATTCACCCGACATCGGCCGCCCTGCAGAATTATCGGCAAGTGCCAATGCCACATCATGCCGTTCCTTCCAGTTCTGCACCATGTAATACAATATCGGAATGGTGACCCGCGACAGCGTTGTGGAGGCGATCTCGCCGAACATCATGGCCAGTGCCAGTCCCTGGAAGATCGGATCGAAGACGATCACGAAGCTACCCACCACCACCGCCGCACCGGTCAGGAGCATGGGGCGGAAACGAACCGCTCCGGCCTCGATGATGGCCTCATCCAGCGCCATCCCTTCGCGGCGTTTCATCTCGGCAAAATCGATCAGGATGATCGAGTTGCGCACGATAATCCCGGCCAGGGCGATGAAGCCAATCATGCTGGTGGCGGTAAAGAAGGCCCCAAAAGCGGCGTGGCCCGGCAGGATGCCGATCAGGGTCAGCGGGATAGGGGCCATGATCACCAAGGGGGTGGTAAAGTCCTTGAACCAGGCCACTACCAAAACATAGATCAGCACCATCACCGCGACAAAAGCAATCCCGAGATCGCGGAAGACCTCGTAGGTGATGTGCCATTCGCCATCCCACTTCATGCCGATGTGCTCTTCACTCCAGGGTTGGCGGGATGCCAGTACTTCGATCTTGTGGCCGTCAGGGGTCGGCAGGGCGCTGATCTCCTCCTGCATCTTCAGGATGGCGTAGACCGGTGCCTCAATCTGCCCGGCCACGTCTGCGGTCACGTAGACCACATTCTTAAGGTTCTTGCGGTAGAGGGTCTTCTCCTCGTTGGCGGTGCTGACGCGCACCAGCTGCGAGAGCGGCACATTCCCCCGAGGCCCGGCAACCTGGATTGAAGACAGGCTAGCGGCAGAACTGCGCTGGGCTGCGGGCAGGCGCAGGTTGATGGCCACCGGCTCCTTCTCCCTGGGCAGGTGCAACAGGCCGGTATCCTGACCATGAAGGGCGATGGCCAGGGTTCTGGCCACATCCTCCACGGCGATGCCGGAGAGGGCTGCCTTTTCCCGGTCTACAGCAAAGGTCAGCTTGGCCTGGTTATCCTCGCGGTACCAGTCCACATCCACCACACCGGCTGTCTTGGCCAGAATCGCCTTGACCTTGGCGGCAATGCCGGCGCGGGAGTTGTCATCCGGGCCGTAGACCTCGGCCACCAGGGTCGCCAGTACCGGCGGGCCGGGCGGGATCTCGGCCACCTTGACCCGAGCGCCATACCGGTCGGCAATGGTCTTGACCAGCGGCCGGATGCGCTTGGCAATGTCGTGGGATTGATCCTGGCGCTCCTCCTTATGCAGCAGGTTGACCTGGATGTCGGCCAGGCTGGCCCCTTTACGCAGGTAATAGTGCCGCACCAGACCGTTGAAGTTAAAGGGGGCGCTGGTGCCGATGTACATCTGGAAGTCGGTTACCTCCGGCACGCCACGCAGGGCGTCACCCATCTCGCGAGTCATGCGGGCGGTCTGTTCCAGCGGCGTGCCGTCCGGGGCGTCAATGATCAGTTGCAGCTCGTTCTTGTTGTCAAAGGGCAACATCTTGACCGTAACAGCCTTAAAACCGATCAAGGAGCAGGATATAAGCAGCAGGAGCACCACTCCGCCCAGGAAACCGTAGCGCAGGCGCTTTTCGTGGATCAGGCGCCCCATCCACTTGCGGTAAAATACGGTCAGCTTGGAGTCGGCAACCCCTTCTGACGAACCGTGGTGCGATTCACCCTTCATGAAGCGGAAGGCGAAGTAGGGGGTGACGATGAAGGCGATCAGCATGGAAAAGAGCATGGCCATGCTGGCCCCGACCGGGATCGGCCGCATGTAGGGGCCCATCAGGCCGCCCACGAAACCCATTGGCAGGATCGAGGCGATCACGGCGAAGGTGGCCAGCACCGTGGGGTTGCCGATCTCGTCAACGGCCTTGATGGCGGCATCCAGGGGCTCCATGATGGTGGTGGTAAAGTAGCGGTGGATATTCTCCACCACCACGATGGCGTCGTCCACCAGGATGCCGATCGAGAAGATCAGGGCGAAGAGCGTGATACGGTTGAGGGTGTAGCCGATCAGGTAGAAGATCAGGATGGTCAGGGCCAGGGTGACCGGGATGGCGATGGCAGCTACCGCCCCGGCGCGCCACCCCATGAAGAGCGCGATCAGAATCGTGACCGAGATGGCTGCCAGGAACATGTGGAACAGCAGCTCATTGTTTTTCTCTTTGGCGGTTTCGCCATAATTGCGGGTGATTGTGACCTGCACGTCGGAGGGGATGATTTTCCCTTTGAGCGACTCCACCTTTTTGACCAGATCCTCGGCTACCCAGGTAGCGTTGGCACCTTTGCGTTTGGCGACCGAGATGGTGACTGCCGCGTAATCCTGGCTGGCCTTGCCCGAGATCCCCTTTTTGTCTGCACCCGGACCCAGGCCGAAAAAGACATAATCAGTGGGTTCTTTGAGGTTATCCTCGACCTGGGCCACGTCTGACAGGTAGACCGGCTTGCTGCCATATACCCCTACCACGAGTCGCTTGACCGCCTCGGTGTTGTCCAGAAACCCACCGGTCTCCACCAGCATCTCCTTGTTGCCACTGGAGAAGCTGCCAGAGGGCAGGGATGTGTTCCCCTTCTGCAGGGCGCCTGCCACCTGCAGCACTGAAAGGCCGTAGCCGGCAAGACGCGGAGCGTCCAAGGTCACCCGCAGTTGTCGGGAGAATCCCCCCTTGATCTCCGTTTCGGCGGCATTTTCGCTCTTTCTCAATTCGTCACAGACCTCGCGAGCTACATTTCGCAAGGTGCCGTGATCATAGCGCTCCGACCAGAGGGTCAGGGCCAGGATCGGCACATCATCAATGGACTTGGGCACTACCAGCGGTTCGCCCGCACCGGGAGGGAGCACGTTGCGGTTGCTCATGACCTTGTTGTAGAGCTTGACCAGCGACTCCTCCAGCGGCTGTCCCACCAGAAAACGCACGGTGATGATGCCCATGCCGGGGCGGCTCATGGAATACAGGTACTCGACCCCCTTGATCTCCCACAGCTTCCCTTCGAAGGGTTTGACCACCCGTTCCTGCACCTCCAGAGGTGACGAGCCGGGCATGGGCAGATAGATGTCAACCATCGGCACCACGATCTGTGGTTCTTCCTCACGCGGGGTCATTTTTATGGCGAAAAGACCGAGCAGGAGCGAGGCCACTACGATCAGCGGGGTCAGTTTTGAGTTGATAAAGGCGCGGGCGATTTTGCCGGCAAAACCGAGATGCAGCATTTTAAAAAACCTTTCACCACAGAGACACAGAGGCACTGAGAAAAACTTTAAAATCGCATAACTGTGGACAACAAGTAAAAACTAATTGCAATCAAACACACCGTAACCAAGTATTATACTTAGACTTTCTCTGTGGCCCAGTGTCTCCGTGGTGGATTTTGATGTTATTCCACCTTCGCCCCTTCGCTGACCTTTTCCACGCCGCCGACAACAACCTTCTCGCCATCCGACAGGCCGGAGAGGATCTCCACCCGTTCGCCAACGGTTTTGCCGGTCTTGACCAAGCGCATGCGGGCGATGCTGTCTTTATCCAGCACCCAGAGCGAGGTCAGCGCCCCGCGTTCGACGACGGATTTTTGCGGCACGGTTATACCATTGACCGTTGTCCCAAGATTCAGCGCGCCTCGTCCGAACATGCCGGATTTAAGCCCTTTTTGGGTCAGCTTGATCTTGGCGAGGAAGGTGCGGCTGGCAGGGTCGGCAGTGGGGACGATCTCGGCAATATTTGCTCTGAAGGATGCATCCAGGGCGTCCAGTGTGACCAGGACCGCTGTTCCCGCCTTGATTCTGGTTGCCTGTGACTCCGGCACGGCCAGTTCCAGCTGGTAGCTACCCTCGTCCTCGATGGTCATCAGTGGCTGGGCCGGGAAGACGGTTGCCCCCAGATCAACCTGTTTGCTGGTGATGATCCCGGAGATGGGGGCGACGATCCGGGTATAGTCAGACATGGTCGTGGCCGCCCGTGATCCCTCCTGGGCCTGTTTCAGGCGGGCCTCGGCCCGGGCAACGCCTTGGGCGGCCAGTTCCTTTTCGGATTGCCTAGTGTCGAATTCCTGGCGGGTTACGGCCTGCTCGTTGAAGAGCCTGTGGTAGCGCTCAAAGGTGGTGTCGGCCAGTTTTTTACGGGAAAGCGCCTCATCCAGGCCGTGTCTGGCCTCGTCAATGCCGGCGAAGGCCACGGCAGCTGTGGCCTGGTTCTCCTGCGCATCCAGCTGGGCCAGCAGTTGCCCCTTCTTGACCCGGTCTCCTTCGCGCACACGCAGCACGCTGACGGTGCCGGGGATGCGGGTTGAAACTACGGCGCTGGTCCGCGCCTGAACCGTGCCGACCACCTCCAGCGTCTCTGCTATGGCGGCGGATTTGACGGTTTCTATTGTTGTCCCTTTGACGACAGTTGCCGCTGTGCCCGGTTTTTTCCCCGCTTCGTGCTGCTTCGCGGAACAACCGGCAACGGACAGCGTTGCCATCAGGCCCAGCGCCATGCAAAATCTGGATGACCTCATTTCAGCATCTCCTTCAGAAATATCCCGGCGGCATAATAGACCCGCCCGCCGGCCAGGGCGTAATTGGCCTCGGTGTCCACCAGGTTGGCCCGGGCCTGATTCAGGGCCGTCTGGGCATCGAGCAGCTCAACCATGGTGGCTAGCGAGTTTTCAAAGCGTCTGCTCAGCAGACGCACGGTTTCCTCGGCATCCAACAGGGCATGCCGGGCTACTTCCAGACGTTTGCCCATCTCCTCGCGCCGCAAGAAACTTTCCTGTACCTGGAATCTGATGTCCTTGGTCTTTCCTTCCAGCATCTGGGCGGCTGCGGAGCGTTCAGCCGTTGCGCGGTCACGCTCGCGGTTGGTGCGAAAGCCCTCGAATATGTTCCATTTGAGGTTAACCCCTGTCATCCAGGCGTCGTTATCGGCGCCGAAGGGCACGTCCTTGGCGTTGAGCTGGTAAGATGCAAAGGCATCGATCGCAGGCAGATAACCGCTTCGGGCCAGCTTGAGCGACGCATCGGCTTTCTCCAGCTCGACCCGGGTCCGGCGCAGGTCGTTTCTGTTCTCCAGCGCTGCCCTGGTCAGTTCATCGGGCTGGGGGGGTCTGGCAAGGCGCGTCAATGGTTCGGCAATGTCGGCTTTTTCGCCATCCTTGAGGCCAACGGTGATGCCCAGCTGCATCTTAGTCAGAATCCGGTCGTTAAGAGCCGTGATAAGCTGCTGTTCGGCGGATGACAGATGCGTCCGCGCCCGGAGTTCATCCGAACGCAGTCCGGTTCCAGCCTGGCTCCGTACGGCGGCAAGCCGCCTGTGCTCCTGTGCTTCGCTCACTGCCTTTTCCGCAGCCTTGTACTGAGCTTCGGACCTCTGGACATCCAGATAGAGTCGTAACACCTGAAAGGCAACATCCTGTTTGACGGCATCGGCGCTCAGCTGCTCTTTTTCAGCCTCTTTTTCGGCCACATTCCGGGCAGGGGCCAGTGCAGGGGAGTATAGCGGTTGTTGCACTGTCAGGGCTGTCTTGAAGTCATGCCAGGTGCCGGGGTGGTTGAGGTTGCTGATGTTGAAATCATTCTGGGCGAAGCGCCCCTCATCGAGCTTCATCATGAAGGTTTGAGTCGGCGAGTTGGATGCGCCAAAGGTCTCTTCGAAAAACAGGTGCGGATAATAGCCTGAACTCGTTATGGCTATCCCCTCTTGAGCTGCCTTGGAACGGAATCCGGCCGCCTTGATCAGGTTGTTATTCTCCAGGGCCATGCCGATGGCTTCTTTCAGCGTAAAACTCCGGACGGACGGTGCCGCCTGCGCATAACCGGCGGACATAAAAAGCAGTGCTAATACTCCGAAGGCACGTTTCACGCGGCTACTCCTGGTAAGTTATTTTATATATGAAAAACAATATATATTATCCTTAAAAAAAGTCAAGGGGGAACAAGGTCTTTTTATGTTACCAATCCAAGTTCAATTCAATGATGCGGATGCTTTCTTTCGGTTGGGTCGAGCATAGGCAAGGCCGGTGCCCTGGGAGATGTCGAAGTGCTTCATGAAATAGGGCGGTTTTTCCAGAAATGTTTGCAAGGTTGAATGCAGGATAGCTTGGGATTAAGTTTGGTGAGTTCAGGCAACAACATTATTCAAGGGGGCGAATACCAGGAAAAACTGATGCTTCAATCAATATCCTTCCCACAGAGGAGGTGTGCAAGCGAAGAAAGGACAGTCTTGTGGCAACCGCTGTTCCCTGTGGCAGTCTGGATCAGCGGTTGCCCACATTTCATCGGCCCTTACGGAGGAGTTCCGGGTGTTACTCTAGAC